>Ga0194123_10008194_pt1 | contig 10149 bp, 9 predicted proteins | sample TA2MahsurfametaG_5_FD_155479 | JGI IMG/M metagenome (GOLD analysis project Ga0194123, IMG submission 155479) | Freshwater microbial communities from Lake Tanganyika, Tanzania - TA2015023 Mahale A surface | ecosystem: Environmental > Aquatic > Freshwater > Lake | place: Tanzania: Lake Tanganyika... | reverse complement strand
GCCGCAATTTAGTGGTGAAATTCAAAAAAGTAATTTGATACTAGAGTACACCATTGTTACTAACTCAATTGTAAACCTCAATCGGTAGATTACATTTATTTATTTTTCTTACTGATACATTAGTAAATTGTACATTGGCATACAAAATTACACAAAACAGTGATTATCGGCGAAAATATACTGCAGCTGCAAAAGCCAATCGAAACTCTTTAATTGCATCGTTTAAGGGGTTGTCGACTTTATACAAAAAACCCCCGGCTAATTTTGAGTCGTAGTAATACCAAGTGCCCCAAAGATTTTGCATCGAAACATAATGAGTCAATCCATTTTTTTCAATATCTTCATCGTACTTTGTTGGATAATGTTTGGTAGTATCGCCAAATTTTACAAAAGAAACATAGCCCAAGTCGAATGTGGCAAAGGTATTGTCAGAAAAACTGTCTCTAATTTTTAGTTCCTTTGGCAGGCCGTCAATGTCCATGTCGTCGACAAATTCGTGAAGCTTGGGTTCCAAATACAAAAACCAAGTGGTATCGCCAATAAAATACTGTACATGGCGTTGTGAAGCAATGCAAGTACCACATGTGTTTACACTGTTAAGGGCGTAAAGATGGATCCCTGACCACGGCTGGTCATGGGCAGCAATTGTTTTAAATTTGTTGAAATCACTTACAGAACTAAATGCACGGGTATTCATATTTGTTACATGTACATTGGTGTTATTGTGGCAAAAGCAAACCGACAGTTCTTTGATAATGCAGGATTCTTTAAGGGGAACAACTAGGTTTTGATACTCGCTTCCAACCATATATGATAAGTAATAATCTTCGGTGTAATGAACATAAGGTATAAAATTGTTATTGAGCCAGTACCTAACCACATCATAATTGTGTGTCCTTTGTCTTGTATAATACTGGTATTTGATTTGATCGTGGTAACTCCAATAGGTATCTATAATTTTCATCAGCGTTTTTTCGGCTCCTTCGGTGTCTTTCAATTGAAACAATCTTTTTGCAAAAGCTGGCCATGTGACACGATCATACCGATAAGGTACCGAATAAGGATTGGTATTAAATATGGAAGTGTCCCAGTCGTTACCTGTTCGCAAGCAAAGGTACGTAAAAAAAGACAAAATTTTGTCAGCGCCCAAAATAATGTAACCCCAACTGTAATTATAGTAACTGAATCCTCTTAAAGACAAAAGATTATCGCGATTAAGGTAGTCGTATCCTACAGCTCCGTCATTATAATATAAGCAGCATGTTAAAGGGGGTGCTTCGTCTTGCCGCCAAATCCATTTGCTGTCCCTTGCCTCTTTTAACTTTAAGTGGCCGCTTGGAAAACGCATGTCGGTCTTGTATTGTAGGGTTCGATTTACATAAGAATAAAACATAATTAAACTGTCGTTTTCGCAACTACTTTTTGTGGCAACAAAATAATTGGTAATGTCTTCGGCAAAAGAAACTCCAAAAATTGGCAAATCTTCGTCGCGCTGTTCCGGTTCAATTTCAGTTGAATAATCCAAAAAATCTTCCTGTTCTTGTTTATCAGGTTGGGGGTCAAATGGTGTAAAGGGTCCTTTGTAATGTTTTGTGTCAATTCCATCGCCAATCCATGTTAACAAGACACCTTGCATTATATCATCGTAATGGATTTGAAGGTGTATCATTTTGTCAGCAGTTCTAGGTTGACCGTTACACACAGCCGGTGAAGTTGTAGGTGCCGATAAATCTCCAATATTACACGTGCCTTGAATTCTCCACAACTTGACGTAAGACTGCTCAAATCTAAAAAAACAACGTCAGTTGGTGGCAAAAGCGGTAAAAATTACTTTTTGTTAAAAATACCAGCCACCATGTAAGTCATCCCACTTTTGTCACCACAAAATCAAAATATTAAAAGTTACATACCTTAGTTTTTCTTCTGCTGATATCAACGGATACATCGCCTTCCATTTATCTTTCCAATTTGAAGTTTCTCGGTTGAATTCATTTTTGAAGCATTTTGAATCGTACCGACCTCGATGGCCTGCGATGTTAATAGTTTCGTGAGGAAAATCCAAGATCCATTTTTTTAAACCATTGGATTCGGCAAAGGGAAGCTGTTGTTTGGACAATCCATCCTCAAATGTAAGAAGGCACAGACAAATAAACAAGTATAAATGTGTTGCGTACATTTTAGCGAGTGAGTTGATTGGGGCATTAAACGGTGGTATTTATACAAAAAATGTCTTACGTAACCAAAACCACTTTACACTGTAAAAATTAAGGCTGGGGTTGCCCGCGAATTCTTCGACGAAAATACACTGCTGACGAAAAAGATAAGTTTTCTCGTTCGATAAATTCTTTCATTTCAGTTATTTGTCGCAACCTTCCGTCATTTGAATTGTCATCGTAAAAAAACCATTGGTTATTGATTCGATGAAATGACACTTGGTGGTAACCAGAGGCAGCAGCATTATCGGCCGCACTATGTGTACTGTATGCGAGATAACCAAGGTCGAACATTACATATTGGCCTGGTCTAAACGCATCTGGAAAACTTACACTGACGGGCATGCTTTGTGAAGTGAACTGGCAAAAAACATTGGGTGGGCACTCGAATGGTAAAAACCAAGTTGTGTCAGCAACAAAATTATAATCGAATTCCTGACTGTGTCTTTGACCCGGTCGTGGTTTCTTTTTACAGTCTTTACAGAGTAATTTGAGGGGAACTTTAATTACTCCGGTACCTGATAAGTCCGAAATATTTTTAGGCGAAGTGAAAAGATTGCGAAGTGCAGTTCGAACGCTTATGCGCCAAGGGCCATTATTACATTTACAAACTTTTGATTGCACAAATAAGGAGCTTGCTTTTAGAGGTTCAAAAACGTTTTGATATTCGCTGCCGTACAAGTTTACCGGATCACCGGAGCGAGGCTGTACATAAGGTAATCGGGCACTTTCAAGCCACAATTTTATAATTGCATTTGAGATGCTCTGAATGTTTTCACCTGCTCGAACACCCTGCCAATACCGGTCAATTATTTGACGCAAACCTTCCTCCAAACGGTTGCCTTCTGCTGTTACAAAATATTTGTTCACTAATTGTGGATCGCAACTGCTTAACAAAATAAGATGGGTCAAAAAAGAATCGACATTGCAAGTGTTTATGTAATCGTTTGTAGGGCTCACTAATCCATGCACATTGGTTAACAAAGTTTGTGAATTAAAAAGAATAGGACCAATTTCAATATCGTCTCTGGGCACTTGTCGCCCGCCAAACCTTGACGCAGGAAAATGAATTCTGGCGATGCTTCGAAAATGTGTGGATTCTGTGGATCTGTTGTGAAATATAGGTGAAGTACGATCCACCATTTGCATTTCCACAACACTTGAAGTTGAGGAACAGGAAGTTGAAGAATCGGTTCTCGACACGGGAATAGGAATTTCCAAGTTTGACGCATCAACATTTTCTTTGTTGCCGCTGTCAAAAGTTATAATTATGTCCGAAGACGAATCTTTTTTGTTGTCGTCGTTGTTGTCGTTGTCGTCATCGTCTAATTCAATTATAATGATTGGAGGAGCATCATCAGGCAATTTGGGTTTTTTGTTGGGAGGGGGCGTTGGCGGCTCATCTCCGCCATTTCCGCCGGGTGTCTTTCGCAACAAAAATCCACCAATACTTACATCGTTGTCGTCGTTGTTAATAATCATTATCCGTTCAAGAGCTTTTTTAGCGGACTGCCTTTGACAACCTTGTTTCTCTCGTCCACTGTGCTCAATAATGGCAACTTCGCACAATATATTGCGATGTTGGGCATCGTGCAAAAGAACTTCAAACATTAATTCCGACTTTCTTTTAAGCAAGCTCAGCTTTGCTTTGGTTGTCATCTTCAAGAGGTTTTTCTGATTTTCCTTTTCGGTAGAATTTAAAAAGGTGGCCGCAGCAGTGGCTTGAAATGGGCAAAACTCTTCGATAAATTTAAGACCGTCGTCTTTAAAATGTTTCACATCCATTTGTGAAATAAAATTTTCGTTGTTTCTTTCCACGTATGATTTGATGGGGGGTGGTGGGGCCGGGGAACAGCCCTCCACGGCTCCCCAAACCAAAACAATGCAAAAGAGCACCGAAAGCATTTTAAAAACCAATTGGTTGCTAACCTAGCCCCACTTGCACCTTTTATACTATGCTGAGCGTTGCGCCGACGAGCTAGCGTAAAACGCCCTTGTTTTATGAGCGTGTTTGTGTGGCGCTGCACATGTGGGTGTCGAATAAACACTTTGAAAATCAGTCTGTTTTTGCCGGCAAAGAAACTCACCATGATTTTCAACGATCACAACTATGCCGCTGTTGCGCCTCTACCTCTCGTCCCAAAAGCTCCTGTCACTTATCACCAAATGACAATGATCACTGATTTGGTCGAGTTTGTGCTTGAACTAGAAGATACAGTGGACGAATTAAGAAAAATCAAATGCCAGTGCGAGCCTGTCCGTTGCCACAAACTTTTGCCACCTTGGGAGGACTTTCGTTTTCTGCAAGGAAAAGTTGTCCAGCTAATGGAGGATGCCAACGAGTCCTACCAGAACGATTGGCCCCTGTTGCCAACCAAGTTCAATTATCTGGCTCTCAACGCTCAGCTTAACCAAATGGTTGAAAAAGTCCTCTGCTTCTGCTTCGTCCACACCGGCAAGAAGTACAACTGGGACAACCTCAAAATCATTCTAAGATATGTAAGTGGTTTTTTCAGTGTTCTCGCTTCTACCTACACCCTTCCTTTAAATGCCCTTGGTAAAGGTTTAAATGCCGATTACGTAATGTTACCCGTCCTTTAAATGCCCTTGGTAAAGGTTTACCTGCCGATTACGTAATGTTTATCTTTGTTTCGTAACCCCATCTCCAATAAGTTCGTTCACCTTTAAATGCCTTTTGTTGTAAAAAACGCTTTTATTTTACAGGGGTAATACATTTTAATTTAACATTTACAATATTATTATTTTATTTACAGCTCTTCACTCTCACCGAAACAGAAGGGGTTTACAACGTCAAAGAGGCCCTCGACCACATTCGCACAAAGAGTACATGAAAATTTCAATTCGAACACGAAAAACATTTTAATTAAACAATTAATTTGCAATTATTACGAAAACATGTAAATATATGTTCAGTTTCTTAATAAACAATTAGACGGTAAAATTTGGATCAATCTTTAGAAGGGCATTACGGGCAAACCATAAGTCGATGTCATCATTTTTAGTTACAAAATTTTTAAATTTTAAAAGAGCATCCGTTACGTCAGAGTTTTTGGGGTGTTCACTTTCAGAAAACGACTTTTCGCACAGTTGGGTTTCATTAAGAGTCTGCGTGGGTCCCAACTCATCAATTTCGTTAAAATACCTACAAAGGTGGTTTTGACTTTCGAAATCCTGTTGATTAATAATGTCGCCGTTGGGTTTGCCTTTGAGTAATCTTAAATTTTGGGAAATAATGTCGGTAGCATCGAATTCGTTACAATATAAATCCCACACAGCTCCCCAGGAGCAACGGTCTTTTTTTAACGTTTCAAACATTTGAACAACCACATCAAGCATTTGTTCGGCAATTTCAAGGCGGCCCTTCGAGATGTCCAGGTCGGATTTTAGTTTTGTTCGCTTTTGTTTAGCTTCGGCCGAATTAGGATCCTGAGACCTCAAAGTTAACCACCTGCCGAAACTGTCGTGGGATGCCAGGTTCGAGTGCCATTCCAAACGTAATCCGCCGACGAGAACTTGGACGCGTTGCAGAAAGCGGCCGCACTCTTGTTCCGTGATGAGGGTTGGAGTAAAAAAGGGCAAATAGGGTTTGCAACCGTGATAGAAAATTAAGTTTAAAAACAAGGTATTGTGAAAAATTTCCAACTCCGCCGATTGCATTGAAGATGAATCAATTGTTCCCTGAATGCCACCCTTTTTAGGTTTGGTTAATTTAATTTTAACCGCAGGGTCTCGGGCACAAGCGCCTTGAGAGGATAAACTATTCTGCCTGCCTAAATTGCGTATAATTGGTGTGTTTTCGCCGGGTGAACTTTCCGTCAAATCCTCTTCACTGCCAATTCGTTGTCTTCCATGGAGCCTAGCATTTACTCTTGCCCAAAGTGCTTGCTTGACCGCACAATAAATCCCAAAGCCCAAACTGAGCAAAAAGAGCAAAACCACAAAAGCCACACCAATTGCTACAAACATCCCAGTGTTGGACGGAATGGGCGGGAACACGGTTGTTGTTGGAAGTGATGTTGTGGTCGTTGTTGGTGTTGTGGTTGTTGTTGGTGTTGTGGTTGTTGTTGTAGATGTTGTGGTAATGTTTTGGGCTTTTGGATAACAGTGGTAGAAGTGGCAGTAGGACACCTCGGGAACGTGGATGCGTCTGAAATTTAAAAAAGAATAATTAAAAACGGCAAAAAATAGTAGTTTTAACAATTTCCTGTTGGAAATTGTTTTGACAAATTACCCCCTTTTTACCCCCCCCCCCCCTTTGCCGCAAATTTTTTTACAAAAATAAAGTTAACTCACCGACAGCTTTCCAGCTGGCAGAAGAGATGACAGTCGGGATCACCGGATTGGACGTAGCGATAACACCCGGACATGAACTTTGTTGTGATTTGGCACACAAAGTTGTCGTCGCAAAAGGTATCATCTACAGCCATGGCTAAAGCTGTTGTTGTTGATGTAAACGTCGACAGCGTTGTGGTTAACGGCGTTGTGGTTGACGGCGTTGTGGTTGATGGTGTTGTTGTTGACAGCGTTGTTGTCGCCGGCGTTGTTGTCCACGGCGTTGTTGTCCACGGCGTTGTTGTCCACGGCGTTGTTGTTGATGGCGTTGTTGTCAATGGCGTTGTTGTCTGTTGTCAGTGGCGTTGTTGTTGACGGGGTTGTTGTTGACGGCGTTGTTGTTGACGGTGTTGTTGTCGACGGCGTTGTTGTCGACGGCGTTGTTGTCCACGGCGTTGTTGTTGATGGCGTTGTTGTCAATGGCGTTGTTGTTGACGGGGTTGTTGTTGACGGCGTTGTTGTTGACGGTGTTGTTGTCGACGGCGTTGTTGTCGACGGTGTTGTTGTCGACGGCGTTGTTGTTGACGGCGTTGTTGTGCTGTTGTTGTTGTCTGCAATCACAACAGGTGACTCGATGGGAAAATACTTGGCAAGAAATTTTTTTCCTTCATCGGACCCGAGGAAATTATTGCAGTCCAACTTACTACACTTTTCATTGCTTCTTACAGAATAAGTTTTTCGCAATTGTGGATCGCACTCCGTTACTTGAAATGGCACACATCGGCGAATGTCCCAAGTGTACTTATAACATGCACTTCGCCAGGGCAATGGTCGCTTTATACATTTTTGTTCAAAAAAGTTTTGCCAGTTGGTTGGTTCTGCGTCGATGACAAGAAAAACGAAAAAGAAAAAGAAAATCTTCATTTTAGTTCTGTTGTCTGAGAAGTGTTTCACTAAACTAATTTTTAAAAACAAGGCGCAGATGCAGCGCCTGCTTCTTGGCGGTATGGCCGTTAGCACATTCATTTTTCGTTCAAGCTAGATAAAATTGAGAACAAAATTTGCCGGCTCAAATTTCTGTAGAAGAAAAACGGAAGCATGCTATAAATGTGCGAAAAACAACTCACTTTAATTTTGATGGGGTCGGACCATGTCCCGGTAGGACATTTGGATTCTGTTGTTAGAATCAATTGTCATCAATTCCGTTGTTTCCGCTATCATCATCAAAATTAGGTCGCGCTGGGGAGGCACGTTGAATGTCACTCTTAGGCGCAGCAATCCTGTTTATATTAAACAAACATTACTAAAAGCTTTTAGCAAAAAATAAAAAGTGAGATGTCAATGAGCAAAAGGGTGCGTTTACACACAACTGTTGCACTTACCAGTTCTGGCCGCTGGCACACTGAATGGATCGACTCCTCCCTCAGAGTTAGACGTGAGGTCAAATGCCCAAATAGCGCATCCGTTGTTGTTAAAATCGTCGTAGGAAACGGAATTTGTGTGCATCGAATTGAAGTGACCGTTTACACTTAAAAACCTAATGTAGGCTTCGTGGCAACTGTCGAAAGTTTGCACAATTTTAAAGCTGTCAATGTACTGTCCTCCAACGTCAAGTTCGACTGCTTGGACGTAGCTCATGTATTTGTCGTCTTCAGTATCTGGAAAATCATAGGGTTCAGCAATTGGTGTAACAGGAGTAAGAGGATCGGCGTCGTCTTCGTGAACTGGTGTGTTTCTGTTAGCCGAAGTTTTTGATCTCACCAATTTTGGATGAAAACGAATATTACGAATCGAATCGGCAATGCCTTGAAAATGATTTGGATTTAAAAATTCAGATTTGTGGGCGTTTGGGGACTGGTACGGAGCGGACGTGCTTGTTTGCGATATGTGCGTTGCTTCCCGGCGTTTTTGTTGTTGATTTGAGTTCAAAACATGGCCCATTTCGGCACCACTCAAGATACGAGGAGCTCGAGGTCCGTCGTCGAAAATTTCGCCTTGCCTCTGATTCTTCCATTTGTTAAAATCTTCTTTAAATTGTTTTTTCAAATTTTTTCGGAAAGCCTGGAAACAATATTATAAACATTTTTACAACTTGAATACATGATTTTAATACGCAAACCAAACCGTTCAAAAACCTAACAGTTGCAAGTTGTAAAAAGTTTATAATATTGGTTCCTTGTCATCTCGGTATTTTGATTTAAAATGGCTTCGCTGGTCGGCTTCGTCTTCAGTGCAAGTGCTGCTGTCATCGGTGAATAAATCATCACTTTCAATTCTGCTAGCTGCTCTGCTGTTTTCACTGTCTGATTCTGAATCATCCGGCACCGTCGGCGGAAGCCAGTCCTCGTCGTCGTCATCAAATCCATCCACCTGGCTCATAGACATTCTTGAACCTCTTGTGACATGTCGCAAAAACCTTGTAAGCGTAGATGACGATGCTTCAGGTTCCATTTCATTTTCAGGTGCAGTTTGCTCCATTTGTGTCGGTGGTTCAACCGTTCCTTCGGGTTCTGGAGAAGCAGCTACTGAGGCCGGACGAGCCATTTCAGCCTCAGACATGGCAAAGAGCTGTTGGGCTGATTGGCTTGGCTCCAGAGTAGTGGTGCCACTACTTTTAGCCAAACTTCGTCCCGGTATCGATTTTCCCTTTTTGTCCAAGGCGGAAACGTCAAATTTGCGGCGAAATTCCTTTTTTTGCTCATTTTTCCACCATCGTTTGAAATCATCCCTGTCTTTGGCATCTTGTTGTTGCTGTTTCAAGGCTTTCAACTGAAGCTTTTCCAGTCGTTGTAGCTTTTGCAATGCTTCCGTAAGTTCATTGTTCTTGGTAGAAGACGTTTGAACTCCAGGGGGCTTTGGTGGCAAAACTGAGGGATTTCTCCATTTCCTAAAAAAAAAATTACAGTTGTAGCTTTTGCAATGCTTCCGTAAGTTCATTGTTCTTGGTAGAAGACGTTTGAACTCCAGGGGGCTTTGGTGGCAAAACTGAGGGATTTCTCCATTTCCTAAAAAAAAAAATTACACAAAAGCCCAAACAAATGGTTCTCCATAAATACTGGGCAAGCAATAGTGGGGAAATAAAAAATTGTGTTAATTAAATTACCGGTAAAATGCGTAGGGGTTCTTGTCATAATTTCCAGCGTAGGCCTTTTGATCAATGATGACGAAGAAAACCTTGATTGGCTGAGTTCCGTCTGGGTACAGATTGTTTGTTTCGTACTGAGCAGATCCTCCAATGATGGTTTCGGCCTAAAATATAATAAAATTAGTTAAAGACAAAGTTAAGCAAACATTTAAGCACATATGCAGCAACAGCTAAAACATACCCTGATTTGAAGGCCACGAAAGAAATATTTGAGGGGCTCCTTTTTGTGGCGGAGTTCAACTTCTTTCATCAATGGCATCGACATGTGCGCAATTTTTACATAGAGATTGCACTGTTCGATGTAGACTTGATATTGATGTTTGTCGTCCAATGTTTTATCTCTGTTTGCTACAACAATTGCAAACTTATCTGGAGCTCGATTCAATTGAATGTGAAATCTGGTGCGAGGCATCAAAGGTTTTGTGATCCCATGGAAGTCGCTCATCAAGGGCCCAATAAAGGTGTAGCCAGATGTTCTGTAGGGGGCCGTAATAATAT
>Ga0194123_10008192_pt1 | contig 10150 bp, 8 predicted proteins | sample TA2MahsurfametaG_5_FD_155479 | JGI IMG/M metagenome (GOLD analysis project Ga0194123, IMG submission 155479) | Freshwater microbial communities from Lake Tanganyika, Tanzania - TA2015023 Mahale A surface | ecosystem: Environmental > Aquatic > Freshwater > Lake | place: Tanzania: Lake Tanganyika... | reverse complement strand
GTGTAAAGACCAGAAACCACAAGGCCAAATAGCAAAGCGGGCGGATATGTGAAGATTGCCGCAACACCTTCGCGCGAAAGCCAAGACGTGCGCCATTGCGACAACGCACGCCAAGCGCGTTCGGGATGACCGAGATGAAAGGTAGAAGAAAGAAGACCTGCTGTGATCAAAACAAGTGCGAGTGCGATTGCGATAAGAGCAAAGAGCGTCTGCAATTGACGCACGCCAAGCGCGTTCGGGATGACCGAGATGAAAGGTAGAAGAAAGAAGACCTGCTGTGATCAAAACAAGTGCGAGTGCGATTGCGATAAGAGCAAAGAGCGTCTGCAATTGTGCGCCTGTTAAAGCGCCAATCAATCCAAGAATGGCGAGAAGCCCATAACCCGCGCCGGATGCAGTCGTGAAAAAGATAACTGAATAGGCAGGATTCATTTAATGCGGCCCTGCTTTTCCGGAAAGCAATGAATCAGCTAAGGCAAAGAGCCGATCCACCATGGATCTATCACTCTTCGGCAGAGCTTCGCGGCCTTCTTCAGCCTGATCACGTCTCTTGCGTGGCGGTAGATATTTGTTCGTGGGTTTGTAACCCATTTCCGGTAAGAGATCGAAGCCGCCGCGCTCTTTCACAAGTTTCGACACATCGGAATTCGGATCACCCAGATCACCATAATGACGCGCGCTTGTTGGGCAGGCGCGCACGCATGCAGGAATGCGATCTTCTTCCGCAAAATTTTCATTATAGATACGATCAACGCAGAGTGTGCATTTGCGCATTATCCCTTCTTTAACATCATATTCGCGCGCCCCGTAAGGACAGGCCCATGAACAGAGTTTGCAGCCGATGCAGGTATCAGGATTGACAAGCACGATGCCATCTTCGGCGCGTTTGTAGGAAGCGCCTGTCGGGCAGACGATAACGCAAGCGGGTGTTTCGCAGTGAAGGCATGAGCGCGGGAAATGGACGATGCGGCTGTCTTCGCGCACCTCGTCCAACACTTCATAACCATGAATACGGTTAAGCCATGGCCCATGCGGGTCTTTGCCACGCGGGTCTTCATCCTCGAGTGGTGCGGAATAGCCTTGCGCGTTCCATTCTTTGCATGAAGTCGCGCAGGCCTGACAACCGACACATGTATCAAGATCGATCACAAGGCCGAGCTTTTTCTCGGTTGTTTCGGGGAGCATCGTCATTGTGCAGCTCGCACAGGTTTGAGGTCTGGAAATTGCGGTGCGCTTAATCCGTTCACATCAGCGGCTTTCTCAAGCCGCACACGCAAATCATACCAAGCTGCTTGGCCCGTAACAGGATCACTGTTTGAAAAGCGGTAACCGCCTTCGCGCTCGGGCAGAAGCTCAGAGATCAAATGATTGAGCAAGAAGCCTTGCTTTGATTCAGGTGCATTATTTTCAAGGCCCCATGTACCCGACCGTTTACCGATGGCGTTCCATGTCCAGACCGTATCGGGGTTAACACCATTCATCAATTTCGCTTGCGCTCGGATTTGACCATGATGCGATGTGAGTGTCACCCAATCACCATCCTTGATGCCAAGTGAAGCCGCGCGTTGATGGGCAATATAAAGCCAATTGCGACCGAGAATTTGTCTCAACCACTGATTTTGTGAGCCCCATGCATGATACATTGCCATCGGTCTTTGTGTAACCGCATGCATCGGAAATTTAGTCTCATCGATCATCTTACCTTCAAAAGGTGGATACCAATTTGGAATTGGATCAAAGGCTTCGATCAATCTTTTTCGATGGGTTTCAGGCGGTTGAACGGCACCATGGCCTTCAGCAGCGAGTTTGAATTTTTGTAAAGGTTCGCAATAAAGTTGATGAATGATCGCGTTGGGTGCCTCGATCAAACCAAAGCCCGTTGCGAAATCGAGATAGATCTTATTCACATGTTTGAAATATTTCTGCTCGGGCGCAAGCTCGTGAAAAAAGTGACAACCATTCTTGATATAGCGTTTTAATTGATCCGGATTGGGCGCGCCTTTACCTGAAAGCGTTCCATCAACACCGCGATAGCCGGCAAGCGGACCAATGCCCGGCGCTCGCTCATGATTGACGATGTAATCTTCATAACCGCCGGGATAGCGTGGCTTTCCTTCAGCCGTTGTCATGCCCGGTAAACCCAACCGTGCACCGAGATCCAGCAACACGGTTTGAAACGGTCTCACATCACGATCAGGCGCAACAACCGGTTGACGAATGGAATCCGCCGGACCATCCGCTTCCGAAATCGGACGATCAAGCAACGAGATACAATCCCATCTTTCGAGATAGGTTGTGTCAGGCAAAATTAAATCGGCGTAATGAACCATCTCTGACGCATAAGCATCTGAATAGATGATTTTCGGAATGACATAGTCACCCGTTGTTTCATCTTTCATAGTCAAATATTTAATCGTATCCGGCACATTCATGGCCGAATTCCAACTCATATTCGCCATATACATGAAGAGCACATCAATGCCGTAGGGATCCTTTTTGGCGGCATTGGTAATGACCATATGCATCATGCCATGCGCGGCCAAAGGCGCGTCCCATGAATAGGCTTTGTCGATGCGTTGTGGCGTACCTTTTTCGTCAATCAACAAATCATCAGGTGATGTAACAAAGCCGAGTGGCGGGCCGGGGAGAGGTTCATTTGGAAAAACTTGCCCCGATTTACCTGTCGGTTTGATCGCTGGTGGAATTGGACGCGGATAAGGCGCCTTGTAACGAAAGCCGCCGGGCGCATCGATGGTGCCGAGAAGAATCTGTAAAAGATGAACCGCGCGGCAGGTTTGAAATCCGTTTGCATGCGCCGAGATGCCACGCATCGCATGCATCGAAACAGGACGACCGACCATCGTCTTGTGCGTACGACCATAGTGATCCGTCCATGGGACATCGAGTTCCACTTTTTCATGAAACGCATGATGCGCAAGTTCAGCCGCAATGCGTTTGATCGTCTTGGCGGGGACGCCACAACGCGTTTCTACCGCTTCTGACGACCATGATTGATCAAGATAACGCTCTGATCAAGATAACGCTCGGCAATCAGATGAAGTGATGTTGCCGCTTTGGTGCCATCGGGCAAAACATAACGACCCATAAGGCTGCGCGATTCAATCACATCGGCGCTTGAAGCGGGCGCTTTCCTCACACCGTCCCATACAAGCGGTTGACCATCTTCACCAATTAAAAACAATCCATGATCCGCGTGGTCCAGATTATCACGCACAAGCCATGCAGCATTGGTGAAATCACGCAAAGAGGGCGCATCAATTTCACCAGCGGCCAATAATTCATGAATGAGCGCGCCAACAAATAATCCATCAGTTCCGGGTCGGATACCGATCCATTCATCGGCGACTGCGGAATATCCCGTCTTGATCGGATTGATGGAGACGAATTTCGCACCGCGCTAATTCATGAATGAGCGCGCCAACAAATAATCCATCAGTTCCGGGTCGGATACCGATCCATTCATCGGCGACTGCGGAATATCCCGTCTTGATCGGATTGATGGAGACGAATTTCGCACCGCGCCTTTTGAGTTTGCCAATGCCCGCTTTGATCGGGTTTGAACCATGATCTTCAGCAACACCAAAGAGCATGAAATATTTCGTGTGTTCCCAGTCGGGTTCACCAAATTCCCAAAATGCGCCACCAAATGTGTAGAGACCCGCAGCCGCCATATTCACAGAACAGAAGCCGCCATGCGCAGCATAATTCGGTGTGCCGAATTGCGTCGCCCACCAACTCGTCAAGCCCTGGCTTTGATCGCGACCGGTGAAGAAAGCAAGCTTCTTCGGATCACTCTTTCGCACATCGGAGAACCATCTTGTGGCAAGGCTTAAGGCTTCGTCCCATTCAATTTCTTTGAACTCGCCTGCGCCGCGTTCGCCGACGCGCAAAAGTGGTTTTGAAAGACGCGAAGGTGAGGTGTGTTGCTTGATGCCAGCAGCACCTTTGCCGCAGATCACACCTTTATTTACGGGATGATCGCGATTGCCTTCGATATAGGTGATCGAGCCGTCTTTGAGATAGACTTTGATGCCACAACGACAGGCACACATGTAACATGTGGTCGTCTTGGTCTCGTCCCATGTCTTGGGCGAGCGCTCGATCACCGGCGTTGACGTCATCGTCTCGAAGTCCTCTTTCGTCGTCCGAATCCATGATCGGCCTTTTTTTATCTTATCGCATGGCCAAAGCAGGGTCGCATGGTGCCAAAAAACGGCGCTTCCTTGGAACAGATGGGGCCAGCAGATAGGTCTTACGCAAAAACCGGTCTTTTCATTGCCCCATACCGGCGTCAGAATTGGCGTAACTCAAGTTTGGCGGGAGACAATCATGAAACTAACCAAGCTTGGCCATTCGGCTTTTCGTGTGGAAATCAGCGGCGCGACGCTTCTGATTGATCCCTTCTTGAAGGGTAATCCGAGCTTTAAAGGCAAATTCACTTAGGTCACCAAAGGCGTGACATATATTCTGCTCACCCATGGCCATGACGACCATGTCGGCGATGCAGCTGGAATTGGTGCAAAAGCGAATAGCAAAAAGCAAAAACCGCAAGTGGTTTCGAATTACGAAATCTGCGCGCATCTCGCTTCAAAGGGCGCAGACAATATGAATCCCGATAATACTGGCGGTACGGTTGATTACGGCGGATTCAGTGTGAGTTTTACAGATGCCAAACATTTCTCGGGCAAGGTCGAGAAGGGCAAGAGCATCTATCTCGGTTATCCGAACGGTCTTGTGATCAAAGCGAAAGGCGAAAAGACTCTCTATCACATGGGCGACACGGATCTCTTTTCCGATCTCGCTTTGATCGCTGAGCTTTATAAGCCCGATATTGTTTTAATCCTGATTGGTGATCGTTTCACCATGGGCGCGGAGATGGCCGCCATCGCGCTTAATCGCTATCTGAAACCGTCAATCGCCATTCCGATCCATTATGGCACCTTTCCGATGCTCGCCCCGGATGCTTCCGCCTTCCAAAAAGCGATGAAGAGGTCGAAAACGAAAGTACTGGTGCCGGAGAGTGGTGTAGCGGTTACTCTATGATGCCTTCACGGGCTCATAGGTAATTTTGAACATGACTTTGCTCTGATATATTCAGCGCTGAGTGAATAAGACACCGGCGTGACATGCCATCCGGCGCAGTGCTGTTTCCAATAGAATTCGCGGAGCATTGTGCTTAACGGCCCCGGTCGTCCATTGCTCATAATATGTTGATCGATTTTTGCGACAGGAACAATCCCGCCGGCTGTTGATGTGCAAAAAGCTTCATCCGCAGTCATCAGATCTTCATAACGCAGTGGCGTTATCTCGGCTTTGATGTTTTTGAGCGCGCAGAGTTCAAGCGCGGTTTTTCGCGTGATGCCTTCAAGCACACCGCGATCCGGCGTCAAGACTTGTCCGTCACGAATGATAAACACGTTAAATCCTGGGCCTTCGGTGACATAGCCTTTTGGATATCGCTGAATTTAGCGATTTGAATCTTGAAGTGATCTTCGCCCATAAAGATCAACATGATTTAGGTGCGCCTCTCGAAAGCCTTTTTGAAATTGTAAAAGTGATTGAAGATGATCGCCATCGCGGCGATGATTCCCATTTTCCCAACAGAAGCGTATCGAATTTATATTTCGGTTGAGGGGGTCCAAAGAATGGTGGGCCCGGCAGGACTCGAACCTGCAACCAGACCGTTATGAGCGGCCGGCTCTAACCATTGAGCTACAGGCCCGCCGAGGGGCGTGCGCCCCCGATGCGGAGGATTTCCTGATAGCGGGACTTTGTCCGCGCCGCAATCGGGCGGTGAACCGGAGTGAACTTTATCCGCGCGCCGACTTTGCCCATGGCAGAGTGAAGAGAAGCGCGCCCGCCATGAGAGCTGAGAGTAGAAACGCGCTTTCGGCGCTTTTGATGTCCCAAATCCATCCGGTTATCGCGTTGCCGAAGAGCATGGCGATGCCGTTGGCTAAATTGAACAAGCCAAAAGCTGTGCCGCGCAAGGATACAGGGGCAGCGTCGGCGATGAGCGTTGCGAGGAGGCCTTGTGTCAGAGCGAGGTGGATGCCCCAGAGCACGATTCCGAAGGCTACAGCATAAAGCGACGTCGCTTCCGCAAAACAAAAAGACGCTGCGGCGAGGGTCGCGATACCGAGTGCGAGTAGGAGGCGGCGCGAGAAACGATCCGCCATATGTCCAAGAGGCCAAGCCAGTACGGCAAAGATCACATTCATCGCGATCAAAATGAAGGGCGCGAAAGCGACAGGCAGACCGAGATCGGACGCACGCAAAATCAGAAAGGCTTCGGAGATCCGTGCGAAAGATAAAACTGCACTTATGCTTAGAATTATCCAGAAGGCGTTGGGCATCAAATTCAGCGATGAGACTGCGAGTGGAAATTTCTTATGCGTTGCTTCCTTGGCATCTCTTTCGGGGACAAATGCAAACAGAATGGCGACGGAGATAAAAGCGGGGACGCATGCAATCCAGAACACAAATCCAAAGTTATTCTGCGAGATGAGCATGAGCCCTACGGCAATCAACGGGCCGATAAAGGCACCAATTGTATCAAGCGATTGTCTCAAGCCAAAAGCTTCGCCGCGTCGTTCCGGTGGAGCAAGATCAGCAACAAGCGCGTCGCGTGGTGCGCCACGTATGCCTTTGCCGATGCGATCAATAAATCGCGCGGCGACAATGAGTTCTAGCGAATGAGCAAGCGGAAAAAGCGGCTTTGTCAAAGCGGCTAAACCATAGCCGATCAGCGCAAGTGTTTTGCGTTTGCCAGTGATGTCGGAAATCACGCCCGAGAAGAGTTTGACGATGAGTGCGGTCGCTTCCGCGATGCCTTCGATGAGGCCCACCGCAAAAACGCCCGCACCTAATGTGCCGATGATATAGAGTGGCAACAGCGCGTGGATCATCTCGGACGAGATATCCATGAACAGGCTCGTAAATCCGAGCGCCCAAATTGCGGCGGGCAGGGGGGAGCGGCGGGTCATCATTCCTTCTGACACGGAAACAGGTGGCTGAAAAAGCGGAATCCAGCCTCAATCCGGAGAGAATCCTTGCTCCTTTCGGGCCGGATCGTTACATACGGCGCCAATCTCGTTTTTTGTGACATTTCGGAGCTTTGAGCCTCATGGCGCGTCAATTTATCTATCATATGCAGGGCCTCTCAAAAACATGGTCGGGCGGCAAGAAGGTTTTGGATAATATCCATCTCTCCTACTATCCGGACGCGAAGATCGGCGTGCTCGGCGTCAACGGCTCGGGTAAATCGACGCTCCTCAAAATCATGGCGGGCATCGACAAGGAATTTGTCGGCGAAGGCTGGGTCGCGGATGGCGCACGTGTCGGCTATCTGGCGCAGGAGCCGCCGCTTGCTTCCGCCCTCGACGTGCGCGGCAATGTGATGCTCGGCGTGAAACCGCAAAAAGACATTCTCGACCGCTACAACGAACTCGCGATGAATTACTCGAACGAGACAGCGGACGAGATGATGAAATTGCAGGACGAGATCGAAGCCAAGGGTTTGTGGGATCTCGACTCAAAAGTTGATCAGGCGATGGACGCTCTGCGTTGCCCGCCGGATGATGCGGATGTGACGAAGCTTTCAGGCGGTGAGCGCCGTCGTGTTGCGCTTTGCCAATTGCTCTTGTCACAGCCGGAACTCTTGCTGCTTGACGAACCGACCAACCATTTGGACGCTGAAACCGTGTCCTGGTTAGAGGGTCACTTGCGGACCTATACGGGTGCAATCCTCATCGTCACCCATGACCGTTACTTCCTCGACAATGTGACGGGCTGGATTTTGGAACTCGATCGCGGTCGCGGCATTCCGTATGAAGGGAATTATACGAGCTGGCTCGCGCAGAAGCAGAAGCGTCTTGTGCAAGAGGGCCGCGAAGCGGAATCGCAGCAAAAGGCTCTTGAGCGCGAACAGGAATGGATTTCGCAAAGCCCGATAGCACGTCAGGCGAAATCGAAAGCGCGTATTCAGCGTTATGACGATCTCGTGCAGAAACAGAATGAGCGTGCGTCGGGACCGACAACGGCGCAGATGATTATTCCCGTTGCAGAACGTCTCGGCAATAATGTCATCGATTTTGATGGGTTGTCGAAAGCCTATGGCGACAAGCTTTTGATCGACAATTTGAGCTTTAAATTGCCACCGGGTGGCATTGTCGGTGTGATCGGTCCGAATGGTGCGGGTAAAACAACACTCTTCCGCATGATCACGGGCCAAGAAAAGCCGGATAATGGCACAATTACCATCGGGGAATCGGTGCAGCTTGGTTATGTCGACCAGTCGCGCGATGCTTTGGACGCCAATAAAACCGTCTGGGAAGAAATTTCCGGCGGCAATGAAATTATCTATCTTGGCAAACGCGAGATCAATTCACGCGGCTATTGCTCGACCTTCAATTTCAAGGGCGGCGATCAGCAGAAGAAAGTCGGCATGCTTTCAGGTGGTGAACGCAACCGCGTGCATCTTGCCAAGATGTTGAAGAGCGGCGCAAACGTGTTGCTGCTCGATGAACCGACCAACGATCTCGATGTTGAAACACTGCGCGCGCTCGAAGAAGCGCTCGAAGATTTCGCCGGGTGCGCTGTGATCATCTCGCATGATCGCTTCTTCCTCGACCGTATCGCAACCCATATGCTCGCCTTTGAGGGCGACAGCCACGTCGAATGGTTCGAAGGCAATTTTGCCGATTACGAAGAAGACAAAAAGAGACGCCTCGGAACCGATTCAACGATTCCGAAGCGCATTAAATATAAGAAGCTGACGCGGTAAAGCTCTAGCCGTCATTGCGAGCGAGAACGAAGCAATCCAGCTGATGATTGGAGTCAAGACGCAGCGTAACTGTTGCGGCTTTTCCTTTGACTCCAACTGGATTGCTTCGTTCGTTGTTCAAAAAGGTCCACCGGACCTTTTTGTTCGCTTCGCGAAATACGACTTACCACTCGCAATGACGAAAGAGAATTACTCTTCCCCGCTCTTGTGGTTATCGAGCGACCAACCGCCAGCGCCATGCACAACCAACGAGAGGAAACCGCCCGCGATGACGAGGTTCTTCAAGAAATTGATCGCTTGCATTTGATCGGTGAAATTATTGTGAAAGAGTGCGCCTGACAGCAAACAGAAGCCGGCGAGCAACAAAGCCACAATGCGGGTCTGAAATCCGATGAGGATCAGAATACCGCCGCCAAGTTCGAGCAGAATTGTGGGCTACACCAAAAAGGCGGGCAGGCCAACTGTGCCCATGTAACCAACAATCCCTGCGGGATCTTGCAATTTGCCCCAACCGGCGACAATGAAAATCAAAGCCAACAAAAGGCGAGCGGCGAAAGACGCGATATTTATAATGATGCTGGGCACGGGAAGCTCCTCAATATGGGGTGAAAGAATCGAAACCGAAGCCCGATCTCTAGCGTGTCCCAACGCGAAATCAAATTGCGCCTTGTCCCTATTCCGTTTGTACAAATGAAAATTAAGGCGCCCAACGCGAAATCAAATTGCGCCTTGTCCCTATTCCGTTTGCACAAATGCAAATTAAGGCCAGAAAACCATTAGAGTCTCTTGCGGATTAGGCGCCAATCAGGAGATAGGTGGCTCCGGCAGTCAATAACGCTGCAAGATTAACTGCACTCACGCGCCAGCCCGTTTCCGTGCCGCCCGCGAGCGCAGCGAGTCCGGCTTTCATCACCGTGTTCGTGAGAGCTGCGATGAGAATACTATCAGCCGCAATATTTATTCTCACAAGCGGTTCTTGCATACGCGCTAAGGAAATCCTGATCGCATCGACATCCGCTAATCCGGCAAAGGCAGAGACGCTCATCAAAGCCTCTGATCCATAATGCCGCGCGACAAGTGTCGAGATCATAAGAATGATCGCGATCAAAATCGAAAAACGTAAGGCCGAGCCAACATCAAACGGATTTTTCCAGATCGCATCATCATGTGGCTTTTTTAATCCGTTTGATACGAGGAGCAACCCGATCACGCCTTGAACCAGTGTTGCCGCAAGCATGATTGGCAGAAGCGCTATGGCCAGAGTAAAATTGAAAATGCCAACAATGATTAAAATTCGCACACACATGACAGCGCCTGCGAGTGCAATAGCGCCTGTCATCACAG
>Ga0194123_10008190_pt1 | contig 10153 bp, 9 predicted proteins | sample TA2MahsurfametaG_5_FD_155479 | JGI IMG/M metagenome (GOLD analysis project Ga0194123, IMG submission 155479) | Freshwater microbial communities from Lake Tanganyika, Tanzania - TA2015023 Mahale A surface | ecosystem: Environmental > Aquatic > Freshwater > Lake | place: Tanzania: Lake Tanganyika... | reverse complement strand
CACTCACCAAACCATCAGATACAACCATATACACTCCATTTTGTCTTTCATCCAATTGATGTAGAATTATGCATCTATTATTCATTTCTAATTTTATTCCATCAAATACTTTCACAAATTCCTCTGAATCCAAACAACTTGAACTCCTAAAATGCAACTTCATCTCCCTCTTCTCATAATCCACATCTATCGGCAATACCGACGCACACCTCACCGAAGCAGCCACCCTTATACCCGACAAATATCTATCCACATATCTTTTAGTAACTGCATCCAATTCATACAATGGGTCACATAAATTTACAATACGATTATGATTCATTATTAAATCATCTCCAAATGTTTTATTCCATAACATTTGTTTATCTTTTGTAGTAACTAATTCACCATTAGAAGGTGGCTTCTTACCACAAAGAAATTCAGCATTTAAATTGGGAACTAATGGAGCATTATCATCTAAAATATTTAATGATTTTACATCCAATTTATCAGATAATATTTCTGAACTGAATAATTTTCCATTAATATTAACATCACCTTTCTTGGAAGTGGTTTTATAAAAAATATCTCCAAATGCATTTACTTTTAAAATATCATCATCTTTATAACTTCTTATACCAAATACATTATTATATACCACCATATCATAATCTCTTCCTACCTCCAATTCTACCTTTTTTCCATCCAATCTTCCAATTTCTATTTTATCAGTCGATAAAAATAAAGCCTGATATTGCTCTCCCTCAATTAACAATACATCTTGTTTAGTAATAAATTCTTCTATTGAACCCTTTGATAATTGGAAGAATAAAATGTCGTCACCAACGTAAGAGACATTTTGTATGACAAATGATGGTAAGCCTTTTATGGTAACTCCATCCAATTTATCAGGGATATGGAGACCAATTTTACCCATTTTATCAATTCTGAAGTCATTATTAACGCCTAATTCTAAAACGTCGGGATATATAATTTTTCCTGATAAATATAAATCTTTTACAAATGAACCACGATTTCCAATGTCAGTGGAACCGATTGGAAATAATCCTCCTGAATAATGAATTGGACCTTTAATGGTAATACCATTTTTAGGGTCTAATTTGAGAAGATCTTCAACTTTTTTAAGACGAAATTCACTTTCATCCAATTTTTTACCGAAATTTCTTAAATAATTTATTGTGTCTTTTTCTGTCATTTTTAATAAATAATATTTATGTTTTTAAATTATAATGATAACGCATATTTATTTTGATTGGGGAAATACATTAGCATATCCATCTTTAAGAAAGAGTTTGTAGATACATCCAATAAGTATTTAGTATTATATCCAGATGCAGAAGAAATATTAAGATATTTGAGTAAAAAATATGAAATTGGAATTATATCTAATTCCAAAATATCTAAAAATAATTTTATTAATGCTCTTGTTAAATCCAATCTTATCCAATACTTCAACTCAATATCTCTTTCCAATGAAATATGCAAAAAACCATGCCAAAATATATTCCTTAAAGCATTAAATAATATAAATCCTCACAATGCTCTAATGATTGGAGATAATTATAATAGGGATGTGATTGGAGCTGAAAGTGTTGGAATGAATGTTTTGTGTAGAGGTAGAGATTTTACAAATCCTTGGGAATTATATTATCTTCTATAGGTTTCTAATTTCTCAAATTTTCTACCTAATTCTTCAATTTTATCCAATAAATTTATATTCACAAAATCCTCTACCCCCATAAAATCCCATATCCTCTGTGTTACCATATTTATTCCATATAATCTTCTCCCCCCAATCTCTCCAAATCTCACAAAAACAATTGGAACAATTCTGGGCCTATTTCTTACAATTTCTACACAATCATCTGCTAATTGTAATATCCATTGCTGATTTTTATTACCTTTTGCGACAACAATATAGATACCATTTTCAATAGTTAGTGTTTGATTTTTAACAAGAATTCTATCACCGATATTAACTTCAACTTTATCGACAATAAGGTTTTCCATTTTTTTAGAAATGAGTTGGTAGGATGATGCCATAAATGCTGCATCTAATTTTTCAGATGTAGTTAATTTACAAGGTTCTAATAAATGGCTACCTGTTATGTATTGGTCAACATATTTTTTATTTACTGCGTCATGTTGGTTGGTAGGGTTGTCAATGTTAATTATTTTGTTATATTTTGCGTCTAAGTTGTTACCTAAGCTTTTATTGGATAGAGATTGGAAGTCTTCGGTATTGATGAGGTCATGATTGGATATTTTTTTGCCGTTAATAAAGTTAACACTGGCGTTTTCGATATTGGTGAGTTTGCTAAAAGCAATTCCGGAGTTTTCATTTGTAAAGATAAGAGATTTTCCAAGGTATAGGTTATTTTTAATTTCAACAGTTGAATTAAATTCTGCGCTTTTTTTGGTAATAAGGTGTCCTCCAATTTCTGTATTGTTGTTAAGAATGGTTTCTCCGATGATGGTGATATTATTGGAAATAATTTCTTGAGATTGGATGGAATTGGATTCTATTTCTTGGGAGGATATTTTTTTGAGAGATTGGATGTTACCTTCAGTATTTAAGTCTCCATTTATTTTTATACTTTTTGTGATAATTGGGTTTTTTATAATAATAGATTCAAGAGGAGATGAGATTATGCCATCGATTTTGATATCACCTTTTATTATTAGATTGCCTTCGATATTTATATTATTGGTATTATGGGTGGATATTATGGTGGATTCGATAAGTATATTTTTGCAGTAGTTATTCATGCAGTTAATATTTTTTAGTTTTATATTAAGGAGATTGGATAGATTTTTATTATCGAAGTATTTTTCATCTCCGATGATAAATTCTTCTTCTTTGTTATCCCACATTAGTCCTTTTGATTGGACATCATCTCTTATTCTGAATCCAGCAGGTTTATTCAATTTTAAACTAACATCACAGAAACTTGATTCCAATTTATTTCCATTATTTTCATAAAAAAGGTTACCTTTAACAACTAAGTCACCAGTTACACAACCACGACCTTTTATGAAGAAATCATATGCGGGGTTAAAGTCGCCGACGTATAGTCCTTCTTTTGCGTAGATGGTTTTATCGCCTATTATGTTGTATTTTGAGTGAATATCTTTTTCTTGAAGTAGTTGTGAGGTGAGTGTAACAATTTTAGCAAGTTGTTGTTCATTCATTTTTTATTATAAATTAAATTATTTTTAATTTAAAAAAATAAATAGCATATAAAGTATGCCGGGAGGATTATTGCAGTTGGCTGCATATGGACCGCAGGATATATATTTGACAGGAAATCCGCAGATAACTTTTTTTATAGCGGTATATAAGAGGTATACAAATTTTGCGATAGAGAGTATTCAGCAGTTATTTCATGGCGTAGTAAATTATGGTAGTAAGTTTTATTGTGATATTGAGCCTATGGCAGATTTAATTTATCAGATATTTCTGAATATTAAGTTGCCTAATTTAAATGTAAATCCGCAGAATAATCCCAATTATACAGTTAGTTGGGTAAATTCTATAGGAAATGCGATTATACAGCATATTGATATAGAGATTGGAGGTCAGGTCATAGATAGGCATTTTGGACAGTGGATGGAGATTTGGAGTGAGTTGACTTTATTATCGGAGAAGGAGTATGCGTATAATTTGATGGTGGGTAAGTATGTTGTATTTAATACTGATACGCAGCCGGGTCCGTTAAATTTGTATGTTCCTTTGCAGTTTTGGTTTAATAGGAATATAGGGTTGGCGTTGCCTTTGATAAGTTTGCAGTTTTCAAAGGTGAGATTTGTGGTGGCTTTTAGGGATTTTAATGAGTTGTGGATAAGTTCAAATGGTATAGAGCCGGGGTTGTGTGGGCAGAATAGTAGTGAGATAGAGAGTAAGACTATATTGGATGCGAGTTTATGGGTTGATTATATATTTTTGGAGAATGAGGAGAGGAGAAAATTTACGTCGCATAATTTGGAGTATTTGATTGAGCAGTTGCAGGTGAATACTGTTAGTGTTGATGATAAGGTAATACAGGTTCCGATGTATTTTAATAATCCGGTTAAGGAGTTGATATGGGTATTGCAGGTAGGTCCATTTTATAGGTTTGGGGTGAATAGGTTGTATGAGTTTTTTGATTTTAGTAATGGGCAGGATCCGCCAGGTGATACGATGGAGTCGGCTACTATAAGGTTTGAGGGGAATGAGAGGTTTAAGAGGAGGGAGGCGTTTGTTTTTAGGGTATTGCAGCCTTATCAGTATCATACGAGGGTGCCGAGAAATTTTATTTATTTGTATTCATTTGGATTGGAGCCGGAAGCGCATCAGCCGACTGGAACTTGTAATTTTAGTAGATTGGATAGTGCAACGTTAGATTTGGTGTTAAATGAGTGTGTAATACAGAAGGATACGCAGATAAATATATATGCGACAAGTTATAATGTTTTAAGAATAGAGGCGGGAATAGCAGGAATAGTTTATGCGGATTAATAATCATATTTAAAATTTGATTAAATAAATCAGATTTTACAAAGTTTTGGTATGTTCTTTATTTACACATATTTTTAATGTGATTGGGTTAGTCGAAGGTTGCTTGAACTAAGTGGGGTAGGGCTATGGCGGCGTTGTGGCTGACTTCAACTAATGCGGAGAGAATAAGGTTAACCCCTAATGTTTTATATTCTTTATCTTCTCCTTCATCAACTATTTTTTCCATTTCACGTAGAATTTCATTTTGAAGGAATTTTTTATGTTTTGCTCTTAAAAACTGAATCTCATTAATCATTCCTCTAAACATCATACCACTTTTAGTTATCTTCTTACGAATTTCTATGGGTAATTGAGCACGATAATCAAACATATCATAGGCTCCTTTATAGAATCTTTTTAGTTCTTCAAGGCTAAGGTCGTTAAACCAAGATGTGTCGGTGTATTGGCCGATCATATCAAATTTTTGGAATACTCTGATAAGGAATTGGTCATATTTTTGTTCTTCTGTAAGAATTGGTGAGTCGTATTTCATTTTTCTTTCTGTTTTTTTGATGAATTGCATTTTATTTTCAACTTTTTGTTTAAATTTTGTATCATTAGGAAATGTTTTTTGATTGTATGGATTGGATGAAATCATATCAAATGTTCTTAAATCAAATGCGTATGTAAATCCATCATTATCAATATAATCGAAGTAGTATTCGATTGGGATGGTATATATGTTATCTAAAGTTCCGCAGTCTTCTTTATTATTGGATTTATTTCTGCGTTTAATATTCCATCCTCTAAAGTGTTTTTGTATGAGAATGATTTTATTGATATCATTTTCGTATTTTTTAAGTTCTTCAGGAATAATTGATTTTTTAGGTTTTTTATCGGAAAGTTGGTCAACTCGAATTATTATTTTTCGTTTAAGGTGAATGCCACAGTAGTCGCTGCCGGGTTTTGGGGGGTGATTGCATTGTTCATGGTTATTTTTAGATTTTATGGACATACATTGTAGGGGGTTAAAGTTATTCATTTTTATTTAATAAATGAGAACATTTTAAATTGCAAAAATCTGAAAAATAAATTTTCACCTTAAATTCTTCAAGTATAAGGTATGCTAAAACATTAATAGCTGAAAAAAAACAATTTAAAAAAAAATTGATTTATTATTCTACCTGATTAAGGATATATCTAAAACAATGAGTGACCTCAAGATCGTAGTACCTGAGAACTTTGATATTAAGAAGATTTCTGCCACAGAGCCGAAGAAGAAGAATGACCGTTTACAGAGTCTTCTTTTATTCGAGAATGCTCCTTTTTATCTCCAGACGGAGGAGGGGGGTAGGGCTCCATTTGGTGTGAAGTCTTTTACTGGTGGTGATAAGACTGATTACACTTTGAATATTTCGTTAAATGCTGATGGAGATTTTGTGAAGAAATTGCATCAATTAGATGAATTTATGTTGGATTTTGGAATTGAGCATAGCAAGATTATTTTTAAGCAGAAATATACTGCTGCTCAGCGCGAGGTTGTTCGTGCGATGTACACATCTTGTGTGAAGATTGCTGAGGAGGGTGATTATCCTCCGAGAATTGCTGTGAAGATTCAGAAGCGTAATGCTACTGATGCTACTCCGCAGGTTCTTTTCTTTCATTCTGAGACTGAAGAGGTTGAGATTGAGAGTTTTGAGCAGTTGATTAAGTTGATTCCGAATGGTTCAAATGTCAAGGCTTTGATTTCGTTGAGGCCTTGGTTTGTATCTGGACGTTTTGGAATTACATTGAGTCTTCAGCAGATTCTTGTTCCTAAGCGTTCCGGAGGTCGTCCGACATCTTATGCGTTCAATGACAAGACTGGAGCGGTAGCTACTAAGATTCCTGCGGCTAAGGCTGCGGCGGCTGTTGTTGATGATGATGAGGAGGACGAGGCTGAAGAAGTTCCTGCTGATGAGAACACTGATGTGGTTTCTGTGGAGGACAGTGATGAGGAGGAGGATGAGGAAGTTCCTCCGCCTAAGACTGTGAAGAAGGCTGGTTCTGTGGCTGCTGCTCCGGTGGTGGCTAAGAAGAAGCCTGTTGCTGCGAAGAAGTAAATTATTGTATTTAATTTAAAATTGGATATATAATTAAAATTATAAGGATTTTTATGAATTATTGGTTCATAAGAATATTTAAAAAAAATGGTTAGTATTATATTATTGATGGATTTTATCCATAGTTATGAATTGGGGGATGTGACAGATTATAGTGACATTGTGATGAAGTTAAAGTTGATGAAGAAGTATGACAAGGTTATAATAGTAAATGATGATGAGAATTTTACTTCAGCGATAATAGATTTAGGGGGTGGTAAAGCTTCATATAGTAAGAAGGATTTTGTATTTCATTTACCGAGATATCAAAGAGTAAATAATAAATTAGGGAATACTTGTTGTTCAATATGTCAGGAAACTTATAAAGAAAAAGAGTATTATAGGGAATTAAATCATTGTGGGCATTGTTTTCATAAGAAATGTATTGATGAATGGTTTTATCGTTCTAAGACATATTCTTGTCCTTTATGTAGAAAAAACCCTTTTAGTTTATAAATATTACAAAAAATATAGTTTTTTGTAATTAGTGGTATAGATAGAATAAAAAAGATGTTACAAAGCTATCTATCCATTCAAAATTGATAAAAATTTTCTTATTATTTTCGTGGTCTCTTTTAACACATAAAAATGTATTTTTATATTTCCATCCATCAATAATATTTAAATCTTCTAACAACAAAACAAATATTGATTTAATTTGAATAAATATATCGCTTGTAGTGGATATATTAAAAGAACTCACTCTGACATCTTCAATTAATTGATTTAATTTGTTAAAATCAATTTTATATTCATATTCAAATATTAAATTATCTTTTTTTAAATAAACTTTTTTATTGTTACAAACTGAAGGAAAAATAATATTTTTATTAACTCTTGGCAAGTAACTATAATACTTCTTACGAGTTAAGCCTAATTGTGGTGCTAATGGTAAAATATTTTGAATGATAATATCATCGGGGAGAACATCTTCAATAGGAAGTGATAAATTAATTGATATAGTTTCCATTTTATTTATTAATAATTTTAAATAATTTATTATCATTTTTTTTATAATTTTTAAAATTAATCTAATTAATCGCTCTCACTATCCTTCTTCAAATGGTCAGTCAATGCTCCCATAATCGAACAAAAGTAAAAGTTTTCCTCAACCAAAGAACCATCATCAGCCTTTCTTTCCGCATAATTGGGGAAAAGCTTCTGAAGAGTCTTATCCATCTTGATTCTCTTCTTGTCCTCATACTGCTGAAGACTGTGATGCTTAGCATAAGCATTCACTAACTTCAGAGCAGTCTTGCGACTAATCATAAGAGAACCGTCATTTTCATCGTATGTCAATGTGGTTAAAATTTGATTTCCATCTTTGTCATTGAGTTGTTGATAATTGCTTTCAACGAATTTTCTGAATTCTGAGGTTTGGACGGGAACCATTTTGTCAAGTCCGGTGGAACCGGAGCGTTCTTTCTTTGCAGAAGAAGTTTTAGACAAAAGTTTCTTGACCTGTTTCCTCTCAATGTTAATATTTCTTTGAATTCTCTTCAAGATAGCGATACGGGCATCAATGCTCTTTTTCTCTTTGTAGAGAAGTTCAAGCTCTAATGCGATATCGTTATCAATCATTTCTCCGATGGTTTCTTCTTCAGATTCTTCTTCTTTAGAAGGTTCAGTGGTTTCTTCAGCTTCTTCCTTTTTAGGGGGAGCAGCTTTCTTTGAAGCTTCAGCTTTAGGCTTTTCTTCAGGTTTTTCCTCAACTTTTTTGACGACTTTTTCAGCCTTTACGACCTTTTCTTCTTTTTCCACTTTTTCAGCTTTAGTAGCTTTAGTGGTTTTTTCGACCTTAGCTGGAGTTTCAATTACTTCAGCTTTTTCGATCTTTTCAGTTCTGGGTGTAGTAGTAACTTTCCGAGCGGACATGTTAGATTGATTCAACTTAATTCAATAAAAATATAAATCAATTTTTTTTTCAATTTTTTTTTATTTCATAAATTGATTTTTCACTAAAAATTAAAAACCATCTTCCCAAACCAATTCTCACACAAATTCAAGCTAAAACAAAAATCTAAACGCACCAAAATCTCCCACAAAAATACAAAAACCTTTAGAAGACCACTTTTTTACTTAAATAGTGAATTTTCACTATTTATTTAGTGAATTCGTATAAATTTAAAAATAATCTTCCATTATATAGTATCAAATATGCCAGCATCCGCTACGCCAAGAACTTCTGCAAAAGTCGCTACTACTTCTACTAAGCCCTCCAAGAAGGAGACCTCTGAGTCTGCTCCTGTTGTTGAGGCACCTAAGGCCAAGGCCGCCCCTGTTCCCGAGCCTGTTGAGGCCGTTGAGTCTGCTGAGACTGAGTCTGCTGAGGTTTCCCCTCTTCAGGCTGAGGCTCTTGCTTTGATTGAGATGGCTCGTTCAGCTCAGTCTCTTCTTCAGAACCTTATCAAGGGAACTCGTTCTGTTTCTGCTAACATCAAGCGTCTTGAGCGCGATGTTAAGCGTCTTGATAAGAAGAGCAAGAGAAGCCGTGAGAACCGTGCTTCCAATGGAAACAAGGGTCTTCAGCAGCTCAAGCCAGTTTACACTGCTGAGATGCGTTCTTTCTTTGAGAACAACAAGACTCTCACTGACAACGATGGTCAGCCCATTGTAGACAACCTTACTTATGACTCTGACCACCTTCTTGTATCTCGTAAGCAGGCTTTGAAGCTTGTTACTTCATACATTCGTCACCACAAGCTTCAGGATGAGGCTAACAAGCGTAAGATCAATATGGATACTACTCTTCAGACTCTTTTCCCTGAACTTTGTGCTGTGAAGGACAAGAAGGGCAAGGTTACTCAGGAAGAGAACTGCTATTACAACACTCTTATGAAGGCACTCTCCCGTCACTTTACTCAGACTTAAATGTCTGATGGCCTCCTCGAATTATAAAAAAATTTAACATATATTATATGTTAAATTAGCCATGAATCATTGATATTGAGAAAAATATCGTTATACATGGGGTGAGTTGGAGGGGAATATTGTTGAATAATTTCTGAAGCGATTTCATTAGTTAAATAATTGAATTCTTCAGATAATATATCGTTGATAAATTCTTTGATTATTTTATCTTGAATTTGTTTGATTATTTTGTTCTTTTTATCGACAAAATCTTTAGCTTCATATGCTAATTTTTTAGCATATTCTTTTAATTTCCCAATCAACTTTTTTTCTTCAATTTTCTTCAATTTTAGTTCTTCCTTCTTCTTCTTCTCATTCTCACGAATTTCCTGTAACTTTTTTTCTTCAATTTCTTCTTCAATTAATTTTTTCGCATTAACCTCCGTATTGATGAGTTTTATTTTAATCTCACAACTAAAATTTATCTCATTATTACGCACTTCATAAATAATAAATGGCAATAAATGTCTTCTCTCCTCCTTAATATCTATCTTCATTTTTATACAAACATACCTAAATGATAAAATAGTTTCTTTTATTTTATCAAAAAAATGCGTTCCTTGTCTAAAAAAATCATTACCAATTTTAAAAAAAGAAATACTATAATAATCTGCCTCAAATGCAC
>Ga0194123_10008189_pt1 | contig 10153 bp, 13 predicted proteins | sample TA2MahsurfametaG_5_FD_155479 | JGI IMG/M metagenome (GOLD analysis project Ga0194123, IMG submission 155479) | Freshwater microbial communities from Lake Tanganyika, Tanzania - TA2015023 Mahale A surface | ecosystem: Environmental > Aquatic > Freshwater > Lake | place: Tanzania: Lake Tanganyika... | reverse complement strand
CTTGGGGGAAATGGATCTCAGCCAGGGCCCCTGGGCTGCAGCTCTATGACCTCCGCCACGCTTGGGCGATCCGAAGCATCTTGAAGAACGTCAATCCATCCTTGGCAGCCAAGTGCATGGGCCACAGTCTGGCGGTCCACCACAGCACTTATCACCGCGAACTCTCCAAGCGTGATGTTGCGGCCGTAGCAGCCCAGATAAACAAGTGAGGGGCACCTTCGCCAGGAGACTCGCCTAAAAGAATTAACTCAGACCCTAATCAGCTACACCCGAGATTAACACTCCGAGCAACAGGAAACGAACTAATTATCCTTGCAAAGCCTGACAACATCCATACTCCATAGAGATGCGTAGGTGTACTTATAATGAGGGTGGCCCTGATTCTCTGACACCTTTTCTCCGTCGACAATGCTCTTGTCCCAAAGATCACCTATACCGTCAACGCTGTAACGGGAATACATCTCCCAATCAGAGTAGCCAGCAGAACGCAGGACGGCGACTTGAGAGGCTAAATAACGTTGATCTGAGTCCCTCTGCTCTTGCTGAGCCGAAGCGGTCACCCGCTGAAACTCGGCGTTATCGATCTCCCCACTCTGAACAGCATAGGCACGCTCCAGAATATAAGGCTCCAATCTCTCTTTAATAACATCATGAACACGGCTCTCTTCATGATATTCCCTGCACGCCTCCTCAAGACTCGCGTATTCCGCTATGTCGACATCAGGATCTTCGCCGACCCTTTTAGCCTGCGCTTCAGAAGATGATTGCTGTGGCGACAACTGACTCTGGAGAGGCGTTCTTGAGCAAGAGGCCAAGAACACTGATGCCAACAAGAGCTGCAGAACAGTACGCATAGGAAACAAACAAGAGAAGGTAGTTAGATGAGTCCCAAAGGTCGAACACGTGAATACTAGCAATAAGACAGCGGGTCTCACCTCTGGTTGAGCTGCTTGGCTGCAAATTGACTTTGCGGACTGTAGAACCAGTTATGCAGGCGTCAATAGCTGAACAACTGATCGGAGGATGGGAACGGTGACCGCCGATAGTGGCAACGGCTGCTTGCAGGATCCGGCCAGTGCAGTATGTTTCCGGAAACAGAGGTCCACTCCTCACCAACAAAGGGCGTTCCACATCAATGGTCAGGCAACTGACCAGGTGGATCGGAGAACACCCAACCCTTTTTAGATGAGTGACCACCGATGAAAACCTCCTGATCGCTCGCCTAATTGGCGAGGTTCAGGACCTCAACGCCTCCGTGCGTGAGCTGGTCGAACAACTTCCGGCTCGCAACCAGACGTGGCTTGAGCCGCGTGAGTTTGCACGCCTACGTGGATGCAGCACACGCACGCTAAGCAACTGGCGGATGCAAGGCCGCTTCAGGGAATGCAGCGTACGCAAGAACACCCGGGGATGGCAGTTCCATGGCACCCACGCTGCAAATGACCTCGAAAATGCCGGCCCCATCCCGGTCGCAGTAACCGAGGCCAGTGTTTAACAATAGAACGAGAAACATTTGCCTCAACAAGAGTGCATAACTAACGAATACCTCGCTATAGTTGTAGCGGGAGGATTCCTGGATGGATGCACTTTTGAGGCGACGGGATAGGGAGCGCTATCTTCCTGTGCAAGAACCGATTTCGCTGCGGGTAAGTAAGCCGATGGCTGCGTCATTGGCAATTCTTGCATTGCAGCATGGTTCAAGCACAAGTGAAATGTGCCGACTATTGATCGCTGCTGGCGCTGAAGCGCTGAACCTAGGCGACCTGGATACGGTCGCCTGAACCAAAACATGAGGAAGTAGGCCTGGGGCCTGGAAACTTCGGCCCTGCTTCCTCTCCCCACAAAACACTCTCTAGGAGGAGAGAGCTTATGGCTATGGCTATCTTAGGCCCCAATGAAGGCCACCGACAAGCGGAAGAGATTTACGCCGAAATAGAGCAGCTCATGCTCGCTGGCGATGTTGGCAGCTGGGACGAGGACCAGTACCTGCGGGCCAAGGAACTCTTGGATGAGTGGCTGGAGCTGCCTGACGAGACTCCAGACGATGAAGAACCAGCGCCGATTGATCAAAGAGCTGAGTGGCTATGGGATCAGCTGGAGCCGATCGAGGGGTATCAGGCAGTAATCGAAGTACTAGAGCTGGATGATGCACCTGTGGTCGAGGTCGAGCCCTGGATCAAAGCTGTGAGGGAACTGCTTGCTGAGGGGTGGCAGCAGTTCGAACGGTTTGAGTTTCGGACCGAGGAAAGCGAAAGCAGTCATGATGGTGACCTGGCTGCGAAGGCCACGCACCTATATATGCAATATGACTTCCTTGAACAAGGTGACAGACAGGAAAGGTTTTTAGAGTTATTTACGCTGTGGTCAGAACTTGAAGACCACATTGATCCAGAAGGCGAAATCCAGAAGAGCCGAAGTGAAATCAGAAACAGGAAAAAGGCAGAAGAGCTAAAGAGAGAGGGGAAACACGAGGCAGCTGAGCAATGGCTCCTCCCGAAAGAGCAGTGGGAACGCCCGAAGGATTGCTCTCAAAAGAAGTGGGCAAACATTATCAAGCCATTCGACAGGCGCAGATTCTTGGAGCCAGTTGAGGAGTTTTTGGCAAGGGTTGAATTAGCCCAACACGGATTTTTAGGCGCAAGAGGGAAGACTTGCGTAGAAGCGCTGAAAGGACTGCAGGGAGATCCTCATACAAAGATCCGCGAGATGATTGATGAGGGTGCCAGCGGGCTTCAGGTCCAAGAACTGATCAACCGTGAATCAGGGGTATATAGCCCAAGTGGACTGAAGCAGTTTGCCGAAAGGTACATAGAGGAGAAAGAGCGCCGTCAGGATTTGGCGGATGCACTGGAAAACCTACTGCTGAGGGGGACGCCTCCAGAAATCAGGCTGGCGGATTACGTTCCAGCTGAGTGGGCGCCGATGTTTCGGGTCCTACGCGAGGGCTTGAAATTCAGCGACGAGGCAATTGTTATGACAGTTGCGGCTGGTGCTGCTGCGATGCTGCATCCGTCTGTTCGGATCAAGGGATGGTCTATGGAAGAGGTGCCGACAATATGGCTTTTCCACATAGGCACAAGTGGCAGCGCGAAGTCGGTACTGCTGAGGAAACTCATCAACGGCCCTATGGCAAAGCCGCTGTCGGCAATTGATGCAGTGAATAAACGGGATAAAGAAGCACATGAGCGAGCTAGGGAGGATGGAGAATCGGTCCCCCCATTTCGAAAGCGGAATCTGATTTATACCAACCCGACAACCCAAGGGATCAGGGCTGATCTGGCAATACACGGGCATGAAGTACCGAGCTTGCTAGTGCGTGATGAGCTAAATGGCTGGCTGAAGCAAATGGCGGATGATAAGGGCGCTGGAGTGGGTGATGTCGAGTTCTGGTTAAGCAGTTATGACGCTGTGTACTCGAACGACGTTTTTGCGGATGCGAGTAGGTCAAGAGAGGTGCGCCAGGGAAAGTTGGGTGTTATTGGCGGAATCCAGCCGGGAGTTTTCCTGGAGCAGCTCAATAACGGCAATGCGAATGGCTTTAACAGCCGGCCTCTCTTTGTGCATCTGCCGAGGCCCAAGCGAGTGCTGATGCGTGATGACAGCGAAACAATAAAGTTGAACGACACACTTGGCCAACTGTATCTCGATGCGCTGGAATTTGAGTTTGAGAAGTTTATTCTCTCGAAGGAAGCCGAAAGATTGTTCGAGGAGTTATTCAACCAACTCGAAGACCTCTCAATTGCAGCAGGTAGTGAGGAAGTCGAGGCGCTCTGGGCAAAAGGTCCTGGCCAGACTTTGCGGATGGCAGCAGCAGTGCATTTCATACGCATAGCGACTGGCCAAGAGGAAGTGGTTGCCAGCAGGAGCTTCAGCTCGGAGTCGCTTGTGGTGAGCGCTAAATCGCTCCAGCTGGCAGCAAACCTCGTGATGGCCGGTAAGACCCGCGCTGTTGCTCTTCATGAGCGGGCTGCCAATCCGATGCTGGATCGGGCGGACAGGCTCTTGGAAGCGGTGCGTAGGCGCCAGCCGAAGACGGCGTCTAAGGGCGTTCTGTTGTCGGAGGTTCGGAAGTGCTGGGAACACAGCAGCAGGCCAAGCCTTGTCGATCTTAAACAAATCGCTGTAATGCTTGAAAGCCGGGGGCTAGTTCAACTGCGTGATGGCGGCAAGGCAATTCGCGTTGTGAATTGAGCCCGTACAACCGCGAAACTGCCAAATCCATGCCGCCCCTGCAGGGACGGCTTTTTTGTTTGTTGCGGCTGGTTGCTGGTGCAACAGCCACATTTTGGGGTCGCTCCAGCGTGGCAATCGGGTTTTTGCTCCAATTCGAGCAGAAATGCTCCAGGCAGCCTCCCGCTCCTCCCCCCATTCTCCACCCACTTCTCCCGGTAAAACTCCCGGTATAAAAACCAGTCAGTCACTGGGATCTCAGAGATAGAGAGGGAGAAAATTAATACCCCCCTGTCTGTTCTCCGCACTGGAACAACAAGTTGGCTGGTTCAGCTGGCGGGCTGGAGCAGCTAACAGGCGTACCCCGGATTCCTCCCCCTTAAGCCTTGAGAAGCACTGCCCTAACTGGGATGTACGGGGGGAGCTGGAGCGGGAGAAGTGGGGGAGGATGGGTGGAGCGGCCGCAAAAGCGGGAGGAGGCCAAAAGCTGACTGGAGCGGTCTTGCCGATGATGGAGCAGGAACCGCCAGGGAAATCGGTGGTGATCTCGGCGGTAATTCACCGTGCCCTTGGCAGCAACTTCAGCCGGGGCCCCAATTTCAGTAACTGGACCCCGCCCTATTGCGAGCTATTCTCAATAGGGGATCAGTTATGCCGATGGTTCTTCTCAATCCGGGGCAAAAGATCAGCCGAGCCAGGGAGCAGCGGGTCGTCAATGTCGTGGCCCCCCTGGTGGCCCAGGGCTGCAGCATCGACCAGATCGCCTCAGTGGTTGGCTACTCGCGGGTCATGGCCGGCAAAGACGCGGAGCTGGTGCGGGACTGGTGGCAGGAAGCCGCCGCCCAAACCGCAGAGCGCTGGCGCGGCACCTGCCTTGGCCGCCACGAACACCTCTACCGCGAGGCCTTAGCGGGCTGGGAGGAGAGCAAGAGATCGGGTAGCCCCAACGGCAGGATGCTTGATACTGCCGGCCGCCAACTGGAAGCCATCGGCAAACTGCTGGGGCTGGCCGTGGACGTCACCATGATCCAGAACAACGTCCACGTAGGGGCCGCCAGCGAGACCGTGAACGCCCTGGCGCCACTAGATGTCGAGTCCTACGCGGCGATGCTGGAGAACGGCTCTCTGGGGGCTCTCAACAGCGTCCCGCCAATCACCGCCGCCTCTGACGGAACGACCAGAACTCCTTCACCACGCGGCGATGGAGCGGAGTGACATCCACCATCTGCTCTCTCGCTGGAACATCCAGGTCAATGCCAGATCGCTGAGCCTCCTTCCGCAGCTGGCGCAACACCGGTATTAACGCCAGCGCGGTGATGAGGCTGATCATCAGCAGCACCGGCAGGATGCTGATGGTCAAGCTGACGAACGCTGCTATTGCAACGGCCTGACCGGCGATGGCCAGCCACTTGGGGCGGCTCTTACCAGTTAGCGACTTCATCCGCCCACCGTACGAGGGGGCACCCGTTAGCCCAAACACTCCAGCGCGGCCCGTTCATCGGCACTGGTGACGTCGATGTATCGACTCAACTGCTCCAAGGAGCGGTGGCCGGTGAACCTGCACACCGTCTTGAGGCTGGCGCCCTTGTGCGCCATGGTCGTCGCCAAGCTCCGCCTAAAGGTATGGAGGCTGCAGCCTGAGGGCATACATGCCGCATTCACAGCCAGCCGCAACGCCCGGTCAGCTGCTTGCCTCGTGAGGGGTTCATTCACCCAGCGGCCAGGGAAAAGCCAATCACGGCTGCTTGGTTCACGTCCGTGCCGGGCCGCCCATTCACCTCGATAAATCTCAAGCTCCTGGTGCAGCCGAGATGCGATCAGGGGCTCCCTGGTGGATCGGGTCTTGGTGGTTGCTTTCACGAACACGATGCGGTCGTGGTGGATGGCCCCCCACTTCAGGGCCAGGGTCTCGCTCACCCGGCTGCCGGTCCACCGCATCACCGCCCACAATGCCCGGTGATCTGGACCCGGTGCAGCATCCAAAAGGCGATCGAGTTGATCTGGAGTGAGTGTGGTGGCCTGGCCGGATCCACATGTTTTTGGCATTGGTGATTCCTGATTGATTTGACGTTTCGGTTGAAATGACAAGTGCCCTGCAACAGCAAGGGCGTTGGTCGCCCAACACCCCCACCGCAAAAACGACAACTCAGCTGTAGTAAGGAGCGACCGGCTCAACTCGAACTGCGAATGGCACATCTGCCAGACGCGCCACGTAGCAGCCAAGCCGCTCCGACCACACCGGCTCGGATTCCTGCCACAAAATCTGCCTCAGCTCGCTGGTGGGATGGCTGCTGTATCCGACGCCGAGCCGGTCATTGGCAGCCTGAAGCTCTGGATGCTCGGCATCCGCCAGGTAGTTGATGATGGCAGGGTTGATCGGAGAGGCGAACCAACCACACACCCAATCCAGGAACCCGGATTCGGCGAGGCAATCAACCCGGAACACTGCGGCGGGACCGTAATTGCCACGCACATCACCACCTAGGTGGGTCTCAACAACCACAAAAACATCCTGCGCCCACAACCAGTCGGAGCAATCGACTGGCGCGAACACACTGAAAACGAAATTGGAGCTGAAATCGTTGTCGTGGTTGTAAGTGTTGTCGCGGTGAACGTGTTCGTAGGTGTTGTGGGTCAGCCGAGCGAACCATCGCAAGAGAGCGGGTTCGTGATCGCTAGCCCAGTGGTTGTCGAGGTGCTCCGCCAGGTGTTCTGGCAGATCAAGTGCATCGCCCAGCGATGCTGCGATGTGGCCTGCAGTGTCGAGCTGAGGGCAATCCCACCAATGGGGATCAACGCTCACCAGCTCGCACCGCGACGCGGCGAGAGTTTGCATGGATCTTGCTAGTTGAATGCCGCCGGTATTTCAACCCCGGCGACCATTACTCTAGCACAAAAACGACAACTTGCGAGGTAGAAGAAGGGGGGATGGGTTCGAGTTTGGTTGCGCCATAAGCACTCCTAACCAATCCAGATATGCAGTACCCAAAAATAGCTTTGCCAAAGCCTCTGTTACTGTTACACACCTCCAGGGGGCAGTGGTTCAATCCAGGATCACCTACAGAAGAGCTGGTGATTTTTTCTGGTCCCTGATGGATAATGGCGTAGACATTTACTAGTTCAATGCGGGAAGTAAAACAAGAGCCTGTGTTTGAGATCGGTCTTTTGCTTCGATCTGCATCACTGGCAGGTATTAACACACGGGATATTCCCAGCAATGCCAATCCGTGGACCTGGAAGGATCCGAGGGCACTGAGTTGGCAGTCTGCCGTTCGCAGCCTGTCTCCGGTGCTGGCGCAGGACGCTGAGATCTACTGGGGCGAGCCGCTCAGCTTGGCGCTCCAGGCCGCAGTGGAGGGGCAAGGCGAATGGACGCCAGAGCTTGATCAGGAGTTTGCAGCTAAGCGGCCCCACCAGCGGGAGGAACGCCGAGAAGCAGCGGTTAAAGCAGCACTGGATGGCATGGCAGCCAACCTGGCAGCCGAGCGGGAGGCCCGTGCAGCACGCACACCAACACCAGAGCAACTGAAGGCCCAGCTGATCGCAAGCCGCAATGCGGCCAATGCCTCCTTGGCCCAACAGCACTACAGCGGAGAAGCCTGATGGCCAGCCCCAGCAGCTACGAACTCGTTAACAGCGCCAAGACCAGCGCCAACAGCCTGGCCGGCTGCCTCACCAACCAGATCCGCCAGATCGAGCAGCTCAATAGCTGGAGCAGCAACCGCGACCTACGCCATTGGCACAGGCAATTCAGCGAAGCCAGGCTGCTTCTCACCGCCAGACCACCCGCTCGGGTAGATCGCAACGCCCCCACCGAACTACCGGATGACGACAACGCCACCTGGCTGGAGCTGATCGGCGCCCAATGACGATCAGCCCCCTGAAAGGCGGAAGCAGCCTGGTGCGCAAACGGAATCCACCCAAGCAAGACGACCGCCGCTTCAACCACAACAAGCAAGTATCGGCACCACCACCAGTCGGCCCGAAGCGACTTGAACCGTTGCCATGGCAGCGGGCACTGCTGTCAGTGCCGGATGAGTTCGACGTTCTGCTGAGCGGGGGCCGTGGTGGAGGCAAAAGCACCGGCTTGGTACTTCTCATGCTGCGGGATGTACTTCGCTTCGGACGTGGCTTCAACGGCGCATTGGTTCGCCGCGACCTAGCCGGCCTGCGCAAACTCCAACGGGAGATCGAGGATCAGATCGCCGTCACGCCGGAGCTGGCTGGCAGCCACTTCGTCACCAGCGCCAAGGAGTTCCGCTTCTCAAACGGCGCAACGTTGTTCGCGCACTATTTGAAAGATGAACAATCCTTCAGCCGTTTCCAGGGGCAAGACCTGACCCACTGCTACATCGACGAATCCGGCCAGATCGCCGATCCGGCTCCGATCCTCCGCTTGCGCAGCTCCATGCGCACCACCATGCCGGGGCTCACGCCCCGCATGATCCTCACCTGCAATCCCAACAACGCCGGCAGCTATTGGCACTACGAAAATTTTGTCTCGCGGATGGTGCCGTGGCAGCCGACCTACATCGAGCTGTTTCAGAAACAGTGTGTGCTGGTGCACAGCACCCTCTTCGACAACCCTCACATCGTCGATCGGGACAGCTACATCAGCTCCCTCAAGGCGAGCTGCAACTTCGACGAGGCAAAGATCCAGTCGGAGATCTACGGCAGCTGGGGAGCCGTCTCAGGCAGTTTCTTCTCTCATGTGTGGGACAAGAACCGGATCATGGTGGCGGACTGGGACGGCGTGCCCACCTGGGCTGAGGGCTACGACGACTTCAACCTGTGGATGGGTTTGGACTGGGGGACCAGAAGCCCCAGCTCGCTGCTTCTGGCGTACCGCTGCCCGGTGCCGACTTGGTGGAAGGGCAAATTGATTGGAGCTGGGTCGATCGTGCTGGTGGATGAGCACTACACCTGCAGCAGCACCGCTGACGGCACCAGGCAGTGGAACAACGGCGACCGCGAGCTAACCACCAGCAAGATGGCCAAGGCGGCCAAAGAGCTGTGCCTGCGGAACGGCATCACGATTGACCGAGTACCCCTGCGGCATCGCATCGCAGACGCGGCGATTGGAGCTGAAACTGGCAGCGACACTGGCAGCATCGGCGCCCAGCTCAAGCGCCACGGCGCAGGCTTCGTGGCCGGCCCCAAGGGCAAACGAGCACCTGGCTGGCAGCTGATGGCACGGATGCTGGAAGCAGCCGGCGATCCAACTGCTGCTGGGCTCTACGCCACCCCAAAGGTCGAGTCGTTCTGGGCGACGGTGCCAGGGCTGCAATACGCGCAACACGACCCCGAGGATCTGGACACAACTGGACCGGATCACACCGCCGACGCCTGCAAATATCTGCTGGTAGCCGCCCAAGACCCTCGCTACAGCTACCGGGCTGGCAGCACCGACTACCGGGTGTGGTGAACAGATGGAATGCACATACAGCAGGGAGGAGCCGCAGGTCGGGGACTGGGTGCTGGTCGAGCTCCCTCGAAGCCGCTGGGACCACCGGCAGGGCATCCTCCGCGAGATCCGCCAAGAACCAGGCGAGCCGAGCCAGGGCTTCGTCTACCTGAGCTGCATGCTGGTGCGCTTCCCAATGAGCAACCTGCGCAGGGCCTAAGTTGTCGGCGGGGTTGGGGTGAACCGCAAGGAGCCCACCTCCAGCACAGCGCCGCTAGTCGCCCTGCCGGAGATTTCACAGCCCCTCTAAGTGTTTGCGGAAAAACCGTCCGAGCAGTCGCCGCTTTCCCTCCTGAGCGCTGATCGCGCTCCGTTCGGTCTGGTTTTCAGGGATTCAGCGGCTCAGAACACCAGATTTCAGGAGGTTTGCCCTGCTGGGGCTGCCTGATCACTGCTCGAACTCAGGGCCAGGCGCTGTTAAGCCAACGGCGCGGAGGCGTCGAGCTGGAGAGCGCCATGGTGGTGGTGGTGGTGGTGCTTATGGGTTTTGCTCTTGCCGGCTTTCTTCTTGGCTTTGCT
>Ga0194123_10008183_pt1 | contig 10157 bp, 14 predicted proteins | sample TA2MahsurfametaG_5_FD_155479 | JGI IMG/M metagenome (GOLD analysis project Ga0194123, IMG submission 155479) | Freshwater microbial communities from Lake Tanganyika, Tanzania - TA2015023 Mahale A surface | ecosystem: Environmental > Aquatic > Freshwater > Lake | place: Tanzania: Lake Tanganyika... | reverse complement strand
CCTATTACATTACAGGGTGCAGGATTATATCATTTGGCTATGGGTGCTATATGTGGTGTTGCCGCATGGTCTCGCGGTCAAGAAAAGATGGCCGGAGCAGGAATGGGCGGCGGTATGGGCATGGGTATGGGTGGAATGGGAATGAGCGGTGGTATGGGCATGAGCAGACCTATGTCATCCGCACCTTCTCCAATGAAACCCACAATGACATCATCAAAAACTGCGTTACCAGATACTGACATGGAAGATGCTGATAATATGACTAGAAGAAGATGAAAATTGCACTTACTGGACATACTAGAGGCATTGGTAAAGAAATTTATCAATATTTTGAAAATCAAAATTTTAACTGTCTTGGATTTAGTCGATCAAACGGATTTGATATTTCTAATTCAGAAAAACGTAAACAGATAGCAGAATTATCTAAAGACTGTGATATATTTGTTAATAATGCATATTGTAATTTTGATGATAGTCAATTAGAAATGCTTAAAGAAATGACAAATATATTTCATAATCAGAAAAAAATTATCATTAATGTTTCAACTAGAGCAACTATTTTTAATTATGAAAACCAGCAGTTAAATCTTTATAAAGAATCAAAAAAAAAATTGGATCAGTTTTGTGAAAAACAGATTCGCAATCCTTGGATCATTAATCTAAAACCTGGACTTGTAGATACCAGCAGAGTAGAAAAACTAACTGGAAATAAAATGTCAACGTCATCAATAGTGTCTGTAATTGATTTTGTATTAAAAAACCAACAACTTTATAAGACAAGTAGTATTACATTTGGATTATGAAATGACGCCAGTTAAAAAATTAGATATAACAATTAACACTGATAAGATAGCAGAAGAATGCAGCTATTTAATAGATTGCTATGGTTTAAAAATGGGAAAAAACATTCAGCTTGCGCTACAGCATTCAGAGTTTTGTGAAAACAAGTGGCATGATGGCACTGGATCTTTGCCAAGGAAGTTTACAAATGATCAAACTCACAGAAGTACAGACAAAATTTATACAGCAATAAACAGCGAATTAAAAAATTTATATATTAGCAAAGTATTGGATAATTTGTCAGAAAAATTTTCAATTTATCGAGCAAGAATAATGATATTAGGTCCACGAAGTTGTTATAGTTGGCATAAAGATCAATCGCCCAGATTACATTTAGCTGTTAAAACAAACAATCATTGCAGAATGGTATTTGAATCTGGTTCATATCATATACCAGCGGATGGCCATTGGTATTTCACTGACACAGTTCAGTTTCATAGTGCATTTAATGGCGGATTAGAGTCGCGTATGCATATTGTAATAGGAAAATCTATATGAAATTTTTTAGTTCTATGAGTCAACATTTTTTAAAAATAATATTACCAGTGCATATTTTAGTTTGTATTTTAATATTATTAATTTCAATTAATTGGTATCTAGTTTTTATAGGTTGGATACTAATAAGTGGATTAGGAATAGCGATAGGTTTTCATAGATATTTGAGTCATAAAAGTTTTATAACAAATAAATTTTGGTATTACATATTAACTATTTTAGGATGTTTTGGAGGACAAGGTAGTCCTATTTTTTGGGTAGCTCTTCATAGAGGTAACCATCATAAACATACTGACACATTAGAAGATATTCATAGCCCAGTAAATGGCATTTTTAATAGTTATATTGGATGGCAAATATGGTTTGATCCTAAAAAATTACCAATTATTGCTGCTAAAGATCTTATGAAAAACAAATTTATGTTATGGATACACATCCATTATAATAAATTAATATGGTTTACTATTTCTTCATTTAGTATTTTTGATATCTCAATAACTTTGAGTTTTTTACTGTTACCTATGATTATTAGTATGCATCAAGAAAATTTAATAAACTTATTTTGTCATAATAAAATTATTGGTTATAGAAACAATCATACTGCTGATAATAGTGTTAACATTTGGTTAATGGGAATACTATTTTGGGGGCACGGCTATCATAATAACCATCATGCATACCCAGGTAGATACAATTACGGTTTAAAATGGTGGGAGATAGATCCGTCTGTGTTTTTTATAAATAGGATTAAAAGTTATGATTGAGTCAACTTTTCAAAATCATTACAAATTTGGGTATAATGGCGAATATTGGAATGATCGTAAATCTGTTTATGATCAATGGTTTTTTTCAGTTGGCGAGTGTAAAAGCTATTTAGAATTTAATGAAGAATTAAAAAATGCTGCGCGTTTATTACACTTAAAGTGCGATGGTTATAATCCAACTATATTGTTTAGTGGTGGAATTGATAGTGAGCTTTGTGTTAAAACATTTTTAGATTTAAATTTGCCATTCAATGTTGCCATTGGAGATTGGGCAGGTTATAATTCTTATGACATAAATTATGCTATTTCATTTTGTGAAAAACATAATTTAAATTATAAAATATATCATTTAAATTTATTAAATTTCTTTGAAAGTTCTTTTTGTGAATATCTAATTAATATAACAAAAACTGATAACTTGTATACATTACCCCAAATGTGGTTAATGAGTCAAACTAAGTTTCCAGTTCTTGGCAATGGTGAACCTGATTTATATTTAAATGAGAATAACATGTGGGTAATAAGTTTTAAAGAACAGGTTTCAATGTGGCATAAATTTTTATTTAAAACTAATCAACAAGGATTTGGTGGTTTTTTTGAATATACGCCTCAACTTATGATTTCATATCTTAATTCTATCTTTTTACATCAAGATATAAAAGAACGAAAAATAGTATCTTTCAAAAATTTTAAACCTTATTTTTTATCATCAATGTTTAATTTAGAATTGAGGCCAAAATTTACTGGATTTGAAAATTGGCATACCAAAAATGAGGATTTTGTTTATAAATTTATGGATAAAATTGGTTACTTACCTAAAAAAACTAATGAATCTAATAGACCAACAAAACTTAGAAATTCTATTGAAATTGATCTATATATGCTAAAAAATATGTTACATAAAAATATCACGTCATAAATAGTTAAATAGAATGGAGACTTAAAATGTACATAGTTGAATCATCATACTTTGCTGAAAATATGTCTTTAGAGGCTATTAAAAATTATTTATGTTCTAGAATAAATGAAACTAGATTAACAGAACTAACTAAAGACTTAAATGTGCCGCCTATGCTTAAATGGGAGCTATCAAAAAGAACCGTAATTCACGAAAATCAAGTAAAAGTTATAAGCATTTATCATTCTAAAAATGATCACGAGCAATTTGAAAAACTATTAATGACAGATTACGAATTTATGAAATCATTTCATAAATATGGATTTGTATTAGATAAAAAAACTATTACGTATGAAGCACCGGATAATGATTACAATCTTATTTTAGAAAAATATAATCTTCAGTAACTATTACTGATGATATATGGTATCAAAAATTGAATCAATTATATTAAGATTGTCAAATAACGCATTCATTTTCCACAACCCAGCAATAGTGTTTATTTCATTATAACAGTATCCATTTTTATGAAACATTACATCTATTCCTGCAAATCTCAAATTAAAATGATTAACAATTTTTTCTACGCCATTCGTGAGTTCTAAGTCTAGCGGGTATTTTTCATAAATTATTTCATTATGTTTATATTCAGTTTTATTAATAATTGATGAGTCTAATAAAAATGTTCCTTTTAAATTCCAAGAATTTGATATTGTTCTTTTTGCAGCAGCAACAACTCTTTTGTTTATAGCAATTACACGCAAACCTATATTAGAGTTTGGTATATATTCTTGAATTATAAAATTATTAATTGAAAAGTTATCATTATATAAAATATTAGTTGTCCATAATAAATTAAATAAACTTTCAAGTTCATTCCTATTTTGTATTAAATGCACGCCAATACCTAATCCACATTTTGGTGGTTTTATTACCATTGGAAATTTTAATTCATCGCTAATCTTATCTAGCATTCGAACGTCACGCCATGCAAGATTTAGATCTAAAGTTTTTGGTACTATTAAACCTAAATTTTTCATTTCAAGGTGTGATAGCCCTTTATCATCAGCAATCATTGTTGAAAAAGCTGGATTTAAATATCTACTACCATTAATTTCGCACCATCGATGATATCTTAAATGAGTTTCATTTAAAAATGATATATTCATTATGTACGATGGGCATTTATTTTCTTTCCATAGTTCAGACGAATTGATACATTTAGTTAAAACATTATATCTATTTGCAGATTTAGATAAAAGTTCAATATCTTTATCTTTAGAAGTTCTACGAATATCTTGATTATATGTAATATGAAATTCTCTCATACGTTCAATCTTTTCTTTGATTTTCAAATATACTACCTTGATATTTTGACTGGGGTATTGGCAGCTTAATAACATCAGATTTTACTGATATTGTTGTAGGCTCAGTACCGCAGATTAATAAGCTATTCCACCATTTATAATTAAAATTATACGGGATTAGAGGATATGAATCTGCAGATTTGTACTGTAAAAGTAAAAATCGTCTATTCTGCGAAGTTATATTAGCATTAGAGCTATGAACCAATTTGCAATGATGAATTAATATATCTCCTTTTTTTCCTGTTAATCCTATACTTTTTTTTATATTATCTCCTAAATGACTAATTTGAATTTGACCATTAAAATATTCATTATGATGATGATCATATACTATACCTTGATGACTACCGGGTATTACATTCATACAACCATTTTCAATAGTATGATCATCTATCATAATTCCAACTGTTAATAGATTATCATTAGTATGCGGATAAAATGCCCAATCTTGATGCCAATGTACAACTCCGTCATTTCCAGGCGGTTTCATGTTTAATTTGCTTCCATCAAATCTAATATTATCGCCAATTAATAATTTTAAAATATTGATTATTTTTTCATTACGAACAATATTAGCACACTCTGTTGAATTTAAATCTGGTGTCTTAATTCTTCTCAAAATTTGATTAGAATCTTTGGTAAAATCATAAATGTTTGTTAAATGTTTGTTGGTATTAAATTCCAATTCTAGTTTTTCAAATGATCTTGCTAAACCATCTATTATAGAGACATCAAAAAAATTCTCAATTAATATATACCCGTTTTTATGGTAAAAATTTTTAAAGGTGGTTTCATTTAGCGTCATATATATATTTATTAACTTTTTCTGTATTAAAAAATATAAAATAGTATGCATGTATTAACGAATATTGATAAAAAACTATGGATTGATGATTTTGAATATTTAAGAAATCAAATTCTCAATAGCAACGATAATCTTAAGAATAACTATTCAAAACAAAATTTAGATTTAAATGATCAAGATGAAGCTACTATTGTATATGACAATAAAATTATTGCATTTAGTTTTTTACAAAAAAGAAAATTCTGGGGTAATATAAATAGATCTCTTAGCAGATACTATATAATTCCTGAGATTAGAAGTTCTAGATTTAAATCTGGTAATAATATTACTAAACTTATGTTAAATGTTCAAATTAAAAAAGCTATAAGTTTAGAGAGAGAATTTGTTTTTATAAGTCGTAAGTACCCAAGTTTTAAATGGCAAAATAATTTTATTTCTGTATTTAACGAATGGAAAAATGATGTAGATCATTTATATCAAGTTTGTCAAAATAATTCATTAAGCTGCTGGCAACATTGTGTTTATTTAAATATTAAAAATGTTAATAATTCTTTTAATTTACCTAAAGTTAATTTAAATAATATGAAAATCTGCAATGGATGTATTAATTTTTGTAATTAAAAATATTTAATTTTGCAAAATTTTATGATTTTTATCATTTCGTAGGTTTCTTATCAACTTCTAAATCGGGAATATTTCTATTTGGAATATAACAATTGGCACACTCCATATTGCATCTGTGTGTCAGATCAATCACAATATTAGTAAATGTGTTATCTTGAGGCAAAAGTTCAGTATAAGGCATTTTTTTTTATTTTTTCCTTTGTATCAATTATAATACTGCAAAATGTAGGTGCCAAATTTCTTATCCATTTATTTTCTCATAAATAATTATTTAGAGGTAGATCATGTACAAATATTCCGAAGTAAATTCTGTTCATCTTGAAATAACTGATTTGTGTAATGCTCGTTGTCCTCAATGCCCTAGAAATATCATGGGAGGAGCAGACAATCCATATTTAAAAGGTTCACAGTTATATCTTGATGATATCAAAAAAATATTAAAACCAGAATTCATTAAGCAACTTAGAAGCCTATATATGTGTGGTAATTTTGGTGATCCTGGTGTTGCTAGAGACACTAGAGAAATATTTCAACATTTAAGAGACACAAATCCTACGATGTCTTTATCAATGCATACAAACGGAAGTATGCGAACTCAGGAGTGGTGGAGTTCTCTTCCTAAAATTTTAGGAAAAAACCATCATATTGTTTTTGGCATAGATGGTTTGGAAGATACAAATCATATATATCGTCAAGGTACAAATTGGAAAAAAATAATTGAAAACGTAAAGTCATTTATAGATGCAGGTGGAAATGCAAAATGGCATTATATTGTTTTCAAACACAATGAACATCAAGTTGAAAAAGCAGCTAAACTTGCAAAAGAAATGAAATTTGTAGAATTCTTAATAAAAAAAACAGGAAGATTTTATAATCAATTTTCAATTGATGCTTGTAGGGGAGTGCAAGCTGTTGATATAAAAGGTAATAATACTAATCTTATAGAAATGCCAGAAAACTCAAAATATCAAAATGAAATGATTTTTAAAATCTTAAATGACAATAATGCAAAAATAAGAGAAGTAAATAAAAAAATTTCAGGATTAAAAAATGAACAATATGAAGAATATTGGATAAAACAAAAAATAACTAATAAATTTTTTGGTTATGAAAGTTATAATCTTGACTTTGATAAGAAGAATAGTACTGAAAAAAATTTGGATAAAGTTGAAATAAAATGTAGAGTCTTGTCGGAAAGGAGTATTTTTATTTCTTCTGAAGGATATGTTATACCTTGTTGTTGGATAGGTAGTGACATGTATAGTCCGTATAGAGCATTTAAAGGATCTCAAGTTTGGGACGCAATAAATGAAGTTGGAATAAACAAACTTGACATAAAAATAAATGATCTTGAAACAATAATTAATGGTAAATTTTTTCAAGAAACAATACCAAATCGCTGGAAACAAAAAAGTTGCGCTGAAGGAAAATTAGCAGTTTGTGCTAAAACATGCGGATTAAATCGTAATGTGTATGACGCAACTTTTTCTGGTCAATCTAAAACTTTAAGAACCGATCTAACTGATGAAGAACGATTTTTTAAAAAATAATGATTTTATTTTTATATTGGAAACAGCAAAAAAGTTTCATCAAACGCATAGTAATGTTTTTGATGCATTTGCAAAAACACAATACATATCAAAAATTTGGTTGATTCTTAAACTTCTAAACTACATTGATTTAAATCAAAAACACAAAATCTATGTCTTTGGCGGATGGTATGGTTTTTTACCTTTTCTTCTTTTTAATGCAGATGATATCAAGATAGACAAGATTTACAATATTGATATAGATAAAAATTGTGAAGAAATTTCAAATTATTTAAACAAAAATAATAAAAATTACGCATTCATAAATTCAGACATGAAAGATTGGAACGAATACAATCCCAATCCAATTGTCATAAACACATCTTTTGAACATGTTAACAACGAAACATACAAAATATGGTATGATAAAATACCAAAAGATGCGCTAATAATACTCCAATCAAACAATCTTTTTAGAATAAAAGAACATATAAGATGCTGCAATAATCTACAAGAGTTTGAAAATCAATCATTGATGACCAATATTTTATGGAAAGGTGAAACATATGTCGACCAATACAAAGAATACAAACGATTCATGATTATTGGAAAAAAAGCGTGAACTAAATAGTACTACACCGACATCTTCATCATATGCTAGAACATCTGCATCAATACTAAATCGGTGTTGTTATAATACTGGAATAAAGATGCAGCAATATGATTAGAAGAAGATAAAGGAGAAATAAATGGACTTTGTTACAAATCTACTATCACTTGTATGGGCTATACTTTGGACAAGAGAAGCATTTTGGCTAGTCGTTGGTCTTCTTGTTGGTTGGAATATTCTTCCGCAGCCAACATGGATCAAAGGCCTAGTTGCTAAGGTTCTTCCTAAAAAAGTAACATCTCCAGAGTGATACGATAAACATGGTTGCGGTCAAGAGAAAGTCAAACGTAAATACTGAAGTTGAACTTTTGAAAAAAGATATAACTTTGATAAACGATGTTTTTAGAAAACTTGATACGACGATAGAAAAACTAGAAGAATTGACCGCATCCATGACCAAGATTCTTTCGCTTCATGAACAAAAACTGGAATATCACGAAAGAAAAGATCAAGAACTAGATAGACTAATAGAGCTAAGAAGAACAGAATTGCTAAACGACATAAAAGAACTACATTCAAGAGTAACAACAGTAAATCGTGAACTAACAGCACAAATTGAACACACAGAAACAAAGATAACAAACGAAATCAAAGCACTAAAAGAACATATAACACAAGAAAACAAACAGTCGTCAAACGTAGTTGAACAAATACAACGCTGGAAGTGGATGATTCTTGGTGGGTCAGCCGCAGTAATGTGGCTGATCTCCAGCGTAAATTTTGCAGCATTATCCAAGCTATTCAAATAACCCTTGAAAAAAATAATTGCTCTATTAATAATATTTTTTTCAGCAACATGTTCAGCTAAAACCAAAATAAATTTTTATGGATTTAGTTTACACTCAAAATCAGGATTCAACAATTTTAATTCTGGTGTGGGAATTGAGCATAGTATTGAATCTAATTTGGCAATTATTGCAGGTACTTTCAACAATAGCATAAACAATCAAAGTGTTTATGGGGGAATAAAATATTTTTTATTTGAACACGAGCATATTCGTTTTAACGTGCAGGGTGGTTTAATTACAGGATATGGAAAATCTAACAAAATTTTACCAATAATACTACCCGAAACATGTTTAAATTATTCTCCGAAAAGTCCAGAATTATGTGCTATAATAATACCACCAATTCCTAATGCTGACGTTATTGGTGCAATTGGTATATATATCAAAATACCCATAAATTAAAATATTGACTTATTGTTTCAAATTGTTTATAATCATATCATGATATGGTTAGACAAAAAATACCTAAATTTGATCTCGCACAAGCTTGAACGCTTTGCGTGGAAAGGCGATAGGCTTGCCAACATGAGATGTCCGCTTTGTGGCGACTCTCAAAAAAACAAGCTGAAGGCTCGTGGTTATGCATTTGAACTCAAGGGAAGCTTGATGTACAAGTGCCATAATTGTTCCGCATCTATGGCAATTCCAGCATTCATCAAGATGATTGATGAAAATGCATATCGTGAATACATGATGGAGAAATTTGGTGCTGCTAACACGGTCGTCACAACTCCGCCAAAGATGACGATGAAAACACCTGTATTTCGTGCAAGAATAGATCTGCCAACAATAGACTCATTAGAGAATGAGCATTATGCCCGTCAGTACATAGCTAATCGTAGGATTCCTAAAGAGTTTTGGAGCAATCTATATTATGCTGAAGATTTTCGCGGCTTCATTGATGAACTTGTTCCTACTCATGGAAAAGAGTTGAAGAAGGACGCTCGTATCGTCATTCCATTTCATGACACGCAAAAGAAACTTGTTGCTGTTCAAGGTCGTGCATTGGCTGCCGACAACAAGATACGCTATATCACGATAAAGGTTGATGAAGAAGCACCGAAGATCTATGGTCTGGATCGTCTTGATGTTTCCAAGACGACATATGTTGTTGAAGGTCCAATAGATTCAATGTTTCTACCAAATGCAATTGCAATTGCTGGTGCCAATCTAATTCAAGTTCGTGAATATGTAAATGACAGCACTGCTGTGTTCATTTCCGACAACGAGCCAAGAAACAAGGATGTCGTGCGACAAATTGATCAAAACATAGAAGCGGGCTTGCGTGTTTGTATTTGGCCATCAACGATGAATTGCAAGGATATAAATGATCTGATTCTTTCTGGTAAAAATTCGCAACAAATCGTGAAGATGATT
>Ga0194123_10008177_pt1 | contig 10161 bp, 9 predicted proteins | sample TA2MahsurfametaG_5_FD_155479 | JGI IMG/M metagenome (GOLD analysis project Ga0194123, IMG submission 155479) | Freshwater microbial communities from Lake Tanganyika, Tanzania - TA2015023 Mahale A surface | ecosystem: Environmental > Aquatic > Freshwater > Lake | place: Tanzania: Lake Tanganyika... | reverse complement strand
AAAGTAAGGTATATTTATTAAACAAAGATAATAAAAAAAATTAACTTATAACAAAAAAATTATGAAAAGAATCGTTAGATTAACAGAAAATGACTTGGCTCGAATTGTTAGACGAGTTATTAATGAAAATACAGGTGAATTCCCAATCCCTAAAGAAGGGTTTTTTACTGGTCTTAAAAGTGAAGAATTCACAGGGTCAGATGGTTCGACTTATTTCTCCGGTGCCATGACATTAAAAACAAAAGAAGGTGGTAAAATGAGATTACTAAAACCTGGTGTTGTTGAGTTTGATGCGGTTTTAATCTATGAAAAATGGTATGGTGGTAATAATAAGGGAAAAGCCTTTCCTGTAAAAGGTTACTACGGATGTAATAGTGGTTTATTTACCGCTGGAGACATATCAAATAATAACAAAGTGGTTAAATTTGAAAGGACGAGTATGGGTATGATACAAACCGCTTATTTTACAGACGAAACAGTTAGTACTGGTCTTTGTAAGGCAAAATAATATTAAAAATAATAACAAACAAAAAAAGGGAGATTTAACTCCCTTTTTTTGTTTTACTTTTGATTACAATGATAAACCCATTTATTGTTTCATCATAAGAGATACCAAACCCATACTCTTTATTACCATTATCCAACAATACTGACATCATTTCATCATTACCAACACAATAATCAAAAAAAGAATCTGCAATCACACGATTAATATCCATTTTTTTAGTATCAACATTACCAAAACAAAAATATGGAATAAAGTCATTAAGTTGCGTTGCTTTTGTGTCATTATTCGAGTAAATTCCTTTATTCTTTGTTAAATTTTTAGCATCTTCGTTACATAATAAACTCAATGATTTATTTTCTGATTTGAATTTGTAACCATAAGTTAAACGAAAGTCATCAAATGAACTTTTCAAATAACTCCTAACCACTGATATGTCCATTTTTTTCAAGTAACTACTATTATACTCGAAGTTAGTTTCATTTTTTGGTGATAAAAAAACAATATCTGGGTCTTGGTTGTAAACTTCAGCATTCCAAATTAAAGAATGGATTGGGTATTTTTTCAAAGTATATTTAACTTGTGAAAAACATGTAAAAGAAAGTAAAAAAGAAATTAAGAATAGATTTTTCATTTTTTTAATTTTTAAAGGGTTTATGAATGATTACACTACAAAGATACAGGTTTTTTTCTAAGTTCCAAATTTTTATATAAAAAATTTGAATAAAAAATCCCACCATAATTAAATGATGGGATTGTCTAGTGTGGACCCGGAGATAATCGAAATCTCGTCCAGCTCGTCTTGTCTAAAAGACAACTACATGCTTAGGTTGGCATTTTCTAATACCCCAAAATATTTGATTTTGTCTTGACCAAAAACAAGGTTAATTTGTTCTTCACCATCGTAAACTAACAACCAATGGACCATTCAATTTATAGTTTAATGGTAATCCACTTTTATCACTTCTGTTGCTAAGCGTATGTGAACCGGCTCCCGTTTCCGTAAACTTATTAAGCTACAGTAACTTCTTGAGTTGAGATAAGTCCCAAAGTCTCAAGGTTGTCTAGCACACTGCCAGTTGTTTTTTAAGTCAGTTTTTATCGAGATTAACTCAGTCTCGGCATGCTCCTTCTATTCAACCAACGCCTGTCAAATCCAAGTCGGGCCCATATTTTCAAAGAACTATAAAACAAAGATAATACAATTAATTGTATTTCACAATATATTTATAAATATGATTAAAAAAATATTTCTATTTGAAGATGATGACTCGGATGAAGAAAAATCTGACTATCAAAAAATATTGGACATCAATAAAAAAAGATTAAACCCTTATAATGTTGATTTTTTTGATAGTGAAGGAAACAATTATCATGATATTATAGAGGTAAGACAAGATGGTCTTCATTTTACTTTTGATGGTTTATCTGAATACTTACAATTTTTTTTCAAGGACTACTATGAAGAGGGGAGTGATGGTGAATATGATGCTCATAACTATGAATCTATGTATAATGGTAATTGGGGTTGGTGGAGTGAATTTAGTGATAGAGCGTATGATGATTGGAGTGAGGGGTATATTGTTGATTATTTTACTTATGAGCAGTTATCTATAGTTAAAGAAATTGGAAAATACCTTTCTTTTGAGGTGTATAATTCAATAGAATTGAAAAATGGTAGAGTTATTTCAAAAGATACAGATAATATCACAAATTTACTTCAAATTTTAGGTTTAGAAGATGCAATTACTGATGCTTATATTGACGCTTCAGTTCTTGCTGTTGAAGATGAGGTTCCAAAAAGTATAGAAAAATCTTATTGTAATTGTTTAGATGAAATTGGTATTGAAAGGTATTCGAATAAACATTGTTTTTGGAAGTACGAGTTAAGTTGGGGGTCTGCCATTATGTTATTTGCAAGATTTGGTGAACCTGATGATTTGTTATTGGATTTATTATTTGAGGCCGTTAAAAAAACAAATGTGGACCACCTTCCTGAATATTATGAAATGCAACATCAATTTTGGGACGGAGAAGCATTTTATGAATATTGGAATAGAAAAGTTACAAGTATTCTTGAAAATGAACTAGAAAACATTAAAGATAATTCTAAAGAGTATAACTTGAAGTTTTTTAAATTAATAGACGAAATACAAAAATTGGGAGGTGTTGAAACGTGGATATATTCAAAAAACAAAAAATATTCAATTAAGATTAATAAAGTTGATGACAAAAATTTGCAAATAACTTATCAATTTAGAAAAGTCAATGACGGTTACAACTACAAAATGATGAAAACAAGTTTCGAATATCTATTAAATTTGTTAAATACGGAACCATTGTTTGATTTAACAAAAGACGATTTATAACCCAAGAAGTCTTTCTCTTATTATCTCATAAAGTGCTGGCAAATTTTCATCTGAAATAAAAACAGGTTCACCTTGATAAGAATCCATAATATAAATTCCTTCACTTTCTTCAATCACTTCAATTGAATCCAAATTGTGAACCAACTCATCTTCATCACCATAATCATCTGCAAATTCAATTAACGAATTCATAACGGTATTTGGTGTATGAACAATTGGTTTATATTCGTATTTGTATTTTTTTAAACCAAGTTTTTCAACCATATTTTTTCCTGCATCAATTGCTCTATTTACATCGTTAATAGATACAAACTCATTTGAGCTATGCATATTGTAATACCCACAAGACATATTGATACAACAAACATCACTTTTCTTTTTTAATTGTGATATGTCAGTATATGGGTGAGATTGAATTAACATTTCATTTCGAAATGACTCTTCAATTGTTGGAATTGCAATATTAAAAAATTCACTATCACGTTCAAACAAACGAACTCCCGAGCATATCTCGGTAATTAGGTGATTACCTGGTGCATCATATTGTGTAATGTAACCAACATCTTTTAAAAAGTTTTCATCACATTTTGCTGAACCATGGCATCCCGTTTCTTCTGAAACAAATAATCCAACTTTAACTTTATCCAATTGTTTCAACAATTCCAAACAAATAAAAATTCCACATTTGTCATCACCACCAATGCCGGTTGCCATTCCTTTTTCATCGTAAGCTTTTAATACATCAACTTCTGTGTTGTCAAAAGTTTTTCCAAAGGTATATGGTCTTTGAAGTTTTTCTTCTTTGACAAAAATTTTATCAATCTTACTATGAACCGTATCTGTGTGAGCAATAAACATTGGAAAGTATTCGTCTTCTTCTAATGTTCCTTTTGTTACATAGACATTCATCATTGAATCACGATAATAAGTAACCCCTTGAATTTTTTCCAACTCATCGCATATATATTCTACCATATCTTCTTCTTGATATGTTTTTGATGGAACGGAAAGAAGTTCTTTGAATTTGTCTATGTTCATTTTGTTTTATTTTTACAAATATATGTAAAAAAAACATATTAACAAACTATTTTTTTCTTTTTGTTGGTTTTTTCAATTTAACTTCAGTTTTATTATTTTTTTCATCAAAAGATAACACAAATGTTGAGTTTTTTTCTGGATTATCTGAAAGAATTTTTTCCGTAATTGCGTCGTCAATCCATTTTTGAACCGTTCGTTTCAAAATACGTGCCCCAAATCTTGTATCGGTTCCCACTTTAATTAAATGATTTTTTAATGAATCTTCAACTTGAACATTGTATTCCAAATTTAAAACTCTACTATATAATTTTTCAAGTTCCAAATTAAGGATTTTCATTAAATCATCATCATTAAGGTCTTTAAAATATACAATGTCGTCAAATCTATTGATAAACTCAGGTGCAAACTTTTTGAATAGTTCTTTTTCTAGTAAAGATTTGATTTCTTCATCTTTTGTTTCTTCTTTATATGATGTTGAAAACCCAACACCTGTTCCAAATTGTTGAACAACTCTTGTCCCAACATTAGATGTCATTAAAATGATACAATTCTTGAAGTTAATTTTTCTTCCGTGTCCATCCGTTAAAAACCCTTCATCTAACATTTGTAAAAATACATTAAATATTTCAGGGTGAGCCTTTTCAATTTCATCTAAAAGTATAACAGAATATGGTTTGTTTTTAATTTTATTCAAAAATGGTGAACCATCTTCATAACCAACATACCCTGGCGATGTTCCTGTTAACTTTGATGTTGCAACCTTATCAGAAAATTCACTCATATCTAATCTGATAAGTGCGTCTTCACTATTAAACATATGTTTTGCCAATTGTTTTGCTAGCTCAGTTTTACCAACACCTGAGTTACCAATCAAAAGTCCACTAAAAATTGGTTTTTTAGGGTCGTTTAACCCAACTTTGTTTCTTTGAATTGCTCTTGCAATTTTCGAAACCGCTTCATTTTGACCAATTACTTTTGTGTTCAAAACTTCATTCAAATACGCTAACTGAATTGATTCATCTATTGTTATTTTATTGATTGGAATTTTTGTAATTAAAGAAGTAACATCATAAACAATATCTTCAGTAACTTCTTTTCGGTATAGGTCTCTATTTTTTTCGAAATTTTCTTTTTCTTTTTGTAATTCACTTAGAATTTTTCTTTCTCTATCTCTCAAATTGGCCGCCTCCTCATATTTTTGTTTATTAATAACTTCCACTTTTAGAGATTTTATTTCTTGAGCTTCTTTTTTTAGTTTTACAATTATTTCAGGTAATTTAATCTCAACTTGACTTCTTGCCCCAACCTCATCAATAATATCGAAAGCCTTATCAGGAAATTCTCTATCGGTAATATACCTATCGGCTAACTCAACACAAAGTTTTAATATGTCTTCACTATATTTTACTTTATGATGTTTTTCGTATCGGTCTTTGGATTGTTTTAATATTTCTAATGTTTCTTCTTTTGTTGACGGGTCAACAATAACTTTTTGAAATCTCCTTTCTAACGCCCCATCTTTTTCAATATTTTTTCTATATTCTTCCAACGTTGTTGCACCAATACATTGTATTTCACCTCTTGATAGTGCGGGTTTAAATATGTTTGATGCGTCCATAGAACCTGAAGCGTTTCCTGCACCAATCATTGTATGGATTTCATCAATAAAGATAATAATATCAGGGTTTGCATATAATTCTTCAATTATGACTTTCATTCTTTCCTCAAATTGACCTCTATATTTTGTTCCAGCAACAACTGATGTTAAATCTAAAGAAACAATTCTTTTACCAACAAGATTCTGAGGACAATCCCCTTCAAAAATTTTCTTGGCCAATCCCTCAACAATTGCAGTTTTTCCACAGCCTGGTTCACCAATAATAATTGGGTTATTTTTTTTTCTTCTTGATAGAATTTGAGCAATTCTATTTATTTCTTGTTCTCTGCCAATTATTGGGTCCAATTTACCTTCTTCCGCCGACTTAATTAAATCCCTTGAAAAATTATCAAGGACAGGTGTTTTAACTCCTGTTTCAGGTTTTTTTGACTTATCTTTTTCGTTGTTGTCTGCTGATTCTATCATATTATGTTTTTTTTAAAAGTAATTTAACTTAAAGTATAAATCAATATATTTTAATTATTTGTAATTATGTCATAGTATTATATTGATAATATGACAAAATGTCATATATTCTGTTTTGGCACAACTTTCGTAAAAATATGAGCCAAAAATAAACTTAAAATAAAATGTTAATTAAAAATGGGAAAAATTATTGGTGTGGATTTGGGAACTACAAATTCATGTGTAGCAGTAATGGAAGGTCGCGAACCTGTGGTAATCACAAACAGCGAAGGTAAAAGAACAACACCATCAATTGTCGGGTTCATTAAAGATGGTGAAAGAAAAATTGGAGATCCGGCTAAACGTCAGGCAGTTACAAATCCTGAGAAAACAATCTACTCAATCAAAAGGTTTATGGGTAGTTCTTTTAATGATACTAAGAGTGAACATTCCAAAGTTCCTTACAAAATTGTCAATCAAAAAAATAGTCCAAGAGTTGAAATTGACAATAAAACCTATTCACCACAAGAAATATCAGCGGCCATTTTACAAAAAATGAAACAAACCGCAGAAGATTATTTGGGGTCAAAGGTAACAGATGCTGTAATTACAGTACCTGCTTATTTTAATGACGCTCAAAGACAAGCAACAAAGGAGGCTGGAGAAATTGCGGGACTGAATGTTAGACGAATTATTAATGAACCAACGGCTGCGGCATTAGCATACGGTCTTGATAAAATGTCAAAAGACATGAAAATTGTGGTTTTTGACTGTGGTGGTGGAACACATGATGTATCTGTATTGGAACTTGGTGATGGTGTATTTGAAGTATTATCTACTGATGGTGATACTCACTTGGGGGGTGATGATTTCGACCAAGTAATTATTGATTTTCTTGTAAATGAGTTTAAAAATGATACAGGAATTGATGTAACAAAGGACCCTATCGCACTTCAAAGATTAAAGGAGTCTGCAGAAAAGGCTAAAATCGAATTGTCTTCGTCTCCTCAAACTGAAGTTAATTTACCTTATTTAACCGCAGATTCTACAGGACCAAAACACTTAGTTGTAAAAATTACAAAATCAAAGTTTGACCAATTAACAGAAGACTTGGTTAAAAAAACAATCAAACCTTGTGAGTCAGCACTCAAAAACGCAGGATTAAAGCCATCTGATATTGATGAAATTATTTTAGTTGGGGGTTCAACACGTATTCCATCTATTCAAGAGGCTGTTAAAAAATTCTTTGGTAAAGACCCTTCAAAAGGGGTTAATCCTGATGAAGTTGTTGCGTTAGGAGCTGCAATCCAAGGGGGTGTTTTAGGAGGTGATGTTACAGATGTGTTATTATTAGATGTTACACCACTTTCATTGGGTATTGAAACTATGGGTGGAGTATTCACAAAGTTAATTAATGCTAACACAACAATTCCGACCAAAAAGTCAGAAACATTTTCAACAGCTGTCGATAACCAACCATCGGTAGAAATCCACGTGGTTCAAGGTGAAAGAGCTATGGCGAAAGATAATAAAACTATCGGTAAATTTCATCTTGATGGATTACCTCCTGCTATGAGAGGTGTTCCACAAATTGAAGTTACTTTTGATATTGATGCAAATGGTATTATTAATGTTTCTGCTGTTGATAAAGCAACAAACAAACAACAATCAATTAGAATTGAGTCTTCATCGGGATTATCTAAAGATGAAATCGAAAAAATGAAAATGGAAGCAGAACAAAATGCTGAATCGGATAAAAAATTAAAAGAAGATGCCGACACACTTAATTCTGCTGACTCGATGATTTTTCAAGTTTCAAAATCTTTGAACGATTTAAAAGATAAAATAACAGAAGAAGAAACGCAAAACATAACTTCAAAAATTGATAAATTGAAATCTGCTCATGGTAGTAAAAACGTAGATGATGTTAAAAAACTTATGGATGAACTTAATGATGAGTTTCAATCAATCAGTCAAAAATTATATAACACTTCTAATGAAACAAATTCAGACGAAGAAGTTACCAATGTAGATTTTGAAGAAGTGAAATAATCTCCCAAGATTAAAATAAATTAAATCCACCTCATCGGTGGATTTTTTTTTCATATATTTATATTTATGGAAAGTTGGAAAAATTTTGTAGAAGAATTAAATTTGGTTTCAAAATTAGAAGAAATATATTTTAGAATAAGATTAGTTCTACAAAGAGAAGGTTGGTCAGACAAAGATTTAGAACGACCACCATACTACCCACAAGATTTAATGAGTTTATATCATAAATTTCAAAATGAAAGAGATGTGTTACTTAATACAATTAAAGAATATGGTTTTGATGTTGACTCTAATGATTTGATTAATTACATTCAAATTAAGTTAAAAAAAATTGACAACATAACCCCATTAAAAGACCCAAATGGCGATAACTAGAACCGATATTGACGGAACCAAAATAATTTGTGAAATAAGCTCATCAAATTTAAAAAGAAGTGAATATAACTCAGAAGATAAAACACTTAAAGTGACGTTCAATAATGAAATGATTTATGAGTATCAAGAAGTCCCACATTCGGTGTATGCTCAATTTAGACTTGCAGAATCACAAGGAAAATATTTTAATCAAAATATTGCAAGAAAGTTTAATTACCAAAAAATATAAAATACCAAACTATTTATTGGTATGAAAGGTTACAATAAGATTATTGATAGTTTTTATTTGCAAAATGATTTAAATCCGGACGTTTGGGAAAAAGATAAAAGTAATGACGTTCAAAATTATAAATTAAAACCTGAAATTAGAAAAAAACTTTTGCAAGTTGCTGATGTTTTTTTAAAAACAATTGACCAAGATATTTTCATTCAAGACATAATTTTAATTGGTTCACTTACAGGATATAATTGGTCTGAATTTTCTGACTTCGATGTTCATTTATTATACGACTTTAATGAGGCGGGTGAAAATAAAGAATTATATGAAGAATTATTCAGACTTAAAAAAACTTTATTTAATGCGTCTCACGACATTCGAATCAGAGGATTTGAAGTTGAAGTTTTTATTCAAGATTCAAATGAAAAAGAAAAAAGTATGGGGTCATATTCATTAGTGTCGGATAAATGGATTAGAGTTCCTGAAAAAGAAAAATTTGAAATAGACGAAAATAAAATCAAACAAAAAACACAACAATGGATGGATATTATTGATGGTGTTTTAGAAAATGCAAAAGACGAAGATTTAGATGAAGCAATTGCCTTGGTTAAGAAGTACAAAGAGAAATTAAGAAAATATAGAATATGTGGTTTATCAAAAGAAGGTGAGTTTTCATATGAAAATTTGGTGTTCAAATTCTTAAGAAGGTCAGGGTATATTAAAAAGTTAGAAGACTTCAAAAACAAAATTACAGACAAAAAATTATCATTAGAACATTTAAATATAGAATAATTCATCAATTTATATATTAACAATATATTTATTAATGAGGTAAACTATCCCTATTGGATATTTATATAAAAATAACTTTTTAAGAAAAAAACAAAATGGCAGATTTAAAAGCACTTGGAAGTGAAAAATTACAAGGTATGGACAAAATTAGACGTATCTTAGAAATTGCGCATTATAATGAAAAACCAAAAGAATACATTAACGAAAATGAAACTTTAAACTATACTATTACATTGGCCGATGGTTATACTTATGGTATTGTTAAAGAAAAATTGGGGTATATTATTAAAAAAGGAATTAATGAGTCGTTACTTGATTATTCTGACCCAATAAGACAAAGAAAATATTTTGATTCTTATTCACAAGCCATGAAGAAATTAAATCTTCACGCTAAAGAAATGAATCGCATTTACGAAAATGAAGAAGAAATTCCTTTAATTGGCGAACAAGCGGCTTCAAAAAAAAAATTCGTATTAAAAACTCCTAAACCCGCAACTGAACCGGCAGCGGAAGAACCTACACCTGCGGCCGCTCCTCCACCACCTGCACCTGAAGCGTCAGCTCCTCCTGCACCTGAACCTACAGGTATGGAAGGTGAAATGCCACCAGCGGAAGGTGGCCCTGAAATGGGTGGTGAGATGCCACCGATGGGAGGTGAAGAACCTACAGGAATGGAAGGTGAAATGCCGCCAATGGGTGGTGAAGAAGAGCCGATGGGTGGAATGCCTGAAATGGGTGGAGAAGAACCAAT
>Ga0194123_10008170_pt1 | contig 10168 bp, 12 predicted proteins | sample TA2MahsurfametaG_5_FD_155479 | JGI IMG/M metagenome (GOLD analysis project Ga0194123, IMG submission 155479) | Freshwater microbial communities from Lake Tanganyika, Tanzania - TA2015023 Mahale A surface | ecosystem: Environmental > Aquatic > Freshwater > Lake | place: Tanzania: Lake Tanganyika... | reverse complement strand
GCGAACGCCACCTGCTCGCCGTCGTCACCGATCCGGACGTACGCCAGGCGCTGCTGTGGTGCAAGGCGGTGGGGCGCGAAATTCACAAAATGCACGCCTTCGTGCGCTTTCGCCTCACCGGCACCGACGAGACCAGCGGACGTGAACAACGAATCGCATGGTTCGAACCCGAACACCGCATCGTGCGCTTGGGCGCGCCGTTTTTTGTGAAGCGCTTCACCGGCATGGATTGGTCGATCCTCACACCGTTCGAATGCGCGCATTGGGACGGCCGGGAACTGTGGTTCTCTCCCGGCGTCGATGCCGCAAGCGCACCGGCGGCGGAGGCGTCCGATGAATTGTGGCTGAGCTATTACCGCAGCATTTTCAACCCGGCCCGCCTCAAGGTGAAGGCCATGCAATCGGAAATGCCGAAGCGCTACTGGAAGAACCTGCCCGAAGCACAGCTGATTCCCGGCCTGATCGCCTCGAGCCGCGATCGCACACGTGGCATGCTCGAGGCCGAGCCGACACCGGTGAAACGGCTTCCGGGTCGCGGCTATCTTGCCGAACTTCACCGCCGCAATCATGAAGATGGGGACGATCGAGGAGACGGGCAACCAGCGGGGCCGGAATGAATCCGCTGACCGCTGACGACTTGCGCTGTCGATTGCAGAGCGGTAGCCTCGGCCGATGGGTGGAGAAAGCCGTCATTCCGGAATGATCGTCGACATCGACGGGCGTCGTGCATTTCCAGGCGAGGTGGTGGTGAGCGACGGCAGGATCGTTTCGGTGGACGAGGTGGCGTGCGCGGTGGATCCGGGTTTCCTCTGCCCGGGCTTCATCGACGCACATGTGCACATCGAGAGTTCGATGCTCACGCCTCCGGAATTCGGGCGCATCGCGGTGACGCATGGGACGACCGGCACCGTCTCCGATCCGCATGAGATCGCCAACGTGCTCGGCGTCGAAGGCGTTCGCTACATGCTCGACCTCGCCGACCGCACGCCGCTCAAGATCCATTTCGGCATTCCCTCCTGCGTGCCTGCCACCTCATTCGAAACCGCTGGCGCGGTGATCGGGCCGGATGAAGTGGGCGAACTCTGTCGTGACGAGCGTCTCGGATATCTCTCCGAGATGATGAACTTCCCGGGCGTGATCCATGGTGACCCGGAGGTGATGCGCAAGTTGGAATTGGCGAGGCAGCACGGCAGGCCGATCGACGGTCACGCGCCGGGCCTCTCCGGCGACGACTTGCGCGCCTACGCCGCCGCGGGCATCTCGACCGATCACGAGTGTTTCCGCATCCGTGAAGCACGGGAAAAACTCGCGCTCGGCATAAAAATCCTGATTCGTGAGGGATCGGCGGCGAGGAATTTTGATGAATTGTGGCCGTTGCTCACCACGCATCCGGAATCCTGCATGCTGTGCAGCGACGACAAGCATCCGGACGACTTGATGGTCGGCCACATCGACCGGCTTTGCGCGCGCGCTGTTGGACTCGGCGCGGATGGGTTCGATGTGCTCCGCGCAGCCTGTGTGAATCCGGTCGAACATTACCGGATGCGCTGCGGCTTGCTGCGGCCCGGCGACGCAGCCGATTTCATCCGGCTGCGCGATCTGAACACATTCGCCGTCGTGGGAACTTGGATCGACGGTGACTGTGTGGCGCGCGAGGGCGTGCCACTGCTGCCGCTGGTGCGCCCGCCGGTGATCAACCGCTTCCACGCCGGAACCACCCGGGCCGATGATTTCGCGATTCCGGCGGAGGCGGGCACACTGCGCGTGATCGAGGCGCTTGAAGGCCAGATCGTCACGGATGAAGGCGAAGCCGAAGCACTCGTGCGCGACGGCATGGCGTGTGCCGATCCGACGCGCGATCTACTCAAGATCACCGTGGTGAACCGCTACGAAGCCCGGCCTCCCGCGGCGGCGTTCGTGCGCGGCATCGGTTTGCGTCAGGGCGCCATCGCCTCGAGCGTTGCGCACGATTGCCATCATCTCGTCGCGGTGGGCGCGGACGACGACTCACTGGCCCGTGCGGTGAATCTGCTCGTGACCAACGGCGGCGGCATTGCGGTCGCCGGGCCCGATGGAGACGAGGTGTTGCCCTTGCCGGTGGCGGGCCTGATGAGCGACCGACCCGCGCAAGAGGTTGCGCGTGGCTATGCGGCGCTCACCCGGCGTGCCAACGCGCTCGGCAGCCCGCTGCAGGCGCCGTTCATGACGCTGTCGTTTCTCGCGTTGCTCGTCATCCCGCGGCTCAAGCTCGGCGATCGCGGGCTCTTCGACGGTTCGCGCTTTGAATTCGTGCCGTTGTTCCGCGGCAACGACGGTTGATCGACAGCTGACCTCTCACGGCGTCCGCCGCGCAATGAGGGTTCGGCGCTTCAGCGCAGGAACGGATTGGTCGCAACTTCGCGGCCAATCGTGGTTTCCGGGCCGTGGCCGGGAAGCACGCGGGTATCTGCGGGCATCGCCAACAAGTGTCGCGCGATGCCGTCGAGCAGTTGATCAAAGTCTCCGCCGGGAAGATCGGCGCGGCCGACGGATCCCGCGAACAAGGTGTCGCCGCTGAACACGATGCCCGATCCGGCGGGATGAAAAACGAGGCTGTCGGGCGAGTGACCGGGAAGGTAGAGCACGTCGATGTCGAGCCCCGCGAGCCGCGGCGTGGATCCGGCTTCGAGCAGATGATCGACCGTGTAGGGCGTGACGACCAGCTCGCGTCCCGACGCACGCACCAGATCCTCGAGGGTGAGCGCGGTGGAGTACGGGGCGAACGCATGGAGCTCGGCACCCGCCTCCCGCACCGCTGCGGCATCCTCGATGTGGTCGTAGTGTTGGTGGGTCAGGAGCAGGTGATCGACGCGCACACCGAGGTCGGCGATCCAGCGCGCAGTGCCGAGCGGGGCATCGACGAGCAGGTTGCCGTCGGCGGTCTCAACGAGCCATGCGTTGGTCTGCGCCATGCCGCCGGTGTAGCTGCGGATTCTCATGCCGCGGCACGCTGCACCGGATCGCGCGGATGACAAGAACGGATTTCGGCGCGCAAGTGGTGCGGGAGGAAGACCGGATGATCGGCAGTGAATCCGGAAAATCCCCTGAGTCTTGCGATTCCCCGCAACCCGGCCGGAGGTGGTTGACCCGCCGCGCGATCCGCATACACTGGCGTCGATGAACCCGCTGGAATCCGCCTCAAAGATCCTCGACACCATGCTCGGGCATCTCGGGATCGCGGCCAACATCGGGCAGGAAGACGGCCCGGGCGGCCCCACGCTCCAGATCCAGTCGGGCGAGAGCCGGCTCATCATCGGCCGTAATGGCGAGCGGCTCGACGACTTACAGTATCTCGTCAACCGCATCCTGCGTCGCGCGAATCCCGACGCGCCGCGCATCAAGGTCGATTGCGAGCACTACCGGTCAATCCGCGAGGACAAGCTGGCCGGTGAAATCCGCGACATCGCCGAGCGGGTGAAGTCGACCGGTCGACCATTCGAGCTGCGCCCGCTCAACGCGTACTACCGTCGACAGGTCTACGGCATCCTTGCCGACGACCCCGGGGTCGAGACGCGCTCGCCGGAAGGGACCGAGCGGCTCAAGCGCATCACGATTTCACCCAAACCCGCCAAAACCCAACCATCATGAAACGCTTCTTGTTCGATTGCGGCACGCGCGACGCCACCGCCTCGCTCGGCCTATTGGTGCTGCGATTATCCGCCGGATTGATGATGCTCATCGGCCACGGGCTGCCGAAAGTCCGCGCGTACGGCATGCTCAAGGAGAAATTCTACGAGCCGGATTTTTTTCCGCTCAGCCTGTTGTCACCACAAGCGAGCCTGCTGGCCACGATCACTGCCGAGGCGGTGGCCTCGCTTCTCATCATCCTTGGTGTCGCCACCCGGCCCGCCGCGTTCCTGGTCGGCTTCACCATGGTCGTCGCCGCGTTCGGTGTGCACCAGTCGGCGCCTTGGTTTGTCAAACCGCCAGACATCCTCGTCGCCAAGGAACTCGCACTGATGTATCTCGTGCCGATGCTCGCGCTGATTGTGAGTGGTGCGGGTCTCTACTCGGGCGACGCATTGATCCGCACCGACGCCCGGCGCCGCCGCTGGTAATCCATGCACACCCACCGACTCGTCCTTCCCGCCGACCTGAACCCGAGGGGGTTTCTCTTCGGCGGCCGCCTGCTCGCATGGGTCGACGAAGCGTCGTGGATCGCCGCGACACTCGATTTTCCGGGATGCAACTTCGTCACCATCGGCATGGACACCGTCGAGTTCCATCACAGCGTGCGCCAAGGGACCATTCTGCGCTTTGAGTCGTCGCTCGAACGCCGAGGCACCACCAGTGTCACTTATTTCCTGAAGGTCGTGGTCGAAACCGGCGGACCGCACCCGATTTTCTCGACCCGGATCACCTTCGTCAACGTGGACGACGCGGGCCGCAAGCAGCCGCTGCCGTCGTGACTCTGCAGCAACGAACACCCTGCCGATCGGCGCTTGCCGGAATGCGCCGCAATGACTAGGAATCCCTGCGATGAAACGCCTGATCCTGCTTGCCGCCCTGATGTCCGCCGCCGTGGCCGCCGAACCCGCCAAGGAGGCCCCGCCCAAAGAGTCGCCCGCTGCTGCCAAGGCTCCCAAGGTAAAGCTCGTCACCAGCAAGGGCGACCTCGTGATCGAACTCGATCCCGCCAAGGCCCCGGCCACGGTGGAGAACTTCCTCAGCTACGTCAGGAAGAAGCACTACGACGGAACCGTCTTCCACCGAGTGATCCGTGATTTCATGATCCAGGGCGGCGGCTTCGAATCACAGGACGGCAAGTTGATCGAAAAGCCGGTGGGTAAACCGGTCGTCAATGAAAGCCGCAATGGATTGAAGAACCTGCGGGGGACGATCGCCATGGCGCGCCGAGCCGACCCCGACAGCGCCACCGCGCAGTTTTTCATCAACACCGTCGACAATGCGATGCTCGATCATCCCAACAACGGCGGATACACGGTGTTCGGCAAAGTCGTCGAAGGCATGGACGTGGTCGACACCATCCGCGCCGTGGCCACCGGACCGGGCAAGCTTGCAATGAAGCACCCGGCCACCGGCGAGTCGATCGAGGCCCCGGCCGGCGACGTGCCCGCTTCGCCGGTGACGATCCGCTCGGCGGCGATCGTCGATTGACCTCCGCCATGCGTTGACAGACCGATCCGATTCCCCTGTCCGAATGCAATTCTGGCTCTGCCCGCTGCTCGCGTTCCTGATGGGTTCAGTGCCTTTCGGCCTGCTCATCGGCCGCCTGCGCGGCATCGACATCCGCCACCATGGATCGGGCAACATCGGGGCCACCAACGTCCTGCGCGTGATGGGCAAGGCCTACGGCATCCCGTGTCTGCTGCTCGACGCGCTCAAAGGATTCGTTCCGGTGGTGCTTGCGATCAACGCGATCCAAATCGACGGACGAGCGGTGGCGGTGCCTTTCGGCCTGCCCGCCGACTGGATGCTCACCGTGGATTCGGCGGGCGCACTGCGCGCGCAAGCGGCCCACATCGTCACCGCGCTGTGTGCCGTGCTCGGTCACAATTACTCGCCTTGGACCGGCTTCCGCGGCGGCAAGGGAATTGCCACTTCCGCCGGTGTGCTCGCGGCATTGATGCCGTTCGGTCTCGTCCTGCTTCTCGCCATCTGGGCGGTGCTGTTCCTCGCGACGCGCTACGTCTCGGTGGCGAGCCTCGGTGCCGCGTTCTCGCTGCCGTTCCTCACACTGTGGGGCGCTTGGTTGCACGGACGCCTGCAGGACGGCACTTGGAACCGGCCGCTCTTCGCTTTCGCGGTGCTCGTCGCGCTGCTCGCGCTGTGGAGCCACCGCGGCAACCTGCGCCGGCTTCGCGACGGCACCGAACACCGGTTCGCCCGCAAACGCGGCTGATCCTCGCACCACCGCGGCATGCGCCACACCCACCCTCCACGCCACGCGATTTCCGAATGATTCATCCCATCCGCTCCGCCGCCATCCTCGGTGCCGGCTCGCTCGGCACCGCACTGGCCAAGCTGCTCGCGCCAAAGCTCGATCCGCTGCTGCTGGTCTCGATCGAACGCGACTGCGTCGATGGAATCAACGCCACGCACCACAATCCGAAATACCTCACCGATGTCGCGCTCGAGTCTCATGTGCGCGCCACCACCGACCATCGCGAGGCACTTGCGATGCCGTTGATCCTCTTCGCGGTGCCGACCAGCGCGGTCCGCTCGGAAGCGCGGAAACTCCGTGACCTCGGCCTGCCCGCAACCACGCCGCTGCTCACCTGCGCCAAAGGGATCGAACATGCCACCGGCGAGCGGATGAGCGGCATCCTCGCCGAAATCTTTCCCGAAAACCCGATCGGCGTTCTTACCGGACCGAATCACGCCGAGGAAATCGCCCGTGGCCTCGTGACTTGTGCGGTCGTCGCCTCGCGCGATCCGCAACTCACCGCCGCATTGCAACAGCTCTTCAGCCTGCCTCACTTCCGCGTCTACTCCAGCGACGACGTCGCCGGCATCGAACTCGGCGGCGCAGTCAAGAACGTCTATGCAATCGCCGCAGGCATGGCGCACGGCCTCGGCCTGGGCGACAACGCAGTGGCCGCACTCGTCACCCGCGCCCTCGCCGAAATGACCCGCCTCGGCGTCGCGCTGGGAGGACGACCCGAAACCTTTGCCGGACTCTCGGGCGTGGGCGACCTCATCGTCACCTGCTTCTCCGAACACTCGCGCAACCACCGCGTGGGACTCGCGCTCGGCAAAGGCATCCCGCTCGATGAAGCGGTCGCCTCGCTCGGCATGGTCGCCGAAGGCGTCCCCAACACGCTCTCGATCCATGATGCCGCGCGCAAGGCTGACGTGCGCACCCCCATCCTCGACGCCGTCTACGCCGTGCTCTATCGCGGCCAACCCGCGGCCGAAGCGATGCGCGTGCTGCTCGACCGCGACCCGCGCCCGGAAAACAGCTGACCCACCGCTCGCATGACCGCCGACAAACCACCCGGACTGATCCGTAGGCTCTACCACTGGACGGTTTCCTGGGCCGACCATCCCGCCGCCGGCTGGGCCTTGTTCTGGATCGCTTTCGCCGAGTCTTCGTTCTTCCCGATTCCACCGGACGTGCTGCTGATGGCGCTGTGTTTCGGCGCGCGCGACAAGGCGCTGCGCTACGCGCTGATCTGCAGCGCGGGCTCGGTGCTCGGCGGCATCGCCGGCTGGGGCATCGGCTGGGGCCTGCGCGACACGGTGGCCTACCCGTTGCTCAGCTTCTTCGACCCAAGCGGCATCACCCGCGCCAAAATCGAAGTCTGGTACGAAACCTACGGTTTCTGGGGCATCCTCGTCGCCGCCATCACCCCGATCCCGTACAAGGTCTTCACCGTGTTTTCGGGCATCATGCACTACAGCCTGCCGCTGCTTGTCATCGCATCCATCATCGGTCGCAGCCTGCGCTTCTTCATCGTCGCCGCCATCATCCGCAGCTTCGGCCCGAAAGTCCGACCCTTCATCGAAACTCATCTCGAATGGTGCTTCGTCGCCGGCACCGCCCTGCTCATCGGCGGTTTCATTGCCATCAAAGCCATCGGATAGGCCATCGCATTTCCCGGAATCCCACGTCATCGATGAATCAAGAATCTTGACAATCGGGAATCGTTGAGGATTCGTGTTTGGCATCCATGGCCAAGCCGATCCAGCCCGTGCCGCCCATCGTCCGACTCGAAGCGCGCACGATCCTCATCCGCGGCGCCAGCCGACTCGCGCTCTTTGCCGTCTGTCTGGCGATCGGATTTGTTGTCATTTCATCAACCTACCCTCAACGACGCGTGCTGGCGAAACTGGAACAGCAGCTTGCCCGTGAAGAGGCCGCTCGAGCCGGTGTCCAAGCCGATCGTGAACGTCACGCGATCGAGCTGCGGGCGCTGCGGGAGGATCCCGCCTACCTCGAAGTGCGAGCCCGCGACCGACTCGGCCTGTACCTTGCCGGCGAGCGAGTCCTGAGGTTCCGGCGCGAGGATTGAACCCGGCTGGACTCGACGGGAGCGATTCGCTATGCACTCGCCCGTGCGCAACGACATAGAACGCGTCCTCATTGACGAAGCGGTGATCGGAAAGCGGCTCGACTCCATGGCGGCCGACATTGAACACGATTTCCCGGAAGGCAGGCTACTCGTCATCATTCTGCTTAAAGGCGCACTGGTCTTTGCAGCCGACTTGCTGCGGCGCGTCCCCCATTTGCTGGAAATTGAATGTCTCAATGTCGCCAGCTACCATGGCGGCACCGAAAGTTCGGGCAAGGTCGACTTTCTCGACCGACATTTTCCTGAAGTCAGGGGCCGACGCGTGCTACTCCTCGACGACATCTTGGACACGGGTCGCACCCTGAGGGCCGTACAGGACCGCTTGCTGACCGAGGGTGCCGCCGAGGTCCGCACCGGCGTGCTGCTCGCCAAAGACAAGGCACGCGCCGAAGAGGTCGAGGCGGACTACGTTGGGTTCGAAATCGAGGATGAGTTCGTTGTCGGCTACGGACTCGATTTCATGGGCAGGTACCGCAACCTCCCATACATCGGAGTGCTGAAGCGCTCCGCCATCTAACCACGGCCTCCATACAAGATAAAGGGACAGTCCTTTTATCGATTTTAGGCTTGCGCTGGGTCGGGTGGTGGTCCAGTGTTGGACGATGAGGCGCGCACGATGGCTGGCGGAGTGGCGGCATTCGCAAGAAAAGCCCGTCTTCTACCACTGCATCAGCCGCATCGTGGATCGGCGCATGGTCCTCGGTGCGGACGAAAAGGAAAAATTCCGTGCCTTGATGCGCGTCTACGAGCGCTTTTCGGGCTGTCGGGTCACCGCCTACTGCCTGATGGACAACCACATCCACCTCCTGCTGGAGGTGCCACCGATGGTCGTTGGCGGGCTTTCCGACCGCCAGTTGCTCGACCGACTCTCCGCCCTCTACGGTGCGAGCTCCGCCAAGGTCGCCGAGGTGACCCAAGAGCTTGCCGAGGCGCGGCAGTGGGTTGCCGATGGCGTGGCCGACGAGGAAGTCGTTGCGCGCATTCACGCGCGCTACACCTACCGGATGCACGATCTGGGTGAATTCATGAAGGGGCTCTTGCAGCGCTACACCCAGTGGCACAACGGCAGGCACGAGCGCAGTGGCCGACTTTGGGAGGACCGCTTCAAGAGCGTGATTGTCGAGGACGGGGCGGCGGCGCGGGCGGTGGCCGCCTACATCGACCTCAATCCGGTGCGTGCCGGGATGGTCGAGGATCCCGCCGGGTATCGCTGGAGCAGTTATGGCGAGGCGATTGGCGGCGGGCCACGTGGGCAGGGACGCACGGCGCGGGCCGGCTTGGTGCGGGCCTGGGGCGCGCACCAGGGCATGGAAGCCGATGCCGGGTTGTGGAGCGAGCGGGTGGCGCGGGTCTATCGGGCGGTGCTCATGGGTCAGGCTGCCGAGAGGACCCGGGAAACCATCGCCATGGATGGCAGCGGGGGGCGCGAGGTGTTGCGCAAGGGCATGGCCGCCGAGAAGGCCAGACGGCTTCAGGCGCTTGCTGGGGAGGATGGGTCCGTGTCGGCGGAGGTGCCCTTGGCCACGGTGCTGCGTTGCCGGGTGCGGTACTTCACGGATGGTGCGGTCATTGGCAGCCGCAGTTTTGTGGACGAGGCGTTTGCGGCGGGACGCTGGCGATTTGGGCCGCGCAGGCGGTCCGGCGCGCGGACGCTCAAGGGTGGGGCGGCTCCGATAGCGCAAAGTCTGTGGAGCCTGCGCGACCTCAAGAAAGGGATCACCTGAGGGGGTCATGGCGGGCTGAAGGCAGTCCCGCCTGATTGGAGCGAGGAAAGGCCGGAGGCGGGGGGCGCAGAGGGGGTTGGCAAGGGCCTTTCCTCCGGGTCGCCGGGTCGAGCGGAGCGGGCTGGTGTGTCCTGCAATGGGCGGAGGGTGGATTGGATGGCGCGAACGCCGGGTCACAATAAGGGGAAAGGATCTCTCTGGGTTGCACAGCCAGGCCCGTTGTGGGGTAAGGGCAGTCGCCACCCCCCCCGCAACTACGACCCCATCGATCTCCAGAGGCTCATTCTGATAAAAGGACTGTCCCTTTATTTTCCTTTATTTTCTTTTGAGTCAATAGGGGTACAAAAGAAAGAACACCAGAAACAGTGA
>Ga0194123_10008153_pt1 | contig 10175 bp, 10 predicted proteins | sample TA2MahsurfametaG_5_FD_155479 | JGI IMG/M metagenome (GOLD analysis project Ga0194123, IMG submission 155479) | Freshwater microbial communities from Lake Tanganyika, Tanzania - TA2015023 Mahale A surface | ecosystem: Environmental > Aquatic > Freshwater > Lake | place: Tanzania: Lake Tanganyika... | reverse complement strand
CTTGAAAGTTGCCGGCCTTTAGCCCGATGGTGACCCACGGAGCGATCGTGCAGTTCGGTCCAAGGACGGTGATGCCGTCGATCACCACCTGACCGTGAGGTAGGTACAAGCCGGGGCCGATGACCACTGGAGACCCGATGCAGACCTGTGAATGAATCATCGAAAGTCGATGCAAGACGGTAGGAACGATCGGCACTCGAAAGCGTTCGAGTCGGGCCCGGGCTCGGTACAACACGAGGGCGAGAAATGAATCTGCGACCCAACACAACCTCAGCGCCTGGACGAGGAGTCGCAACCGGGAATCGAACTCGAAGGGCTCCGCGCGGTACGCGAGCGCGCATCGGGTGTCGGCGGCTACCGCGCGTAAGAACGGTGGGTGTTCCCGGCGGACCTGTTTGAGCAGTGGGTTCGCCATGGTCAGATCATCATGTTCAGTGACGCGACGATCTTGTTGCCGAGCGTGACGTCACCGGCCAGTTCGACCTTTGCCTGCATCGTCTCGGGTGCCCGGCGTCCGGTGGCCAGAATCAGGAAGGTCTCCACGTCCATGGTCAGTCGGGTGACGGGTGCCTCGGGCTCCACGTCGGTGACCGAGGCCCGGCCGCCGGTCACGCTGCACACGATGTGGCGCTGAACGCCGCCGGTGATGTCGATCACCACGCTGGCGCCGTCGGGAGTACCGGCCCGCTTGCCCACCACGATGGGGATGGTGCGGATAAGACGGTCGATGGTGTGCTCGGCGGCCGGGCCAGAGAGGTGACCGGGCTTACCCACCGCTCGCCGCATGTCCTGTTCGTGTACCCAGCAGTCCAGCACGCGAATGTGCAAGAAGTCGGCCACGGTTCCCGGTCCGGTGGGGGTCATGGCCTCCCCGGCGAAGTAGGCCTCATCGGCGCCACGAAGGGTGTCCAAGCGAGCGGTGGCGATCTCGTTCCATTCCGCGAGCACCTCGGCCCCGGACATGCCACGACGCGAGTCGATCTCGTTCTCGTTGGCCTCGCCGATGGGGTTCTTCACGTGGGCGGAGTCGGGGGCGCGATGCGAGGTGGCGGGTAACCCGTTCAGCACGCGTTCGATCCCGACGAGGTGGGACAGATTGTCCTGCACCGTCCATCCCGGGCAGTCGGTGGCGGTCTTCCAATCGCTCTCGGTCAAATGTGATCCGAGATCGGTCAACGAGGCGAAGCAGTCGGCCAGTTTGTCGATGGTGTCGGCGGGGATCATGGTTCTCCTCAAGGTGCGGGATTCTGAACACTTTGCCAATCGCGACCTTGCAGATAGGGCGTGAAGGCTCGTCCGATGAAGGCGATGTCGTCGGCGGTCTTGGGGGTCTTGATCTCGAAGAGTCCCTTCACGCGGGTGTACGCCACCGTGAGGTCCCAGAGGGCCATGGCGTCAGATCCCATCGGAGCCGGCACCACCACGGGGCCGAACACCGCTTTGCTCGGCAGATCGCCGTCGGCGGGAAACACGATGATCGGCACGCCGAATCCCCCGTAGGTGTCGACGGCGTGAAAGTGATCGGCCTTCACATCGTCGTGGGAGGTGGGATCCGCCAGGGCCTCGTCCCAATCATCGGCGCAAGCACCGATGTCCACCAACAGCGCGCGAGCTACCCCGGGGTCGTGGGGCTTGCGTCCTTCTTCGTGCAGGGCTCGACCGCAGGCGAGGTACCAGGCGTCGCAGAGAGTCGCGTCCCGTCGACGCAAGCGGGCGGCGACCCGCATGGGGCTCCAGCCGTATCCGATCTCGCGTTCCCACGGGTGCTTCTTGCCCTCGGGGCGGTTGATCTCCTCGAGACTGAAGAACTTCCAGTCGATGTGTAGCCCGTTCTGACGGCGAACGTCGCGGATCCAGAGCGACGTCTGGTATGCGTACGGACACATCGGGTCGAAATAGAAGTCGACGCGTTTCACCTGATCCACCCCTGCACCCCCTGTCGACATCCCCGACCGTAGTACCGTGGGGAGCCATGGAGCGCCCCACCAAGTTCGAGCACACCCGCTTCCTCGGAGACAAGCGCACCCAGTTGGTGTACGACCTCGACTCCTGGACTGATGAGGCCGTCATCGACGACATCGTGAACGCCGAGACCGGCCTCTGCTTCGGCCCCGACACCTTGGCGGAGGCCCGGAACCGCGGCTACACCTTGGCCACGCCGGGCACGACGCGTCGCCACCGCAAGCCGCGGGCCTGAGGTGCCGATCGCCGATGCAGAGCAACGGTACGTTCGAATCCGGCGGCCTTCGACTGCCGTCGTACTTGGCGCGACCGGCCGGGCGCACCGAGGCCCTACCCGGAGTCATCATGTGCCACTCGTTCCCCTTCGGCCCCTTCGACGCGCGTCATTCGGCCAGCACGTTCCCCGAAATGATGGACCGCATCGCCAACGAATTGGGGTTCGCCGCCATGTGCTTCACGTTCCGCGGCTGCGGCGACAGCCCGGGAGACTTCTCGCTGCAGGGATGGGTGGATGACCTGCGAGCTGCCATCGATCACATGATCGCCGAAGCCCAACCGACGGGACTGTGGCTCGTCGGCTCGAACACCGGAGGTTCGTTGGCCATGTGTGTGGCGGCCGACGACCCTCGTATTCGAGGGTGCGCATTGTTGGGGCCACGGGCCGATTTCGACGATTGGGCGGCGCAGCCCCGCAAGTTCCTCGACCATTGCCGCGAGGTGGGCTCGGTGCGAACGCCGCGGTTCCCAACCGACTTCGACGAATGGACGCGTGAACTGCGGCGGTTCCGACCGGTTCCGGCGGCCCAACGCTTGGCCCCCCGACCGCTGTTGTTGCTGCATGGCGACGACGACGAGAGCGTGCCCGCCAGCGATTCGCGACAGCTGGCCGAAGTGCACGGTGCGGCCGAGATGCGGGTGATCGACGGCGCCGGCCACCGCCTGCGACACGACCCTCGGGCCATGGCGGTGATGATGGGGTGGCTCGACCGTCAGCGATTGATAGATGACCACTTGATCGAGGATCGATAGTACGTGGAAATCGCGATCGTGGGTGCTGGCTTCTCTGGAGCAGTGGTGGCAAGGTCTCTGGCCGAATCAGGTTTTCCTGTGGTCGTCTTCGACTCTCGAAATCACGTGGGTGGAAACTGTTTTACTGAGCGCGATGAGTCCGGGGTCATGGTCCATGTTTACGGGCCGCATATCTTCCATACCCAGCACCAGGAGGTCTGGGACTACATCAATCGATTCGGCGAGATGGTTCCCTATCGTCATCGAGTGAAGGCCTATGTGGGTGACGAGATGTACTCCTTGCCAGTGAACCTCACGACTATCAATCAGTTCTTTGGTGTGAATCTCGACAGTGAAGGTGCCGAGTCTTTTATTCGAGATAAGTCGGATCGCAGTATCGGAACACCTATCACCTTCGTTGAGCAGGCGCTCAAGTTTGTGGGACCAGAGCTCTATGAAGCGTTTTTCGCCGGGTACACATCCAAGCAGTGGGGGGTTGACCCGGCGGATTTACCAGCATCGGTCCTGGCCCGACTCCCGGTCCGATTCAATGAAGATGACGCATACTTCAACCATCCGTATCAGGCGATTCCCCGTCATGGCTATACGCCGATTGTGCAGTCGATTCTCGACCATCGATTGATAACTGTCGAGTTATCGCATCGTGTCAACCGCGATGAACTCGGGAACTTCGATCACGTCTACTGGTCCGGCCCGATAGATGCTTACTTCGGCTTCGATGAGGGGCGACTCGGTTATCGCACCTTAGATTTCGAGCGCGAGAAACTCAGCGGTGATTTTCAAGGCTGCTCCGTGGTGAACTACTGCGATGCCGATGTCCCTTTCACGAGAATCACCGAGCACAAGCACTTTGCCTATTGGGAGAAACACGACTCGACCGTCATCTATAGGGAGTTCAGTCGATTTTGCGCTCCCGGCGACATCCCGTACTACCCAATTCGATTGGTGAATGAACGGGCACTTCTGGAGCAATACGTGCGACGAGCAAGCACGGTTTCCGGGGTTTCGTTTCTTGGTCGACTGGGCACGTACCGATACATCGACATGGATGTGACAATCCTGGAGGCACTCGAAGCAAGCCGAATTTCCCTCGAAAGATTGAGCAGAGGTGACGCTCCTCCGGCATTCTTCGTGGATCCGATGGCATGAAACTTGAAATCTTGGCACGCTCGTCCGCGGACCGATTGCGAGCGTTGTTCCGAGGACGTCGGTTCCGTTGTGTGGCGATGCCGTTGTGGTTGGCCCTTCCTGGCGTGGCCATTGTCTTGGCCTTGGCGATCAATTTACGAAAGCCGTGGGAGTTTGATGAGAGCTACAACCTGCAGGTGGTCGACAACCTTCGCCGTGGATTTGGCTATTCCTCCAACGGAGCGTTTCGTGGAATCGGTCCGTACGAATTCGATCCCTACGTGTCCACCGGACCGGCGGTTCTCCTACCGATCTGGCTGCTCTCCGAATTAATCCGTAGCACGTTGGTGGCCGCCCGGGCTGTGATGTTTCTTTATCTGATGATCCTCATCCTCGGGATACGGAAGCTACTCCCCAACGGCCAGAGGGGTTGGTTCAAATTCGGGCTGGCCCTGATGACCTTGACCTCGGTGGTGGGAGCAACGAATCCGCTGTTTGTGCTCGGCGAGATACCAGCATTGTCTCTCGCTGTCATGTCGATAGTCGCGATCTCGAGAAACAAGGAGCTTTTCGCGGGACTGTGTGCCGGAGCGGTGATTCTGTGCAAACTCAACTTCCTCTTTGCGTCCATTTCGGTGATTCTCATCAGTGTGGTGGTTATCACTTTCGAGACGAGAACGACGTGGCGCCGGGTGATCCGTCGAATCCTCAGGCTGTTTGCGGGGGCCGCAGTGCTGCCCTTTCTTTTCGAGCTATATCGACTTGTTTCTCTGGGAGGTCCCACTGCCTACCGGACCAACATCGCGGAACTCCGGCAATTTATCGATACACAACGTCTGGATCACTGGACTCACGCCACTGAGTTGCTTGGTCGAAAATTGAACCTCTTATTGGCCATTCCTGGATTGGGTCTGAGCGTGGTTCTCGGTCTGTCAATACTTTTCCTTCTCGTGACGCCCAACTCTCCGAGCCAGCATTCGGCACCTGAACAGTCGACAACAGTGAGACTCGAGACCGTGATCCTGCCGGCGTTGTTCGTTGTTGGAACTTTCCTCTTCGTTTCGAACGTGTGGTTCGTACGACAAGGCGCCTCTTCGCTCTACCTGTTGGTGTCGGTGCCGGTGGTCGTGGCTGCCCGTCGAGCGTTCGACTGTTGTCAGTCTGCCAATAGGGCTATGAAATTCGTTGGGGTGGGATTCATCAGTGCGGTGTCGGCGATCTTGCTCCTGAATGTTGTCGGAGAGATCGATAGTTCTGTCGATGTGATCGCCTCCGAGAGTTTCTCCTCCGCTTACCACGAGCAACTTCGTGTCGCGGAGGTCATCAGAGACAGCGGGGCTACTTCGATAGTTCTGGACGGCTGGTTCCAGAATCCCGATCTTCAGCTCCTTTCGGGAGTTCCCGCGGCTTCCATGCCCGATGTCGATTTACGGCCGATCATCGTCATCTCCAGCATCAAGTACTATTTCGGTGGGTCAGGTGGCAGCCTTCAAGCCGAAGAAGAGCGTTGCCGGGAGGTCTTGTACCGGACTGAGCAGATACTGGTGTGCTGGCCCAAGATTCCGTAATTTGCCTCTATTGTCAGGAAAAAAATGAGAGTTTGTGTGGTCATGCCGGCCTACAACGAGGAGTCGGGGATCGCGGAGTTCGTCGGCGAGCTGTCGGCGAGCCTTAGTGCATGGGAAACACAGTTCGTTGTGGTGAACGACTGTTCCAATGACTCAACGGCCGCGGTGGCATCGTCGCTCTCAAGCGTCGGAATCAAAATCAAGGTCGTGACGAATGAAGTCAATTCAGGTCACGGGCCCTCCACGGTGCGGGCTTTGAATCTGGGTCTAGAAAGCGGAGCAGATCTCATCGTCGCCATAGACGGAGACGGGCAGTTTTTGGGGTCCGACGTGGCCAAGTTGATCGGACATCTCGAAGGCTCCGACTGCGACATCGTCGAGGGGGTACGTACCCAGCGCGGGGATCCGGCGTATCGGCGACTGGTCTCCCTCTCAACTCGGTTACTGGTTGCCCTCAAGGCACGACGAGTTCCTTCCGACGCGAACACGCCATTGAGGGTCTACCGAAGGGCTTCGCTCGAGAGAATTCTGGGGAATTTGCGAGCTGATATCACCATTCCGAACCTCGTGATCTCGACCAATACTCGTCGTCTCGGGCTTGGTTTCGAGGAGATCACGGTGAGATCGATTCCCCGTCGAGGTGGTGACCCGAGCAGCATCTCGTGGGGAAAGAGTCGTCGGCAGGTTCCCACCCGCCGATTTCTCAGGTTTTGTAGCCGTGCCGTGAAGGATTTCTGGACGGCGTAGGCTTGACCGATCGTTCGGATCAGGTCGGCATGTGCCGAACGTGCCAAGAGTAGGCACTCGACACGATCTCGGTCAGACCGCGGGTGGCTTTCCAACCCAGTGTTCGCTCGGCGAGTGATGCGTCGGCGTACACGCTTGCGGGGTCACCCGCGCGTCTGCTGACGATCTCATGTGGCACGGCCTTGCCGGACACGGCCTCGACGGCTCGCAACACCTCGAGGACCGAACAACCATGACCGGTGCCCAGATTGAGGGTGATGTTCGCACCGTCACGGTCCAGATGATCGAGGGCGGCCACGTGGGCGGTGGCTAGATCTTCGACATGGATGTAGTCGCGGACTCCCGTGCCGTCGGGCGTGGGGTAGTCGTCGCCCAAAACCTGGATGGGACCGCCGGCACCCAAGGCGGCCTTCATCACCAACGGCATGAGGTTCGTGGTGATGCTCCAGTCTTCGCCCAGAACACCGTCGTCGCTGGCGCCGGCGGCGTTGAAGTAACGCAAGCTCACCCAGCGCAGGCCGTGGGTGACCCCGTACCAACTGATCACTCGTTCCATCACCGCTTTGGTTTCGGCGTAGACGTTCTCGGGTGTGATGGGGGAGTCTTCGGTGATGGGCAAACTGACCGGGTTCCCGTACACGGCGGCCGACGACGAGAAGACGATCTTCTTCACGTTCGCGGCCAGCATTCCCTCCACCAGTTGCGTGGTGCCGAACACGTTGTTGTGCCAGTAGACACCGGGGTTCGTCATCGACTCGCCGGCACTTTTGTAGGCGGCGAAGTGCACGACGGTGTCGACCTTGTGGCGCCGGCAGATGTCCGTCACCGCTTCACTGTCACAAATGTCGGCTTGCTCGAACGGGGCGCCCAACAGCGACGCGACGTTGCCGCGCACCAACGAATCCATAACCACCACGTCACGGTCCAGCGACCGAAGGAGACGCACGGTGTGCGAACCGATGTAGCCCACACCACCGGTGACGAGGATGGTCATCGGATGCCCTCGACGTCACGGAAATAGGCGATCATTCGGGTCAGACCCTCGCGTAGCGACACGGTTGGTTGCCAACCCAACACCGAGGAAGCCAAGCTGATGTCCGGGCGCCGCTGAGCCGGATCGCCTTCGCGTTCCGGGGGGAGCGGCACGGTGACGATGGGGCTGGACGAGCCGGTGAGTTCGACCACCAGTTCGGCCAACTGTCGCATGGTGAATTCGCCTGGGTTGCCGATGTTCATCGGCTGGTCGTAATCACTGTCGAGCAGGGCGACCAGACCGCGCACCTCGTCACTGACATGACAGAACGAACGTGTCTGTCGACCGTCACCATGCAGGGTGATGGGCTCTCCACGAAGTGCTTGGCAGACGAAGGTGTTCACCACCCGTCCGTCGTTGGGGCGCATGCGCTCGCCATAAGTGTTGAAGATGCGAACGATCCGCACGTCGACACCATGAACGCGGTGGTAAGCCATGGTGAGTGCCTCGCTGAAGCGCTTGGCTTCGTCATAGCAACTACGCGGCCCGGTGCTGGAGACGTTACCCCAGTACGTCTCGGGCTGCGGGTGGACCAAGGGGTCGCCGTACACCTCGCTGGTGGAAGCCAGGAAAAACCGTGAACCATCGGCCACCGCGCGGTCGAGCAGGTTGCGGGTGCCGGTGCTTCCGACCGCCAGGATCTCGAGGGGCATGGTCTTGAAGTCATCCGGTGAGGCGGGACTCGCATAATCGAGCACCGCGTCGAACCTGCCCGTCAGCGATGAAAGGCCGGTCGTGATGTCGGCTTCGATGAGGGTGAAGTTCGGGTCTTCGATGACCGAGGCGACGTTCGAACGACGGCCGGTGGACAGATTGTCGATGGCGACCACCTCGTCCCCGCGCGACAGTAGAACCTCACTGAGATGCGAGCCGATGAATCCCGCGCCGCCGGCCAGCAGTACTCGCATGTCAGCGCCCGATACCCACATGGGTGAAGCCGGCCTTGCGCCAGGTGTTGTGGTCCAGAAGGTTTCGACCGTCCACGACGGCCCGTCCCGCCATGACCGCTGCCACGTCGTGTGGTGCCACCCATTTGAATTGGTCCCATTCGGTGAGCACGATCAGGGCATCCGCGCCGCGACACGCATCCACTTCGGTGCCGGCAAGATCGATACCGGCGGGCACACCGGGGCGAGGTTGCGTCACCGTGGGGTCGAAGGCCACCACCCGAGCGCCACGGTCGAGCAGTCGACTCACCACCGACACGGCCGGTGAATCGCGCAGGTCGTCGGTGCCGGCCTTGAAGGTGAGGCCCCACACGGCGACGGTCTTGCCACGCACATCGCCACCCACGGCGTCGGTCACTTTGGCTGCGACTCGGTCGAACTGTTGGTCGTTCACCGACACGACACCCTTCAGCAGATCGAAGTCGTACCCCGCGCCTTCGGCGATCTTGATGAGGGCACGTGAATCCTTGGGGAAGCAACTGCCACCCCAGCCGGGGCCCGGGCGGAGGAAGTTCTCGCCGATGCGCTTGTCGCTGCCCATGCCCACCACAACGTCATCAATGTCGGCACCCACACCTTCGCAGATGGCGGCAATGGCGTTGATGAACGACAACTTGGTCGCCAGAAACGCGTTCGCGGCGTACTTGATGGTCTCGGCCGACGCGGGATCGGTGATGATGACTCGGGTGGTGAGGCCGTCGTAGAGGGAAGCGACCTTGAGGGCGGCTCCTTGATCGTCGGAACCCACGACCACGCGGTCAGGCTTCAAGAAATCCTGGACGGCCGACCCTTCGCGGAGGAACTCGGGGTTCGAGACCACCTTCACGTCGGGGCGACCCAAAGCCCGTTCGACCACCTTGGTGGAGCCTACGGGGACTGTGGACTTGTTGACGACGATGGCCTCGTGGGGGAGATGGGGGGCGATCTGGCGGGCAGCCGCCTGGATGTAGGACAGATCGGCCGAGCCGTCTTCGCCCTCGGGAGTGGGGACACAGAGGAAAGCAATGTCACAACTCTTTGCGGCCTCAACTGCTCCCACAACGAAAGACAGCCGACCATTTGCGATCCCCTCATGGACGAGTTCAGCCAATCCCAACTCGACGATCGGGACGACTCCATTTCTGAGCGAAGCCACCTTGTCGATATCGACGTCAGCACAGACGACCTGATGACCAAGATGGGCTAGACAAGCTCCCGTGGTGAGTCCTACATACCCAGTACCGACAACTGCGACTCTTGATCCCACGACCCTAAGGCTATCCCCGGTCGCAGGCGAACTCGGGGAAGAATCAGGTCGACGGTCGTTCGATGGGCTGTGTGGAAGCGTCCAGGTTCCGCATCAGAAGGGTCCCCGCGAGAGGAATTAAAGAGAGGGCGAATACAAAAATCACCGCAGTCACCTTGTTGCTCATCATCGGTGGATGCCACACGTTGTCGAGGGAAAGAAACCGCCATGTGCCGCGTTGTCCGACCACATAGCGACGTTGGTTCTGGGCGAAGGCGAAAAACTGGTATGCGAGTTGAAGGGAGATGACGATCCTGAAAAGTCGTTTCCGGAAACCCTCGTCGAGGCGGGACCCAGCTAGCGCCTGGCCGGCGAGGACGAACACCCCGACCCAGAGTGGGAACAGGTAACGCCCTTGAACGTAATAGGCACGTACTGCCCCAATGGTGATCGGCACGATGAAGAAGAATGCGACTGTCAGTAGGAGTCCCCGTAGTAGCGACCTGCCAGCTCCAGCTACTGCCAGGAGTAGCACA
>Ga0194123_10008152_pt1 | contig 10176 bp, 10 predicted proteins | sample TA2MahsurfametaG_5_FD_155479 | JGI IMG/M metagenome (GOLD analysis project Ga0194123, IMG submission 155479) | Freshwater microbial communities from Lake Tanganyika, Tanzania - TA2015023 Mahale A surface | ecosystem: Environmental > Aquatic > Freshwater > Lake | place: Tanzania: Lake Tanganyika... | reverse complement strand
CCACCCCCCCACCATGCCCACCACCGCCCCACCCAGTACAACGGCAGGACTTCCCTCGGGCTGGAACAGGACCGCTATGGAAAAGCCCGAAAGCCCCCCGAGCGCCGCGCCAAGGAGACAAAAGGCAAGACATATGAGGATGCGGATCACTTAAAATGGCGCAAGAGAACTAATGCAGGCCCCCATCAAGCGATGGGGCATTTTCCTTTCCTTGCCCGTTACAAAGGCGTTTGAAGGAAACTTAGTCTGTTCGGAGCTTAGCGAGGGCTTAACGTCACAATGCACTGCAGATGATAAGGATTTGGGTTGGGCTGACTTCATGCTCCAGCCGGCTTAGGGACAGGGGCCGATTATCTGCGCTTGGATGTCATAAAAGAGCATTACTCCAGACTCAGCACCCATTGACAAAAATGAGGCTTCTGGCGAAAGGCAATGAGGCGGTGCCACAAGGCTCATGGGAGTGGAGCTATCGGCGGTGCCTGGGACACCCAGCTAACACTAATGGTATAGACACACTGGGGTGGGGATTTACCTGCAATCAGATTCATGCTTTTGAGGACCACCCTGCCCCTAGCGGTGATAGCATTGGAGTCGCCTGGTTGACGTTTGGTGACTCCACCCGCCTCCGCACTCACGATTGCCCCTCGCACTGCATCTGCAATGCTCTGAAGCACCGACTCCAAGGGCGTTGTCTTGGTGATCTCTTCCTCGCGGGCCCCAGCGTCCTGTGCGATTTGCGGTTCGGGGATGGCTGCACTAAGCTGAACAACATGGTAATTGCCATCGCTCTCCAAGGGGGTCACGGCAGCGCCCCTGATATTTCCGAGGTTTCCTGATTGCAAACTAAACTCGGAGCCGGCAGCCAATAAGAGCATTTGACGCGCATGAAGCTCGGCGGTTCTGTCAGGATTTGTGGAAATGCCGTAGACCATCACTTGTCTGAAAGCGTTCTGCTGCTTTGACTTAGCGATTAGCCCATCGACCCTGGACTTTACTGGCTGAGTTTTAGCGCTTTCGACCAGCTTGATTAGTTGACTCGCATGCTCTGTTCTTAACGCATTGGAGGCGTCCACCTGCGCTGCATGAGCCTCTTGAGTTCGTACAGCCTCTTGAACGGCCTCCCTTTCCTGGACGCTGCTGGTATTTCCACAACCAGCGACGAAGGGGACACAGGCAAGCAACCATGGACCGAAGCTCGGGAATCGGTACGTCTTCAAAAGTCATCCTTCACCTTACCTGGGGTCACCTTCTTTCCAGGCAGCGGGGAGAGATTTACAGCAGAGTTGGTGCTGGATGGGGTTGGGCTTGCAATCGGGTCTGTTTTTGAGCTGTTTGGCGTCTTCTTTCCCGTCAGTCCGGGGACGCGCGAGTCAGGTGTCTCCGTCTTTGCCTTGTCCACTATTCCCAGAAGTTGTGCCTGCTCAAGCCGGCGACGGTTGTTCTCGTGCTCGACAGCGGCGGCTGCCATAGCTTGCTGCACAATTGCCGATAATGCAGCAGCTGCTGACTTCGCGTCTAAAGCATAAACTTGAACCGCAATAGATGCTGAACTGGCATCACCCGTTTTGACGATTTGCGCGGGCCAGTCAACGTCTTTATTTAATTTGCTCTGGGATCCTCGCGTATTTTGCCTACTAAACGATTGGAGTTGCTCCTTCAGATCGTATACGACCCGCGCAGGGAGATCGGTTGCGCGAGTGCCGCTGCGAGCCTCAGTCGAATAATACTGCATGCCCTTTAACCGGGAATAAAGAGGCATATAAAGATTCATCGTCGCCTGAAAGCGAGCAACTTGGTCAGAGCGATCCAACGAGTTGGGGCAAAAACCCGTGCCGATAAACCACCGGTCACCCTGATCATCAATAAAATATCGAAATGCACCAATGGAACTCAGGTCCTGTTTCTCAATCCATTGATCAATACTCTCCGTCCCTTTGACGTTGTCAGTATCCAGGGTGGGATCCCCCGTGAGCGCTGCATGTGCCGACTTGGCTAACTTGGGGCTCCAAACAAAGGCAAGTCCAACGGTCAAAGTCCCGTCAGGCGACAGATTTTCCCCCCAAGCAACGGAACTCAGCCCAAAAATGACATGATCATACGTTATTGGCATGCCGGCTTTCAAGGACTTAGAATAAGCTCTCTGATATTCGAGGAGCTTTTGCTCCAATTCCCCAATAGATGACCGTATGGACTCGAATTCTTGCTTAAACTCTGCAATTTTTTGCTTCTTTTCCTCGGCGCTTTTTTTCGGATCGTAAGAGCTATCTATCTTTTTAATGATCACGTCCGTCAGTATTTTCCATCGGTCGGAGGAGGTAAGATTCAGATCGCCCGATGCCTTGGCGCCAACAATCTCCGCCTGCTTTCGCAGGGCCGCAATTCTCACCTCCAACTCTTTTTTGGCCTGAGCATACGGCCCCCCTGCCGAAGTCTGAGGGTTACCTGGGTCGTTTAAACACACATCCATGGACGCTTCGGCTCCCAGCCATTGCGCTAAGCTGCTTTGAGCAGTCAACATAGCGCCAAGGGATGCCAGCTGTCGAAAGGCGAAGTAGTCTTCCAAATTGACTTTTTCCCCTTGCCTAAACTTATAAACTTGAATGCCGCCAAATCGTTGCTTTTTGTCATCCCAACCTTGTTTTATCCCTCCCTCCTTGAGCTTTTCCGAAAGGTCGTTTTTTATGGAGTTCGCATCCCTAGAGACGGACGCAGTTGGTGGGGACTGCTTTAGGCGGCTGGTTTCAACCACCGCCTCAGCACCGCCATCGGTTGGCTTTGGCCCCTCCTGAGCCGCGACATCGGCGGTGCCGGTCAGCAGCCCGAAGAGGACGGAACCAGCAAAGAGCGTAGCCTTGAGGCGGGAAAAGTTTATGGGACTAATGATTTGGAGATGCATAGAAACAAGTTTTTCTTTCATTTGAAAACATTGTCAATTTCATTCTTAATGCTTGGAGTTTTTGCTTCCGCTGTTTTTTTGGGTTGCTGGGGCTTGCGGCAGACAGCGTCCGCAACCACTGGCTCGGTTTTTTGAACGATGCGGGCGTAGGACACCTTAGGGAGCACGCGGATGATTTCCGCGGTGGCCACCTTGCGCTCTGTGACCCCAAGGGATTCGCCGGTCGCGGGGTCCTTGATTTCATCACCCGGGTTGAAGAGTTCCACGATTTCACCCACCAACAGCGCTTCTCCGCCGCGATTGAGAATCACCTCGTCAGGTCCGTTCAACGCGGCAACCTTGAAGGGGTAGATAGTTTCCAGAATGCGTTCCGCCATCACCCGCCCAGTGGCGTCCACGAGGAACGTCTCTGGATTGGAGCCATCCAAGCGAAGAGAGGGTAATTCATCCATTTGGTAAGCAGCAGCCAAAACTGTTTGTCGTGATTTTACCTCAATGACCCGGAGGCTAGCAGAACCGGTGGGCCGGCGAACGGCCAACGAGGTGCCAGCCGAGCTGGAGTCGACCCCGAAGCCCTCCAAGGCCCCAATCACAACGTATTGGGCTCCCAGCCTCACAGCGGCCTGCAATGCCCGCTCAATGGGGTCCGTTGCGGGGGTCACGGCCGCTAAACGGTCCAACTCCTCTTCAAAGGTTTTGTCGACCACCGCAAACTTGCGGCTTTGCACAAGGTAGGTAAGAATGGATTCCCGAAACATCCGGCCGGACTCAGCCGAACTAATGGTTTTGTCGAGCACCCGGGCTGAACCCGTGGCGCGAAACGGCAGCACTGCGAGGGTCTTACGGGTGGTATGCTCCCCTGATGGAGCCTTGATCTTGGCAATGACCCCTACCACTTGCACTTTATATAACTCAGCATTGTCTTCTTCGCGTTTGATGTCCCACCAACGGATTAGTCCATCTGTCGTGCGGGCGAAATCCATGCTTAGGGATTGATCGACCCGACGGTTGTGGGTCTCGTTGAATCGCTTTGTCTCTGATAGAAGCTTCATGCGCACCTCGGCCGACATCTGAGATCCCTGTTTGCTTAGGGTCTCTTCCAAAGCGTTGAACACGGCTTCTGCCCTGCTTTTTCCGGTTCCGGCACCCGAGGATTGGAAATACTCCACGACCTCCGTGTTATCAAACTTGGGTATCTGGACTTCGTTGTTGTAGACGGTAGGTTCACGCGGGACGGTGATTGCAGGGCGGATGGGGAGTTGGGTTTCCTGAGATAAATTGGCAGCGGGTCTGCTCACGGCGGCAGGAGAGCCACCGGGACTAGTTGGCACCACGGCGGGGATTTCGGACTGTGGCGACCCAATCTTTCGGGCACTCAGGTCGCTGTCAGGCCTCTGGTTGGGTTGCGCCAAACCGACGGCGGGCTGGCCGGGCGCATCAGCCTTTGGGGTAGAATTTGCTGTTACCTGCGTGTTGGGTTGCGCCAAACCGACGGCGGGCTGGCCGGGCGCATCAGTCTTTGGGGTAAAATTTGCTGTTACCTGCGATTTGCCTTGAGTTCCTTCCCTTTCATCCACGCCGGCAAATTTCATGCCCTCTTTCTCCACCAACGGTTTAAAAAAGACTCCGACCAAACTGAAAAAAACGCCGACAGTGCCGGTAAAAATCCACCGCCCCTTTATGGAAAAATTTTTCATGACTAGCCCTTTTTAATAGCGTTAGGTGCAGTTGCGTTATTAACCAACACTAGAAGTTATCAGCTGCGTTCCGCTGTAAGTGGAACGCCAAGGGCCTACTCACTTACAGCGGAACCGATTACCCAACTATTTGATTTTGTTTACAGCTGCCACTGCATCGCCCATTTTTTTGATGGCGGGTAGGTCTTTGACTGCTTGCTGAACTACAGGAATGGCTGCGGCCATGGCGGCATCTGCCCCCCCGTCTTTAGCTGCAAGGGCCAAAGCGGCGGCGAGTCCCGCCCACTTTGCCAAACCTTTGGTAAAAGCCGCTTGGCCATCTTGAACATGTTTCTTGGCTTCTGCATCCAGCGTTTTGCCCGCTTTCAACTTTTCATCAGCCGCTTTCTGTAATTTTCCCGAGATCTCGGATAGGGCCTTCGAATCGGACTTACCTTGTAAGGCATCCACCTCTGCCTTCAATTTTGCGGCTTCTTCTTTGGGCAACAGTGCATCTGAGTAGTGTTTCGCCGCCACATTAAAGAAATCCATTCCCGACGTGACATCTCCAAGTAAACCTGCTGCCGTAGGTTTCTTGAGGAGACCTCCCAATTGGGCTTGGAGTCCCATTGGAATTAGCATGCTCAGCACAACGATTTTGATTAGTATATTTGCTTTCATTTTTATGTATTTATTGGGTGTTTTTGGTGTTTCCTTAACGGATGCCTCTGTTTCTGAGTTGATCCGCTAAATGTTGCGCAGCCTTGGTCGCTGCTAAATCCAAGCCAACCAGTTCGGCTTGCGTTTGATCAGATCCAACACCCTCAATTTGCAAGGGACCGATACTGCCAACCTTGATAGGTAATGGTTTGCGGCAATCGAGTATTTGCGCATCTACAATCACGTTCACAATTACTTGTTGTGAATTAACTGGGTCTGGACGCTTTACCCCCAGAGTTAGCGTTCCATATGCCAGCATTGGCGCCCCCGCCTCTCTACACACTTTGGTGGCTAATACCTGATTTTTTTGGCTAAACTGAGAACTCGTCTCAAAATCTTTTTGTAATTCGTCGGGGTTGAAAATCCCTTTGGAAACTTCTACCAGGGCTGCCGCAGGAACCGTGTCAAAACCTCGATCAACGAGCACTTTCGTGATAGCTCGATCAACGCCAGCTTTCAAGTTGTCTTCCAATGCATAAATAATGCGGTCTGCTGTTCTGGTAGTAACGCCAATGGAAGTGATTAAATTTTTACTTACTTCAGACTCATCAATCAAGGTTTTGTTCGGCTTCGACTGCGATTCAACCTCCTTGGATTTTGAAGAACTCTTCTGAGTGCCGGTGATAACCTTGGCATCGCGAGTCTCAACCTCAACTTGCCGGCGCGCCACAAAAACGAAGACTACTGGATTTTTTTCTGCCGGCGTTGAAGAGACATCAATTATGCTGTTTATTTTCGGTAAATCAATTTGTCCCTCAGCCGAAAGAGTTAGTATTTTTTTATTTTTATCGAATTCTTTGGTTCGGATATTGAATTGCGAAAACAAATCATCGTGATTTCCGTTTCGCTTAGCAACATGAGGCCTGATCAACTCTCTTCTCACATCACTCAAACTAGCTAAAAATATTTCGAAAATTTTAAGCTTGAGTTGACGCTCAGCCAGCGCCAGCTCTTCCGGTGCGGGACCGCGCGTACTTTTGCAGGTGAATTCTATTGCAGCAATTGGCTTTGAGTTCTCCGCTACTACGCGGCATACCGCGAAACATAAAACGCCCAACCATATGTAATATTTGAGCATGTTTTTGTCTGTAATTTTAAGCGTTTCGTTTCATGAGCGCTCTGAATTTTTCAAAGCGTTTTAAAATATCTTCCTCGGGAAATGCAATTTCCCGAGCTAGCTGTAAGAGCAACTCATCCATGTAAATCGAAAAATTCATGAATAATTCCTGAGGGTCTGATATTTTGTTTTTCAGAACGTTGAATTCTGAAATTGCCCTATACCGAGCTGCCAAACGACCAAGATTTCTCCCTTCGCCGGCTAATTTAAGCACCACTTGTTCTGAAAGTTTTCCGGAGTCAGCATTTTTTAGCGAAATACATATCTCGGCACCGTAGTTAAGTGCGGTCTGAAACGTTCTTCGCTTTTGGACATCGCTAGATTCTTCGCAGGTGATTCGTTGTAACTGCAATTCCAAAAAGTATCTTGGCGGGGATATTTTACCGAGGATTTGTTGATTTTCAGCAGTGCGCATTGTGAGTGCGGCCGCTTGAGATAAAACAGATAAAGAAGAAAACTGGTCATTGGTATTGTTTCCAACATAGGGATTTATTGGCAGACCAGTATTAGCTCCTAACAGAGCGGATAGATTACGTCCCATCTGATCAGGCCACGTCAAAACATTATTGGAGGGAATTTCTAATACCGAATGATCAAGCAACGATTTATTGTAAACAGAGATATTGAGTTTTCCATTCAATGGTTGGAGATCGACAGGTAATACAGCGACCGGGGGAAGAACTGCTCGCGGGATGATAGCTTCATTCTCAAGCAAAAAAATGATCTGCTCAATAAAGCCTAGTGGTTTCCCATCTCGCGCTTTTTTTTGGTTAAAGATGCAAAAGTTAGCTAGTTTTTCGGCGGTTACCTCTCCTAATTCGGCTGTGATTAATGAGATCGGGTAGGCTGCGGTCACCTGCATTGCAGCTCTAGTATCAAAAAATACAATTTGCCCAAACAGGTGGTAACTAGTTTTCTTTAGATCTCCTATTACGGTGGAAGTGGTTGATTCATGCTGTAACACAACATGCATTTGTAAAGACGTCACTTCGGTCTCGGCACGTCCAGGCAGACCTACAATTTCTAGATTTGAAAAAACTGATTTTTGTGTAAGTCTCTTGACTAATTCATCTTGGATAGCTGTCAGATTTGCACTTGCCACCGGAGCAAGATTTTTTCCACCTTGTTCTATTGCTGCAACGCCTCCCCAAGTTACGCGCTCTAGCGTTTGTAGCATGCGAGATTTTTCCATCCGATTTTTTGCAGAATTCCCACCGATCGAGTTTACTATTTGAGAGCTTCTTTCGGTAGTTTTTCCACTCCAATCATTTTTAGGAGCACTAGCGCAACCGCAAAAAATCAAGGCTATTCCACAGTATACTACTAACACGCAGCGCCTAGGATAAGCTGGGAGGAGTTTTTCTATTCGAAAGATGAAGTTCATCTTTAACAAATCAGTGAGAATTAAAATTACTGCATTCACCTTGGTTTCCACGCTGCACGGTGGCATTTAAATGTATCTCCTAAAGATGCTACATATCTCTTAGTAGCTGTCAAGCTTTTCGAGCAGGGAAACTCCAAGGCCGCGATGGCCACCTCGCCGCTCAGGCTGGCGGGTACGGTGGTTTGGGAAGCCACTTTGCCATCGGAATCCTTATTGCTTACCCACGCCACCACGCCCGGGTTTGTAGCCATGGAGACGTGGGGCAAAGTGCAAGCCCACAGTGCCGATAAGCTTGCGAGCAAAAGCGTCAGAAGTGCGCGTACTCTCATCTCCCCCGCATTGGTGGTCAATTTGGCTCCCAACTCAATCACCAACTTGCGAAAGACGGTTTGTCTTCTGCGTTGCGATTCGCCCGGCATTGCGCGCACCTCCGTGCACGTTGCGCTCCTCCGACGCGTGGTGGACAGTCCCGCCATGCTGCATTGCTCCGCAAGCTGTCACGGCGAAGGAACCTTCGAGCCCCACAACCCTTTGGCCTTTGCCAACCGGATTGCCCCCGGTGTAATGGCGCGGAGTGAACTCGCGCAAACAAGCCAGCCTTGCGCTCGCTGCATGACCAGCCGGTCTGCGTGACTCAATTCCACGCCGCGAGTGTGTCCGGTGGTAGGGAGCGGCTAAAGGAGAAACTCAAACTGCCGACGGTGACTTGGCGGCAACCCCTAACGACCCAAGCTCAGCGACCCGGCCCGCGGGACGCCGAGCGTTTGGAACAACCTAGGAGGCGGGGTCTGCTGCAGCGCCTGGTTCGGCCTCTTCGCCATTCGCTGACTGGTTCGGGACGCTATTTGACCGCTATCATTTCGACGAGAGCCTCGGCGAACGCCTTGCCGATGGGGGCGAGAATCTTCGCCGCCCCGAGGTAGTGGTAGCCGCCGTTCGACACGCCCGTCTTCAGTCGCGTCAACTCCTCCGGCTTGAATTCTTCGTCTAGGGCCTTCTTGCGGGCGGCCTGTTTCTCCGGCTCGGTCGGTTTTGGTGTCGCCTTACGGAACCCCTGCTCCAGTTTCCCGTACACCCGCTCTTTCCGCTCAACAAAGGTCTGCAACTCATCGTCCCAGAACGGTGCGGTCTCCACCACGAACACGTTCCCCTTGAACTCGTCGAGGGTGGTCGGTTTCCGCTGGGCTTCGCGGAAGTGCTTCATCTCCCCCTTATCGCCCTTCAAGCCATCGATACCCATGACGCCGATGACGAACGGCAGCTTCGGGGCCGACAGGTCTTTCCGCACGTCGCGGATGAAGTGGCCGAGCAGGGTGGCGTACAGGTCGTACCCGCCGGCTTTGCCCTGATTGGGGTACACCCCGCCGTCGACGAGGTCGTTGAATCCCTAGAACCAGACGAAACCAGACAGTTCGTACCCCGCCTTCTCGTCGTAGTCGGGCACCACCTGTTTGATGTCCTTGAGCACCTTCCTCACGTGTGCGAGCATCTCGCGGTAATACACTCCGGTGGCAGCGGTCTTGTCGGCCCACCACTTGGGCCGATCCTCGGCTTTCGGAACGCCGTGGGCACCCTGGGGATTCTCGTCCCAGATTTTCTGTGTCTCCTTTGCCAAGACGAACGGTCCCCCACTGGGCGAGCGGAAATCGGTGTGCAGGCTCCGCCCGCCCCACGAGGTCTTGATGATCAGAACCGGCTCGTTCAGGTGCTTCCGCAGGGTCAGCCCGAACGTGAACTCCGGGCCGATGTTGTCCTTGCCTCCCGCACCGAACCCGGCGGTCAGCTTGCCGGTTTGTTCACGCAGGTCGTCGTAGCCGTGCCGACAGGATGCCCGCCCCATTCGGCGATAAAGCATCCACCGGGCTGGTGATCGAGAAATCGCAGCCAGTCTTGCGGCCTTTGGTTCCATCCCGCCAACGCGCGCAACGAGTCAGCAAAGGCGATATCGTTCTTCCTGAATAGTCGGACTCGCAAGAAACTCACATGGCGAGGCTAGTCACCGCTCCGCCAAAAGCAAACCGCGAGACCCTGCGCCGTACGGTTCGCGGTGTTTGAACTAGCTCCGCTTGCTTAAAAAACCGCCCGCCGCCACTCGCGATCGCTTTGGCAGAAAATCATGCTCAACAAGGCGGCCTGCGGTTTGCGAGTTGGTGCCGGTGGCGGGACTCGAACCCGCACGACGTTTTACCGTCCCGGGATTTTAAGTCCCGTGCGTCTGCCATTTCGCCACACCGGCCAGCTGCGACGGCGCAGCAAGGGAAGTGAATCTGCGATTGGGAGGCTTGGCGATAACTTTCAGCCCGGTCCTCCGCGCTGAGGATGCACCGGTCAAAGGGCGACCGTTTTGCCGGGGATCGGGTACGGATATCGGCCGTCAGGGCCA
>Ga0194123_10008148_pt1 | contig 10178 bp, 9 predicted proteins | sample TA2MahsurfametaG_5_FD_155479 | JGI IMG/M metagenome (GOLD analysis project Ga0194123, IMG submission 155479) | Freshwater microbial communities from Lake Tanganyika, Tanzania - TA2015023 Mahale A surface | ecosystem: Environmental > Aquatic > Freshwater > Lake | place: Tanzania: Lake Tanganyika... | reverse complement strand
AGAAGGTGCAATTATAAAACGTGAATGGTGGAGAAAATGGGAAAAAGATTTTATACCACCATTACAACATGTCATACAAAGTTATGATACAGCTTTTATGAAAAAAGAAACTGCGGACTATTCAGCCATAACAACGTGGGGAGTTTTCTATAATAACGAAGACTCAGGACCTCAACTCATTTTGCTAGATGCTGTAAAAGATCGTTTTGAATTTCCTGAGCTTCGACGTGTAGCATATCAACAATATCAATATTGGCAACCGGAAACTGTGCTGGTTGAAGCAAAGGCTTCAGGACTGCCATTAACTTATGAATTGCGTAAAATGGGTATCCCTGTTATAAACTACACACCTTCAAAAGGTAATGATAAGCACACACGAGTAAACTCTGTTGCACCTTTATTTGAAGCAGGACAAATTTGGGCACCTGCTGATAAAGACTTTGCACAAGAAGTTATTGAAGAATGTGCTGCGTTTCCTTATGGAGACCATGACGATTTAGTGGATTCTATGACACAAGCCGTGATGCGTTTTAGACAAGGTGGCTTTGTAGATCACCCAGAAGATTACAAAGATGAACCTATAATCAGAAACAATAAAACTTATTACTAACTATGAAAAAATACGCTGACTTAATAAAAATTTTAGAAGAGCTTTTTGGTAAAGGCGCTGTTTCTAGAACTATTGGTACACGTACAAATGTAGTTAGATTTCCAAAAGGTAAACAAGGATTAGATCCTACAAAATCTGAATTTGATATTGAAGGAAGTTATGCAAAAAATCCTGACTTAGCACAGATCATTGAAAATTCTATTGAAGATAGAATGGGTGATATCACTCAAATGAATGATCAAGAATTATTAACTTATACTGCAAATGCTAGAAGACTTTTAAATTTTAAAAAACCACCTTCATTACCAGAAGCTGACATTGTAAAATTTGGAAGTGGAGAAGAGATTAAAGGAAAAGGATTAGAGACATTAATCGAGAAACAAGGAACAAGATTTCCCCCTACAACAGATATTGGTAGATTAGAAGCTGCAGGAAAAAGATTAGAAAAATTTGCAGAAGAAATGAGTCCTGAATTTCTTGCTAAACAAGAAGCTGAAAGAAGAGCTCTTCTTGCAAGACAATACGAAGGTAAAGGTTTTGCAGGTGGAGTATTTGGTCCAAGCGGAATGTATAGAGCTGTTGCTCGAGATTTTTTACTTGATCAAAATGCAAAAGGAAAAATTAAATTAAGTCCAGACACAATTAAAAATTTAGAAGATCGTAATTATATTTCTGGTGGTCAGCCATTAATGTACGCCGATCCAATTAGAATTATGCGTTACCATTATGGCGATGACATATTTGAAAAAATTCCATTAGATAAAATACCTACAGGCGCACGATCTGAAATTATAGATGTGATGTCTAAAGTAGAAGCACCACCAATTAGAACAGAAGCTCCTAAAACTCCTGGTGGATATTTAACACCTGGTGAATACAGAGCAAATATTGAAGAACTTAAAAAAATTGAAGAGTCAGTCAAAAGACGTGAATCTAGATTTGCAGATATGACTGAAGAAGAAATTCGAAATGAATTACAACAATATGGTAGTCAACGATCTGCATTTGAAACGGGACTTGAATCTGATTTTCCAGAAGAATACGCAAAATACAAAGGACCTAAAAAACCAGAGCCAGAAGGTAAAGCAGATGGTGGAAGAATTGGATTTAATAAAGGTAAAAAAGTTATGTCAGAAATTGACAAACTTATAGAACAATTAAATAAAAAAACTAAAGGTAAAAAATCTATGGAATCTGTTGATCCAAAAACTGGAGAAGTTACAGTTCCTAAAAAACCAATTAGACGAGCAGAAGAACCAACGGGTACAACTGTTATGGATCCTGAACCAGAGATTGTAGATGAAAAATCACTTCCAAAAATACAAGAAAAAATAAAAGTTAAAAAATACGATGATGATATTATTAAAGCTGCCGATAACATATATCCAAATTATGACGATCCAAAAATTGCAGCAGATCAAATTGTAGATTCTTATGCTCAAATGAAATTTGGATTGGAAGATCAATATGGTCTTTCTGGTAAACAACGTATGGATTTGTACACTCAAGCTTATGATTACGTTATGGATTACAATAGAGGAGCTATTGAAAAAACAACAGGTAAATCTATTAACATATCGGATGAAACTTTCGGTAAAGCTCTTACAGACTTTGCAAGAGAAAATGATCCTGAAGGATTTGCTAATGTTTCAAAATATGTAGATAGATTAAATGAATTATCAAATTTTAGAACTGGACAAGAAATTTTTGAAAATTATAATTTAGAAACATATCATTATCTTACTAGCGAACAAATTTCACAATTATTAAATCAACTTAAAAACCCTTATAAGGTTTTAGATAAAGAAAGAGATTTAGTTAAAATGGGTTTTACTAGCACAAATTTTGAAGGCGTAGGTATAAAAAATTTAGATGAAATTAATTTTAAAGTCGATAAGAAACAATTAGAAACTTACTTAGAAGATCTTTATAATAAAAAACAAGTAGAAGAAGCTCAAAATGAATTATTTAATTTACAATATTCTGGTAGAGAACCAAATGCAGTCGGCGGCAGAGTTGGTTATGCAGAAGGAAGCGATGGCGCTCCTAGTATAACTTTGGACAGTTACGAAAAAGCTCCAGACAACATAGATAAGTATCCTGTTAAACTTGGTAATCTTGAATTAGGAATAATGGGTGCTATGAGATCTGGAAAATCAACTCCAAATCCTTATGTTAAAATTAATACAGCAGATAGAAACTTTACTGTAAGAGGAAAATATAATGTTCCAGATACCGGTATTTCTTTATTGGGAGATATTGGAGATGTAAGAAGTAGATCAAGAGTAAACATTGATGTTCCTCAATATGATTACAAAGAAACTTTTAAAGATGTAATGAGACTTAATCCTTATTCTGTAGGCATTGAATACGCGCCCGATCAAAATAGAAATATTAATTTAAGATATGATGATCGAGGCAATGTGACTTTAAGAGGTGAAGCTAGATTCGCTAAAGGCGGCCTCGGTTACTTAATGGGGTTATAAATGAAAGTTCATGAATACAGAGAAATGATGCGTTATCTTACTAGACCTGCAAAATCTAGTATCCAGGCCCCCGTAGCTCCAGCCCCGATGCAAGCAACGAGTGGCGAGGGACTTGTTGAAAGAGAAAACTATAAGTTAGGTTCTGATTTTATAAAAGATGTTTATAAAGCAAATAAAATTCCAGGCATTAGAGTAAGAAAGGAAGCCAGTGGAAACATTTATATTGGAGGTAGATACACAGAAAATGGTCAAAGAATAACTACTGGAACAAAAACTTTTAATCCTGAAACAGCCACTCAAAAAGAAGTAACTGATTTTTTAAATCAAACAAAAAGACAATTAAAAGGAAAGACATATGGTTCTCAAGCAGAAATTCTTGCAGATGTTAGAAAAATTAAAACTAATTATACTAATTTAAAAAAACAATATACAACTGAACTTATGGAATGGTTAGACGAAGCATCTAAAAATTCAAAATATAAAACTAAAGAACAAATACAAAAAGATTTATTTAAACAATTTGATCAACCTAAATATACACAAGTTCCAAAAGGAGTAGATCCAAAAAATATTTTTATTAAAAATAATAAATTTTATATTCCAAGAGAAATGGAAATTTTTGGAAGAAGAGTTGGAAGTCAAAAAGTTCCAGAAAAAACGATTGATGATTTAACTAATTTTTTTTTATTAAAGAATAATCCAAATTTTGAAAAAGTAAGAGATGTAGTGTATGGATTTTTTACACAAAAGAAAGCAGATATAAATCAATATCCAAAAGATCAACAAAAGATATTAAGAAACTTTAGTAAAGATTTTATAAAAGGACAATTTAAAGGTAAAGGAGGAGAATCTATTTTTTTAAGTGGATTAAGACAAGAAGGATTTAATTTTAATAACAAAGTTAATGAAATTCTTTACATTCAATCTTTAAAAGATAAAATAACAGAAGAATTAAGTAATCCTAATATTTCTAATAATAGAAAAAATTTTTTAAACAAACAATTAGAAGCAATTAATTATCAAAAAACTAATATAACAAACAACTTAACAAAACAACATCCTAACTTATTTAGAGCAGCTAAAAATCCAGGTAATTTAGTTTACGAACATAAAGTTCCAAGATTTATACAAGACATGATTAATTTACCTTATGATTATTTAGCAAGAGCGAGCTTTGCACCTAACGCTTTCAATGTATATAAATTTGAACAGTTTGATAAACCTTTAGGAAAATTAATTTTAGAATATAATTCTACAAATGATTTAACTGTTAAAAAAGAAATAAGTAAAAAAATAGAAACATTAAAAAATGATTTTAATAATAAAACAAAAGTTAATGGCCAAGGATATTTAGATGAAGTAGAATTTAAATTTGGCAATAAAGTAAAGTTAATAGATAAGACACCTTTAATAAGTGATCTAACAAATAAAAATGTGTATGAAAATATATTAAGAAATATAGATCATAGTAATAAGTTCTTTGAAAAAGAAGGATTAAATAAGTATGTAGTTAAAGGTAAAGATTTTGAAAAATATACAAAAGATTTACAAAATAGAATTTCTATAAACAAAGGTGCATACTATAGTTTTCCAGCGCAGGTTTCTGAATCAACATTGTTAGGAACTTTAGCAGGAAAAACAAAAGATGTATTTTCAAATGCATATACTGCGTATAAGTTTACAGGTGGACCTATTAATACATTAATTGGTGGAATACTTAATGCTCCAGAAATGGAAGAAAAAGGTCTTTCACTTGGAGAATCTTTTGTATATGGAGGAATTAAAGGAACTATTGAAGATACTTTAAATTTTGCTGCTCAAATTCTTGCAGCAGGTCCTTTAATGCAAAAAACATTATTAGAAGAAGCTCAAAATGCAAAACAACAACCTCCTGCAGGAATAGATAGTTTTGATCAGATCGGTGGTAAACGAAGTTTGCAAAGTAAATTTTTTAATGAATTATTTAGTGTACGACCTTTTGATATTTCTAAAATTCCAGTTATTGGATCTACATGGGCTGCAGAAAGTAAATCAGTTAAAGAAAAAATTGATAATCTTGTTAATTTAGAAACAAGAAAAAGAATGGCAGAATTATATCCTTCTCCTGATATTAGTGAGACTGAAATTCTTGGACAAAATAATATTATGCAACAACAAGAACAAGAAATTAAAAAAAATTTATATCAAGAATATTTCAAAAATCCTGAAATAAAACAGGAGTATGAAAAAGAACAAATTAAACCTGCTGTTCCTAAAAAACCATTATTCTTAGGGCCCCTTGTAATTACTCCAAATTATACTGAAGAAGAAAAAAAATTAGTTTATAATCAAAAAGAAAATAATACAGAAGAACCTAAAGATGATTTATATATTCCACCTTTAGCTAAAGGAGATCCATCTATTAGAGAAGGTGTTTTAAATTTAGCCTTTGGAGGAAGAGTTAATTTTTCAGGAGGAGGAATTAAACTTGCAAGATTGATTTCTGATGTATTACTTGATTTAAAAAATAGTATAAGTATAGTTGGTAATACTGCTAGATTTGAAGGAATTCAAAAAGCAAAATTAGAAGCATTAACACCTTATAAAAATGTACCTGATCAAAGCAAACATACAACTATTTTAGAATCAATTAATAAGGCAAGACAAAATTTACCAAAAGAATATCATAGTATATTAGATGATATCAAAAAAGATGTAGATAATTTTGATTATGCAACTGCTGACAATAGAATAATGGCTTTAGATAAAGCAGTGGCTCCGGAATTAAGATTTGAAAGTTTATCTAAAGACTTATTTCCAATGGAAGATCCTTTAAATAAATCTTTTATTATTATGGATCCAAATAGAGATTATATGACATCAAGATATATATACAGAATTAGCATGGATCCTGAAACAGGTAGAGGAACTAGACAAACATTTGATACTTTTGATTCTGAGTCTAGAAAATTTTTAGATGAAAAAGATTGGAAGTTAATAGGTGTTGAAAGTCTTGAAAAAGGCAAAGAAGGTTTAAATTAATGATTAAAAAACTAACAACAACTGTACCACCCTTACGTGGTCCAAACCCGCAAGGCTTGAATATTAACTATAATACTGTTAGAACAGTAAAATCGGAGAAAACATTAAATGGCAGAAATAGACAAGTCGCTTCCAAACGTAGCAGATAAGCTTACACCTGGAGAATTAGAGATTGAACAGATTGCACAATCTGTTGAAGAAACCCCTGCGGGCCCTACGGAAGTTACAGAGAACGAAGATGGTAGTGTTGATATAAATTTTGACCCAACTAAAAATTTATCAGCAGGAATTGAGTTTGGAGCAAACCTTGCTGAAGTAATTGATGAACAAATTTTAAATACATTAGGATCAGAACTCTATCAAGATGCACAATCTTATAAAGATTCAAGAGCAGATTGGGAAAAAGCATATACTCAAGGATTAGATCTACTTGGATTTAAATACGAATCAAGAACGGAACCATTTCAAGGTGCATCTAGTGCAACTCATCCGGTATTAGCAGAAGCAGTAACTCAATTTCAAGCATTAGCTTATAAAGAATTATTACCAGCAGAAGGACCGGTGCGAACCCAAGTTATTGGATTGGAAACTATAGAGATTCAAGAACAAGCAAACAGAGTTGCTGAATTTATGAATTATCAAATCATGGATGTGATGCAAGAATATGAACCAGAGTTTGATCAGATGTTATTTTATTTACCTCTATCAGGTTCAACATTTAAAAAAATTTATTATGATGAGACACTTGGAAGAGCTGTTTCAAAATTTATTCAAGCTCAAGATATTATTGTTCCATACACTGCAAATAGTATTGATGATGCAGAAGCAGTTATCCATTCAATTAAAATTTCAGCAAATGAATTAAGAAAACAACAAGTTTCTGGTTTTTATAGAGATATAGAATTAGTAGCCTCTGATGAATTAACACAAGATGATAATATTAAATCTAAAGAGAGACAATTAGAAGGTGTAACTATGAGTGGTCAAACAGAAGATGTTTTTACATTATTAGAATGCCACGTAAATTTAGATTTAGAAGGTTTTGAAGATATAAATCCTCAAACTGGTGAACCCACTGGAATTAAATTACCATACATTGTAACAATTGAAGAAAATTCTAGAGAAGTTTTATCTATAAGACGAAACTATGCACAAAATGATCCGTTAAAGAAAAAAATTAATTATTTTGTACACTTTAAATTTTTACCGGGATTTGGTTTCTATGGTAACGGATTAATTCAAATGATCGGTGGTTTATCTAGAACCGCGACGCAAGCTTTACGTCAATTATTAGATGCAGGAACATTATCGAATCTCCCTGCTGGATTCAAGCAACGAGGAATTAGAATTAGAGATGATGCTCAATCTATTCAACCAGGTGAATTTAGAGATGTAGATGCGCCAGGTGGAAATTTAAGAGATGCATTTATGCCTTTGCCTTATAAGGAGCCATCAGGAACTTTGTTACAATTAATGGGGGTCGTGGTTCAAGCAGGTCAGCGCTTTGCTTCGATAGCTGACATGCAAGTGGGAGATGGGAATCAGCAAGCAGCAGTGGGCACGACCGTGGCTTTGCTAGAACGTGGTAGCAGAACAATGTCTGCGATTCACAAAAGAATATATGCAGCAATGAAACAAGAATTTAAATTGCTAGCGAATGTATTTAAATTATATTTACCACCAGAATATCCATACGAAGTTGTTGGAGCACAAAGAACAATTAAACAAGCTGACTTTGATGACAAAGTAGATATTATTCCAATTGCTGATCCAAATATATTTTCACAAACACAAAGAATAACTATTGCACAAACAGAATTACAACTTGCAATGGCTAATCCTGGAATTCACAACATGTATGAAGTTTACAGAAACATGTATTCAGCATTAGGTGTAAGAGACATTGATAGTATTTTATTAAAACCAGATCAACCCACACCAAAGGACCCTGCATTAGAACATATTGATGCTCTTGCAGGGAAACCATTCCAAGCGTTTCCAGGACAAGACCATAGAGCACATATAACTTCACATTTAAATTTTATGGCAACTAATATGGCGAGAAATGCTCCTGTAATTATGGCTTCATTAGAAAAAAATTGTTTTGAACATATTTCTTTGATGGCACAAGAACAAGTTGAAATAGAATTTAGACAAGAAATGGGTCAATTACAACAAATGCAACAAAATCCACAAGCAATGCAAAATCCACAAATGCAAATTCAAGTTAGAATGCTAACTGAAAAAATTGAAGCAAGGAAAGCAGTGTTAATTGCTGATATGATGGAAGAATTTATGAATGAAGAGAAAAAAATTACATCACAATTTGATAATGATCCTATTGCTAAACTTAAATCTAGAGAATTAGATCTTCAAGCTCAAGAAAATGATAGAAAAAGACAAGAGAGTAATGAAAGAATCAATCTTGATAAGATGAAAGCAATGATGGCACAGTCTACAGACAGTCAAAAACTGCAACAAAATGAAGATTTAGCTAAATTAAGAGCAAATACTTCACTAGAAAAGACCGTTTTGGCTGCTAAACTCAAAAATAGATTTCCAAATTAATAAAAAAGAGGTATAAAAACTTATGAAAAACAAAAATAAAAAAATTGGACAATCAAAAGAAGTAGATCATTCAAAATTTACCGGTAAAGACGGATATTTAGTTGGTGGTGTTGATGTTGAAATGTCAAATCCACAAGAATCTCAAAAAGATGTAGTCCAAGGTCAAGGAAACATACTTCCAGAGAAAAAAAGATCAGCAACTTGGTACTAAAACATGATTCAAATGTTAGGAGCCGTTGCACCTCTTGCAAAAATACTATTTAATACAATTGAAAAAGCTGTCCCTGACAAAGATTTACAGGAAAAGTTAAAAGCACAATTACAAACTCAATTATTACAATCTCATACACAAGAATTAACAGCTGCAGCTAAGATTATAGAAGCAGAAGCTAAAGCTGGTTGGTTTGCATCATCTTGGCGACCACTTTTAATGTATGTATTGATCTTTATCTTGGTCTGGAATTATGTTATAGGACCAGTTATAAAAGTATTCATGGGTGCAGTAATTACTTTTGAATTACCTGGCGATGTTTGGACATTATTAAATGTTGGACTCGGGGGTTATGTGATAGGTCGATCTGCTGAATCAGTTGCAAGAACGATGGCAAATAGATCTGTAAATAAAGAACAAGAAAACGGATAGGAGAAAAAAATGAGAAACGATTATGGTATAAGACCAAGAGATAAAATGATGAAAGGTGGAAAAGCAAAAAAGAAAAAAGGATTTCCTGATTTAACTGGCGATGGAAAAGTAACTTTTAAAGATATTCTAAAAGGTAGAGGTGTCATTAACAAAAAAGGTGGCATTGTAAAAAAAGGAATGAAAAAATAATGCCATTTAAACAAGTAGGTAAAAAAATATTTTCAGGTAAAGGTTACTCAGGCACTAAAAAAGTAGAAATGCTTGAAGTAAAACCTTCTAAAAGAGACACAGAAAAAAGTAGAAAACGTGGTAAATTAATTGTTGAAGGTAGTAAAGCACTAAATTCAATTAGAAGAACTAATAAAGATACTTTAGATAAATTAGAAGATATAACAGAAAAAACAAAAATTGTTAGTAAAAAAATAAAAGGTGAAAAGATAGGTCCTTCTAAAAAATTTGATGATATTGAAAAAACAATAACTGATCTAGAAACAGGAGCAGTTGAAAAATATGCAAAAGGTGGTAGCGTTAAAAAAAATAAAGGTGGCCTCATGAGAGGTATACCTAAAATAGCAATGAGAGGTTTTTAATGGGTAAACTTTGTCCAAGAGGAAAAGCAGCTGCAAAAGCAAAATTTAAAGTGTATCCAAGTGCTTATGCAAATATGTACGCCTCTGCTGTATGTTCTGGAAAAATAGTTCCAGGCGGTAGAAAAAAGAAAATGGGTGGTGGTAGTGTTTCACAACAAAGAAAAATGGTATCCAATTATAAACAAGGCGGAATCGCCAAAGGTTGTGGCGGTGTAATGAAGAATAGAAGAAAAGTTACCAAGAAGTACTAACATGGGCTT
>Ga0194123_10008146_pt1 | contig 10179 bp, 9 predicted proteins | sample TA2MahsurfametaG_5_FD_155479 | JGI IMG/M metagenome (GOLD analysis project Ga0194123, IMG submission 155479) | Freshwater microbial communities from Lake Tanganyika, Tanzania - TA2015023 Mahale A surface | ecosystem: Environmental > Aquatic > Freshwater > Lake | place: Tanzania: Lake Tanganyika... | reverse complement strand
GACCAGCTCGCCGGGGGAGGTAGCAGCAATCGAGCTGATCGTCCGACAGTTCGGTGGAGCTTCCGTCACGGACGAGAACGGGCTCACACGCCCCATCAACCCCGAAGACGACATCATGATCGTGACGCCCTATAACTCCCAGGTCAACGATCTTCGCAGGGTGCTGCCGGACCTGCGAGTGGGCACCGTCGACAAGTTCCAGGGTCTCGAGGCACCAATCGTGATCGTCTCGCTCGTGGCCTCAACCTCCGAGGACGTCCCCCGCGGTCTCGAGTTCCTCTACAGCACCAACCGCCTGAATGTCGCCATATCACGCGCCAAAACCCTCTGCATCGTGGTCGGCAGCCCACGACTGCTCGCGGCGAAGTGCAACTCCGTGAAGCAGCTGCAACTGGTGAACGTGCTCTGCAAATTCGCAGAGATGGCGGACGACTGGGATTTTGCGCAGTGATGCGGCGAATGTACGGTAGGTCCAATGGGTAGGCAGTTAAAACCCGGGGGCGTCCCCGAAGAGCATCCGCCTTTGTGGGCCTGGGAGGCGGAGGACCCGAACAATTCCGGAGCTGCCGGGGACGTGGCTGCGCTGTTCCGCGCCGAGGGCGTTGACACCCCCGGGGTTCTCGAGATTGATGCACCGGGCAAGGAAGCCTCCCTTTTCTCTCGCGAGGCGATTCAAAACAGCTGGGATGCGGCAAAGGAGTTGGCGCAAGCGCGCGAGAAGGCGGGGGAAAAACCACAGCCCTTCTGGATCGAGTTTCGGTTCATGGAGTATCGCGGGCCTGAAAAGTGGAAGCTCGTTGGCGCACTGGGTCTCGACGAACACAAACGACAACTCGCAGCCGCGAAAGTCGTGAAGGGTACCGCACGAGACTTGGGGCTGTCGAGCGTCGATACGTTGAGCGACCTCCACGACGCGAACAAGCCCCTCCGCGTACTGATGATGATCGAACATGGAGGGCTGGGCATGCCTGGATCGTGGAAGTCCGGCGATTCTCGAATGCTGGCGGCACTCATCAGGGTGGGCTACACCCAGAAGGCCGAGGGTGCCGGCGGTTCATACGGTTACGGGAAGGCCGGGTTGATCGCGGCATCGGCGATTCGGACCGTGGTCACCTACACCGCCTTCGCGGAGGACAAGTCAGATCCCGGGGTTACACGACGATTGCTCGGTCTGTCGTACTGGAAAAACCACACCATCGGAGCCGCCAAATTCACGGGTTGGGCCCGCTTCGGAAAAGACGTCTGGATCACGGACGACCAGGGCGGTCGGAAACGTTCGGCGAGTCCCTACGAAAACGCTGAGGCCGATGAGGTCGCCCGCAAACTCGGTATCGGCCTCAGGGATGCGTCCAAGCCCGGCGACACCGGCACCACGTTCATGATCATCGACCCGACCATTGACGCGAGGAACCTCTGCTCCGCGATCCAGAGATACTGGTGGCCAGCGATGCTGGACAATTCGTCGGGACTTCGGACGAAGATCGTCGACTTCGACGGCACGGAAGTCATACCGACCGTCCCGAAGGATGATCTCCACCTCCAGCCCTTCGTCCGCGCCTTCGAACTTGCCTCCCGGCCACAGGACTCGAGGTCCAAGGAGGAGGCACGCATCGATCTCGGGACTTACGCCCCGAAACACGGCGAAGCGTACGCGCTCGGAAACCTCGGACTGGTCGCAAACGAGCAGGGCTGGTCATACGCGAACGACAACGAAGTCGATCACTGCACGATGATCGCGCTCGTCAGGGGGCCGAGGATGGTCGTCAACTACCACACGTTTGACCGCCGGCTCAGCACCCCCCACATTCGCGGCACCTTCATCGCCGACAACGCGATCGATGACCTCCTCCGTCAGACAGAGGACAAGGCGCACACAAAGTGGGAAACATCGAAACTTGCGGGTGCCGACGCAAGTGCGCATCTCGTAGCGGATCGAACCTACAAACAGCTCCGAAGAGCGGTCACCGACTTCCAGAAACAGTTCAAACAGCCGGCACCGCGCCCAGGCGACTTGAATCTCCCGGTTCTCGACGAGCTCTCACGACTCATGAAGGGCAGTAAGCCGAAGGCCCCCAAGACGGAAAAGCGTTCGGTGACCGTACGCCTGGTCGATCCTGCCCACGCCGTACCAACACCGACTGGACTCCTGGAGTGCCATGCAACCGTCGAGTTTGCAGTCGCGGAGTGGGTCTGGGATGTCGCGAAAACCGACACCGTCGAAATGAGCGTCGTCCTTGCCGTCGCGTTCGTTGAGGACGAGGGTCTGGGTGAACGACTGAAATTACGGGTGACGCCCTCGGACAAGACCTTCACTGAGCAGAGTGCCCCCAAAGGGAAGTCCATCCACGTCGGCACGCTGCGACGCGGCGAGACCATCCAATTCAAGATCAGATCAGAGGCGTACGGACCCGACTGGACTGTGCGCTTCACGCCAGCCGCCTCCATAACGAATCCCGCAATATCGAATGGACAGACGACGCCGGCAGGAACTGATTAATGGCTACCGAAAACCGCGACGTCCGACCGTTCCGCGACCTGGCTGACGTCCAGGACTGGCTCGAGGAGAATCTACGGCTCGTGGTGAAAGATGCGAACGACACCGAAACCTGGGTGATGGAGCCGGGCTCGACACTGCGTCTTGACCCGAAGACCCTCATGACCGCAGACCTGCAGTTGAAGATCGACGACATGGTTCGGGTTCTCAACGTCGCCAAGTCAGCCGAGGGGTTTGCACACGAGCTCGGAGCGAAGGACCATAAGGTCATGTCAATCGTCCTCTACGGTTCGTCACCTTTCCTCAAGTTCACCGACGAGATCGCCCGGTGGTCATTCGACGACCTGTCGGTTTTCCGCGACGGCTACCCGCTCAACCCGGAGGGGAAGCCGCGTCCCAGGACCCTGCAGCTCGCGCACAACGGGGTCGTTCTTGATCTCGCGGTAATCCTGAATCGAGAGCTCAAGCCGAGGCCAGGACTGCCGCACCGTCTCGGCACTTGGTTGGCCAGGCTTCGTTTCACGCTCGCGAACCCCGCAGAGGGAATCGGATTCACCCCGCTCCCACTGACGGCCGAAAAACGGAAAGAACTAAAGCTCGCAAAGCAGACGGCAACATACGCGCTCCGCGCGATCGGTGCCGACCTTCAAACCGCGATGACGCTCGACGACTTCCTCGAGTACTACGTTGACGAGTCTCTGCTTGCCAGGATGTCCGCCAACCCACGGCACAGCCAATCGGCCCTCCTCCAGACCCAGATATTCCTGGGCGCCGTCGAATTTGTCGTGATGGAATTCCAAAGACTCGACTCTTTCGAGGAGATTCAGTTACCCGAGATCGACGAGGGACTGATAGGCAAGGTCCTCCGAATCGTCTCCGAAGAGAATGACGGCGATCTCCGCCGATGGCTCGAAGTCCTCAAGACCGAACCAGCCGACTTCCTCGCCGCAGTAGAGGCCAGCTGCGAGTATCTAAAGAGACTGGACGACAGCATGTCGGGCACGGCCGAGCGCACCTCATGAGGTACCCGACGCTCAGCACGAACGATGCGCTCGCTTTCGCATCGCGGGTGACGAAGGACCCGAACAGCGCGAACGCCGTCGCCGCGGGGGCATTCTGTGCCGAATTTGCGGGCTCGCTCACCACGATCGTCAGCGGGGATCAGAGGCCGATCGACCTGACCCGGCTGGAGAGGCTCGCCGCAGACGCCGAGAAGACCACCCGAGGTCCGGGGATGGCGACCGCTAATCCCCGCGAGCGCGAACGCGTCGAGAGCGAACTGTGCGGTCCTGTACACGAGGCCTTGAGCTCGCTCCCCACTGAGATTCTCGACGACCCGCGGTTCTGGCGTTACCTGGCAGTCAGATACTTCGGTGAGTTCATAGCGTGGCGCGAGAACGAGGCACTCGCAAAGGGGAACATCGGGAAGTACTTCGTTGCCGGGACCGGTGTCGAGAGCGTTCCTCTCCGGCTCTTCCTACGCGGCCAGTCGATCGTGGCACCCGACGGAAGCTACGAACTCGCCGAGGCCGTCCCGGCAGGAACCGACTTCTGGCGCAGCCACGTACTGCGAGTGAAAACCGGACGCGCCATCCATCTCTCGCGCTCCTTCGCCCAAATGCAAAGCAAAGACCGACTGAAGACTGACCCGCTTCGAAAATTTGCGAAGCTGGTAAATCGCATGTGGGCCAACGTGGTGCTCACCGAGTACACACCAGGGGACAGCGCCAAGCTGCTCGGGCAGCTGCGGAAAAACCTCGCAGACGACCCCGAGTAGGGGGCTTGAGTACGCTCGACGGCAATGCGTGACATCAACCTGTTCGCCGACGCGAACAACCAGACCTTCAGGCGGCGAGGACAAACGTTGACGAGGTCCATCACGATCGACGGTTTCACCACCGAGTCGCGACTACGAATCGGGAAGGGACAGGTGGCCGGACTCCCAGCCTGGTGGCAGAGCTACCTCTCGGGCCGCCGGGCCGTATCGCTCAATCCCCAGCAAAGCGAGCTGCGCACGATGGACCTCTTCTCGGGTGCGGGCGGCCTAGCTTTGGGCTTCCGCCAAGCCGCCGACGAGTGCGGCTTCACCACCCGCTCACTTTTGGCGGTGGACGAAGACCCCGGAGCACTCCAGATCTACCGGCAGAACCACGAGACGAGCCTCATACTCAAAGACTCCGTCTCGATGCTGGTGAACTACCAACTCAGCGGATACGGAGACGAAGCAGCCTTTTTCGGCGCCCCAGCAGTGGGCTCCAAGATCGCACACCTCAGGGGCTCTCTCGACGTGGTACTGGCAGGCCCCCCTTGCCAGGGACACTCGAATCTCAACAACCATTCGCGACGCGACGACGACCGGAACGATCTCTACCTCACCGTGCCCGCAATGGCGGTCGCCCTTGAAGCACCGATGGTGATCATCGAGAACGTCCCCGGCGTCATCCACGACCACCGGAGCGTCGTGAGCACGACGATAAGCCTCCTTCGGAACAGCGGGTACAAGGTCACGTGCGGGGTGCACGACGCCGCGGCGATGGGCTGGCCGCAAACGCGGAAACGATTCTTCCTGATCGCAAGCCGCGAGGTCGCGCCGATCGACGTGGGGACGGTAGCGGCTGCGCTGGCCGCGGACTCTACGCTCCCCGTCACTTGGGCCATGGATGGCGCAATAAGCAGCGATAGGGATCCGTTCATGGACGAGCTGCCGGCGATCAGTCCGGAGAATCAGCGGCGCGTCAACTACCTGTTCGAAAACGAACTGTACGACCTGCCGAATTCCGAACGGCCCGAGTGCCACCGGGACGGCACCACCTACACGTCGGTGTACGGCCGCATGCGGGCAGACCAGCCGTCACCAACCCTCACGGCGGGTTTCCTGAGCCCTGGTCGCGGACGTTTCACCCATCCGACCGAGCCGCGTGCGCTCAACCCGAGAGAGGCTGCACGATTGCAGGGTTTCCCGGACGGTTACCTCTTCGGATTGCCAACTGGCCCCCCTCCAAAAACACATTTGGCGAGATGGATCGGCAATGCGGTACCCATGCCACTCGGGTTCGCGGCCGCGGTAGGCGTGCTTCTTCCACGCGTGACACGAGAACGGGCGACACCGGGACAATGACGAATCAGCCTTTGCCACGGAAGTTGACCATGACACCGACTTCCGCAACTTTCCACGACCTGCTTGACCAGATTACGGAGTACCACATCCCCGTCTATCAGCGTGACTACACATGGCGCGAGGAAGACGCGGAGCTGTTCATCTCTGACCTCGCCGCTACCTTCAGTTCCAAAACGCAAAGATTCTTCGGACCGATACTGATTGCCGACAACGCGCCATTCACTGATTGTCCCGCGAACCGAACTGTCGTCTACGTGATAGACGGTCAACAACGCTTGACGACCCTCCTGCTCTTGCTCGTGGCGTTACGACACCTCGCGCTTGAACTCTCCCACGTACACCCAGCCAGTCGCGATGTTGCCGAACAGATTCACTTGCGCCTCACCGTGGAATCAGCCGACGGCCCCGACCGCCTCCCGCGACTGCACGCCAACCGGGCAAACGCCGAGTTCATGAACGGTCTGCTTGGAAGCACTAGCCGTGATCAGGTTGAACGACTTTACGGTGAGGTCACACCCAAGTTGCGGCAGAACCGATGTGCCAATTTGCTGCAGAACTACAACACTGCCTACTCCGAACTCAGATCGTCGGTCGCATTGGCCGCAGGCGGCACCATCGCCGACTCGGGTGAGATCCGCAGCCTCGGCGAGATTCTCGACACGGTGCAACTTGCAAGGGCTGGGGCTGAGCAAATCCGCCTCCTCTCCCAGTACATCATTAAGAACTCGGTGATCGTGAAGATCCACATCAAAGATTGGCAAGAATCGTTCGAGCTGTTTGATGGCTTGAATAACCGCGGCATGGAGCTCGCAAAACGGGACGTTCTCAAGAATGTTCTATTAAGTCGTGCCGCAAAAGCTGCCGGTGAAACAGGACTGAGGCAGGTTGAAGAGCGCTGGAAGGAATTTGAGGACCTGCTCTCAGAGAATCAATTCGCGAGATTTTTGCGCCACTTCCTCCTGCTACAGCATCCGGATATCACCCTGAACGGAGTCATACGCACGTTTCTTTCGCTAACCAGTGACGAACCGCCGAAAACGACCATGGACCGCTTGATCCGTGCCGCAACCCACTACAGCTCGATCATCCAGCCCACCGCGACGAATTGTAAGGACCCTGCCGAGAGGAAAATCCTGGCCAACCTCGTGATTCTTTCGGCGGAACGAATTCGCCCCGTAATCCTCGGAGCGATGTTGGCTGGGGTTTCCAAGCCCGCGAAGAAGCGTCTCTTCACCGCCCTCGAAATTCTCTACTTCAGACGGTCCGCAATCTGTCAGCAGGACAACAAGACCCTGGAGCGCGAAGTACAAAAGATCGCGTCCTCGATCTTCCAGCACGGGACGGATTGCATTGACGAGATGATCCGGCGCATCGACAATTTAAGTCCGAGCGACAAAGTCTTTGAACAGATGTTCAATGAAAAGTCGGGAGTCACCGACGGAGTGGCACGATACCTTCTGGCGAAGATTGAGAACCACCTGCGAGCGGCCAAGGGGAAGCTCCCAATTGAACCTGGGACGCTTGAACACATCCTGCCCCAGAGCCCGGAGCGGCACTGGCGGCGTGACCCAAAAGATCCGGCCGTCAAGATGCTGATCAACCGGCTCGGGAATCTCACGCTTCTCAGACAGGAAGAAAACAGCAAAGTGGGCAACGAGTCATTCCGCAAGAAGAAGGACGTCTACGGCGACGAGAAGGAAGCGCTCTACATCAACGAGTCTGTCGTGTCGGCTTCCAGGTGGACCGAAACCGAGATCAAACGGCGACAAAAGTTCCTCTCCCAACAGGCGATATGCGTATGGCCGCGGCACGATTAGCCGCAGGGGCGTTTCGCATTCAGTTGAGTACGCGCAGGGCTTGAAGGTTTGCCGGCGGGAAGCACACGCAGGGGCTCATCGCAGCACCTACCTTTGACAGCATGTCGAGAAACGCGCGTCCGCTCAAGCCGACAGCAAAGGTATCGGAGCGGATGCGTCGCGTCGCAACGAAGGGAACAAAGCCAGAGCGACGCGTCAGGAAGATCGTGCGACAAATGGGCATCCGTCATACGTCGGGAAACGGGTGTCTGCCAGGAAGGCCCGACCTCGTCCTCCCCGATCATGGCATCGCCATCTTCGTTCACGGTTGTTTCTGGCACGGGTGCCCGCGGTGTTACGTGGAACCAAAGCGGAACCGTCAATGGTGGCGACAGAAGATCGCAAACAACCGACGGCGTGACCGCCGCAAGGCGAACCAGCTCCGCAAACTCGGCTACTCCGTGATCACCATCATGGAGCACGACAGCGATACACGAATCAGAACCAGGCTCCAAAGGACCTGATACGGATACGTGACAGCACCTTCGCTGCACCCTGTAACAAGCGGTAGGCCCAACCAATTTACGAATTCTCGGAGCCCAGTGTCCGCTCGATCGTCTGCGCACACCCCCTCGGTAGATTTGGAATTGCATCAAGAGACACCTCAATAGAGGTGTCGGCAACCGAGCAACCAAGCCACGGTGCCACCCACAACGGGGATGCGGCGCCACGAGCGCAAAACAATGGTGCTCGAGGCGTCCCCGAACAAACAACGGAGACGACAATGTCCAAAGAAGAGTCACAGATTTGGAAAGAAGACCACAAGTTCTCACTCGTGCGAAAAAGCAACGACGAGTATTGGATCTTCATGTGGCGATCATGGGGCGCGATGCTGAAGACATCGGCCGAGTGCGAGGAATGTGGCAAAACGCCCAACTTCTACTGGGGCCAGATCGACGCGCAAGGCAAGGAAAGCCAACGTCGTTTGTATTGCTGCCTTGAACACTTCGACGAAGTACTCAAAATGGTTCTCGAATTATGAACAGCACTGCCGTACACGCGATGCGCTGCCATATCTTCCCCAAACCCACGATCACCAAGGAGACAACATGACCAGGAAGAAGCCCGAAAAAAAGTTCTTCAAGCCGAAGAAGCCGATAAACAAAATGACCGAGGAAGAGCTCGACGAGTTCGCCAAGTTCGTCTTTGACAACCTGATGGGCGACATCGAAAGTAAAAAGACTGACAATAAGCCAAACTGATACTTGTAGGAGATTCCATCAGACAGAGGACGCATGTTGCCAGATGACGTTGATGCAAGAAGAGAGTATGCATGGCAGACTCATGAACCATGAGCGGTAACGAGGCTCTCGAAGCAATCTTCGGCTGGTTTCAGAGAGCTGACTGCATTTCGGTTCGACAAAGCGACAACCCCCAAACTTGATCCATGCCCCTTCGATTTCCGAATCCCGGGTCAGACCTTGAAAGGGTGCTGGTGATTGCGCGAATGGTAGTTGAAACTATCGAGAGGGAGGGACTTAAGACTTTCGGTCTTGATGACATGGTAAGGATCGCTACAACCAATTTTCAAGCGAGCGCCCGAGGGACCATGGGACCAGCAGCTGTGAGGAAATCATTCACGAAGGATCGAGCTCTGGATCCGCTCTACAACCAATTGAAGATGTACAGCGAGATCTACAGGATGCTTGGAATCATCCGCCCGACCGACAAAAAGCTGACTTTTCGAACCACGACCTTCGGTCAGGTTCTGCTTCTTGACATTGACCCGCAAGGTCCGGAATTCTCACAACTAGTGCAGGAAGCGATAGTCGCGATTACCTTTCCGAATCCTGTGATTGATTCGCAAGGAGTTGAGACTCATCGACCATTCCGGTGGATTCTCAGACTGGCACTTCTTTGTGATGGTGTTCTCACAAGAGATGAAATCATCCTTATAGCACTTTCTGTCAAGAATGACCGCGAGATGTCGTGCAATCTTGCCGAATCAAGAATCAGAAAGTTACGAAAAAGAGGACTTATCAGTCTCGAACGCGAGCTTGTCAAGTATGCGGCAGCAAGCGATGTTCAACTCAATACTCTTCAGAATTACACACGATTTCCAATTGGCGTTATGACCTCGCGACTGACCAATTGGGCAACTGCAGAACGTCTGGACATATACGAAAAACCTGTCAAAGCACTTGTGTTGTCAGAATACGGAAGGAAGAAAGCTGCGGACTACTGGTCGCGAAAGGATATTAGAAGTGTTGATCTCAAAGGAATTGATCACAGTAATCGTGTCCGATTCAGCCAATTCGCGTTTTGGGCAATGCTCCAGCGCTCGGGAGTCAAAGGGGAAGCGGAAATAGAGCTTGCGATTAGCAAAGACTCAATAGAGAGCCTGCTGAAGGCAAATGGAATTAGTTCATCAGATAGTTTCATTTATTCACCGGCTCTGGAAGAGAGCGAAGAAGTGCTCCGAGATGCAGAATCGAACGGCTAAAGCTGATGCGTCGACTTCACAAATCTCAAACTCCTCGTTTATACCTGGCAATCGATTCCAAGAAGAGACGAACTAGAAGTCTGAAGAGCATCGCATCGAGTGACCCGATTTGCTGCATTGCGTGCTGGGATACCCCGTGCATAAATGGCGCATCGTTTGATCAGAATTCGATGAGCGGAGTTTCCGTATGTCCAGTAGATGCGATCGCGCTTAGCTCAAGTGGTATTCCCCAAGTCCTTGATGGCTGCATTGGCTGTGGTTTGTGTGC
>Ga0194123_10008145_pt1 | contig 10181 bp, 9 predicted proteins | sample TA2MahsurfametaG_5_FD_155479 | JGI IMG/M metagenome (GOLD analysis project Ga0194123, IMG submission 155479) | Freshwater microbial communities from Lake Tanganyika, Tanzania - TA2015023 Mahale A surface | ecosystem: Environmental > Aquatic > Freshwater > Lake | place: Tanzania: Lake Tanganyika... | reverse complement strand
TGGCGACGAGGATACCTGTGTTTCTTCTCCTGGGAGATGTCTTCTTTGTTGGTGTTCTCGTCATATATGATCTTGAGCCACTATCACTATACCCCCATTAGCTGAGTGGAGCTTGACAAGTGCTTACATAAGCAAGCAGAGCAAGACAACCGCTCCTGCTGACACGCCAAGACGTACTGAAGAGCAGTCTTTAGCATAAAATCAAGAGCCCCGTCACGATAGGGTTAAGATTAAAATTCATGCATAAACTTCAATACCCCGTCACAACAGGGTTAAAGGCAAAAATTCATGATGATATGGTTAAGAAAAAAATTCTGGTATAGATCTCAGCACCCCGTCACAACAGGGTTAAGACGAAAACTAAAACATAAATTAAGTACCCCGTCACAACGGGGTTAAGACGAAAATTCAAAATTTGCAGGAATAAATGGTCGACCGGTTCACAGCGTTCTTCTATAACTAATATGATTTCATTACCCGATTTTCAATAAAGTTGTGATAAAACCTGTAAACGCCCATGACCGGCAATATCATTAAAGAAAACAAACACATTAAATAAAGCGTGAGGCCAGTACCCAACTCTCACGATGAGCGTATTTGCCGGGCACTGACGCTCATATCGCACGAAATAATTTATTTTACTGTCCAGGCTGCGCATCCTCCTCCGCACCATATACTGAGAGAAATCCGCGGCCTCCTCCAAATTGAAATAATCCGCGAGTTTTGGGAGGCGGTCCCCGTTATATTGCTGCTTAGCCAAACGTAAATCCTCGGGGGCCTCTAAAGAATAGATAATCCGCCAACTCCGTGTATTGCTGCTTTGCCCCAGTATAAAATCCTCGGGGCCTCTCAAGAATAGATAGTCCGCGAACTCCGTGTATTGCTGCTTTGCCCCAGTATAAAATCCTCGGGGCCTCTCAAGAATAGTTAATCCGCGAATTTAGGAGGCGCTCTTTCTGTTTTACTGGGCAGCAGCAGTCGGCTATAGCTATAATTTTTTCGCCCGTTGTTTGTTAACACCGCTCCGCCCAATTTTTGAAGTTAAAACCGATAGAAAAAATCTTAAGAAATCGTGGGGACAGCCCCAACTCTCACGATGAGCGTATTTGCCGGGACTGTCGCTCATAGCGAATTTACGCCTGTTTTTGACCGGTACCGGGCCTGAATAAAAAGATTAGATTCTTAATTTTTACCAGGGTAGTTAGGCTACTGTATACACAGCGTGCAGGTGAATGGGCTCTGAGAACTGTAGAGTACTATTGGATTACATGCAAAAATCAAGCTCTCAGGCCCATTTACACTAAAGGTGCCCCGACGCTCTGTATACAATACCCTAACCCGCGTACCCAGAATAAAGCAGTGCGACCCGAGAGGATGTTTTCTCTACATGAGAGCCGAAAACACCCATCAGGCCTGCTTCACTCTGGACACGCGGCCCTTGACGCCTATTGTACCCAAGAACCGGTTTACCTGATTTTCGTCACTCCACCGTGGGAAGCCAAACCAAACCAGAACGCACCGGCAGACCGATGTGAGAGGGGGGGTCGGGGAAAGGCGCGTACCCGATGCCTTATTTTTTAGTATAAAATTCGTTCCTCGCCAATTTTTTAAAATTAAAAAATTACCTAATGAAAACCACTGATAACAAGCTGTCTAAAAGAAGGGGGGGGGTGGAGCAGTACCGGTATACCTGTTTTAAACCATCGTGCTAACGATGCCACAGACTGACCAGAAAAAATATTTTGAAATTAAAATTAAATTCTAAAATTTACTGTCAACTTCTTTTAAAAAAGTATAACGGGGTTCTTTGCCGGTGATTCGATCTGTTTTTACTGGGGCCTAATGAACTGATAAAATGAAAAAAAGTGCGGGGTATAAATTATATTCCTCGAAGCGTCCTCCAAAGCACCGAGCCCACGCTGGGTCGGGGTGTTGAACAGAGGGGGGGGGAGGCTCCCTTCACGTCACTATATAAGGCGCAACAAAACAGAGGTATACCAGCTTTTCTTTTGATAAAAAATGGGCGGGTCCAAATTTTTCAAACAGGAGAGCCCGAGGAATTAAAAAATTGTTCACATCCTTTTTTTGAAAAGAGACTGCCGGGTGGGGGGTTTTTAAACAGAAATAAAAATTTAACAACATTTTTTAAAAATTAAAATCTCGAGGTACTGTTGCTTGAAAAAAGGCCTTTCCGTTTTTCTATTAAAAAACGAATGATTTGCTAAGTTTTACCTCTGTTTTGTATATAAGCAGCCGGGAGGCTATCCAATTTTTCACTTTAATCGCGCATGTCTGTACAGCACGGCGGATAACCCAGAACAAGCAAGGAAAACCTTTTACTCCGCGCCTTTATATAGATTTGTGTGGGGGGCCGAAAAAGTAGATCCTCGCAAAAATTTTTTAAACGCTTTTAAACAACTCGTTTTCTGGGGGGATGGTTAATAAACAATTCAAATAGAATTTTAAAACTTGCCCCGGGTCTAAATTGTTTGAAATAATGATAAAATTAAAACGTAAAGAGAATATAGTCCCTGCCAGTCGCGCAGGAATTTGAATTCGACGGGTGTGATGGGGCCAGGGTTGCCAAGATCATCCGCTTTTGATATTTGTTTGCAAAAGTAAAAATTATTTAAAGATTTTTTCGATTTTAAATTTAAACAGAGGGGTATACGTTGGGTCGAATCACCAAGAACTTTAATTTTTTTTATATAATGCAAAACGGGGTTACCAACACTTGGACTGCTGAAAAAATCCGTTTTATTTAAAAATTTCCGATCAGTCTGCGGCACATGTACTGGTTTGGATCTGCGTGGTTAAAAGAAAGATGACGAGTACCAAAGTCATCGGTACATGGCTCCTTACCACTAGCACATTGAACTCTCGACCGTAGTACTGTAGAAGGGATTTCAATGTAGCCGAGTCACGTAGAACGGCTGCTCAACATATTTACAAGTCTTCTGTAATTTTTTGAGTTTGTAAAAATAAAAGCAAATCGTAAATATTGAACAGGTAAAAATCAGAGCCCAGTGTAGGCGTGCTCACTCTCCGAACTCTAAGCAGGGAATGCCGGTGAGCTCCGCCCACCGGCCGGTAGCTAGCATACCGGCCGACTAGGGTTTTCATTTCTGGTTAGAAAATACTTTTGATAAGAGGCATAAATTTAGGCAAAAAACATATTCTAAGGTAAATAAAATTCAGCGTAAAACGTTCGTCATTTTGCTGTTATCCCCGACTTCGGCGGGGTATTTTTATTATAAACGAAATAGAAAATTGATGCACTTCGTGTATCTCTCGCCATGTGCTGGCCATGTGACCCGGTCCTTGGATACAAGATTTTTGGGCCACGGGATGCTGATACGCATCTCTCGTTACAACCTGCAGTAAATATCTGCATGTTGGGTCCAACTTCTAAACAAAATTTTCTAAAATTTAACTGAAATTCATATGGAAAGGTTGCGTGAATCCGATAAAAAATTAAATTTTAATTGCTTTAATTGAGACAAAATATAATTTTATTGACTCGTTATTATCCAAATTAATTTTTTGAAAATAAAATTTTTGCTGGAAAATAATTTTGGGATCCAGCCGAATTTCAAAAATACCGGCCGGCTTATTTTTGGTTTGGATCTGCGTGGTTAAAAGAAAGAGTACCAAAGTCATCGGTACAGCAACCTTATTTGTACCTCATGATATACTGAGCAACAGATACAGGTTGATTTATATACCTCTGACCGCACAAATAAATGTTTAAATAACCGTTGTCCGTCGTACTATATTTTCCGTGCTATTACTGGTTTTATTTTGTTATCCATCACGTTATTTTTCACTCAGTTATTTATGTTGTGTTATTAATTTCAGCTTTTAACAGCCTAAAGCCTGTTCATTTTCATTTCATTTCGTATCCATAGTGTTAGTTCCATTATACACCTACTGATAATCTCCATACTCCTTCCTGTTACAATAAAAGTGTGTGGCAATAAGCATTTTTTATTTTCCGGCTCGTTAAACATTCTCGAGGATCAATAATCCAAGGCCGTAACGTGGTTAATTGACGAGCCACAAGTAGAAGGGTAGTACGTTTTAAAAATATCGTCACACCTATAGGTTTTGCTTTAAAAAATTTAATATAGGAGTTGCAGGTCTTTTAGATCGTTTTAGCACTGTCAAAAAATCAACGCTCTTACACTGTTAAAATCGTACAGAAAAAATAGTCAGATTTATTTCAAATTTTAACCGCAAATAGATATATCTTTTATCTGTTTACAAACGAAAAATCAGGTTAATATCTTCATTTTTAAAAAAGTTGTACGCTTTTTAAAGTAGCGTACCGGGCGGCCCGACGCGCTATATTTATGACGCCGACTGTAGTGCTAATCCAAGTTTTTCAAGTCTCCTTATTCGCGAGAGTCGCGCTTGTTAATATGAAAGTGATTTTCAAAACTAAAATATTTAAGATTGGGTACAACTGGAACAACAACAAAATAACTTAGTTTTTCCTCCCATGATCTTACCGTCGTATCATTTGGGAAGGAAAACGGCAAGCAGACGCTGTTCGGCCTGGTTGCTCTTCGTAAAGTCTGAAAACGGCAACTAACCAACTGGACAAATGAAGACGATTAATTAAGAACTAAATTATGTTGCGCGTCAAAATTTTAAAACTTCCCGCGTAAAGGGCCCAACTGACTCATTTCCCGCGAAAGGAAAGCCGACAAACGGGAGTCCAACCAATAGAAAACGGGCACAAGTAATTTAGACATCCAACCAGAGGGGGGGATAGATCAGTTCTCGGCCAGCAGCCATAGGGGCTGGGTGGTGAGATTTCGCATTTTAATGCGGGTGCAGCAGTAGTCCTACACTTCGAATCAATACCAACACAACAAACTCCTTTAGTGCCTGCGACTCGTGAGTACAACTTAGTGCGGTGTTTTTAGAGACATATGTAGAGTCTTGTCTAAAAATTTGAGAGTTTTATCTTGGTAACGTACGTTTGGAGGCGCACCTGGAGCGTGAAATGCGCATTTTTTCCGCCGAGTCAGCTCAAAAAAGGAAAAAATACATTCAAGTAGGGCCTGTCATTCAGTCTGCTTTGTAAACTTGTTCGGTTAAAATATTAGAACCGGTACCAGTGAAAAATGACAAGTCGTAGCATCTGCTTTGTCAATCAGAATCTGTCTAAGGCTGAAAACCGTTCAAAAATCTTAAACCTTTAGGAAGATGGAATTCTTACAATTTTGTGATCAATGCTTCCAACAGACGAGAGGTACCAACACACAAGTAGTGAAGCCGGGGTCTTGGCGTGAGCCAGTCCCGAAATATTAAAATATTGATTTTGCTCTGGCCAACGGTTGTGACTGTCAAGTTGGCCTTCTTTGAGTCGGCTTAGGTCGATCAAGGAAAACTGAACCAATGTTGCTGGGTTCCAAGAAAAATTTTGGTCCGTTTTGGCAAAAATCCAGGCGCTTAAATGTTGTATCTTAAGTACCAGGAAAAGTCGAAAATGTGTTGTAAGTGTTTAATCGGTACCGGTATTTCGTAAAAGGATTAAAAAAAAATTTTACCGGTACTGTCGGTTTTCGGTGCTCCGGTTAAAACCGTTTTCTGGAGCCGTTTTTGGTTATTATTGACACTTTTAGTTGTTAATGTTTTGTAATACCGGTAATGACAACCCTGTAAGTCTGAATTAAGGTCTGTACTTATGAACTTGGTCAGAAAATAAAAATATAAATATCCAGGAAACCCGATACCGGTACCGTACCGTATTGCGACGTACGGTACCGATATTCTGATAGTGATAGTACCGGTACTGGTTTCACAGAACCGGTACCGGTATCATTGTCTTTTCCGCGCAACAGTATTGACTATCTTACCGGTATTTACTGGTATCTGTACCGGTACCAGTTTATTTCTGTTAGTTTTAAAGTTGTAGTTATACCGGTGCCGGTCGGTACGTGTCTATATCATTTCAGATATGTGTGATCCTCTGTAGCTATGGCCTACATGATCCAAGAATACGAGGACTCCACCCTCGACAGCTCGGACTCGCCTGTCCCGGCCTCATTTCTCACCGCCCGCGAGGATGACCCCTACCTCAACAAGGCGGCCGTGTCGGTCAACTTCCCGGATGCCAGGTATTAATGTGCCGAGAAAAGCCGAGCACGTGCACGAGGTTATACCGGGTACCACGAGAGCACACAGTTGCTCGGGCACAAAACGGTGTTGTAGAACCGGTCCGTTTTTGGACCGGCACTGGTTCAAACATACCGGTATTGTCTCTATCTCCTGTTTATAATTGAAAGAGTTTGTTCATCTTCGTTTATTCTTCTAATTTTTTCCCGTTAAGAAATATGGCTTTCCAATAACAAATTTTATGTTATCGACATGTAATATATTACGCCTTAGTCCTCGGCACAAATACAGGCCCTTTCCAGTGTTGCCAGATCAGGATAATTTTATCCGTATCTGATCACGTAAAAATTCGGAATCGAGAAAAACTGGATCCGGAACTACTTAAGCTTTAGGTACCGGTAATAAATATTTTTAATTAGTGTTATCATTCCTGAGTTGTCAATGCACGGTCTTGATAAGGTTCTCTCTTCATAAAAAATTTATTGACCATAATTTTCGGTACCGGTACCGTACGTAGAGATGAATTAATTAAATTATACCGGTACCGGTACTGAAAAATGTTCAGATTCATATGTTAGATCCGGATCGGACTTTGTCATCCAAATCTGTACCGGCATCTTTCAATACCAGTACCTTTTCTCACAGTACCGGTACAGGCTCAGCCTTCATAAAATTATGGCGCCAAGGATTTGGCTAGACGTTGCGAAGTAGGTACCGGTACCCTTTTCAGGCTGTTTCTCATTTCATTTAGGCGAAACATCCTGGCGAACATCAACAATGCCGAGCTCACAATGCTGCCCGTGCCCATGGAGAAGGAGAGCCTCAGGGTCTTCCTCAGGGTCAAACCCAAAACTGAGCACGAGGTCATGGTCTTCAGGTAACTTTCCTTTATTTAGAAATACCGGTACTGGCAATCAAACCTTTACCTGGTTCCAGGTTTTTGTTACAAAACCGACTCCAGCTCACTGCTGACAACTTTATTTTGAACCGGTCCCCCCGGGCTCAAATTACAATCTCGGCATCGGTAACTGGGATATTAAATTATCCTGCAAAGCAAAAAAATTCTGGATTCGCCAGGGAAAGTATTTTTCTTTTAGCTACCGGTACCGGTATTGTGCTTCTTTTTAGGGAACTGCAAGGTGACCCAGAGGCCAAGATGAAAGATATTGTCAACGTGGAATCAGGCAAAAGCAGTTCTGAAAACTGAAAAACAAAAAAATTATAGGCACCGGTAAAAATTTACCGGTAGTCAGTTGAACCTGAATAACCTGTCATGTTTCCTAAATCTTTGCAGGCAGTGTGGTTTTAATGTACCCGTAGAGTAAGTATGTACCGGTACTAGTTCCAGTACAGGTACCGGTACTATTCCTATAAAATCAATTTCAAAACTTTTGAAAGGTTTAGCATATTTCGGTATATGATTGGTGTTCATCGTTATTATATTAAGTTGTTGTCCAACTGCTGTTGTTCCTCTCAGACCATCAGATAGCGCTGCAGGCTCCGAAGGAGAGCAAGGCCTATAAGAACTCCATCAACGGCAAGGGCAAGATGGTCCACAGATACACTTTCACGCAGGTCAGAGAGTACCGGTACCGGGTACCGGTAGCAAAGATGGGGGAAAGGTGTCAGTCGTTTTTTATTGGTAATTTGGTGAACGCAAATGAAGCAATCGTCAGTTTTAAAGTATGGTACACGGCAGGCTAGTACCGGTACCGGTATTATACCGTGTAGAACTGATGATGCAGTTCCGGATCAGCAAGAGTCATTTTTTTCCGGATCTTCAGACACCAGATTTGGATCTTCTGACTGAGTCAGGAGATTCGGTTCCTAAGTTAGCAAATGTGGATCTTCAGAATCGGCAGATCCGGTTCCGCAGTTTACAAATCTAGATCCGGATCCGCAGTCAACAAATCCAGATCCACAGAGACGGATAATCCAGATTCTGCAATCGGCTCTTTTGAGTCACCAGGTCCTAATCCTCGTAAACAGATAATTTAGATTCTCAGAATCAGCTGATCCTAATGGCAGCTGATCCCTTAGAGTCAGCAGATCTGGATCTTTAGAGTCAACAGTTTTTGACCCTCAAAGTTGGGGAATTGCGGCCCTCAGATACTCCTGATCCGGACACTAAGTCTCACTTGACAAAAGCAGCAGAGAATAAAAATAGACATTTCCCGCTACTTCTTATATCATAATTTTTTTGTCCAGCTCTGTAAAAAACCATAAAAAATACCGGTAGTCTTTTTTTCACATCATAGGCACCGGTACTCGACCTTTTCTGTCAAGATTCCTGTTTTTTCCCCTTAGTTTGAACCCAGATCTGATTCTGCCGATACTTATTTCTGCTCAAGAATACCGTGTGTCACCTGTTGCTAACTTTTTTGCGCTTAGATTTTCCGGCCGGAAGTGGGTCAGAAGAAAATATTCCGGACGGTGGTTCTGCCGCGGGTCAAGGACTTCCTGGAGGGTCAGAACCAGTTGCTCTTCACCTACGGGGCCACCAGCGCCGGCAAAACCTACACCATCCAGGTAGGAAAGAAAAAGTACCGGTATCCTTTTTTTGCTCTTTTTCCTGGATCTTTATGTATGAAACTGGTATCCTGATCCTGCTAAATACAGAAAAGCACTGTACATTTTTTTGACGAAAATAACATTAATATTTAACATCGACTGTCAAAAATGAATTTAAAGCTGTTTTCAACAATTGAAAAATTTGAAATTTGTCATGTTTATTTCAGTTTACAGTCCGAAGGCACTTTAATTAATAACGGTATCTTTTTCTGAAAATTAAATTGATGAATTTTTCTGTTTCTACTGCTACCGGTATTTTTCCTACATTTTTTGAAAAATTTCTTATCACCCTTTCCCTTTCGGTAGAAACAGCGGTAAGTCCCGGCGCCTCAGTTGTTAAAATAAAAGTTCGAGCCGCCTGGTTGTAACCAGCCAAAACTGTTTTTATTTTTGTTTCTAGGGCACGCCCGATGACCCCGGCCTTATGCCGCAAGCCCTGGACACGCTCTTCTCTACTATTGGCACCAAGATGTCAGAATCCGTACCAGTAAGGCCTACAGGTACCGGTACCTAATTGTATTCAGTGATGCGGAGGCGGAACCTATTAAAGTAATTTTTTCCCTTTTGATACCGTACGCAGCCGGCCGCTAAGGGGACCGGCTCCTCATTACGGGAGTTTACACGTTTACCGGACAAAATTTGAGTACCGGGATATTTGGATTTTACAAAATTTCTCAGACATGCCGCCATTTTTAAAACACAACTTATTTTGAGATCTTTTTCTTACCGGTAGACATAACGGTATTAAAGTCTTCATATTACTGAAGTACCGGAACTCAAAAGTTTTAACTAGTGAATCAGAATATTTTTTTCCGTTCAAAATTTAAAGCTTTAATTTACATTTGAACTTCCATTCATTTCAAATTCAGTTAAAAGCCGGTAGGCTCTCCACCTTAGTCTCCAGCAACATTTACCCATCGTGCATTTGGTAACGGATCCGGTACCGGTCTTTAACCATGAATTAAATGAAACTTCGCATTTGCATCTTGATAACAAGAATTGGTACTATAAAGTACCGGGATTTTTAAAAATTACTTTATTGGAAGTACCGGTATCAGTAGCAGTACTTGTAACTATACTCAATCGGGGGTACCCACCGTACTCGTACCTGTTAGCAGATAACGGTGGCATTACCAGTACCGGTAATATTTGAAGAATAATTGTATTAATCTTTTCACTCATCAGGCTTTAACGGTGTGGAGGGAATAGACAAGTCAGAGATGGCCCGCCTGCGTCAGGTGAGGTGCTAGCAAAATATCGGTATTTGCAGTGCCAGTTGTCAAGGCCTTGTTTTTCTCTGTACAGAAAAATTTTCTTTTAAGATGTACCGGTACCGGTACCGGTACACATGTCAGTGCTGATATGAGTATTCTGATGTAAGTTTCTCTTTGCATACTGTAATATATTATAAAGTAGAAATACTCTGGTACTTAATTGTAATGAAAGAGGTTTGGATCCAAAGATCACTTAAAGATCCGGATGGT
>Ga0194123_10008139_pt1 | contig 10184 bp, 12 predicted proteins | sample TA2MahsurfametaG_5_FD_155479 | JGI IMG/M metagenome (GOLD analysis project Ga0194123, IMG submission 155479) | Freshwater microbial communities from Lake Tanganyika, Tanzania - TA2015023 Mahale A surface | ecosystem: Environmental > Aquatic > Freshwater > Lake | place: Tanzania: Lake Tanganyika... | reverse complement strand
TACTGAAATAAAAAATTTATTAGGATTTAAAGGAAGTTTTATTGCTGATTTTTTTTTTCAATCAATCGGATTAATTGCCTATTTAACTCCGATTTCATTTTTGCTTACCGGAATAAATATATTTAAACATAAAGATTTTTTTTTAATTATTGAAAACTTATTTTTTATAATTTTATATTCAATTATAGGGTCATTTTTTTTTAGTTATTTTTATTCTAATGAGTTTTCAGCATATATAAATGGTAACGGCGGATTTATAGGAAATTATTTAAAGCAAACATATCTTAGTTCTTTAATGTTAGTAAGTAAAACTATTTTATATTATATTTTAATTCTATTATTATTTTTATTATTTCTTAAAAGCATCAATTTTAGACTAAAAAATTTTATCTTCGGTTGTAAAAAAATAGTTTACTTTCTTCTAAAAGAAAAAAATAAAAAATACATGAATAAAAGTGAAATAATTAATGAAAATTTTCCTCAAGAACAAAATAAAAGCTTAATTCAAGAAGATCTTCCTTTTATTAGAGCTGAAAACATTCGGTATCAAAAGAAAATCAAATTTATATTACCAAGTTTAGATTTGTTAAAATCACCATTGAAATATGAAAGACAAAACTCAAATAAAAAAGAGTCAACAGATCCTAAGTTTTTAGAAAAGATTTTAATGGACTTTGGAGTTAGTGGTAGCATAAAAAAAGTTAGTCACGGACCCGTAGTTACTTTGAACGAGTTTGAACCCTCTGCTGGTGTAAAGGTGTCCAAAATTATAAATTTGTCTGATGATATTGCAAGAAATACGAGTTCTGAGTCTGCTAGAATTGCAATTATTCCTGGGAGCAACACTGTTGGAATTGAACTACCTAACGACTCTAGAGAAAATGTTTATTTAAGTGAAATAATTAATTTTTCTGATTTTAAAAAAAAAGATATTAGACTGCCAATTGCTCTTGGCAAAAGTATTTCAGGTACTCCTATTGTTGGTGATCTAGCAGCTATGCCTCACCTACTTATTGCAGGGACTACTGGATCAGGAAAATCTGTATGCATTAATACTATTATTTTATCTTTACTCTACCGACATCCCCCTGAAATATGTAAATTTATTTTGATTGATCCAAAAATGTTAGAACTTTCAACATACGAGGGAATACCACATTTATTATGTCCTGTTATAACAGAGGCAAAAAAAGCTGCTTCAATTCTAGGGTGGGTAGTTAAAGAAATGGAGAGCAGGTACAGATTAATGACTAAAGAGGGCGTACGAAATATCGATGGATATAACTTTAAACATAAGCTCCCAATGCCTTATATTGTGGTTGTAGTTGACGAAATGTCAGATTTAATGTTGGTTGCAGGAAAAGAAATTGAAAATTATATACAGAAATTATCTCAAATGGCTAGAGCTGCTGGTATTCATATAATCATGGCTACTCAAAGACCTAGTGTAGATGTTATAACTGGAACTATAAAAGCTAACTTTCCAACGCGTATTTCTTTCCAAGTAACGTCTAAAATTGATAGCAGAACAATTTTAGGGGAACAGGGTGCTGAACAACTGTTAGGCAAAGGTGACATGCTATATATGTCTTCAGCTAACCGAATGATTAGGATACATGCACCTTTGGTTTCTGAAAATGAAATTGAAAAAATTAATAACTTCCTAAGATCTCAAGCAGAACCAGATTATATAGATGAAATTCTTAACTTCGCTGATGAAAAGGAAATGGGTGATATTGAAAGTCAAGCAGATAAAGATGAACTTTATAAAACTGCGCTCGATATTATTAAATCTGAAGGAAAGGCGTCAACTTCCTTTTTACAAAGAAAACTTCAAATTGGTTATAATCGTGCAGCGCGAATTATTGATATGATGGAGGCAGAGGGTATTGTTAGCAAGGCAAATCATGTCGGTAAAAGAGATGTTCTATAATGGTAAAATATTTATTTTTTTTTTTTTAATTTTTTTCTTCGTAGAAGTAAATGCTTCAAATAAAGAAAAAATTATTGAAAATTTAAAAAATACAAAAAATTTAATTTTTAATTTTGAACAAAATATAAATGGGAAAATAGAAAAAGGAAACTGTACTATTGAATATGATAAAAAAATTTTTTGTAAATATTTAAATAACAATAAAATATTAGTATCCAATGGAAAATCTTTAGTCATAAAAAGTTTAAGTAGCTATTATATTTATCCACTAGATAAAACATATTTAAATTTGATTTTGGATAAAAATTTTCTAATAAATAAAATTACTTTTCTAGAAGAAGTAATTAAAGATACAAATTATATAAATTATAATTTTTTTGAAAATGAAAATCAAATCGAAATTTTTTTTGATAATACAAATTATAATTTAATAGGGTGGCAAATGTTAGATATTTATCAAAATTTAAATATAACTTTTATTTCTTCTATTAAAAAAAACGAAAATATAAGAAAAGATTTGTTTAATCTACCCTCACAAAATTAGTTTAAATTAATATAGTTTCTTTTTTAAATATCTTCATTCCTCTAGCAAGATAATTCCCTAAGGCATTTTTGTGATCTAAAGAGCAGGTATGAGCCCAAACTCTCTTAATTTTATTATTAAATGATTTTTTAATTGCAGAAGATAACAAATATGATCCTAATTTTTTATTTTGATATTCTTCTAATAGGCCGAAATAAGCTATTTCTGTCTCTTTTTTTTCATAGTGAAAAATTAGTTCGAAAAATCCAGCTAAATCCTCCTTATGTTTAAAAACAAATGTTTTAACATTTTTACCTGAAACGTATTCTATCCATTGGGAGTCAGTCCAAACTAATCGATCTACCCACTGATGATTTTGACCAATTTTTCTATATAAAAATTTATTTAATTGAAAATTTGGTGGATTTACTAAAACTAAAGAGTAACTATCAGATGGTAATTTACCTTCATTTAGCTCTTGAAGAGATTTAATTTCTAAATAATTTCTCTTTACTTCTTGTGTCACTCAACCATTCTACCAATTTTTTCACCACCAAATAAGTGAAAATGTAAGTGAGGAACTTCTTGTCCACCATGATCACTGATATTGCTTAAAACTCTATATCCTTTACCTAGATCTGTTGAAATATTAAGCTTTTGAGCTACCTTATTAATTCCTTTGATCAACCCAATTATTTCCTCTGGAGATGCATTTAAACTAAAGTCATCGAGATTAATATATTTTCCTTTGGGAATAACTAGAGCGTGAATTTTTTTTTGAGGATTTATATCATAAAATGATAAAACAAAATTATCTTCATAAATTTTATTACAAGGTATCTTTCCACTTAAGATTTTTGCAAAAATATTATTATCATCATACTTCATAACTAAATTTTATCTAAGACTAGTTTAACTGTATCACCCATTACTGAAGGATTTTTTGAAATTGTAATTCCACATTGTTTTAAAATTTCTACTTTTTCAATAGCACTTTCTCCGTATGCGGACACTATTGCTCCTGCGTGTCCCATTACTTTTCCTTTAGGTGCAGTCAAACCCGCAATATATGCGATTACAGGCTTTTTCATGTTTTCTTTGACAAATTCACCAGCAGCCACTTCTTGGGGTCCACCAATTTCACCTATCATTAATATTACATCTGTCTCATCATCCATTTCAAATTTCTCAATAATATCTCTAAATGAACTTCCATTTATAGGATCCCCTCCAATTCCTACGCTAGTAGAAACCCCAATGTTTAGATTTTTGAGTTGTTGTGCTGCTTCATATCCTAAAGTTCCAGATCTACTAATTATTCCAACTCTACCTTCCTTATAAATGTGACCAGGCATGATTCCAAGCATTGACTTACCAGGACTTATAATTCCAGCACAATTAGGTCCAACCAGAGTCATTTTAGTATTTTTAGTATATCTCTTCATATACCTTTTAATTCTAATCATGTCGTGAGATGGTATTCCATCTACTATAGCAACACATGTTTTTATCCCTGCGTCTGCTGCTTCCATAGCTGAGTCAGCTGCAAAAGCAGGTGGAACGAATAAAATAGAAGCATCAGCCCCTGTACTTTTAACAGCATCTTTTACAGTGTTAAAAACTGGTTTATTCAAATGCTTCTGTCCTCCTTTACCAGGAGTGACACCACCAACAACATTTGAACCATATTTTATCATTTCCTCAGCATGAAATGTTCCCATTTTACCTGTAAATCCTTGGATTAAAATTTTTGAATTTTTATCGATTAATACTGCCATTTATTTTTTTTTTATCGCATTAACAGCTTTGTTGGCCGCATCCTCTAGAGTATATGCCTCTATATAATTTAGTTTGCTCTCTTTTAAAATTTTATTACCTTTTTCAACGTTTGTGCCAGCTAGCCTAATTACCAGCGGAACTTTTATTTTAATTTTTTTTAATGCTTGAATTATTCCTTCTGCTACCCAATCACACCTGTTTATTCCTGCAAAAATATTTACTAAAATAACCTCAACTTTTTCATCCATTGTAATTAACTTAAATGCTTTAACAATCTTTTCAGGGGTTGCACCTCCACCAACATCAAGAAAATTTGCTGGCCTTCCTCCTGCTAATTTAATCATATCCATTGAGGCCATAGCAAGACCTGCACCATTTATTATATTTCCTATATTTCCATCTAAGCTTACATAATTCAAACCCCTATCAGATGCGTATATTTCTTTAGGATCCTCTTGGGATTTATCTCTTAACTCTGAAATCTCGCTAAGCCTAAACATTGCATTATTATCAAAACTCATTTTACAATCTAATGCTAATATTTCTTTTTGTTTAGATATAACTAAAGGATTAATTTCTACCATAGTTGCATCCAGTTCACTGAAAACTTTATAACAATTAATTATTGTTTCAGATGCCATTCGAATTAGATCGGTCTCTATGCCTAATCCAAATGCCAGTTCTCTGGCTTGAAATGCTTGCATACCAACAGCAACTTCAATTTTGGATCTAATAATTGTCTCAGGTTTTTTTCTAGAAATTTCCTCAACACCCATACCACCTTCTGTTGATGCAACAACCATTATACTTTCAGAGTTTCTATCAAAAACTAAACCAAGATATAATTCTTTATCAATATCAGTAGCCTCTTCAATATAAATTCTATTTATAATTTTTCCTTCTGGTCCAGTTTGATTTGTTACAAGTTTTTTTCCTAATAATTTATCTGTTGCTTGAGCAACTTCTAATGGCGTATTACAGATTATAATGCCACCTGCTTTTCCTCTTGCCCCTGAATGTATTTGAGCTTTAACAACCCATTTAGAACCACCTATTTCTCTTGCTTTATTTTCTGCATTTTCAGGACTATAAACTATTCCGCCCCTTGGAATCTTAACTCCAAAATCTGATAAAATCTTTTTTGCTTGATACTCGTGTATATCCATTATCAGTTATAATTAGTTTTATTAATTAAGTTATCTATATTTACAATATTTTCTGCCATTCTAGCTGAAGCTGCATCTATCATTCTACCATCAAGTTGAGCAGCACCTTTTCCCTCGTTAGCTGCTTTTTTTAATTCTTCCAAAATTCTTTTTGCTCTGTTAACCTCAGTTTCAAGTGGTGAGAAAACTTTATTTGCTAGTTCAACTTGAGAAGGATGAATAGCCCATTTCCCCTCTATTCCGATAGCAGCACCTCTTTTGGCAGCGGCGACGTAACTATCAGGATCATTAAAATCTCCAAATGGGCCATCAATTGCACGTAAACCATATGCCCTACAGGTCATAACTAATTCCGAAAGACCATGGTGCCATTGATCACCGGGGTAATCTGAGTTTAAACCCCCAATAACAGTTGTTCTTGCTTTCAAGCTTGCGGCATAATCCGCCACTCCAAAATGCAGTGCTTCAAGTCTTTCACTAGATTTTGCAATCTGTTTAATATTCGACATACCTAAAGCTGTCTCAATGAGACATTCAATTCCAATTTTTTTTTTAATTTTTTTATTTGTTTCTATTTGAGTTAGCATGCAGTCAACCATATATACATCACTTTTAGTTCCAGCCTTTGGTATTAGAATAGTATCTATATTTTCTCCTGCTTGTTCTACTATTTCAACTAGATCACTATACATATAATGAGTATCTAAACTATTAATCCTAACAGAAATAGTTTTACCTTTTTCTTTCCAATTAATTTCATTAAGTGCTTTAATAACATTTTTTCTAGCTGTAATTTTATCGTTTGGCGATACTGCATCTTCTAAATCTAGAAAAATATAATCAGCTTTTGAATGTAATGCTTTGCCAAACATTTGTGGAGATGATCCTGGTACTGCTAATTCACTTCGTTGTAGTCTTAATTTTGTAGGCTTATAAAATCGGTGGCTCATTTAAAAATTATATATTCATTAAAAAAATATTATATCTATTTTTATATAAGTATTTTTAATATGCATTACTTACTTCTACTTGATAATTCCTTCATAATTTCCTCAATTTTAATATTATTTGACTCTAAATAAATAATTAAATGATACAAGACATCAGCCGCTTCATGAATTGTATTTGAATTATTATTTACAGCTTCAAAAAGTTCATTTATCTCCTCAGACACTTTCTCTTTCGCTAACAATTTATCTGTTAAAAGTTTATTTGTATAAGAACCTTTAATTGGATTCACTTTTCTTTCTCTTGCAAGTAAAATTAACTCCTCTAAAGTTTTTAACATGTTAAATTCTAACAGGTATATTTTTTGAAGCCAAATATTTCTTTGCCTCATTAATCGAGTAACTCCCATAATGAAAAATAGATGCAGCCAAAACTGCACTCGCGCCAGATTTTATTCCATCAACTAAATGGTCTAAAGATCCAACACCTCCTGATGCAATAATTGGAATATTTACACTTGATGAGATTTTTTTCACTAAATCAATATCGTATCCAGATTGTGTTCCATCTTTATCCATTGATGTAACTAATAACTCACCTGCACCAAATTTTTCCATTTCTAGTGCAAATTCTAAAGCATCAATACCAGTTGAAATTTTTCCACCATGGGTAAAAATTTCCCAACTTTTTTTGCTCTTTTTTGCATCGATTGCAACAACAATGCATTGGGATCCAAACTTTCTTGAGCTTTCCAAAATAACTTTAGGGTTCTTAACGGCTGCTGTATTGATTGAAACTTTGTCAGCTCCACAATTTAAAAGTTTGTTTATATCTTCAACGGACCTGACTCCGCCACCAACAGTTAGTGGTACAAAACATTTCTTGGATGTTTTTTCTACCACCTCATAAATAGTATCTCTATTTTCATTTGATGCTGAAATATCTAAAAGACATATTTCATCGGCTCCGCCATCACTATAAATTTTAGCTTGTTCAACTGGATCTCCTGCATCTTTTAAATTAATAAAATTTATTCCCTTTACAACTCGACCATCTTTTACATCTAAACAGGGTATAATTCGGTTTTTAAGCATCTAGTTGTTTCGCTAATTCATCTAATTTTATATTGCCATCATAAATTGCCTTACCAACAATTATTCCTTCGATATTATTATTATTTAATTTTTTTGCTTTTTTAATATCATCTATTGACGAGACTCCACCAGAAATAATTACCGGACATCTAGAAATACTGGCAACTTTTTTGGTCTCATAAAAATTGGGACTTTGCTTTGTACCATCTCGATTAATATCAGTATAAATCAATCGACTTATACCAAAATCATTTACCTCTTTTAAATAGTCTAGGGTTAGTTGATTAGAATTTTCTTTCCATCCAAAAACCGATAAATAACCATCTTTTGCATCTACACCTAGTGCAATTTTATTTACAAATTTTAAACATGCTGTTTTTAGAAAATTTTTATCTTTAATGGCAGCACTTCCTAAAATAACTTTTTCTACACCCAAATCGATATATTTATTAATACTCTCAAAGGTTCTAAGCCCACCACCAACCTCAATTTGAAAATCAAACTTTTTAACAATTTCAGCAATAATATTAAAATTAATTGTCTCACCACATAAGGCTCCATCTAAATCAACTATATGCAAATTTTTAAAACCATATTCTTTGTATTTCTCTGCTTGAAGTAACGGTGATATTTCATACTCAATTTTATTATTAAAATCTCCTTTAATTAATCTCACACATTTTTTATCCTTGATATCAATTGCAGGAAAAATTTTCATTTATAAATTTATAAAATTATCTATTATTTTTAATCCTATTTTATCACTCTTTTCAGGGTGAAATTGTGTACCAAAGATATTTTCTTTCTCAATAGAGCAGACAATTTTTGAAGAATAATTTGTTGTTGCAGAAATTACATTAGTGTCATTTGGTATAAATTCATAACTGTGTACAAAGTACATATGAGAATTATTTTCAATACCTTTAAAAATTTTGCTTTTCTTGACTATATTGATTTGATTCCAACCTATGTGGGGAAGCTTAAATTTTCCACTAAGGCTATTGATTTTTGAAACTTTCCCTGCAATCCAGCCAAGACCTTTTGTTTCAGTCTCTTCATAACCTATATCTGCAAACATTTGTAATCCAACACAAATACCTAAAAGAGGTTTCTTATTGCTTATCGCAAACTCACCTAAAGTTTCAACAAGTCCACTGATATTTCTTAAAGAATCAATGCAGCTTTTAAATGATCCCTGACCCGGCAAAACAATCTTATCACTAGATTTAATTTTATTTAAATCTGATGTTATTTTTATGTTCACTTTTTTTCCAGCAACTGCGTTGAAAGAATTTATGACAGAACTAATATTGCCTGAATTATAGTCAACAATCGTGACTTTCATCAAATTTATAATGAGCCTTTAGTTGATGGAATGATATTTTTTATTTTAGGATCAATCTCTAACGCTGTTCTAAGAGATCTAGCCAAACCTTTGTAACAAGACTCAATAATGTGATGACTATTATCTCCATAAATATTTTCAACGTGTAGAGTAATACCTGCTGCTTGAGCAAATGCTTGAAACCATTCTTTAAATAATTCAGTATCCATTTCCCCAAGCTTTTCTACTTTTAACTTAACCTTCCAAATTAAATAAGGTCTATTTGAAACATCTAAAGCAACTCTAGTTAATGTTTCATCCATTGGAATCATGGCACTGGCATATCTTTTAATTCCAACAAATTTTTTAGCAGCTTTCTTTAAAGCTTCCCCTATAGCAATTCCAGTATCTTCCGTTGTATGATGAAAATCAATGTGAGTATCACCTTTCGCCTTTACATTAAGGTCAATGCATGAGTGCTTTGAAAGCTGTTCTAGCATGTGGTTTAAAAATCCTATTCCAGTATCAATTTTATAATTTCCTTTACCGTCAATGTTAACTTCGACGCTGATATTAGTTTCTTTGGTTTTTCTCGAAATTTTGGCTCTTCTAGACATATAAACAAAATGTATACATAGATTATTTAACGATATCAATATTAGTAATCACCACTTGAAGAAAAAAATATAATATCCATTTATTGAATATGACAACAATAGTTTTAGTAAGAAAAAATAATGAGGTTGTGGTTGCAGGTGATGGCCAAGTTAGTATGGGAAATACAGTGGTTAAAAGCACAGCTTCAAAAGTTAGAAAAATTGAGAAAAGGAATGTCGTAGCAGGTTTTGCGGGATCTACTGCAGATGCATTAACTTTGTTTGAAAGGTTAGAAACTAAAATTGAAAAACATGCAGGAAACCTATCTAGAGCTGCAGTTGAACTAGCAAAAGACTGGCGAACAGATAAATATCTAAGAAGATTAGAAGCGTTAATGGCGGTTGGTGACAAAGAAAATAGTTATATTATATCTGGAACAGGCGATGTTCTAGAGCCTGAAGGTGATATTATTGGAATAGGCTCTGGAGGAAATTACGCATTAGCTGCTGGAAAAGTTTTAATGTCTACAAATATGAGTGCAGAAGAGATTGCAAGAAAAGCAATAGAGGTAGCCTCGGAAATTTGTGTTTTTACAAATAATAACACTAAAATTGAAAAAATCTGATGGAAAATTCAAACGTAACTAACCTAATTCGAAAAGATAAAAATACTAAAAAAGAAAATTCCATAGTAAGTGCCTTGACTCCTAGAGAAATAGTTTCAGAATTAGATCGATTTGTTGTTGGACAAAATAAAGCAAAAAGAGCTGTTGCTATTGCATTAAGAAATAGGTGGAGACGACAAGCTCTAGTAGGTGAAA
>Ga0194123_10008137_pt1 | contig 10186 bp, 9 predicted proteins | sample TA2MahsurfametaG_5_FD_155479 | JGI IMG/M metagenome (GOLD analysis project Ga0194123, IMG submission 155479) | Freshwater microbial communities from Lake Tanganyika, Tanzania - TA2015023 Mahale A surface | ecosystem: Environmental > Aquatic > Freshwater > Lake | place: Tanzania: Lake Tanganyika... | reverse complement strand
GAAGAAATCAAAATAAATTGACTTATGACAATAGCATTCTAGTACAAATGACTAGAATACTGTTCTCTCTTGTTTCGGGAAGCATAACATGCTTGTATTACGCATCCGAGATATTTACACTTTCAAAAAATCCTTTGCAGTTTCTCGTTTCGTATGCGATCCAAAGTTTTCACGATGCCGTTTGCATTTATTTCATACTTGTTTTTTGTTTGTCGTATCATTCTAAAACATATTATATTCAACTCAATTGTCTCTATACCTTTATAATGTTCCTCTTTAGTATCTATAAGAGATGTATATTGACACTTCTTTATAATCATACTTTAGGGCTCCCCATGTGTACCCGCTACGTACCAATATGGCAACGGATACGTATACTACAAAACCCTCTGTATCAACTATGCCAGAATGATTTATACAAGAGCACATATCTGTGGTTGAACGACCATATTTTCCAATCAGGAATGATGATTTTAATCAATCTGCGTTGGCTCTTTCTTGAAAATATTAACGTTATCTCCTATGACCCGGGTTTATACTTATGGTAAACACGGTACTGTTGTTCAAACATGCTTTTTTTTTAAAAAATTGAAAGATTTAAATATTTGAAACCCTTTATGAAACAAAAACATATGGAGAAGCTAGCATTTCAGGCCGATATTCAGGAGCTCATGAACCTCATTATTCACGCATTTTATAGTAATCGTGATGTTTTTGTTCGTGAGATTGTTTCAAATGCCTCTGACGCATTGGACAAGCAACGATTTTTTGACTTGAAAAACAATATGTTGGATGGAACGTATCATATTCTTCTCACATCCGTTGCCGATGAAAAAAAACTGATTGTAGAAGATACCGGGGTAGGTATGTCGCGTGCGGACCTCATTGAGAACCTGTCAACGATCGCACGATCAGGAACCAAACAATTTGTTGAAGCCCTGAAAGACGCTGAAAAAACCGCGCAGATCGGGCAGTTTGGTGTTGGGTTTTATTCGGTGTTCTTGGTTGCTGATCACGTCGAGGTTTTTTCACAGAAGGAAGGTGAGCCCGTATTTAAATGGAGCAGTGATGCCCAGACATTTTATACCCTCGAGGAGATTGTCGACGGGTCGGTTGTCTTTGAGCACGGTCACGGTACACGACTGGTCTTGACCCTGAAAGACGACGCGAAAGAATATCTTGAGGAGGCGACGTTGCGACGGATTATTACCACGCACAGCAGTTTCATAACGTACCCCATCAAACTATGGGTATCAAAGGAAGTTCCTGTTGACGATGCGAATACACAAACCACGAGTGAAGATATTGAGGATGTCGAGCAAAAAGAAAAAGAAGACGGACAGGTTGAGGATGTTGAGCAAGACGGACAGGTTGAGGATGTTGACGAGGATGACGTCGCCAATGATGAAGACACACAGACTGCCACGCCAAAAGAGAAGAAGACCCGCACGGTCCAAGAATGGGAAACTATTAACGAGGATAAGCCTATCTGGTATATGTCGCCAAAGGACGTTCCTCCGACAGATTATACAGCCCTGTACAAGACGATTTCGAAAGATTTTGATGAACCACTCTTTTATCGTCATTTTCAGACGGAAGGTGCGTTTGAGTTTCGAGGCGTCTTGTTTGTCCCAAAACGCCCACCGTATGATATTCTCGGGGACGGTCAGAAGGAAAAACGCAAGATCAGGCTCTATGTCAAGAAGGTGCTTGTATTGAACGAGCTCGACAAGGAGATGCTTCCTGATTGGATGAATTTTGTGGTTGGGATTATTGATAGCGCGGACCTTCCACTCAATGTTTCACGAGAGATGCTTCAGCAGACAACGGTCCTCAAGGCCATGAAGTCTCAACTGAAGAAACAGATCTTGACCATGTTGTCTGACCTCTTGTCCGACAAGGACAAGTACGACAGCTTTTACAACGGTTTCCAGAAACATATCAAATTGGGGATCCATGAAGGAGACGAGACGTTGATTAAATTCCTTCGTGTTCATCAGACGGGATCATCGGATGTCATCACGTTTGATGAGTATGTGTCATCGATGAAAGATGATCAGACAAACATCTATTATGCAACCGGTGTTGACGCAGAGAAGGGCGTCTTCACCAAGGCATATGCCGGCAAGGGATACAATGTGCTTCTTTTCAAGGACGCGATCGATGAGTTCATGTTGCAGAGGGTTACAAAATACAAGGAGCATGATCTTGTCAATATTCAGAAGGAACATCAGGCACCGTGGCAGACGGAGACAAGTTCTCAACAAGACGAGTTTTGCAAGTGGTTGAACGACAAATTAGGCGATGCCGATATTGAAAAGGTTCGGGTGTCGCAGACCCTTGTTGCAAAAGAAGACGCCCCTTGTTGTGTGGTGTCGTCGAAACATGGATGGACAGGAAATATGGAACGTATCATGATGTCTCAACCGCTCAATGACGCCAAATCCATGTTTTGGATGAAGGGGAAAAAGATTTTCGAGGTGAATGTGCAACACCCTATTATGCAACGAATGTATAGTTCATTTGAACAGAAGCAAGAAAATGAAACTGACACCAATGATCTGAAGTTGCTGTACCAAACGGCACTTGTTGCGGCGGGGTTCCCTCTACAAGAACCGTCGCTCCTTTTGGAGAGTGTCGCGTCGCGTCTTGAAACGGTCGCACCTACACAATGTGTTAATGTATAAATAGTTTTGTATATAGGTGTTATATGTTGATAGGGTTAATCTCAATATTGAAAGCGTTGACATCAACACTCGTCATCCATCATTCTATGACCTGAATATCTTTTGACCGCCAGGTCATGATAAATAGAATAACACTCATGATAAACAAAACGATACCGGAAACGAACGTTCCCACCATCAAATAATATGCCGAATTGATGCCTCGTCGAACTTCTCTTTCATCACTCAGATTGTCAAATTGTGTGCACGGGATACAAAATGTTTTGTTAAAATAGGACGGGATAGTTTTGAGGTCGTAAGGTGCAGGCGCGATCTTGATATTTATCGCACTCAGGCTGATCAAGACAATTGATAAGATTATTAAAAACAAGAAAAGAATAAAATATACGGACCGTATTGATTTCATTTTTTTTTTTAATAAATAATAATAAAAAAATGCTTTTATTAATTTTTTTCATTTGTCTCTTTCTAATTATTGTTTGTTTAGCACTTGTGTATGCTTTTGTGATACACAGACAGCAACAAGTAGCGAGTTCATACTATCCTTTCGCCTACCTCCCCGAGATTGATATATCACAACAGCCAAGCTTTCTTTCGAGAAAGTTGCAGGACCGACTTCTTGCGAATAAAGAAATCGATCCAAACATTAATTTAATACGAGGATCTTATAAAAGGTATCCAATAAATAAAGATATACAACTTACCAGTGTCGTTGCCGTCACACCGTCTCTTGATGATTTTCCCACACTCACGGCGTGGGATATCGAAGTCGACATTAATTCGTGGAATTTTGTGTGGTGTGATTCACAGAGTTCATATTTTGTCACGGCCATCAATGTTTTAACGTCGCCTGTTGTGGTCATTAAAGGTGAATTCCCCGAGTGTCGTTACATGAGTATTTATGGATATGTTGGTTCTGAACGCACAAAAGATGGAAAGATGATGTTTGGACAGGGGTTTACATCTGATGGGTCAAGATCATGTAATTCATCAGAACAAAGTGGACCCGATGCCTGTAGTGGTTTCCGAGACTATATGATTGAACCAGACGTGGGGTCTAAAAATCCGTTTATTGATCCGACATACAAATACGGTGAACCAAAATTCTATACACTCTACTTTGTCTCTCCGTACTACAATGGACCTCTCCCCAAAAAGACAAAAAATATTGTTCCTCTGACACTCTACGGTGCGACCACGGCACTCATCTTGTATCGTGTGTATTCCCCGTTTAATCCCAAAAATTGCAATTCCTCGTGGTACTGGAGCCAATCATATTTCAATACAAGAGGATGTCCAAATGTTCATGAGCAGATGCTCATCAATCCGCCTTTTGGTGGTGCCGTGTACCCCTTTCTTGATAAACCCAACCCAACGTGTCAATTAGGTGATAAAGTTTGTTATAATAGATGTATTGCAGAAAGATTAGGGCAGTCTAAAGTGGATGAGTGTCATCAGTACGTGGGTAATAATGTGTATTGTATATGCAAACGCCCAACTGACCCGTGCTACATAGAATTGGATGCTATTGTCAAAGCCTGTACCAACGGTCTTGGCGACATTGATAGTTTTTGTGCGTCGGCGCCTGATCGTGAAGTCAGTAATTGTCTTGATGACATATCGTGTGATCCTGATGACAAGCCGTGTAATGACTATGTCAACCGCTCTACATTCCAGCAGTGTTCCGCCGAGGAGCTCATAAAACGAACGGAAAATACCCCGTGCGCCATATATAACGACCCAAATAAAATATGTGAAATATGTCCACCGAGAAAACCTGACGGGAGTATAGACAGAGATACTATAACCAAACTCGCAAACACACCGGGGACGTGCCAAAACGCGATGCAACAATCGTTGGAGTATTGCACACAACAGGGCATTCCCGGGTACTCGAGTTTCAATCTTGTTGGGTTCTGTAATACCCGTTGTAATCCGGACTTCCCAGGCACAAATGAACCCCCGTTAAAGTACCAACCAAAGTATGATTTCAATACGGTCCCGACATGTGATTATTCCTGTCTCAACAATCAATGCTCAAAAAACAAGATCCCAAATAGTGGTACATTTATCGATAAAAATTGTGACGGGATATGCACTCCTTCACCAACCACTCCTCCACCCACACGTCGTCCACCACGCCCGACACGAAAACCACGAAGAAATCGTGGTCGCGAGGGATTTGAACAGTCGCCGATGAAAACACCACGACCGTGTGTCTTTAATAAGACAGATCTACAGGCATGTGCATACGATAACCAAGAGTATCAAGACATCGACAAGATAGGCATTAATTTTACACGGGCGTCGCGACTTTTCCGCCAGGGATGGATCGACCTTCCTTCTGTTTTTCTCAAATACACGTACGTTGATTATTTTGTTCGTCTGAATACGTGGAACCTCCAAAAGATGTATCGTTTGAGCCTGGTCAAGATTTTAGAGCCCGTCATATCCAGTGCACTCGGGGCAAAAGTACATCCGAACAATATCATTGGATTGAGAAAAGAGAACCCTAACGAGGTCCGTGAAGGATTTGATTTCCTTGACAATTTTGACAAGTTTTCTGATTGCATCGCGTCAGAACAAGACGACCTTGAGGGCTGTTTAGCAAACGCCACAACACAAAGTACAGGAGACGATTTCCCGGCACCATTAACACAACAAGAGAGACAGCAGGATTGCCAGGAATGGGTGGACCCATCTGTCTATTTTTATAGCGGGACACAATGGCCACGGACATCAAAACTCAAACCGTTCAAACCAGAAACGGATAAAACACTCCCACCGTATTGCAATTTTTATCTTGACCGTTGTCGGTGTGAGAATAATGACCGAAAAGCAAATAATTGTTGTGAAACGGCGCTCGGGAACCTCACATGCACGGGTACCCCGTGTTTTACAAAATGGTCGCTCCCGTCTCTGACATTCGACGGTATAGCAAAACCATTTTTATATAGCGGGAATACCGGGAATGTTATTCCGTTCCCTAACCCGGACATATCGTACCTTGGATGTTGTACGTCGTACGATCCTGAAAGTATTCATGTCATCTGGATGGATACCCCGACATTTCCACAGACCCCTGGGTTCAACAACATCCTCAAGAAGGATTATGACCTGCGGTATTTCAGTCTGGGTCATTACTACTGGAACATGGATCTTCAAAACCAACGCCCGGTCCAATCTGATCTGACTGATGCACAGTTCACCTATAAACAGGTGAAGTACGTCCCGGTCAACAATGGAACAGATGCCCAAGAAGTGACGGGGCGCAGGATATGTGTTGTTTTGTGCACCCTTGAACAATGGGAATTTCTTCATCTGAATGAACTCTGGGACGAAACACGATTGAGCTGGCTGAACTGGGGAAAACTTCCAATGCTCCCACGTGAACATACCTTGCTCAAAAAAGGACAATCCCTGATTGATAAGACCCGGAACGGTTCCAATCCTTTCGACTTGAACAACAGAGGAAAGTCCATATTCAATGGAGACGATGGAAGTATGGGGCTGTTCAAAAGCGACCATATTCCTAAAAAAGGATTTATTATTTTGCGGCAACTCTATCCCAGTACAACATTCAAAGAAGCTATCTCAGGATTTCAAAATTCAAAATGTATCCAAGAACAGATACCTGTTTCAGACGCGTACACAACAAACAATCTCATAAAACCGATGGATTATCCAAAGTTTTGCAATCCAGGGACAGGTGTGATCAATAAATTCTCGTCTCCAGACATGATTCAAAAATTCGGTGCAGATAAAAATGTTCCCGTGTGTGACGCCTACGGTTTTGACCCCTGCTGTCTGTGTCGCGACGTGTTGAACCATTGTAAACAGTACTACCCGCGGTGCGAGCAGTTGCGATTATGTGACATCAAGAATAAAGGAAAATCGTACTGGGATAGGTATTTTGGGCAGTTGCCGTACACATATGAATAAACAATTTTGACGTGAGCAAAAACAAATCAACTCATGGTGATTACGAGAGAAAAGATCAATGTGAGAATACATAAGTCCCTAACATTTGCTGTAGCCCTTCCCTTGTGCTGGAATAAATCCAACACCAGGAACACCAGGTATGGCGACTTTTTCCCACACTCCATATTTCGTGGTATCCTTGTTAGAATTTTTATGACGACACTGAATTGAACCAGCAGTACTACATTGTCCCCAGTACCCAGTGCATTCTGGACATGGGACGCCACCGCAAAAGCCGATTGCACATTGGTATTCAATAACATATTCCCAACCTTGGGTATTTATTGACTTAACACCTTTGGCGTTAAAATAATTGTATTATTTTAACGCCAATTACTCTGACAGGTGGCGATGACGGTACAAAATATAAGTTGTCTGTGGGACAAGATGAATAAATTTATTTCTTGGAAAGAATAGCAATGAATATACCATTCCACCAAGACTTTTGAGCAATATCATGGCGAGTATGAGAGTTGTCTTGTGTCAAACGAATTTCATGTTGAAAAAGGATTTTCAGATCAAGTCTGGAGATGTCCGAGAAAGTTCCATCCCGAACGTCAACCCAATTCCAATCGTCCACGATATAGATAAATATATCATCCAAACAATCATAGAAATGAGTGAGAGCCCTGTAGTGGCTCTCCTTCGTATTATTTCCATCATACATGTAAACATTAAATTTAATTAGTGAACCCACATCGACATCAAAACAATTTTTTTCAATAAACGTTGCATTATTTACTCCTTTATATTTATTAAAGTTTACCAGAAATTCTTCTTTTGGACCACCGAATTCACTCCAATTATCAATGCAGACAACCTGACATCTATTGTTACACATGAAGGAAGAAACCGAACTGCCTTTCCAAGTTCCTATTTCCAGATATCGGACGTCACTCATCTTGCCTAAATTATTATAAAAATGCCGCGTCTTTAATCCACTCATACCCTCCATCTCAATCACATAACTGGTTATTTCAGATTTCAAGTTTCAGCGTTTTCTACAGCTTGTTGGATATGTGTCTTGAATTTGTGATAAACAGGATTGGTACCAAGTTGTTTACTTATTTCAATCCGTTTCTTTATCTCATCAAACCAGTATTCAATCGTCAGTATATCTTGACGAGGTTTGTGGTATCTGGTACCTATGACACTTGGTAAAGCCACCATTTCAAACATTTCTTGGGGTTGTGCAAATATCATGCTGTCTCCAAAGATTTGTTGATACGATATATTGGCGTTTGAGATAGGAATACTGCCTAATCCAATGCATTCATAGTGACGAAAACAATCTTCTCTGTCTCCCGTAGGCGACATGACAAATTTGGATCCCAAAATATTTTTTAAAAACACTGGGTATTCTAATAGTTCCCCACTCTTTTTTCCAAACACGTCATATTGTTTCCTTATATGATCTGAAGGCAGATGACCATGAGCACTTGCATACTGATTTAACAAATATGTGGGTTTTTCAGTTTCATTGATGTTTTCACGGCAAAACTTTATATATCTGTCGAGATAGAGATGATCCAATCCGTATGGAAATGCCATGTACTTGATGTGATGAGAGTAAATTGGATTTTGAGAAATCCATAAAATGATATTCTCACACTGTAATATTTTATCCGTTGTCTCGCTCTTGTGTATTTGTGGCAAGTGATATTGAGATGTCATTAAAACAATTTTTAAATCTCGCTCTATAATTTGTGGTAAAACTTCAGTATAGAAATAATTCAAATAATCGACCTGAACTTGTATGATGTCAAAGTCCTTTATGGCACCGTAATTCTTATTTGACAACAGATTATTCTTGTCTTTTAAATCCAAAACAAATTGTATATAATTATGGGCACTCGACGTTACCTCTGATGAAATATAATGATGACACAGGACATATGGTGCCAAGGGGGTTACAAGACTATTCACAAGATCAGATGGTGATTGATACGTGTTTGTATCTCTCAAGATACGATGAAAAATGTCAGACATACTGATTTTGTATATATTACATCTTTTTAAGTCATTATTGAAATGTTACACATGGGGGTTTCCTCCTCGTATGATATTCAACATTATCTGTTTGAAATCCTCATCATCATACTCTGGATGGATCTTGTCGTGTTCTACCATGGTACAGTACGCATCCTTGTCATGAAACATATGTTGCACTGTTTGGAATGTCATATTGAAAGATGTCTCATCCTCTTCAAGGTCAATATTGATGAAACTTTTTGGATGGATGTATTTTGTTATTGACGGAGACCCTCAGTACACGGGGATAGATCGCGCCAAGAAGACATTAAAAATCTTTTCAGTAATGTAGCCTGGTGTGTAGCTGTTTTCAATCGTAAGAATAAATTTGTACCTGTTGAAGACCCTCAACAGCTCAATGCTGTTGTAGCATGACGAACCGTTTAACTCATCGTCATACTGACCGATGTGATCAACAGTACCGAGGTTTGAAAACATTTTGCACAAAATACCTACGTGTGTGTTTAACATGCTCCGATTTGTCACCAGCATGAATTTCTTTTCATCAAAAGGGAACACCATGCGGTCGGTATACAACGGCTGTATCCTTTGAAAATAATGGATCCGAAAATGGACCAGAGGAAGGGCAAGGATATTGTTCTGTGGGTCGTGGTACACCTTATCAATATGATTGTAGATATAGAGGTCTATGTTTGGATTTCCGTATTCACCGTAGCGATTATAATGATTATACCATGGCCATTTTGTCAGGTTTTCAATACTTATAAATATATTGGTTTCATCTTTTTGTAAGAGACGGTGATCAGAAAGCTCGTGGCTACATATACAGATATCAGCCTCCCTGGAGACATCCGAAAAAACAAATGAAATGTTTGGGAAAGGTAAAAAAATATCAAGAAACTGATCGCGGTCCATCTGTAAATAATCTGCACGATGTTGTAAGAAACACGCTGTCTCTAAAACTCTTATTTTCATCTTGTACCGTCGAAGCAATCGATTACTTTATTTATACTTGATACGGTGGCGGTTTAAACCGCCACCGTACAACGAAAATTGAAATTAAATTTTTGGTTGCCGGGAAAGACTAAAAACTATGGATACGCGTTTTGATGATCCACCTTTTTCCTCCTATGAAATTAACCCTTCATACGGACTCGTCGTTGCGACAACACTACTCATTATTCTGTGTGCGCTGTACGTCGTACCAAACAGTCGTTGCACTCTTGATAACGACAACGCAAAGGTGATGAAAAAAAGTGAAGAATACAGATAAATTTACAAAAAAAAACAAGAAAACATAGATTGTAACTCGTGTCTGTGTTATTGTATGACAGATACATGAGAGCACCAATGACTTTAGCGTTTGAAACGGAGGACACCTTTTTCGATGTCTTGGAACACGCCCGGTATCAAAATGTTCTTTTTGTGACAAGGACAGAGGCTCTGTTGACACAAAAGATACCCAGGATCAAATGTGTTCGTCCGCTGCATGCGTTGATTATTCTCTCACGACATTTTTGGAATAT
>Ga0194123_10008132_pt1 | contig 10188 bp, 10 predicted proteins | sample TA2MahsurfametaG_5_FD_155479 | JGI IMG/M metagenome (GOLD analysis project Ga0194123, IMG submission 155479) | Freshwater microbial communities from Lake Tanganyika, Tanzania - TA2015023 Mahale A surface | ecosystem: Environmental > Aquatic > Freshwater > Lake | place: Tanzania: Lake Tanganyika... | reverse complement strand
GCGGCGCGTGTGCGCATTACATGAGACCGGGCAATTGCAGAACCCGGAAATCATTATTTACCTTAACCGTCTAGCCGATTTGCTTTGGCTCTTCGCGCGCTGGGTGGAGACAAAGGCGGGGCTTCATTAAAAAATATCCGTTGTTCGGTATTCAGTTGCGGTCGGGTCGTGATTAACCTAAGGCCATGCCATCTGCTTCGATCGCTGGGCCAAGCGGTTTGCTTGAAGGTCGCTTCCATCGCGCGGCGTCGCCAGCCGCTCCCATCGCGCTTGTGCTGCACCCAAACCCCAAGTTTGGCGGGACGATGAACACGTTGGTGGTGTACTCGCTGTTTACCACGTTTCAAGACGCGGGCTTCAGTGTGCTGCGCTTCAACTTTCGCGGGGTGGGACGCAGTACGGGAGAGTTCAGTGGTGGGGCAGGGGAGTTGGCTGACGCTCAAGCTGCCTGGGCTTGGCTGTGCGCGGAGTGCCCACAGGCCGGAGCAAAATGGGTCGCGGGCTTTTCTTTCGGCTCTTGGATAGGGCTGCAATTGCTGTTTAAACAGGGCGGTTTGGATGGCTTCGTTGCTATCGCGCCGCCGGCAAATAACCTGGATTTCAGTTTTGTCACCGAGTGGCGGACCCCAGGACTGATCGTGCATGGTTCCGATGACTCGCTGGTGCCGGAAGCGGTGGTGAAGGATTTGGTCGCGCGCCCTTTTGCGCCCTCAGTAGTGGTAGATTTCGTGTCGGTGCCGGGTGCAAGCCACTTTTTCGACACGGGGCAGGAGGAACTGGTGCGTGTTGTGCGCGAGCGCATCACGCGCATCGATTGAATACGCAAAATAATTCGTCTCCGACGCGCTTACTCGAGGTGAGTTGGAGATTGAATGCGTCGGTTAGTGCCGCGAAGCCGCGTCCGTCGGCGATGGTGGGCGCTTGGCGTCCTCCAATGACCCTCGGGCAGATGGTGAGGTGAAATTCGTCTACGAGGTCAGCCCGGAACAGCGCGTCGTTCAACTCACCGCCGCCTTCGCAAAGGAGACGCTTCACGTTCCACTCGCGGTGGAGCCAGCACAGGGCGGCGGTAAAATCCACTTCCGCTTTGCCGACTGTTTTTACTTCATCGGCTACGGCCCTAAGTTTTTTTAAAGCAGTGCCCGGCGCTCGCTCGCTTGTGAGAACAAGGATGGGGGAGAAGTGATGACGGAAGATTTCTGCGTGTGCATTCATTGAGCCTAAGCCGGAGACGATGACGCGCAGGCTGAATTCCGCGAGACCGCGACGCAGGCGAAGTTTGCGAAAGCGATCCGCTCCGGGACCGAGGGTGTAGTTGTTCAAGTCTACGGTGCGCGCGCCGCTCATCACGGCGTCGGCAGTGGCGCGGAGTTCGTAAAGATGGTCGTGGTCGCGGGCGCTGCTGAAGGTGGCGATGGCACGATTGGCCGTGGCAATTTTACCATCGGCAGACATTGCCATGTTCACGACGACAAAGGGCCGTAGTAATAAATGCTCAGTGCGTGGGTGGGGTAAAGTGCCAACATTTTCTCTGACGCGCCGTGCACCACGTGACCCGGGAATGAGGCGTTTATTAATGTGCATCATAGAATTAGCATCGCATCTCCGTAGCTGAAAAAGCGGTAGCGTTTGCGCATAGCTTCAGCATAGGCAGCTAGCACCAATTCTCGGCCATGCAACTCGCCCGGCCTGGCGAACGCGCTCACGAGCATTAGCAAAGTGGATTGCGGCAAATGAAAATTGGTGAGCAGTGCATCAACGACCCGAAAGTGATACGGCGGATGGATGAAAATGCGAGTGCGGCCTCGAAAAGCGGAAAGTTGAAAGTTGAAAGCTGAAGGTTGCACCACGCTTTCAAGCACGCGCATGGTGGTGGTGCCAACGGCGATGACTCGGCGGCCCTCAAGTTTTGCAGCGTTAATTGCGTCCGCGGTGTCGGAGGGTAACTCAAAGCGCTCCTCATGCATCACGTGGTCGGTGAGGTTTTTCGTTTTCACCGGCGCAAACGTTCCGAGGCCGACATGCAAAGTGACGAAGCGGATGTGCACGCCTCGCGCGCGGAGCACGTCGAGCAGTTCTGGAGTAAAGTGAAGTCCTGCCGTCGGCGCGGCTACGGAACCAGTTGGTTGCGCAAAGACGGTTTGGTAGCGCGTGTTGTCGTCGGTCCCGGCGGAGCGTTCAATGTAAGGCGGCAGTGGAATTTCCCCGAGAGCGTCTAGCTCATCCATGATGTTAGCCGTGCCCTTGAAGTTCACGCGACAGTGGCCTTCATCGTTTTTCCCTAATACAACTGCGCGCACGAGAGAGGCGTTCCCCGCGTTGGTTAACAGTTGAACCTCAGTTCCTGCACGCACACGTTTGCCAGGGCGCAACATGGTCCACCACTCGTTGGTCACGACCTCCTCCGCGAGCAGCAATTCGATTTGTCCGCCTGTGGTGGGCTTGCGGCCGCGCAGGCGTGCGCGCAGAACTCGCGAGTTATTAAACACAAGCACATCGCCCGTGCGTAGATAGTCTAAAAGGTCGCGGAATTGCCGATGCTCGATGGGTAATTTAGTGCGGTGCAGTACGAGCAGTCGCGAACTATCGCGTGTTCGGGCAGGTGATTGCGCGATCAGTTCCGGCGGAAGCGTATAGTCGAAGTCAGTCGTGTGCACAGGGTCCGGTGGGGCAAAAGTGAGGGAGTCAAAAAAGGCAAACCTGAATGGGTAAAGGCGTAATAATGCCTAAATTCGAATTAATATTCAGATGTGTAACGATACAGTTCTTATAATCGCCCTGAAGGCATAGTCTGTTTTCCATTCTGGGGCTTCATTCAATGATGGATCAGAAAAAACCCTCAATTTTGATGAGTAAAAAATCAAAAATATGTGTGTGATAGTTGTTGACTGTTGTGGGGGCTGGTGTCAAAAAGTGGAGCGCTGTGGGTTGTTGTGGGTTAATATTCGGTTAATCCGGCGGATTCACAGTTCGGTTTATGTCTCTAATTACTGGCAACGTTCGCATCGCCTTCAAGGGTGAATACGATTTCGGCGTGGACGACAAGCGACGGGTGCAAATCCCGGCAAAATGGCGTCCAGTCGAAGCAGTCGAATTGTCGGTGCATTTTTGGAAGGCCGAGGGCCAGCGCCATCCTTGCTTGCTTGTCTTGCCGCCGGCCACGGCTCGAAAGCTGGAAGAGAAACTAGAAGGCATGTCGTTCAGCGATCCCAAGGCGGAAACCCTCCGCCGCCTGCTGGGCGCTGACTGTGATGACCTGTCGCTAGATTCGGCGGGGCGCATTTGTCTGCCGGAGAAACTGGCGTCGAAGGCGGGCCTTGGCAAGAAGGTGATATTGGTCGGCCTGTTCGACCGTTTTCAGATTTGGAACCCGGAGCATTATGCGGACACCCAGGTCACCGACGAAGTGGCGCGTCCCGATGCCATAAAACTAATTTAGGCATGGGTTTCTCGAAACTTCTCAACACCTGCAAGGGCCTCATGAACTTGATTAACAAGCTCGTGACAAGGGCGACGCCGGCTGAAGTCGTGCTGAATTTTAATACTTGCCCTGGCGGTAATTCTTAACGGCGTCAGCAGCCCATGAAACGTGACCAGCTTCATCCACAACCCAGTGATGGTGGAGGAAGTGCTGGCCGCGCTCGGTCCGAAACCGGGCGGGACTCACGCCGACGGGACGCTGGGTTCGGGTGGGCACGCGGCGGCGCTGCTGCGGGCCAGCGCACCGACTGGATGGCTCTTTGGTTGCGATCGCGATGGCGACGCCCTTGAGGCGACGCGTGAGCGGCTGGCGGCGGAGTTCATGAGCCGGTTCGAGTTGCGGCGCGGAAACTTTGCGGAACTGACGGACTGGGTGCCGACGGGTAGCTGCGACAGCGTGCTACTGGATTTGGGCGTGAGTTCGCCGCAACTGGACCGGGCGGAACGCGGGTTCAGTTTTCAGCAGGATGGCCCGCTAGACATGCGGATGGATGCGCGACAGGTGCTGACAGCGGCGGCGTTGGTCAACTCCGCGAGCGTTGAAGAGTTGGCGAAGATTTTTCGAGACAACGGTGACGAGACTGATGCGCGGCGGATAGCGCGGGCGATTGAGCACGATCGGCGAGTGCAACGGTTTGATACGACACGGCAGCTTGCGGAGTTGATTGAACGAATCGCTCCGCGCCGTGGGCGCAAGGTGCACCCGGCCACGCGCGTGTTTCAGGCGCTGCGCATCGCGGTAAACGACGAGATCGGCTCGCTGCGGCGTGGGTTAGCGGGCGCGGTGCAATTGCTCAAGCCCGGCGGACGGCTTGCAGTGATCACGTTTCACTCGCTCGAAGACCGCGTGGTGAAGGAATTCGGGCGCGAGCAGGCGCGGGATTACGTTGCGCCAGGCGAAGTGGACGTACCAGAGCTGCGGCAGCCGCGAACGCCGGTGCTGCGCTTGGTGACGCGAAAGGCAATTTGCGCCGGCGACGCAGAAGTCGCGGCAAACCCTCGGGCGCGTAGCGCGCAACTGCGGGTGTTCGAGAAGGCGTGAACAGAACGAATTGGTGACGAGCGGTAGCGAAACAAAAATTCGGTGAGTGGCGCGTGGTGCATGAAAGGCAAAAGCTGCGGCTGAGCCGGGTCACGCACCAAACATCACCACCACATTGATTATGGCGAAGAATCGCAAGAATAGTTCGGGTGGCGGCGTACGCTTTGGGCCGGCGGTGAAGGCTTTCTTCATCTGCTCGGTCATCGGCTCCCTGGCGGTCTGCTACGTCTGGCAGAAGCGGCAGATTTACTCGCTCGGTGTAAAAACCGAGCAGCTCGAAAAGAAACTCGCCAACCTCAAGCGCGAGAATGAAATGCGTCGCCAACAGATGGCGATGCTCCACTCGCTACCTTACCTCGACGCGCGCGTGAGGGAGTTGAAGCTCGGCCTTGCCGTTCCCACGCCCGACCAGATTCTCACACTGGTCGAGGGTTCGGTTGTGCGCAACGCACCGCGTAACGCTCCTTTGCCGGTTGTGACTGCGACGTCCTTGCCGGCCGACAAAAACTACCTCGCTTTCGCCACCAAGCCATTGCCGTCCTCGGCCAGAAAACGCTGAACCAAACCCATAAACACACCATGAACACCAACATCATCCGCCACGACGACGAAGAGTCCGAGTTTGAAATGAGCTTCGCCGCCTGATGCGCGCCCCAGTGACAGACCAGGACGCTACGCTCCAGCCGTTTCAAAACCGCCGGCTGGTGCTGATGGGCTTCCTTTTGTTTGTCGCTTTTTGCGGCCTTGGTTACCGGCTTGTGGACTTGCAGGTCTTGCAGCACGAAGCCCTTAAAGCTAAGGCCACCGCTCAAGTCCGCCAGACCCGTACGCTCGAACCCCGGCGTGGCGATATCCGTGACGCGCGCGGCAGCCTCCTTGCCACCAGCCGTCCGGTGAAAACCGTCTTTGCTGATCCGGTGCTGATCGGTGATCGGCAGGCTGAAATTGCCCGTGCGCTTGCGCCGACTCTCAACTTGCCCGAGGCGGACTTGCACAAACGCCTTCTTCCGCAAATCACTGTCCGCACCAACCCAGTCGCCTCCCTCGACGGTGTGTTGCTCACCAACCGCCATATTGTTGTCGTGGATGGCTTCGTGACCGCGCCGCGTGGCGTCCTGCACACGAACCGCTTCATCGCCATACACCACGGCGTGGTCACAACCAATTACGCAGCCGTCGCGACCAATTCGCCGCTAGTCCTCTCGAACAGCCATGTCGTCGTCACCAACCAATTCGTTATCTCGACGAATCGCCATGTTGTGCTCGCACGCAAGGTGCCGCTCGAACAGTGGCAGGAAATTGCCTCGACGATGGCCAAGCTTAGCTTTGGCGTAGATGAGAGGAAGCTCCCGCGCAGGGAGCGCGCCTTTTACCGCGAGTTGCGTGCCAAGGCCATCAACAGCGATCCTGTAGACGATCAGATCCGCATTTACCCGAATCAGTCCCTCGCCGCGCATGTGCTTGGCTTCATGGGGCCCGTCACGCGCACCAACGCGATGACCGGTGAGGCGGTCACGCTGGCCATTGGCCTAGACGGCCTAGAGCGCACCCTTAACGAACATCTCAGCGGCAGGCGTGGCTGGCGTGAAATGGAGGTCGGCGGCAACCGCGCCGAGTTAGTGATGAACCGCCAGCAGGAAGTCGAGGCACAGGACGGCCTCAACGCCGTGCTCACGCTGGACGCCGCAATGCAGCACATCCTCGAAACTGAGTTGGGCGAAATTATGGCGAGGTTCAATCCCGCCAGCGCCTCCGCCATTGTGCTGCGTCCACGCACCGGCGAAATCCTCGCGATGGGATCGCGCCCGACCTACGACCCGAACGCGCCCGGAAAATCGCCCATCGCTGCGCTCAAGAACCGCATGATCGTGGACAGTTACGAGCCTGGCTCGACTTTTAAAATTGTCTCCATCGGCGCAGCCCTGAACGAGGGGCTAACCACGCTTGGTGAGCGGATTGATTGCGAGCGCGGCTCTTGGCTTTACAAGGGTCGGCCGCTCCGTGACCACGACCCACTCGGCGTCCTTTCGGTCGAGGACGTGATGATGAAGTCGTCTAACATTGGCTCGGCGAAAATTGGCCTGCGGCTCGGAGACCCGGGGCTTTTCCACTACCTCACATGTTTTGGCTTTGGAGAACGCACGGGCGTCATGTTACCGGGTGAGGCACGTGGACAACTCATCCCTCTAAAGAAGTGGGACGGTATCACTGGCTCGCGCGTATCCATCGGCCACTCCGCCGCCGCGACGCCGCTTCAGATGGCGATGGCGATGGCGGCGATCGCTAATGGCGGCAAGCTTATGCGCCCACTGCTCGTGGACCGCCTCGAGGATGCCGATGGCAAAGTGGTTATGAAGAACCACCCGCAAATCGTGCGGCAAGTCTTCAAGCCTGAAACCTCCAAGCAGGTCGTTGAGACGCTCAAGCGCGTCGTATCCACCGATGGTACCGCGGCTGGCGCACGTCTCGGTTATTACACCGCCGCCGGTAAGACTGGGACGGCCCAGAAGTTGGTTAATGGCGAGTATAGCCATAGCAAGTATTTCTCGTCGTTTATTGGTTTTTTCCCGGCGGACAACCCGGAGCTACTCATCTACGTGGCCGTGGATGAGCCCGAGAAATCCAAGGGGTATTACGGCGGCGTCGTGGCAGCACCTGCATTCAAAAACATCGCCTTGCGTGCAGCCAACCACCTGAACATTCGCCCCGAAACCGCCGTGGGCGAACCCGTCACTGGGCTCGCGCAAGCACCGCTGAGAATCAACCGAACGAATTGATTATGAAAGCCGCTGATACCAATACCATGCCCGCTTCTGCAATTACGACAACTCCTAGTCTAGGTAGTGATCAACGTGAGGAGCCTAGCCAAGAGGTTAAAGCCAAATCATCGCCACCTCAGGTTGGCGGCCGCCCGCGCCGCGCCCCTGGTCGCTCGCTGGTGCTGGCGCAGAGTTGGGTGCCGGTGTCCGTTGCGCGCACGCCGCGAGCGGACGTGCGCCGAAGTGCGCTGCGCGCTGCTCAGGCCTTCTCCCTCCTATCGAGTGAGTTGGCCGCCCAGCGAGGCGGGGCGAAATCAACCACCGACTGAACCCATGCTTTTGAAACAACTTCTCGATGGCCTGCCGATGCTGCGTTCGGAAGGCCCGCTCGAGCGATCGGTGACGGGAGTAACCGCTGACTCCCGTCGCCTTTCGCCGGGCATGGTCTTTATCGCCGTGCCGGGCGAGAAATACGATGGGCATGATTTTATAAGTATGGCGATCGACCGGGGCGCGGCTGCCGTAATTTGTGAGCGGAATGGCTTCACCTCTGGACGTGCGACGAAGGTAAAAGTCGCTGATGCCCGTGCCGCGCTCGCGGTCGCAGCAGCGAATTACCACGGTCACCCGAGTCGCAAGCTCAAAGTTATTGGCGTCACTGGCACCAACGGCAAGACCACCGTGACCTTCATGGTGAAACAGATTCTCGAAGCCGCCGGCATCCCGACTGGTCTGCTTGGCACCATTCGTTACGAGATCGGCGACCGCGTGCTTCCCGCCCAGCGCACCACTCCCGAGTCAAACGACCTCCAATACTTCATGGCGCAGATGGTTCGCTCGGGTTGCGGTGCCTGCGTCATGGAAGTCAGTTCGCACGCGCTTGCGCAGCGGCGCGTCCAAGGCGTTGACTTCGACCTCGGAATTTTTACGAACCTGACGCAGGACCACCTTGATTTCCATGGTGACATGGAGAGTTATTACGAGGCGAAGAAACTGCTTTTCACTTCGATCCAGTCCGGTACCAAGCCCGGCGCGGCAGTGCTGAATATTGACGACTCGTTCGGTTCTCGCCTCGCGCGCGAGACCAGCGCGGAGGTGCAACTCACCTATGGCTTAGACGAGGCGGCGAAACTCCGCGCGACCGAGATTCAACTCGGTCACAACGAGTCGAACTTTACTGTCGAAACGCCGTCGGGCCGCTTCGCGGTGACTATGCCGCTTATTGGACGGCATAACATTTACAATGCCCTCGCTGCCATTGGTGCAGGTCTCGCTCTACGCATTCCCGTCGCGAAGATTCAAGCGGCACTTTGCACGATGCCCCCCGTGCCAGGCCGTCTCGAGCGCATCGCCGCTGGCCAGCCGTTTAGCGTGTTTGTCGATTACGCGCACACTGACGATGCACTTCAGCACGTCCTAAGCACCGTCCGCGAAATTACGCCCGGCCGAGTGCTGCTCGCTTTCGGTTGCGGCGGAGCACGCGACACCGAGAAGCGTGCGAAGATGGGTAAGGTTGCTGCAGCGCTTGCCGACCAAACCTTCATCACGAGCGATAACCCGCGCCGCGAATCACCCAGTGTCATCGCTGCGCAAATTGAATCGGGTTTCCGCGCAATTCGTACTGACCAGTTCTGCGTGGAACTCGATCGCGCACAGGCCATTCGGCAGATGCTGCGCGCTGCGCGCACCGGCGACACCGTGCTCATCGCTGGCAAGGGTCATGAGACCTATCAAGAATTTGAGGACACGGTCATCCCGTTTGATGACCGGATGCACGCGCAAGAAGCGCTACATGAACTTGGCTGGACAACCAACTAATTAGCGCACGCTTCTCAAGCATGACTAATAAAGGACAGGAGGAAAGGGCTTGGGTGCCGGGATGGCTGCCCAAAGTGGTTGATTTTGCCGCAGCTGCTTCATGGCACAGTTGCCTCCAAGCCAGCAACAAGCAACGTCCTGTTTCTGCGCTATCACCGGTCGAGTTTGCCTTGTTAACTCGTGAGCCACGCTTACCAAAAAACTACAACCAAATTGGAAAACCAAAAACCCACAATTAAAATGGAATCTCGCCCTCATATGTTAGGAGTGCTAGCTGGATTAGCCCTCGCCGCCGGCCTCGTATTCGCTTCTTTGGTGGTGGCTCGCACTTGGCAGCGGGTCTCCGAGTCGCAGGTCATTTCCGTCACCGGTTCTGCCCGGCGACTCGTGAAATCAGACTTGATCGTATGGAGCGGTAATTTTTCTGCGGAGGCAAAAACTCTTTTAGCCGCCCAACAGTCTTTGAAGGCGGATCTAGCCAAAGTTGAGGCCTTCCTTGCAGCTCAAGCTGTCACCAACTACCAGGTCGGGCCCATTGGTATTCAGGAGTTGCGGCAACGGGCTAACGAGGACGGCCACCGACTCGTCGGTTACACCTTAAACCAACAGGTTACCGTTACCTCCAGTGAAGTCGAGCGCATCGCTGCGCTGGACCAGCAAACATCGAAACTGGTTGAGCAAGGTGTGCAGTTCACCACCAGCGCGCCGCGTTATATTTACACAAAAGCCGGCGAGGCAAAAATCGAGATGCTCGCGGAAGCCACGAAAGACGCTTGGGCACGAGCCGACCAGATCGCCGCCCAAGGTGCACGCAAGGTAAAAGAACTGCGCGCGGCGAGGATGGGGGTCTTCCAAATTACCCCGCTTTATACGACCAGCGGGCACTCAAACTGGGAAGGCGAGAATGACATGAGTTCGCTCGAAAAAAGTATCATGGCAGTCGTTCACGCAACATTTTCAATGAACTAACAATTGCTCCCCATCAAACCATCCACCTCTTTTTTCACCCACTAAGCAATATGGACTCGTGCCGAAGATCAGAGTGCTGTGTAGCAAACTCACCGCAACCGCACAGCCAATCTCCTAGGA
>Ga0194123_10008126_pt1 | contig 10197 bp, 10 predicted proteins | sample TA2MahsurfametaG_5_FD_155479 | JGI IMG/M metagenome (GOLD analysis project Ga0194123, IMG submission 155479) | Freshwater microbial communities from Lake Tanganyika, Tanzania - TA2015023 Mahale A surface | ecosystem: Environmental > Aquatic > Freshwater > Lake | place: Tanzania: Lake Tanganyika... | reverse complement strand
TCTTCCGCCGGTTTTGAAGGAACGCCTGTATTCGAAGTTCGTCAGTCTTGGAGAGAATGGGATGAAGGCAATGGAAGACCTGGGGAGATTTACATTGGAACCTATGGACGTGGAATTTGGAAGTCAGCGTCTTATCTGAGTACTCCCGACGTCAATATCTCTCAGCATATAACCAAGCTCCTTGCTTTTCCGAATCCGACAACCGAAAATACCACTTTGCAGTTCCATCTTGTGAGGTCAGGTAATGCAACAGTTCAAGTATACAGCATTACAGGAAGAATGGTAATAAATAAGACTATTAAAGGTTTAGAGGCAGGCGACAATTCAATTCAACTGGATTGCGAAGATTTGCCAAGAGGAACTTACATTGTGAAGTTCGTTTCGGGCAAGCAAGTGGACAACACGAAATTTGTAAAAATGTAATTAATACAATCAAATAAGGAAGGGCCAACAATCGTTGGCCTTTTTTTGTTGAATATTATGAATTTTTATTGGTAATGCCCCTTTGATGATTCGCAAAGTTGAATGAAATTTTCTAGAATCACTGCGCCTTGATAACCTGAAACTTCGGGATGGAATTGCACACTAAAATAAGGAAGTGATTCATGCATCATGGCTTCGTTCACACAAGTGTCTGACGTTGCTACATGGATAAAATTTGGGGCCACAGAGATGGATTCACAATGATCTTCTTGCATGGAGAAAATATCTGGTAATTTCGAAAATAAAGGACAAGGTTCCAATAGTTCAATTTCCCGATATTCTCGGTCCTCTTTCATTTTTGAGCCAAACGAACCGAAGTGTAAGCCTAGCAACTGATGCCCGAAACATATCCCAAAAATCGGCAGTTTGGAAAGCACGATGTATTCCATACTTTTTAGATAACTATCCATCTTGATCTCGGTTATCAATAAGGGAGCACCAGAAATAATTACACCACTGTAAGTGGATAATTCGTGTTTAATTACATCTAAAATACCAATAGTCTGAAAGTCAACGTACTCATTTACTGTTTCTTCAATAAATGGGGTTTTGGAACTGCCACAGTTGATAATTAAAATCATGATTAATAATTTAAATCCCCAATACCTTGTCGAATGATTTCAATTCCATTTCGACAATCGACAACTGTAGAACCTTCCAAATGACCGATGCCTCCGTCGATTATGAATGTTACGGTAAATTCAAAATGTTCAAAAATAGCCCGCGGATCATAGAAGAATGGTTGTATTGCGTCCTCCTCATTGCGTAATGACGTTGCAACAACAGGATTACCAAGTTTTTCGACGATCGCTAAAATAATTGAATTATCGGGTATTCGAATACCAACCTCTTTCTTATTGCTATCAAATAATCTGGGAATGTCGTTATTAGCCGTTAGAATAAATGTAAAAGGACCGGGTAAATGGCACTTCATTAATTTGAAAACAGGACGTTCTAATTGTTTCGTGTAGTTTGCGACCATGGCTAAATTTGAACAGACGAGCGAAAAATTTAGTTTATTTGATCTAATACCGCGTAATTTCGCGAGTTCTTGAATCGCCTTTTTGTTTCTCAAATCACATCCCATTGCATACAGCGAATCTGTCGGAAAAATAATTATTTCTCCATTCTTCAGACGACTGACAGCTTCATCAATCAATCTTGAATCAAGGTGATATGGGTTTATTTCAATAAGCATTTATTTTGAAATGATGCAACTAATGGCGCGGTGATCACTCAGTTCCTCTTTTTGAATTTGAAAGTCATTTGATTTTAAATCCGGGGAATGAAAAATATAGTCGATTCTTCCCGCCGGAATTTTTCCAATGTACGTGGAACCAATGCCGGTAGAAGTATTGCGAAAGGCATCTATTAATTTTCTGTTGAAAATATTGTACGTATAGGACATTGGGGTATCGTTAAAATCTCCACAGATTATCGTAGAATAGGGTGAGGAGTTTGCATGCTCCATTACCGTCCGTGCTTGGTCAGCACGATCTAAAAACGCAATTTTTAATTTTCTGTACACACCTAACATCGTTCTTTTTTCATCAAGCGTTGAGGCTATTTTTAAGTCATCATTGTACTCTTTGCTTAAGCGAATAGATTTCAAATGAACATTATATACACGAAATGTGTCATTTTCTTTAACAATATCAGCATAAATACAGTAATTTAAGTCGCTTTTATTTTGAGTTTTAAATTTTACATCTCCTTTGGCGATTATTTCATATTTAGAAAATAACGCTATACCAAAGTTTTGATTTGCATGCTTAATGAAAGCGCAACGTTCATGGTAAAATTTAGAGTTTCCTATAATCGAAAAGAGTGAATCAATGGTTTCGAATTTTGTGGGTTTTTCTTGTCTGTAAAATTCTTGAATGCAAAGGATATCGGCATTATTGTTTTTGAGAAACGAAAATATTTTATTCCGTTTGTTTATAGCTCCTTCAAAATCAGGGTTATAGATATCAAATAATCGCACATTGTAAGAAGTTATTTTAAGCTTATTTTTACCAGGGACGTCCTCTGTTAAATTAATTGAAAAGGATCTGAAATGTAATTTTCCACCGAGTAGTATTACAAATAGAGTAAAAAATACCCACTTTGAGCGAAGAATGGCCCAAAATACTAACCAACCAATATTTACAAGAATAATAATAGGATAGGCAAGGCCCACGAACGGAAGAAACGGAATTGTTTTGGGATGGAAATATGGAGAGACATAACAGAGCAGTAAAGAAATAAAACTGACAATCGATAGTGCTTTGAAAATCGAGGAAAATTTCCAGATTCTTTCTTTCCAATTAGCCATTCTTACTTTGGTTAAATAAGAAATCTTTTTCTTCTACAGTCAGTGAATCATAGCCTGATTTAGCTATTTTGTCTAATATTTTATCTGTTCTTTCTTGTTTTTTTCTTCTTTCATAGGCGTAATCTTCATCGGTCTTCATCGTTGATTTACGTCCAGATTTTTCTGGATTAGACTTAAAAAGCTGTTTGAAGGAATTCCACCAACGCTGTATCATTATCAAAATATTTTTGGGCGAATTTAAGCGTTGAACCGACCAAAAACCAAACATTGCGCCACCTAAATGAGAAAAATGTGCAATATGGTCATCTCCAGTGGATAATCCGACCAGGTCTATAAGCCAAAATAATACAGCGATAACAAAAATGGGTACAGGTAGCACGCCAAATAACATCAATTTCAAATTGGGGCTGTAAAATGCCAGAGCAGACAGAATTGCCATGATAGAACCTGAAGCACCAATAATTACCGTTGAATTCTCTTGTAATGCTGGAAACAGTAAGTGAGCAACGAGTTCAAAAATTCCTCCGAAAATTCCTCCGAAAAGGTAGGTTAACCATAATTTGCGCTTGTCGAAAAGGCCTTCATATATTTTCCCAATAAAATAGAGAACTAACATGTTTTGTACAAAATGAAGAAACTCAATATGCGAAAAAATACTGGTAAAAAGCCCCCATGGCTTAAATAGAAATTGGGAAATTTCAGTTTCTAGGCAAAAAATATTTCGATTAAAATGTAGAAAGAAAGGCTCTTCTAATAACGACAAACGAATAACGGTGTTTATCAAGTGAATAAGAATAAAAACAAAAAGATTAATGAGCAACAACCGGTGTGTCATTGATCCAAATTTCAATTGAAATTTTAGTTCTCCCAAGAGGCTTCGTTGACTATTTTGCATTACCAAAAGTTAGTTCTGTCGCTTTTCCTCCAAAACAAAACGATAATTCCCCCAACTATTGCTCCGCCAACATGTGCTAAATGGGCGGTGTTATCACCGACATTATCCATATAAGCGAGATACACCTCTAATAGAAAATATATTCCCACAAGGTACTTTGCTTTCACAGGGATGGCAAAATACAACATAAATTCTGTATTGGGAAAGAGAATTGCAAAAGCTGCCATCACTCCAAAAACAGCACCAGATGCTCCTACCATCGGAGTAAACGATTTTATTACGTAGTCTCGGTATTCAGGCACATTGTAATAGTCATTTTCTTGGAAATTTCCTTCTGCAAGAATGGCATTCACATTGTCTAAATTATAATTGAGTGTTATGAGTTTTTCTTTCAGTAATTCTAGCTCATAAACACCAATTGCATTGTAAAGTGCAAAAGCACCAAGGGCACAGGATATGTAAAAAATAAAAAAGCGTTTTGGACCCCAAATCCTCTCTAAATATCCTCCGAGCATTACAAATAGCCACATATTGAAAAAAATATGTAAAAAACCGGCATGCATAAAAAAATGCGTGACAATTTGAAAAGGTTGAAAAAGAGGGGAGTTAACATAGTGAGCACCAAACTGGGAGGTGAGGTTAATTCCTTTTAATTCCAGGACATAAGTTGCCACAAAAAAAACGATGTTCAGTATGAGAATGTTCTTGGTAACTTGGGGAATATTTTGAAACATAGTTAAAATTTAAGGTCAATTTCAGAAAAGGGTAGTGTAGAAACTATACGTTTTCCATCTGTTGTATACTGGTGTTCTTCACATTGAAATAATTCTTCTATGAGATGTTGCGCGGCTTCTTGTGTGTCTATTTTTTTTGATCGACTTGAAACCTTTGCAATTTTCTCAATGAACTTTGTAGCCACATCAATTTTTTCAATGTCTTGTTGCTCTGCTGTCCTTAGTAATTCTTCCATGAGCGCTGTAGTTGCCTCTACAGGCAGAAATGAAGGAATTCCTTCTATGTTGAGGTTGAAATTTTCAATAGTTCCTGAAAAACCTAATTGCTTGAAAAGTGTAACATTTGAGTTCCAAAAATCTAGGTCTTTTCTTTGTATCGAGATAGTTATTGGAAAAAGTAAGGATTGACTGGAAAGGGGAGAGTGTATAAATTTAGAGGCAATAGCTGTATAGAGTATGCGTTCGTATGCTCTTCTGAAATGTATTAACATGAGTCCTGATTTACATGGACTTACAATATACTTTCCATGAAAAAGGAGTTGTGTTGTACCTTTTGAGAAATTATTTTCTTCAATTTCGGGAAGCGTAAGTTGTTCGTCTCCTGTCAATTCTTGTATTTTATAAAACTCTTCCCAGTTGGTAATTGCCGCTTGATCCTGTCCAAAACCTTGCTTGTTTAATCCTTTACTGAAACCATTACCGCTAGATCCACTTGATTTACCTTGTTGATTTTCAAAAGGATTATAAAGCGGATTTACTTTGATTTTAGGTTCCACTAAATCGTTTTTGCGATAGTCACTTGGTAAATCAAATGCTGTATCGCGTTCAAAGTCTAGTGTCGGAAAAACATTATACTTTCCTAAAGCTTGTCGCACGCTGCTTGTTAAAATGGAATAGATAAATCGGTCCTCCTCAAATTTAATTTCTGTTTTCGTCGGATGTACGTTCACATCAATTTTAGAAGGGTCTATTTCAAAAAAAATAAAGTAGCTTGGGTAATATTTATCAGGAATTAATCCCTCGTATGCTTTGGAAATAGCGTGGTGGAAATAACCGTCTTTAAAAAAGCGATTATTGACAAACAGAAACTGTTCTCCTCTGCTTTTTTTTGCCTTATCCGGTTTTCCAATAAATCCTGAAACTTTCACAATATTCGTCACTTCCTCTAACGGGACCAGTTGCTCATTGGTATTCTTGCCAAACAAGTCAACGATGCGCTTTCTTACATTTGCGGTTGGAAGGTTATGTATTTCGTTGCCATTATGTATGAGAAGAAATCGAATTTCTGGATGCGCCAATGCAATGCGTTCGAATTCATCGCGAATGTGTCCAAATTCGATACTGTCGGATTTCAAAAAATTCCTTCTTGCAGGAACGTTGTAAAATAAGTTTTTAACCTCTAAGGTACAGCCAATCGAACATACCACTTCCTCTTTTGCTGAAATTTGACCCCCTTCAAGTTTGAGTTGTATTCCTACATCTGTCTTTTCACCCTGCTTTGTGGTCAGTTGCACATGTGCAATTGAGGCTATAGATGCGAGTGCTTCTCCACGAAAACCTTTCGTCTGTAATGAAAAAAGATCAGACGCAGTTTTTATTTTACTCGTCGAGTGGCGCAAAAAACAAATAATGGCATCCTCCTCGCTCATTCCCTTACCATTGTCAATGACTTGAATTGAGGTTCTACCAGCATCTTTGATAATGATTTTCACTTCGGTAGCCTCCGCGTCAATGGCATTTTCTACTAACTCCTTTACAACAGAAGCAGGTCGTTGAATGACCTCGCCTGCGGCAATTTGATTCGCAATATGCTCGGGAAGTTGTTGAATAATTCCCATTTCTACTCCATTAATCGAAAAACAACAGAATCAATTTGTCCCAGACCGTTAAAAATAAAATAACCGAGGGTTAAAATTATGGCTATGAGTATCAAAATTCGCGTATTGGATTGAAATTTAGCACCTTCCCTTTCTTTTCCCATAGCCCAAGAATCCCTCATTTGTTCTCTGAAAATTGCTTTTCTTTCTTCGTCAGTGGCATTTTCAAGGTCTTCGTATTGCTTTCTTTTTAATTCAAGGCGCTCCTTGCGTTCATCGTAAAATCGAGTGTAGAAGCTAAATCGCTTGTAACGTGCGGGAGTATTAAATAACTTCAGTGCCATCACTAACAAAAGTAGCGATAATACTCTAAATTACATATGAATTAACAATTCTTAATGCTCTCAGAAGCGCACAATCGATCCTGTGTAAACCAATTTTTCTCCTTGCACGGGTTTTGACAACACGACTCTCCAGATATAGGCCTTATCTAGCGGAATTAAATTTCCCGTTCGCCTATCTATTCCATCCCATGGTTGAGAGGCATCAGTTGAGGTGAACACTGTACCTGAGTTATCAGGATCTAATACAGTAAGAACGAATGGTACATTTCTTACGGTCAGTGCATACGGCATGAAGTTCATTCTTCTTGCATCATTAGAACTTGGGCTAAAGGAATTTACAGCCAATAAATTATAGTCCTCTTGAAGGTGAAAAATTCTAGAAGATTTTGCCTTGCAACCGAAATCATTTTGGGCGCTAATTTCAATAATGTTTCTGCCTTTGTCGAATAACAATAAATCGTGTTTTACATGATTTGCATTTTCGCACACTTTTCCGTTAAGAGACCACCTCACAATTGTTTCATTTGTCGAACACTCACCATGTAATACCGGCAAACCAGTTTCATAATCAAGTTCATCTGCAATTTGCAATTCCAACATGGGTGATTTATTTACAGTGAACGATTTCTCATCAAGTATTGAATTGGATTGCAATCTGTCTGTATATGAAATGGTGTAAACTCCCGTTTCTTCGAGGGTGCAGGTCAATTTATCTCCTTTTTGGATTTGTATCTTCTTTCCTGAGGGTGAAGTCAGAACAAGGGTGTGTTCCTCTTTATTTAGCATTTCAAAAATATCGCCGTAGCATTTTGAGGCGAAATCGGGGAGTTGGACTATATTCGAAGATTTTTTACTCGGATCTTGTACCTTGGTTTCGTTAGATAGCACAACATTCAACGAGTTTAGTGGAGGGTTTGTATTGTCTGAAGCACTAACGGAATTATGCACGGTTGTGTGTTCACTCGCAATTTCAGTTGTGTTTTTTAAGCTTGTAATTTCCTTTGGCGAATTTAAGATGATTTTTTTCGGACTTTCATCATTTTTGCGCAATAAATTATCTTCCGATTGTTTTTCAACTTTGGTATTTTTTGAATCATTGTTTACTTTGCCCTCTGGATGAGTGTTAGCCGTATCGGCGCTATGATTCACAAGAAGTACCGAAATTATTCCTACAATTACTAAAACAGTGGCAACCCCGAACCCCCATTTTAAGTAATTGGTTTTTGGTCCCTTAGGCAACTTTTTTTCTAATGACGTCCATGCTTCGGCATCATAGGGAAGCTCGAACGATTCGAGCGACTCTCTGAACCGATCTTCAATCTGCTTATTACCATCCATCATGAGTCGATGTGTTTAAATTTTTCATTTAACATACGTTGTAAATTCATTTTAGCCTTTGCCAAATTTGACTTCGATGTTCCCTCATTAATTCCTAGTAGCTCCGCGATTTCCTTGTGAGAATAATTTTCCATCACGTAAAGGTTAAAAACGGCACGATAGGCAGGAGATAATTTGCCGATGGCTTCCAGGGCAATTTCCCCTTTTAGTTCGAGTAAATCCATTTTTTCATTTTCTACCATTTCATCCATTCCTTCCTGCTTAAAATCGTTGTCTTGATCACTTAAAAATGGACTGCGTTTTGCTTTCCGAATGTAGTCTATTGCTGTATTTGCTACAATTCTTCTTATCCACCCTTCAAATGAACCTTTAAAATCAAAAACACCTAATTTATCAAAGACCTTTATAAATCCCTCCTGAAGAACTTCCTGAGCTGTATCTTTGTCGCTAATGTACCTAAGACATACCACCATCATTTTTCCGTAAAATTGTTTAAATAACTGCTCTTGCGACCTCCGGTCATTTCTGAGACAGCCCTCAACAATTACTTTCAAATGATTTTTGCTCTCCAAGTTTCAACAGTTTAATAACGATTACAAATGCACCGGGTTGCCTATCAATTTTAGAATACACAGAATTTATTAGCAAATAAAGTGAATTTGTATGAAATTCACTAAATTCGCGGCTTGTACGAAATTATTAATCAAAATCTAAAATCCAATGAAAGTTACCGTTGTCGGAGCAGGAAATGTTGGTGCAACATGTGCAGATGTTTTAGCCACTCGAGAAATAGCCAATGAAATTGTATTACTCGACATTAAAGAGGGGTTTGCAGAGGGAAAGTCTCTTGATATTTGGCAAACAGCTCCAATAAATCTTTATGACTCTCGGACAATTGGTTCCACGAATGATTATGCGCTGACCAAGGACTCTGATGTAGTTGTAATTACGTCTGGTCTCCCAAGAAAGCCAGGAATGTCGAGAGATGATTTAATTGCAACAAATGCAGGTATTGTCAAAACTGTTACTGAAAATGTTGTAAAGTACTCCCCGAATGCCATTATTATTGTTGTTTCAAATCCTCTGGATGTAATGACCTATTGTGCTTTTTTGACTGCAAAAGTAGAATCGTCGAAAGTATTTGGTATGGCTGGAGTGCTTGACACGGCCCGGTACAGAGCATTCCTTGCTGAGGAACTCAATGTTTCACCGAAAGATATCCAAGCTATTTTATTGGGAGGGCACGGAGACACTATGGTTCCACTGCCGAGATACACTACCGTTGCTGGTATTCCCGTTACTGAGTTGATAAAGGACGACAAGTTGAATGAAATTATCGAAAGGACAAAATTTGGTGGAGGTGAGATTGTTAAATTACTAGGAACATCTGCATGGTATGCACCTGGTGCAGCGGCAGCTCAGATGGTTGAGGCGGTAATTCGAGACCAAAAAAGAATTTTCCCTGTGTGTGCATGGTTACAAGGAGAATACGGGCTTAAAAATATTTACCTCGGCGTACCAGTTGTACTCGGTAAAAAAGGCATCGAAAAAATCATTGAATTACACCTCAATGAGGCGGAAAAGGCCTTGCTAATGGAATCTGCAGAGGCTGTGAAAAGCGTCATGGACGTTCTGGATACAATGAATGCAAATGCATGAACTAAGCTCGAGATAATATAAAAAAGCGGAATCCCGCTTTTTTTTTGAATGAATTTTAAATTTTAGTATCTGTAGTGTTCGGATTTGAAAGGTCCTTCCACTTTTACTCCGATATAATCTGCTTGTTCGCCAGTTAAGGTTTCAAGTTCAACACCAATCTTCGCAAGATGTAGACGTGCTACTTTTTCATCTAAATGTTTGGGTAGGGTGTAAACATCGTTTTCATAGTTGGAGAAATTGTGCCAAAGTTCTATCTGCGCCAAGGTTTGATTGGTAAACGAATTTGACATAACAAACGAAGGATGTCCGGTAGCACAGCCTAAATTTACAAGCCTTCCCTCCGCCAAAATAATTATTTCGTTGCCATTAACGTTGTAAATGTCAACTTGGGGTTTAACCGTGTATTTAGTGGAACCATATTTTGTATTTATCCATGCCATATCTATTTCATTATCAAAATGACCAATATTGCATACAATAGCTTTATCTTTCATTTTCTCAAAATGACGACCTACGACAATATTTTTATTTCCTGTTGTTGTTACTATAATATCTCCAAGTTGAACAACAGAATCTAGTCTTTTCACCTCGAATCCATCCATTGCCGCCTGTA
>Ga0194123_10008119_pt1 | contig 10203 bp, 7 predicted proteins | sample TA2MahsurfametaG_5_FD_155479 | JGI IMG/M metagenome (GOLD analysis project Ga0194123, IMG submission 155479) | Freshwater microbial communities from Lake Tanganyika, Tanzania - TA2015023 Mahale A surface | ecosystem: Environmental > Aquatic > Freshwater > Lake | place: Tanzania: Lake Tanganyika... | reverse complement strand
ATGGTGGCGCCACAGCGTTGTGCCACTCCGGTTTGCGGTTCCACATTCAGCAGGACAGCGACATCCCGGCGTCGAGCCAGCTGTACAACCAGATCTGCTTTGCGATCGCCGCGCGCCACTTCCCTCCGGGCCATCGCTTACCAAGCACGCGCCAGCTGGCGATGCAGACCGGCCTGCACCGCAACACGATCAGCAAGGTGTACCGCCAGCTGGAAAACGATGGCGTTGTGGAAGCCATGGCCGGCTCCGGCATCTACGTGCGCGACCAGCAGAACCCGCGCGACATCAAACCGGCCCCCGGCCCCCGCAGCCGCCACCTGCCCGACATCGACCGCGAGGTGCGCCAGAGCGTGGATGGGCTGCTCAACGCCGGCTGCACCCTGCAGCAGGCCCGCGACCTGTTCACCCGCGAGATCGACTGGCGCCTGCGCTGCGGCGCTCGCGTGCTGGTGAGCACCCCTCGGGAAGACATCGGTGCCTCGATGCTGATCGCCGAGGAGCTCACCCCCCATCTGGATGTGCCCGTCGAGGTGGTGCCGATGGAAGAGCTCGAAAGCGTGCTCGAGAGCTCCAGCAACGGCACGGTGGTCACCAGCCGCTACTTCCTGCAGCCGGTGGAAGAGATCGCCCGCCGCCACAGCGTGCGGGCCGTGCCGGTAGACCTCAACGACTTCCGCCACGAGCTCGATCTGCTCAAAGACCTAAGGGCCGGCAGCTGTGTGGGGCTGGTGAGCATCAGCCCCGGCATCCTGCGGGCCGCCGAGGTGATCCTGCACAGCATGCGCGGCAATGAGCTGCTGCTGATGACGGCAACCCCTGATGCAAGCAGTCGCTTGCTGGCCTTGCTGCGCGCCTCGAGCCACGTGCTCTGCGATCGCCCCAGCCTGCCGCTGGTAGAGCAGAACCTCCGCCAGAACCGCGCACAGCTGATGCGTCTGCCCCAGGTGCACTGCGCCCAGAGCTACCTGGGCAGCGCCACGATCGATCTGCTGCGCAAGGAGATCGGCCTGCTGGGCTCCTGAGCAGGAAAGGATCACTCCGCCGGACGCCACGGCAGAATCACGGCATGTTCAACGCCCTGCGCGCCGACCTGGCAATAATCAAGGAGCGCGATCCTGCAGCACGCGGGGCGCTAGAGATCCTGCTCTGCTACCCGGGCCTGCATGCGCTCACGCTTCACCGGGTGAGCCATAGGCTGTGGCAGCTGCGGTGGCCGTTGCTACCACTCATGGCACGGCTGCTCAGCCAGCTGGGTCGCTGGCTGACCGGCATTGAGATACATCCCGGTGCTCAGATAGGCAAAGGTGTGTTCATTGACCACGGCATGGGAGTCGTGATCGGCGAAACGACAATCATTGGCGATCAATGCCTGCTATATCAAGGTGTGACCCTGGGAGGCACCGGTAAAGCGCATGGGAAACGACACCCGACGTTGGCCAACAACGTGGTAGTCGGTGCGGGCGCCAAGGTGCTGGGAGCTATCAAAGTGGGTGCCAACACTCGCATCGGCGCTGGTTCAGTGGTGCTGCGCGATGTCAATCCAGACAGCACGGTGGTTGGCATTCCTGGAAGAGTGATCAACCAAAGCGGAGTTCGCATTGACCCATTAGCCCACTCAGCGTTACCCGACGCGGAAGCACGGGTGATCCACAATCTGATGGAGAGAATCGACGAATTAGAAAGCCAGGTAATGGGTCTTCAGACTTGGATGAGGGCTCTCGCCCAGGGGAGCAAAAACCTCCCACCATCAGCCGGTCAGGCTCAAAATCTTCAAGACCGCGAAATTCTCGAATTGCTTGGAAGCGAGGAAAAAGGATCAAGGTCATCAGCACAACAAGAACCATGAGTCCCACCTTGAGTTTTTTCATGCCGATCCTCAGGCGACACGAGCTGATTTTTAGGCTGATCAAAAGAGAGGTGATCGGCAGGTACAGAGGGTCTGCACTTGGCATGACGTGGAGCCTGCTCAACCCGTTGATGATGCTCGCCGTATATACATTCGTCTTCTCGGCGATATTCAACTCTCACTGGGGAAACGATCCGGCAAACAGCGGCACAGCGGCGTTCGCGGTTAATATTTTTACAGGCTTAATTGTCTTCAACTTATTTGCAGAATGCATCAACAGGGCTCCTTCTTTGATGTTGGAGAATGTGAACTTTGTGAAGCGCGTCGTTTTCCCTCTAGAGATCCTTCCGATTGTATCGGTTGGATCTGCGTGCTTTCATGCCATGAACAGTCTTGGCATTCTACTTGTCTTCCTACTGGCCACCAAGGGAAGCTTACCGATCAGTCTTCTGGCTCTACCAGTCGCCTGGGCTCCCATCATCATGGGATGCCTCGCCTGCTCCTGGCTCCTCGCAGCATTAGGAGTCTATATCAGAGATATAGGCCAGTTGTCCTCCATAGTCGTAAGCATGCTGATGTTCACAAGTGCTGTTTTTTATCCCTTATCTGCACTACCAGACTCAATCGACTGGCTCGCCAGAGTAAACCCGTTACTGGGTGCAATAGAAAAGACAAGACTCATCGTTGTGCAAGGAGCAATACCGTCACCAGGAGAGCTGGCAATCCCCTTAATATTGGCATTGACTAGCTGTGAGATTTGCTACCGTTTGTTCGAGAAGTCAAGGAAAGGGTTTGCTGATGTCATTTAACATGAAAGCAGATGAAGTTATTCTTTCGGCGACTGACGTAAGCAAATGTTACAATATTTACTCAAGACCTCGTGACAGGCTTTTTCAGGGATTAAGCAGGGGCAGGAAGAAGTTTTACAAGGAATTTTGGGCTCTTCAGGGAATCTCATTTAACCTCAAGAAGGGGCACGCACTTGGTATTATTGGCAAGAATGGCTCTGGAAAGAGCACTTTACTACAAATCATCTGTGGAACATTAACTCCCACGAGTGGGACGGTCTCCGTATCGGGCAGAATTGGTGCACTGCTCGAATTAGGTAGCGGATTCAACCCAGAATTCACAGGAGTTGAGAATGTTTTTATCAATGGATCAGTACTCGGACTCTCCAAGCGAGAGATCCAGGACAGGCTAGATGATATCCTGGCATTTGCAGATATCGGTGATTTTGTTCATCAGCCAGTCAAGACATACTCAAGCGGCATGGCAGTTCGCCTAGCCTTCGCAGTACAAGCACACATAAGTCCAGATCTACTCATCGTCGACGAAGCGCTAGGAGTGGGCGACGAGATGTTTCAGAAGAAATGCTTTTCGCATATCGCTGGGCTGCGCGAGGAGGGGACGTCCATCCTGCTCGTGACTCACAATGGCCAACAAATTACACGCTACTGCGATGAAGCACTGCTGTTAGATTCTGGAAAGATGATAGTACATGGATCTCCAAAACGAGTACTAGTCAGCTATCAACAGCTACCAAGAAGAGTAGATAAGTCATTAGCCGACGATGCTGGAGGAAGAATCTGCAAGTCAGAGATAGAAGGCAATAAGCCTTTCGAAGGAATGGATGCCACACTCACCGAGTGTGGCGCATGGCTGGACAGTAGCTTGTCTCCCGAATCAACCCAAAAGAGCCTTTCTACAAATGTAGAGATCATAAGAGTAGAATTTCAAGAGCGCAATGGTATTCCGATCAACAAGATTCCATTTGGGGAAGAGTTCTGGTTGAGCCTTACGGTTAAAGCCCTGCAAGACTTGAAGGACATCTATGTCGGGTGCAGCATCAGCAGTCACCAAGGCGTAAGAATCACAGGTCAGAATACAGGCAACAGCGATCTAGTTCCTGAGTTGGCAAAGATCAAAAAGAATCAGGAGGTGATGATAAGGTTTGCCTTTCAAGGATGCCTGTGGCCTGGTATTTACTTCTCAAGCTGCGGAGTACTAAAACAAGGGAATGATTCAGATTTTCTCCACCGCATCATTGATGCTGCTGTCATTCAGATCACGGATAGTGAGGGAATCTCACCAACGCCGATTGGACTGATTGATGCCAAGACAAGACCGCCTGAGATCACAGGACTGACTCTTCAGGAGCCGTGAGGCTGGAACATAAACATCGAATAGATCACATTGCGGCGCATCTGGGTCATCATCTCGAGGAACATGTCGTAGCCCTCGTTCTTGTATTCGATTAGCGGATCTTTCTGGCCGTAGCCACGCAGGCCCACGGATTCGCGTAGGGCATCCATGGCCTGGAGGTGTTCGCGCCAGAGGGTGTCGATCTGCTGGAGGATGAAGAAGCGCTCGGCTTCGCGCATCAAGCCGGGGCGTTGCTGCTCAATCTGGCCTTCCTTGATGTCGTAGGCGTTGCGCAGCTGCTCCTGCAGGAAAGCCTTGAGCTCCTCCACCGAGAGGCCGCGCAGCTGCTCGGGTTTGAGATCTTCCAGGAGATACACAAATTCCTGCACCTTGCTCACGAGGCGATCGAGATCCCACTCCTCGGGCGGCAAATCGGGGTTCACATAGGCTTCCACGATGTCGTCCATGGTGCGCTCGCCATAGCCCACCACCTGCTGCTTGAGCTCGCGGCCCTCGAGCACACGGCGGCGCTCGGCATACACGGCCTTGCGCTGGTTGTTCATCACCTCGTCGTACTCGAACACCTGCTTGCGGATGTCGTAGTAATACGTTTCCACCTTCTTCTGGGCGCCCTCCAGGGAGCGGGTGAGCATGCCGGATTCGATCGGCATGTCTTCCTCCACGCGGAAGGCATTCATCAGGCCGGCCACGCGGTCGCCACCGAAGATGCGCAGAAGGTTGTCTTCCAGAGAGAGGAAAAAGCGAGTGGAGCCGGGATCGCCCTGGCGGCCGGCGCGGCCGCGCAGTTGGTTGTCCACGCGGCGGGATTCGTGGCGCTCGGTGCCAATCACGTGCAGGCCGCCCGCTTCGCGCACCTGCTCGTCTTCGGTGTTGGTCACGACTTCATATTCCGTTTTCACCCGGGCGATCATCGAGCGCAGAGCCTGGATCTGGGCGTCGTCGCTGGGGGCCTTTTCAGCCGCCTGGGCGATCTTGTCTTCCAGCTCGAGCACGGTGAGCTGGCGGTCGCCCCAGGCCTTCACCAGATCGTGGGCAAGCTCGGAGAGGGAGTGCTCGGTGGCGTCGGTGAGGGCGCAGGGATAAAGGGCACCCATGGCGCGGGCTTCGGAGGGGGCTTTGGCGGCAGCGGCACTGGAGGCGGCGCCGAAACCAGGGGCTGCTTCAGGGGCACGCTGCAGCGGCACCGGCGGTTTGTGGCCCTCTTCGGGGCGCACCAGGCGCGGCAACAGCACCTCGCGCAGCTTGAGGCGGGCCATGTAATCGGCGTTGCCGCCCAGGATGATGTCGGTGCCGCGGCCGGCCATGTTGGTGGCGATGGTCACGGCGCCGGCGCGGCCTGCCTGGGCCACGATCTCAGCCTCGCGCTCCACGTTTTCCGGCTTGGCGTTAAGCAGGTTGTGGGGGATCTGCTGTTCTGCCAGGAGAGCTGAGAGCAACTCAGATTTCTCCACGCTGGTGGTGCCCACCAACACCGGCCGTCCGGTTTTGTGCACCTCGGCGGTTTCCAGGGCCACGGCGCGCCACTTGGCCGTTTCGTTCTTGTACACCTGATCGGTCCAGTCGGCCCGCGAGCGCACCCGGTTGGTGGGGACGATGGTGACTTCGAGCTTGTAGGTCTTCTCGAATTCCACCTCTTCTGTTTTGGCGGTGCCGGTCATGCCGGCGAGGCGAGGGTAGAGCAGGAAGAAGTTCTGGTAGGTGATTGAAGCGAGCGTTTGCGTTTCGGGCTGAATCGGCAGGCCCTCCTTGGCCTCGATCGCCTGGTGCTGGCCATCGCTCCAGCGGCGGCCGGGCATCACGCGGCCGGTGAACTCATCCACGATCACGGCATCGCTGCCACGCACGATGTAGTTCACGTCTTTCACGAACAGCTCTTTGGCTTTGAGCGCATTGTTGATGTAGTGCGCCCAGGGGTCCTGGGGATCAAACAGATCGCTCACGCCGAGCAGTTGCTCGGCTTTGGCGTAGCCCTCATCGGTGAGGGTGCAGTTGCGCTGCTTCTCATCCACCTCGTAGTCGCCTTCGGGATCGATGCCGTCCTTACCGAGTTCGGCGGCGCGCACCAGGGCGGCGGCCACCTCGGCGGCCTGTTGATACTTCTCCTGGGGACGCTCCACCTGGCCGGAGATGATCAGCGGCGTGCGGGCTTCGTCGATCAGAATCGAGTCGACTTCGTCGATCACGCAGTAGTGGAACTCGCGCTGCACAACCTCGGCGATGTCCGCCGCCATGTTGTCGCGTAGGTAGTCGAAGCCCAGCTCTGAGTTGGTGGCGTAGGTGATGTCGCAGCCGTAGTTGAGGCGGCGGGTGGCGGGATCCATGTCTTGCTGGATCAAGCCCACCGAAAGGCCGAGGAAACGGTGCACCTGGCCCATCCACTCCGCGTCGCGGCGGGCGAGGTAGTCATTCACCGTGACCACGTGCACACCACGGCCGGTGAGGGCGTTGAGGTAGGCGGGCAGGGTGGCCACAAGGGTTTTGCCTTCACCGGTTTTCATCTCGGCGATCTGGCCGTCGTGCAGCACCATGCCGCCGATCAGCTGCACATCGAAGTGGCGCATGCCGAGCACGCGCTTGCCCGCTTCGCGCACCACGGCGAAGGCCTGGGGCAGCAGCTCATCGAGCAGCTTTCGCTCCCGCTCGAGGGTGGCCTCACGGCTGCTGCCGCGGTTCTGGCACTCCAGCTGAAGGGCAGCGAGCTTGCCACGGAATTCAGTGGTGAGGCCGCGCAGCTCGTCGTCGGAAAGGGGAGCAACCTCCTCCTCCAGCAGGCTGATATCAGAAACGATCGGCTGGTACCGCTTCAGCTTGCGGGCATTGGGATCACCCAGCAGCAGCTTGAGCATGGTTAGAGCCGATGTATGCAGAAGAAGATTACCGAAGAGGGGGAATCTCCAAAAGCAAAGACGATGCTCTGCTGAAAGCGGATGAAGAGATTCGAACTCTCGACCCTCTCCTTGGCAAGGAGATGCTCTACCACTGAGCTACATCCGCGGCCACTGTGGCCAGCGCCCTCGTCGGGCACTCACAAATCATGCACCACAACTCCCCCCGCGGTCAAGCCACCGCCCCCAACGCCCTCCAGAAAGCAGGTGGCTGGGGTAACCAGCGAGGATGAGGGCCTGCTTCCAACCCCGGGAGGAAAGGGCCAGGCGACCTGGATCCTCGCTCAGACATCCCCGAGCAACGGACCGCTTGAGGAAAGGAAAACCTCTGCGGAGAAGCTCACGCCAAGCGAAGAGGGTCTGGTTAATCGCTGTGTGGTTAGGAAAGAGAGCTTCTACGCGAAAGCCAAGCTGATCAGCAACGAAGGAAGAAAGCCGAAGCTCGTAAGCCTGAACAACAGCATGCTTACTCTCCAACTGACGGATATTGCGTACCCAGACATCGAATGCGGGACAAGAGAGCAAGAGAGGCTTGAAAGCAAGGAAATAACTCTGAAGGTGCCAACAATATTCATGACTTTCAGTTAGTCCGACAAGCTGAGCATCAGACCTTTCAACAGAGGCGAGTGCTTGCTGAAGGCTTTTCTGTGTAACGGGCCCAAGCACACTGTCATTGAGCCAAAGCAACAAAGGCGCTGAACGACATAAGTCATCAGATGCCCAGTAATCAGACCACGCAGAGAAGTCATAGCCAAGATTCGCTCGTTGAAAGATCTGTAAACCAACCGTAGGACTCTTTAGAGAAGACATCCTCCAAAACCTTCCGAACAGACGCCGATCAGCGTTCAGGATTAGAGCAACATTGCACTGCGCATCCAATAAAGAAGAAACAAGGTGAAGAAGGTGCGGGTCAGGCCGAAGAGTTCTCACATAACTAACGAGTACAGCAAGAGGCCGGGAAGCAGCAAACGCTTCATTGCGGATGGAATGCATCATAATAAGAGTTTAAACATCTTGTTGAGCAAAGGGTAACGAAAGCCAAGGGTGGCGATCTTGAAGCAATCGACTTAAACGCCTGATATCACGATCAGATTCCAGATCACGCATCGAGCCTTGATGACTGCGATATGTCGCAAGAACTTCAGGACAGAGAACACCATGATACCCAGCATCGATCAACTTACACCAAAAGTCATAATCTTCCCAACCACCGGGAACATGCGAGTAACCGCCAACATCAAGCCAGGCGGAACGAGAGACAAGCGCCATAGCATCAATGTAATTACCAGTAACAAATCTCTCTGACTGCCAGCTGAAAGCACTTACGAGTAAACGCGCATCAAAACCTCGTGTCAGACACTCAACACGCTGCAGAGGATGGACAACTGCTAGTGTTGGACTAGCGCCTCTGGTTAAGCGCAGGCAGGAAGCCAGGGCATGCCGTTCAAGAGTGTTATCCGCATCCACAACAAAGCACCAGGGTGCAAGTGCACGGGAAAAAGCTGTATTCCGGGCCGAAGCCAAACCAGAATTGGAGTGATGTCGAAGAAGCGAGGCACGAGCAAAACGGCCACCGTTACATAAAAGCCAATTAGATACAACGGCTAAACCGTCATCAGTTGATGCGTCGTCAACGACAATCAACTCCAGATCTAATAGAGTTTGGGCATAGACGCTAGCCAAGGCATCCAAGATACAATCAGAATAGTTGTAAAGGCTGATAACAACTGCTGCAGCTGGAGCTGGAGCTGTCGTCAGTTCATGCGACCAAATCAGATCACAGGGGGCTTCAATCAGCGAAGGAAGGGGCAAAGGCTTTGGATAGCCTTGTTTCCGCCATGCAAGTTCATGAAGAAGCACAAAAGGACTCAAGGGAGTCCTGAAAAGCTGAGGCTTCAGACATGGAGTCAGCTCAGCATCACAAGCTGTGTGCAGCAGATTCCACACTCCTGATGATTTCTCATATGTATTTGGATTAAGCCTAACGATTTGAAAGCCAGAAACTATCAGATGGCACAACCATTGAACAACTATGCTGGGGGATTTATCAGTACCAAATACAAGATCATCAAAACCAGGGAACCATTGCACCTCGTCGGTTAGCTGGCGAGTCCACACCTCATCAGCCTTTCCGAGACAAATGGGACGGGTTTTGTCCAAAACCCGTGGGTCCGGAATACCGAACAAGCGAGCGTAATCGGGGAATTCACTTGCCCGAAGGGAAACGATGTCTAGAGTGAACCTACTAAGAGGTATAGTCCTGGCCCCAAAGAGTTTTAGAAGTGAGGCCAAATGAGCGGTAGCATCCGTCAGAACTACAGCCTTAAACTGTGAGAGTCTAAGGAGGTAGCGAAGCAGGGCAGGGGGGCAATTATCCCGGATACTCGGATCAGTAAGCAGGAGGATCGTACTAACAGGGCGAATGCTTGGGGTATCCCCAAGGGCGAAGAATTGAACTACTCTGGGAAAATAAAGAGACCAGACCATTGATGACCACTCATTGACTGGCCTGTCAATGACTAGGTCAACAGAAGCAGGCAGAAAATAGAAAGCATCATACTCATCAAAACAACTGTCGGACTCAAGACATATAGAAGTCTCAACAAGGAACTTCCACTCTTTCTGGCTGACACCTTGCCTACGCCAACGCAATAGACGGCACAGTGCTCTAAAACAAGAGGACCTTGAAAGACGTAACGCTGCCGGATAAGTTGAGGTCAGCATGAACGACGAGAATCGAGAACCCTGTGGTAAAGCTCCAGATCGCTTCTGTAGTAAGACTCGAATAACCGACGAGAGTCAGAGCAAAAGAAATGACTGATTAACTGATCACTGCGTGTGCTTGTCCTGGGTCCCAGAGACTCCCGCGAAGGAAAGACGATGCTGGAACCTAGATGCTGGTTGACAGCATCAACGGCCAAATGCATCTTTGTCATAGGCCACAGCTCACATTTCGTGCTCTCTGGAAATCCAGCAAGGATTCTGGTCATCGGACGCCAATGATCATTATCAACATGAGATGAATCAGATTCTGTGAGCCACTGAAGAAACTGAAGAAAAGTTGGCTTCTTGACGTTTGACAAAGAGTGGTGCGCAAAGATTTCGGGAATAACGCACTCACTGAAAAAAGATCTAGGATTTGTGTGATATAGGATTTTATCAAGAAAGGCACTCAGCACACGCTGTATAGGGTCTCTAATCACGGAAAAGAAAGTGGCGCCATGGTTGGCTACAGCGTGCTGGTAAGTAGCATACTGAGTGGAATTGAGAATCGAAACGTAAGGCAGGGGGAGTTTTTCTGCATCGTGC
>Ga0194123_10008114_pt1 | contig 10207 bp, 10 predicted proteins | sample TA2MahsurfametaG_5_FD_155479 | JGI IMG/M metagenome (GOLD analysis project Ga0194123, IMG submission 155479) | Freshwater microbial communities from Lake Tanganyika, Tanzania - TA2015023 Mahale A surface | ecosystem: Environmental > Aquatic > Freshwater > Lake | place: Tanzania: Lake Tanganyika... | reverse complement strand
AGCTTATCAATCAGAAACAAATAAGGATATGGATCGCTTACGTGAGGTGGCAATTTATGGCTATAAGAGTAAAATATTTTCAGAGCAGGAATTAACAAAACATTTTAAATCTGATTGCAGCATTGGCGAGTTGCATAGAGATTTAAGTAAGATTTGTCATAATCATCATACAAATATAATTAACAGGCATTTAGATAAATTGCACGATAATTTAAGCGTTCGCCATGATGGTCATAAGTTCGAATGTCCGATAAAATATTTAGAACATTGGAAGAATAATGTAGATCATAATTTACTACCTATAAAACAGATAAACCAGATAATAAAACAGGAACATAATCGACAACACGAAATGGAACATTCATACACTATAGATATGTGATTTAATAAATTTAGGGTCTATTCTGTCTTTTAGGGTGCTATCGCTTTGAATTAAAAACCTACGCCAAATCATCGGATTTATATCTTTAAGATGGACCTTAAATTGATAAATTTGGGGATTGTTAGACATATGGACTACCTTTTTTGTCATGAATATCAAACAGAGTAGAATATATTTCAAACGAGTCTAATTGAATGGACCTACCCTCGGTTTTGAATGGCCTCCGATCATTGCAGAAAACTTGTTGCAGGTCTACTCACCCCGTTTTTAACGACGAAAGCGAGTCACTCTCATTTCGAAAGCAAGCCGCTACAAATCAGTCATGCATCAAGGACAGCATCGATTGTGTAGTAGAATCCAAATAAAAAAAGAATTTTTCTGCTTTTTTTACAATATTCTCTGTTATAGATAAATATTATAAAGGTCCTGGTAATACTCATATTCATAAACAGCATTTTCATCTAACTGAACTTCGGAAATAAGCCCTATGGCATCAAGAGCAAAAGCTGTTGCTTCTTTTTTTCGACTAAGCTCAGTACTAGGATTTGAAAGTCCTACAAATGATACATGAAAACTTTCTTTTTCTTCATATTGTGTACTTGTACCAGATAAAAGTTCATTTTTTAACTGAAACAAATCTATTAAATCAGAAGTGTTTTCAAACTCATCAATAGAAAGTTTTCTATGTTGTGGTGGAAGATCTTCTTGTTTGAATTCTGCTATAGCTTCTATTGAATTTTTAAATTTTGCATTTTGTGGTCCTATCATATACCATTCATCGTCGCATACTCCATGAGTACCTCTATGAAAATAACCACTTTCCTCTAGATACTTATGACAGTATCCACAACTTAGTTTAGATATACCTATATAATTTATATCCAGTAATTGGACTTTAGGAAAATGAAAACTTATATTATACTCAGCATGGAAATTATTAGAATTATCTAAGGATATAATTTTTATTTCATCATATTTGTTATGTTGAAAATAAAAAAAGAGCTTTTTGCAATCTTGTAATGGTCTAAGGAAAACATCCACGTAAGCTTTAAAGTTTAATTCATTTCTATAGGACAAAATTTCATTATATTTTATACCTACCTCTCCTAAAAGTTGGTCAGGGACAATAGCTTCAGCAATTATTTTATTTATATTTTTATCTATATACTCAAGACTTTGTTGAATAAGACTGATAAGTTCTTCAAGAAATGTTTTAAAGTTTCCATCTACATGATTCTTATCTTTTTTTATAAAACTCTTAAAATCTGGGTTAAAAATTAAATATATTCCCAGTAAATTTTCAAAAGGTTTAGATAATATATTTTTTGTTATGAAGTCCAAACGCTTTTTACTTTGGTTAGTAATAGACGAATTATATGATAAATAAAATATTTCTTCATACTTTAATACTGCAGCACAAACTCCTTGTATATGAAATAATGCTGCTAAAGCATCAAGGAATCTAAGGTTGTAGTTAAAATTTCCCCAATTATCTTGAACCGGGAAAGCTAATTTACTAACCTTGCTCACTAATAAGATTCTACTAAATCAGATATATCAGCACCCATTAAATCTAATTGGTCTTTTATATCATAATAAACTTTTAATTCAGCTTCTTTGCTGAGCTCAAAATGATCTACTAACTTATCTTGTTTTGCTAGAATTGCAACATCCTTTAAAAGTTTAATATTATCTACGCTATTGTTAAACACAGCAAAAGAATTTAATAATTCTTTAATTTTTTCTATATCTCCGCTTTCAATTATACGAGATAAGTCTGTGTTATGATATTGATCTTCGTGTAAGTTAATCTTGCTCATAAAATTATCCTAATTAAATATATATCTAAATTTAATAATACCATTTTCACTTTTAAATTAAAAGTGGAAAGTTAACTTGAAATTTATAAGTTTACACTCTAATTTGTTTGTGGGTGCTTTGGATAGTAAAAGAGAAGGACATAAATTAAAAATTAATAAGAACTATACTCTTGGCTCTGCAAAAGAACAAAAATCAGATTATTGGTGATCTTGACCAATTACCAGACTCACTTGACCTTTAGTAATACACTTTATTTTCCATAAGATAAATTATGTATAAAAAATCACACGCTTCTATTCTTAAATAATTCTAATGAATCCTAGGGTTTTAAACAAATATTTTAGCAATCGTATTCATTGGTAAAAAAAGCTTGTTGGGATTATCAATAAATTGTATAAATCCGTAGCTTTTATAAAATTTTATAGCTTGGTCGTTTTTAGCCTCAACAAGCACAGCAAAAGCAGCTATTTCTGCTTGATAAGCCTTGTTTAAAGCATCCAGTAACAAATATTCGCCTAACTTTTGCCTTTGGTAATCTTTATCTATTGCTAACCTACCTATTAGTATTGCGGGTAGGTACGGGTAATTTGGCAATTTCCTGGTATACTCCATTTCTAATTCAGAAATATCAATACGATTGGACGATAATGTATAATACCCTATAACCTTTCCAATAACAGAGTTAATACCTAAAAATACTGATGCCAAATACCTTTTAATATCTTGAGAAGCATAATTAGTTAGATATTTGTTTAAAACCGGTTCACCACAATCAAAATCTTTTAACTCAAAAGATTTATCATATGGTACTACTTTAACGTAATTAAGCATGGTTAATTACTGTTTGTGGACTTAAAGCGTGATGCTGCTTGTCTTAGTTTATTGTTAGGCTCTTCATTATCAACACAGCTCTTAACTAATAAAGACATATCCTGCAGAGATAAATTAATTAGAGTCTGTAGTTTAAGGACGGATTCTGCTTCTTTTTTAGCGGTAGTTACAAGAAAATCTGTCAAACTAACCCCCTGTATTTTAGCAGCTCTTACAAAGAGTTTTTTTAGATGAGAAGAAACCCTTGCTTCCAGTCTGGAATTCTGAGGTAGAGCTTTACTAACTTTACTACTTTTCATCGATTTTATCCGCAGTTATTTTTTCTATTGTACGTCATATTGACGTACAATACAATATATAAATCTAACTTATCTAATTAATTCTATTTGAACCCCAACTTGTAAAACAACTTAAGTATTAGTTCTCTGTCTATTTTAACACAAATTGTGTCCAGAAAACTAATACAGGATTAAAAGAGCAAAAACACTCAAAATTAAACTATTGCTTTCCCGCTAAATTTTAGCAATATTTATTAGACATTTCTTAACTCTTTTTATACATTCTTGGGGCAAGACCATGATGTATAATCAGTTAAAAAAACTATCCTTTATCCGTCAATAGGAAAATTATAATGAAAAAGAAAATATCAACATTGAGTGCTGATGATACAGATGAAGAAAAAAAGAACGATGTAGTTGATTTAGTGTTAAAGACTGAACGTCTTGCTCTTGATGAGCGCGCCCAAGAACAAGAGATTGAAATAGATTTAACAAAAGAAGCTGCTACTCTACTTGCTAACCCACAAAACTATTATAGTCATTACGCTTTAAATTTTGTAGTTGATGTTGCTGTAGCTAATAATTTACAGGTAAGATTCATTCGACTAGGAGAGGATCAGAATCTTGAAAAAAATTTACAACAATTTAAAGATGGCGATCAAATTAGAGTAATAATACCACTTCGACTCACTGAAAGAGAGCATTTTACAGGTTTATATATTGAAAAAATGGACGAAATGTATAGAGTAGTTTACATCGATCCAGTTGGATCTGGAGCAAAATCAGAAATTCCAGGAAATATAAAGAACACTCTAAATCAGATTTTAGGTATTTCTGAAGATCAAATTATATCTACTACAAATAAAATACAACATAGCGTAGCACAACAGCAAGGGAAATATTTAACTAATGTTCACTGCGGTCCCTTTACAGGCTTTATTTTATCAGGGTTAGCTTTGGGATATATAAGAGCCGAAGGAGATAAATTGGAGCTAAGGACCGATCAAGGCTGGCAAGATATTCCAGATTTATCTGAATCACAATCAAAATCTTTTGGAGAAGAATTAAGGCGGTATGATCTCTCACTGTTAACTGGAGGTGAGGAAATCTTTCCAAATATGCTACTTAAAGAGTGTTTAGAGTCAAAATTTGAGCATGATTTAGAATCTATAACTACAAAAATGACAAGCTTGCCAAAAGCTGTTGCAACTGCTGATGAAGAAGAATGCTACCAACTTACAAGAAGTGATTCTGGTATGAGTCAATATTCAGATTTAGTAGAAGAGATGGTAGGCATTGATGAAAAAATTGAAAAATTAAAGTCTGATAACAAAAAATTAGGTCAACGTGCAAGTGCAAGAGCTACAAAAAACAAAATCACTCCAGAAGAAAAATATGGGGTAGAGGGAGATGACTCATCTGATGAAGAATTGGAACAAAAAATTTACCAGAGACCATTAAACGCAGTTTACTATAGTTCATTAGACACAAGAGTAAAAGAAGCAAAGCTGCTTAAACACAATATTGTTCCAATCAAAACTACCGACAAAGAAATTGTAGAAGGAATAATTACAAAAGTCGAAAAGGTTGAAGACTTCTTAACCCCTAAGAAAAAGATTTCGCATACCAAAACAATCAAAGAAAAGGTAAACCAAATACTTGCTACTTTAGAAGATTCACCTGCTAAAAAAGCAGTACAAGATGCTTATGAAGAGTGTAAATTAAAAGATACTACAGCTCTAAGAGCTCTTGCAATAAAAAAATTTTTAGGTGGATCAGAGACAGAAGCTCTTCCAAATATTCAAGCTAATCCTGACATTGTTCCATTGCTTGATTTGAAATGGTCGTTAATTTTTCAGGATCTTGGTATGAGATTACTTATATCTAACCCAGTAAGAGAATTATATTTTTTAAATAAAGAAAAATTTGGTAAATTTAATAATTTACCCACCGATGAAATAATACGCAAGTGTTTAGAAAATACAGTTAGAAAAACTTTAGAAAAACATCAAGGACTCATTCCCAGTATCTTAGAACATGAAAGCTATATAACTTTGGTTAATAAGGTTTTAGAGGATAAGAGAAAAGTTTTTTCTTTATTAAATTCTAATAATAGTTTGTATACCTCATTAGATGAGTTGCTAAAAGTAATGAATGAGCAAATAGCTGCTCATCAACAACATTTTTCTTCAGCTATATCAGAGGTTGGAGGAAGACGTGTTGAATCTATAATTAGTAATTTGCAGAAGAGGATAAGTGGTTTTATTACCCTAAGCAAAAAAACTGTTTCAACAGCAACAAACATCAAAAATGAAGTCCTAGCTCAACTTAAGAAGACTACTACTTTTGATCATTTGTACATTGAAGCCGTTGAAGAAGCTTACGCTAAATTAGGGGGTAACAAAAAAATCTCTGATTTAACTACACTAGCGAAAGAAAAATTAGCTAAGAAACAGATTGAGATAAAGAAAGGGGAAGAATTAGATTATGGTTTAGATTTAATGCCTAATTTACAGAATGAAATAATTAAACTAAAAGAGATTTTACTTCGCCCTGTATTACCAGATTCCACTTCATTTTCATCTAAAGATATAACACCTGATGGTGAATATTTTGGATCTGAAACGTTATTTTGTTATTTACGGTTAATACATTGTTCAGCTAAACGTTCTATTAAAAATGCTAAGTTAATGAAGGATTTCGATGGAGCTAATTTTGCTAGAGGATGGCAATTTGATGCCGAAAAAAAATTAAGTGTTATTGAAACACAATCCTTATCCTCTAGTCACTCCATTACTAGCATGGTATTATATCCCCATCAAAGTAGTTATTCATATTTACTTACTAAACTGGAAGATTTCCAGAAAAAAGCAAATGTCACTAGCGATGATATAATAAACGGCATGAAGTCAATATTGAAAAATGGAAAGCTACCTGAAAAATTAAGTATTAGTCCACCTTTTGAACGCTTTTTAACTACCTTAACATACCACCTCTTCGGTACAGAAGTCGAACGACATCCAGCCGCAGCCATACATAACGTAATGGCCTTAGATTTAGTCAAAACCAAAGGTTTCAGCTGGACCTTTAAACATTTACCTATGGCTATCGAAGATGCAACACCTGTGGCACGGGGGGTTCAAACCACATTGCATAAAAATTATCTAATACCATATTATTATGATTCTAGTACTAATGCTGTTGGACCAGAAACTGAGGCATTTCAAGAGTTTATTATTTGCGAACAAACATTAGTATCAAGTTGGTTAGAATCTAGAAATTTAGCTGTTGAGCTTAATGAAGATGCACTAATGCAAATAGATAATTTATGTTTCGATTATTATGGTATCAGATTAACAGGAGATATTATATAGTTGATTCTTAAATCTTCTTTTATCTTTTGCTTCAGGATATTATAGGCCTATCAGCAACATAGCTGCTAAAATTCCTATTAGCATATTATACGAACAACAGTATAGTTAAAGATCACCCCTTATATTGTTTTAGACATCATAAAAATAATGCCGGATAGTTTCAATTTGAATATTTTGGTTTTATTGCTATTATAAAAACCGAATATAAATTCTCGTATTATTTAAATACCTATAAATATCATAAGCTTATGAATGATAAAACGGCTACGCTGCCAAAAAATACTATCTTAAATTTTCTATATTCTGCAGATAGACAAGTATCACTGGAATTACTAGGGAATTGGCTTGAGAAACATACAGAAGGTAGATACAAACTAGTCGACACTAATCAATATATAGAAAATAGCGATAATAATAAACATCTTGCTAATTGCGTATGACGGATAAACCTAAACTTACTTTAAGTAATCCTAAGAGCAAACTTAATAGTGAATCTAAACTTTCCAAAAATACAGAAGGGGTAAGTTTAACAGAAATACTTTCACAAGATAAAAGTAATCGGCAAAATTCAAGTAGCACAAATTTACCGAATAAAAATTTAAAAATTAATACCGTAAAAACAGATCAATCTACCCTTCAAGCAGGAATATTATTAACTCCCGAAGAATATTTAGTAATACTTAAGCATTTACAAACAACCTACCCTAAATGTTTTCCTGCTAAAACGACTCCTCTACCTCTTGCGGTAGGCATTCATAAGCAATTACTTGCAAGCGAAGAGTTACCTTTTGCCAAAGTAAAAATAAGAAGATTTCTAAAAAGATACACAACGAGTAAAGAATATCACCGAAATCTTATCATCAGAAGTCCTGGAGACCATTCAAAACCAGGGGGTAAAATTTTGTAAACCTCTCTATGATAGGAATTTTTTTATGTCTGATATTGTTTTTTTGCTTACAGATAGTTCTTTACTAATCCAGTCGTAACTTTTCTTAGCTTTAAGATTGTAAATTGTAACTAACTATTGACCCATTTAGAGCAAAAATTGTAATTAAAATTGACCCACCTAAATAAGTAACCATACCTTTAAAAAGTTAATATTTTAAATAATTTTTAAAGGAGTAATAAAGGAGTGTTTATAGTGGAATCAATCGCAAAAATACGAAGAATGTACTATGTTGAAGGTAAAGGAATAAGGACGATAGCCAGAGCCCTTAATATATCAAAAAATACGGTTAAAAAAGTTATCCGTACCGATAAGACAAAATTTGAATTAACACAACATAGCAGAAAGAAACCGGCTTTGGAGAACCATCTCGGTATACTGCATCAATTACTTGAAGAAAATAGCAAGGAACCGTTAAGACGTAGAATGACGGCTAGGAAATTATATCAACAACTTCAAGCATCGGGATATAAAGGAAGTTATGAATCAGTGAATTTGGTTACCAGAAAATTCCGCAGAGAACTGGAAGCCAAGGGTAAGCAAGTTTTTATTCCGTTAGATTTTGAGTCGGGAGAGGCTTTTCAATTTGATTGGGGTGAAGAGGAAATAAATTTAAATGAAAGGATTATTAGAGTTAAGGCGGCAAGGATAAAGCTATGTTATAGCCGCCATTCTTTGGTAGTAGTTTACCCGAACGAACAACTTGAGATGGTCATGGCGGCACATGCGGAGGCATTTAAATTTTTTGAAGGTTGTTGTCGGAAAGGTATTTATGACAATATGAAAACTGCCGTTAGCAAGATACTCGGTACAGAGCGTAAACTAAATGAGCAGTTTGCGCAAATGGCATCTCATTATTTATTTGAGCCTAGTATGTGTAATCCTGCATCCGGTTGGGAGAAAGGTCGGGTTGAAAAACAGGTAGGGGATACAAGGCGTAACTTTTTTACCCCTATACTGAAGGGAAAAAGCTATGAAGACATAAATTTGCAACTTAGGGAGATGTGTTTAGCTTGGTCTAGAAGTCATAAACACCCTGAGTTTAAAGACAGAACGATTTTTGAAGTATATGAAGAAGAGCGTGAGCAGCTAATAAAATACAGGGGTGAATTTGAAGGCTATAAGCTATACCCAACCGTAGTATCTCCTTTAAGCTTAGTGCAGTACGATACAAATATGTATAGTGTTCCCTGTGAATATGTAGGAATTGCAGTGAATATTAAATCCTATGCGTGGAAGGTAGTAATCTTCCATGAAGGTAAGGTTATTGGCCAACATAATCGCTGTTTCCTGCGTCATCAAAAAATTTATAACCCTTTGCACTACCTCCCTGTTTTGGAACGTAAACCCGGTGCGCTTCGTAACGGATTACCTTTTAAGGAGCTAATGAGCTCATTGCCCGAAATATTCACTAAGATAAGGAATAAGTTAGAAAGTTATGAAGATGGAGGAAAACAATTTATCATTATCTTATCATTTATTAATAAAATGGGATTGGAGAAGGTAACTCATGCTTGCTGTTGCGCAATTAACGCGGGTGGTTGTAGCGCTAAATTAGTAGAACGGTACCTATATCCTTCGATACCTATAGAAGAGGAGGAATATAAGTTTATAGAATTAAAAACTCAGCCTGATGATGATTGTAGTATTTACAGTAAATTATATTTAAAATCGTAGGAGGGGAAATGGAAGAGATAAAAATATTATTAGATAAGTTAGGTCTAATGGGAATAAAAATGCATTTAACCGAGGTAATGGAATCAGTTGATGAATCGTGTATTAGCGGCGTCCGTGAAGTATTACAAAAGCTTCTTACCGTAGAGTATGAATATAAGAAGTCACGCTCATTGCATTATAGGTTACAGTTAGCAAGGTTCCCTACAATAAAGCTACTATCAGATACTTCTGCCGCCAACCTAGTTGAAAATATAGATGTACAAAAACTTATTGATAACCATAAAAATGTAATACTAGTAGGCGGTTCCGGATCTGCAAAGACTCACCTAGCAATCGGTCTTGCATTTACTGCAATCGAAAGGGGGTATAGAGTTAGATTTTATACTTTAAGTGGATTGGCTACGCAATTACTCAATGCCAGAATACATAATTACGAAATCCAGTTCATGGATTCAGTGAAAAGATTCCACTTGATTATTGTAGATGAACTTGGTTATGTACCGATAAAACCAGAAGCTAGATCATTATTGTTTGAGTTATTTGCTAAATTATATGAGCAGACTTCTATAATTATAACTACTCATTTGAAGTTTGAAGAATGGGGTGAAATATTCGGGAATGCCAAAGCAACTAAGGCGATTATAGATAGATTAACCCATCACTGTCATATTATCGAAACCGGTAATAAAAGCTTTAGAGGAGAAAAAGATATTACAACTATTTTACAAAAGGAGAAAAATATGTAAACAAGCCAACCAATAATCTAGATAAGTTAGTGATAGTTACAGTTCAAAAGAACAAAAATTAACTAATTTACAATCAAGTTGGGGGGTCAATAGTTAGTTACAATAGTGGGTCAATAGTTAGTTACAATTTACAAATTTTCAAAATAGTTGAA
>Ga0194123_10008111_pt1 | contig 10211 bp, 6 predicted proteins | sample TA2MahsurfametaG_5_FD_155479 | JGI IMG/M metagenome (GOLD analysis project Ga0194123, IMG submission 155479) | Freshwater microbial communities from Lake Tanganyika, Tanzania - TA2015023 Mahale A surface | ecosystem: Environmental > Aquatic > Freshwater > Lake | place: Tanzania: Lake Tanganyika... | reverse complement strand
CTAACACCACCTACCCAAAAGTGGCGGGACAGTGCGAATACAAACCTTTTTGTTTCAAACAAACGTTGGTTCGTATAAACAGTTTAGGGTTCCAAACCGCCACCTTCGGGTAGCTGCCAACCGTTAGTGGCAAGTGTAAAAGACAGCAACAAAATAAAATTGAAATGGATAATTGGACATCAGCATTGAACAACATTACAAAACAGACCTTAACAGAATTTGGGTCGCTGACAAGTGAACAGTTGAATTGGAAACCAAATTCAAACACTTGGAGTATTGCTCAAGATTTAGACCATTTGATTGTAGTAAATGAAACTTACTATCCTGTTTTTGCATCCTTAAAAGCAGGGACATATAAAACACCCTTCATAGCGAAAATTGGTTTTATGGTTTCATTCTTTGGTAAGACGGTATTAAAGGCGGTACAACCAGACAGAAAGAAGAAAATGAAGACGTTTCCAATTTGGGAGCCAACTACAAGTAATGTGATTGACGACATTCTTAATAGGTTTCAAATTCATCAAAACGAACTTATACAAAAAATTGAAGCAGCAAAAGGACTTGCTGAAAAAGGAGTTGTTATTTCTTCACCAGCAAACAGGAATATTGTGTACAAATTAGAGACGGCATTTGATATTATTGTTTCACACGAACAAAGACATTTTGAACAAGCAAAAGAAACACTTCAACTATTAAAACGTAACACCAGCCACTAACACGGGTTTTGCGTCAGGCGGGGTGACGTGCAAACTTGGAGCTTTGTGCTTCTGTTCAAGTTCAGTGCTGGTTGACAGTATTGTGCTCCGAAACCCGCCCGAACGCAAAGCCCGAAAACGTTACCAGCAACCCTAAAAGACGACACAACAGACTACAAACGAACAGTAAAACGACAGACAAAATGCCAACCCTTCGCAAAATAAAAAGAGCTGCAATGCCACCTACAAGCCGACACAAATTGCAGCACATTTTATTTTGCCCAAACGCACCCAAGCCCACCCACCACCCGACAAGTGGACGGTTGAAAATTTGAAGGGCTTTTTTGACCAGATAGCGGCTTAAAAAATTAACTTTACCAACTAAAATATTGGAATAAAAGACGAGATGAAATTATATACAACATTAGAGCAACAACTCAAGAAAGAACCCAACTTCGTGACAGACAACGGAGAACTGAAAAAATGGGTGGTGCTGAACAAAGCACAAAATTTTGACGAAGAATTGATTGGACTGTTGCTCGACAATGCAGACCTGAAAGAAAAGTTTTTTGTAAACGTGAAAGGCACGTTGGTTTTTAACCAAAACTTGTTTGTGCAATTTTTGGAACAGAAAAACTACCTGAACGACAGCTACACCCAATACAAAAATAAGGTTGGACTAACCATAGACGGCAAATACCTAAAACAAAGAAACGAAGTGGCTTTGGTGTGGCCATTTAAAGACTGTATTTTGGAAGGTGGACAAAGCCGTGAAGAAGATAAACGAGAAGAAATTTTCTTCAATGAAACTTTGGCACAAGACGAAATTACCCAGCTTTTAGAGCCAAAAGTGTTGACCAATGCAAAACGCATTGACAAAGACGGAAAAAAGCCACTTGACCAATTTAACCGAAACGAAAACGGCACAATAACCGACAACCTTATTATAAAAGGCAACAACCTCTTAGCCTTGCATACGCTCAAAGAAGAATTTGCAGCTAAAGTAAAACTGATTTATATAGACCCACCATTTAATACTGGTAATGATACATTTAAATATAACGACAAATTTAACCACTCTTCTTGGTTAACTTTTATGAAAAATAGGCTGACGGTTGCAAAACAACTATTGAGTGATGATGGAAATATTTTTATACATATCGATATTAATGAAATACATTATCTTAAAATATTGTGTGACGAAGTGTTTGATAGAGAGAACTTTGTTGAGGAACTAATTTGGGCTTATGGTTCACCATCAGGAGGTAGGGCAGCTGGTGCTAAACCAGTAAATATCCACGACACTATTTTACATTATTCCAAAAACTATTCTAAAAGAAAACAAAATAAAATATTTATACCTTATTCTGAAAAATACATTAAAGATTGGTTCAAGTATGACGATGGTGATGGGAGATTATATCAACGGAGGATGCGTGGCAAAGATGAGGGCGGTGACTCAAAATGGGTAAAGCAATATTTGGATGAAAGTAAAGGCGTGCCGCTATCTACTGTTTGGACAGATATCAAGCAGGTCTATGCAGATCCCCGTGCTTACAAGGAAAATCAGGCTCAGCATACCGAATTGTTAAAAGAGTTTTCAGGCGGCCAAAAACCTGAGGCATTGCTTAAGCGAATTATTGAAATGTGCACTGATGAAGGTGATATAGTGTTGGATTTTCATTTAGGCACAGGAACAACTGTTGCTGCTGGCCATAAAACTAATCGCCAATATATTGGTATTGAACAAATGGACTACATTGAAACATTTACTTGCAAGCGGTTATCAAAAATAATTTCGGGTGAACAAACAGGCATTTCAAAATCCTTAAACTGGCAAGGTGGTGGCTCTTTCGTGTATCTCGAACTCAAAAAATATAATCAAAACTTTATCGAGCAGATTGAAGAAGCAAAAGACAGCAAAGCGCTTTTGCAGATTTGGGAGCAGATGAAAGCCAAAAGTTTTTTGAATTACAATGTGGACATTAAGAAGCAAGACGAACATTTAGAAGAATTAAAAACTCTTACCCTTGCCGAGCAGAAACAACACCTTTGCGAACTATTGGACAAAAACCAATTGTATGTAAATCTTTCTTCACTCAATGACAGCGACTTTAATTGCTCCAAAGAAGAAAAGAAAATAACAAAAGACTTTTATCAAATTAAGAAGTAAGCAAATGGCAGTTCTACACGAAATATTCAATAATCCATTTGCTAAACGAGCCTTAGCACAGGTTGATTTACCTATTTGGATTGGTGACAATTTAAGACCCGGATTTGGTCAGCGACCTTATCAGATTGAAGCATTTAAGCGATACATATATTTAGACCAAGAAGATTTAGAAGAGAAACCGAGTAAGCCTTACCACTTGCTTTACAATATGGCAACTGGAAGCGGAAAGACTTTGATAATGGCTGGTTTGATGTTGCACCTTTACCAAAAAGGCTATCGCAACTTTTTGTTTTTTGTAAACAGCAACAATATCATTCAGAAAACCAAAGATAATTTTCTCAATCCACAGGCTTCAAAATATTTGTTTAACGACAAAATTGTGATTGAAGGAAAAGAAGTGTTAATCAAAGAGATTGACAACTTTGAAGAAGCCGACAATCAGAATATCAATTTGAAGTTTACCACTATTCAACAGCTTCATATTGACCTGAACAACACTAAAGAAAACAGCGTAACCTACGAAGATTTTAAGGACAAGAAATTGGTATTGATTGCTGACGAAGCACACCACTTGGTAGCAGGAACAAAATCGGGCAATATGTTCGGAAGTTGGGAAGACACCGTAAAGAAAATTCACGATTCAAATTATGAAAATATCTTATTGGAGTTTACGGCAACGATTGACACCGACACTGCGGAATTAATAAAACACTATCAAGATAAGGTAATTTTCAAATACGACCTTGCCGAGTTTCGGAAAGATAAATATTCCAAAGAAATCAACCTTATCCGTTCTTTGTATGACGAGCAAGAGAGAATCATTCAGGCTTTGATTTTGAATTTGTATCGTCAGGAATTGGCAACTTCAAACAATATCAATTTGAAGCCTGTAATTCTGTTTAAAGCCAAAAAGACAATCAAAGAATCAGAGCAGAACAAAGAGAACTTTCACAAACTAATTGATGATTTTTCGTTGGCAATGGTAGAGAAAATTCAAAAGACTTCTACTGTTGCAATCGTTCAAAAGGCTTTCCGATTTTTTGAAGCCAAAAGCATTTCAGTCAGTGAAATTGTAAAACGTATTCAAGCCAATTTCAGATTTGAAAATTGCCTTAGTGCCAACAATGACGCAGAAGCCGAACAAAACCAAATATTGCTAAACACTTTGGAAGATGAAAACAATCCAATCCGTGCCGTTTTTGCAGTTCAGAAACTGAATGAAGGTTGGGACGTTTTGAATTTGTTTGATATTGTTCGCCTTTACGAAGACCGAGATGGCAAAGACGGAAAGCCAGGAAAAACCACACTTTCAGAAGCCCAGTTAATTGGTCGTGGTGCAAGATATTATCCGTTTGCATTGGAAGAAGGGCAAGACAAGTATACCAGAAAATTTGATGATGATATTTCCAACGACTTAAAAACTTTGGAAGAACTGTATTACCACACCAAGGAAGATAGCCGTTACATTTCGGAATTGAAGAAAGCCCTTGTTGATTCGGGTATTTATGAGGATGATGAAAACCTTGTCACCAAACAACTGACTTTAAAATTAGACTTTAAAGGAACAGACTTTTACCGTGACGGACACGTTTTCTTCAATAAGAAAATTCCAAAGAGTTTTGACAACATAAAATCTTTCACTGATTTAGGAGTTAAGAAAACTAACTACCGCCACACATTATCTTCAGGAGTTGGCAGAATGTCGGGTGCTTTTGCCGAAGCAGAAACTTCAGAAACAGAAGCTATCAAAACCAAAGATGTTAAGCTGATTGATATTCCAAAAAACACAATTCGTTTTGCATTAAGTCAAAACCCGTTTTTCTACTTCGACAGTTTATCACATTACTTTCCGAGTGTTGGTTCACTTTCAAATTTCATTGACAGCACAGACTTCTTAGCAGGTTTAGAAATCACATTTAGCGGAACAGCTAATAGACTGAAAGAAATTAGCCATTTCGACTATCTGCAAGCTTTAAACGGACTTTTGCAAAGTATTGAAGCAGACATAAAGAGCAACTCGACAGAATATGAAGGTTCAGGCTATATCAAAGAACCAATTCACAAAGTTTTCAAGGACAAAGAAATCAAAGTTTACCAAGACAGCGAAAGAGCAGACGGACAAGAAACTTTAATAGCCAACGAGCCTTGGTATGTTTACAATGCCAACTATGGAACAAGTGAAGAAAAGAAATTTGTCGAACTATTTTCCAGACGATTTGAAGGACTGAATCAAAAGTTTGAAAATATTTATCTAATCCGAAACGAAAGAGAAATTAAAATCTTCGACAAACTCGGACGAGCATTTGAACCTGACTTTTTACTATTCTGCAAACAACGTAATGGTGATCAAATGACTTTTCAGGTTTTCATAGAACCAAAAGGAGAGCATTTAAAAGGACACGACAAATGGAAAGAAGACTTTTTAAATGAAATCAGAACTGAACAAAAAACTATCAAAATCCACACAGACACTTATTTGATAACAGCCGTTCCGTTCTACAATTACAATAACGAAAACGAATTTAAGACGACATTAGAAAATACATTAAACGAATAGAAATGCCAACGCTATTGGTGGCACATTTGCAAAACCCCACAAGCCCACGCTAAAGCCAAGTTTTGCAAAAGAGCCACCAAGCCAACGCACCAAGACAGACACGAAATGACAACGAACAGACACGACAGAAAAGAAGGGCAGCTGGTAACAGCGGTTTGGCGTAATGGCGGGTGCACTGCTTCGTATGACAGTGAAGTGGTTAATCAAAATTTAGTGCTTCGATTGAAGTTTAGTGGTGAAAATCGCCACCTTCGCAAAGCCGCGAACCGTTAGCCACAACCTAAAAGAATGCCTTCTACTAAAATTGGTTGACTAAAAAATCAAGATATTTAACAAAGTATGATGACAGAAAAAAAAAGTCGAAAAGAAAATTGAAACCGCCTGTAACAAATTTAATGTTTGTCCGTCATATGCAAAAAAACAAAATAAATATGAAAATTTTAATTTTTACAATTGCCATTTTTGGGGTTCCATTATTAACGCAGGCACAATGCAACTGCCAAGAAGAATTTTCAAAAATTAAAAACCATTTAGAATCAAATTATGCTGGTTTTAAAGACAAGGTAACAATAAGTAACATTAATAAATACAAAGACTTCACAGCGGATAAAGAGCAAGTTGCCGCACAAGCTAAGAATAAGACGCAATGCTATTTTGTTATTAACCAGTGGATGAGTTATTTTAATGATAATCATTTGTACACAGGGTTGAACGCAGAGGCAATTGAGAAAATAGAATCCCAAAAACTTCAAAATGATTTTCCAATTGAAAAGCTTTCGGTAAGCGAGGCGCTAATAAAGAAATTAGAAAACGCAAAAGGAATAGAGGGCATTTACACCAAAAAAGGCGAAGACTTTTCAATTGCGGTTTTTAAAAACAAAAATCCTTTTAGAGATTATGTTGCTGTGGTTATAAAATCAAGCAATAGTAAATTTGAAAATGGCAGTGTTTTAGCCGAACTTAAAGAAAAATCAGCAAAAGAATATTTTTTATTGTATACCTATTCTCATATGTTAGCCTTTACCACGATAAAACCTAAGGACTGTGAATTGATAAGTGGTTTCACTAAGAATGGAAAAGAAATAATTGACAATGAAAATTATAATTTCGAAGCCAAACTACTGAATGAAAGAACCTTGTATTTTAATATACCCAGTTTTAGTTGGGAGGCTAAACCTATAATTGATTCATTATTTGCTGCGCAACAAGAAAATCTATCCAAATCTTCAAACCTAATTCTTGACCTAAGAAATAATGGAGGTGGTAGTGATGATGTATACTATATTATTTCTCCTTTTTTGTACACACAACCCATAAAAGGTATAGGCGTGGATATGTTCGCCTCAAACGATAATATAAATGGATGGGAATTAATGCTACAAGATCCAAATTTACCATCAGAAAATAAGGCAGAATATCAAAAAATGGTGGATAAACTTAAACTGAAGCTAAACCAAAATGTGAATGTAGTTGAAGACTATATTGATTCAAGCTATACACCTCTTCTATTCCCTAAGGATGTGGTAATTCTTATTAATGAAGGTTGCGCCAGTTCCACTGAACAATTTTTACTTGAAGCTATTCAGAGTAAGAAGGTTACACTTATGGGTCAAAATACATCTGGGACTTTAGATTATTCTAACTTACGTGAATCTGATTTTTGTGAAATTCCCTATACACTTTGGACACCAACTACTCGTAGTCGCAGAATAGACATCGGAGAAGGTGTTGATGGGATAGGCATTAAACCGACCATTTACCTCACCGAAAAACAAGATTGGATCAAAGAGGCATTAAGATTCCTAAACAATAAGAATTAATGTCACTTGTTAAATGAGGCAGTGGCTAACACGGGTTTGGCAAAAGTGGCGGTTCATTACTCCGCAGACACATTTGTGGTTAATCAAAGTCTGGTTCTCCGCATCAACATTTGTGTTAAAAATCGCCACCAACGCAAAGCCCGAAACAGTTATGTGCAACCCTATTAAACCTTTTGCCAATGAAAACGTCTAATTTGAAAATAACGGACAAATGAGAAGTATGTATATTATAATAAGTATAGTGCTTGGATTAGCTGGGTGTAGTAAAGAAAATTTTGAAGACCCAGATTATTATCCTAATTCGCCTAGTAATTATTTAGTTGAAACTATTCAATATAACAATCTTTCTGGCGTTGACCCCAACCTGTTAAGTTTAGATATTTATCATTTTGGAGACACAAGCCCCAATAAACCAGTAGTAGTATGGGTTCACGGTGGCGGTTGGAGAACGGGAGACAAGTCTCAAAGACTTAATAACAAATTGCATCTCTGTTCTGAAATGGGATATATTTTCGTGAGTGTTAATTATCGTCTAAGCCCATACCCTGGCTCAAGCGACCCCAATAGCATTAGATACCCAACTCACAATAATGATGTTGCTGATGCTGTAAAATGGATTTATGACAGTATTGAAAACTACGGAGGCATCAATGAAAAAATGGTTCTTTTAGGACATAGCGCAGGCGGGCATTTAGTTTCTCTAACTGGCACAAGTAATTTATTTTTACCCGTAAGAGGTATTCCTTTAAGTGCCATAAAAGGTATAGCATCTATTGACACTGAAGGATATGATGTTTCTCAAAGAATTGAAGAAGCGGACTTAGATTTGTATAGAAATGCCTTTGGTATAGACCCTGCGGTTTTGTTTGAAGCCTCACCTATCAATCATTTATTTTCGGGAACTACTTACCCAAGATTTTTTATTGCAAAACGAGGTTCAGCAAAGAAAACCGCTAATTCATTAGCTTTTATAGACAAGTTGCAGTCCATTGGAGTAAATGTTTCGGTAGTAGATGGAAGTCAATATGACCATAACGGGATTAATAGAGCAATAGGCGCACCGAATGAAACGGCAATTACAGAGCCTTTAAAAACTTTTTTAATTCAGTGTTTTCAATAACAAATCAAATCCTAAAACAGACAAAATGAAAAATTTAATTCTTGCAATCGAGGCATTGTTTTTAACAACAAACATTTTTGCCCAAACATTTAATCTAACAGTAAACAATGGTTACGGTTCTGGAGCCTATCAAGCTGGTGACACTGTCCACATTTGGAGTGTTGCATATGACAGCACAAAAACATTCGGACAATGGACTGGAGATATAGCTTCTCTGCATCGACCGAAAGAATGGCATACAACTTTGACTATGCCAAATCAGAACATTTCTGTTACAGCCGTAATTGATAATATGCCAGCATATTCAATCACTTATGAACTGATGCAGGGGCTTAACAATCCATTCAATGTTTATTACTATTTTCCGCCCAATCCTATAGGTATTGTTTACCTTTTTCATGGAACAGGTGGTAGTGCCGAAAACTTTATTTATGGTGTTGAAAACAGAAGTTTCACCAATGCTGCTATTGCTAGAGGTTATGCTATAGTTTCAATGGATGCAGAAGAGGTTACCCTAAATCAAGATATTGACGGGGATGGTGGACGAAGATTTATGACACAGCCGATTGATACTATCAACAATGTCGATTATAGAAATATCAAGAAAATTGCGATAGAGTTTATAAATCGAGGATGGATAACCGCAGGCACTCCGAGATTTTCAATAGGTATGAGCGCAGGTTCAAACTTTTCTGCTGCAAATTCTTACATTTGGAATTTTACTGGTGTAGGTTATTGCTCAAGAGCCCAAAATACAGGTTTTGACGTAAGAACAAGTCCATTTGCATATAGACTTGCTAGATATGATGACAATCCATCTTACAATTACCCTGTTGGACTTCAACAAGCATTGGCTAATGTTGCTTTACTTGATACAAGAGGAATTTGTAATGACTTATATGAAAATGACCGTCAGCCAATTTATCCAGAAAGATTTGCAAGAGTGCCGGGAATTTCGTTGGCAAATTCTATTTTAATGTATAATGAGCTGGTTGTAAACAATCAAATAGACGCCAACGGTTTTGCACTTAACTCAAGTGTAATAGAAGCCAATGTTTTGGCTAACCCAAGTGCTTATCCGACAATCGTCAGTTTTGTCAATTCAGGAATAACAGGTATGGTTTCTCAAATTGGAGCATCGAATGCAGAACATAGTTTTTACAGTGATTACAATGCGGCAACACTTGATTTTTTTGCTGATCCTTGCGGAACAACAGTTGGAGTTGAAAATCCACAAATAGCAGACAATAAAATCAAATTGTATCCTAATCCTTTCAACAGCAGTATAAACATTTCAGGGGCAAAAGGTTCAGAATTTTATTCTTTGACAAATTTGTTTGGACAAATGATTTGGTCGGGCAACAATATCGAGCAACAAAACTTTTCAAGTTTGACGAGTGGCATTTACTTCTTGACTATAGCACAGGACAATGATAGACAGACTTTCAAACTCATTAAAGAATAAAGGAAGGGCAGCACATAACACGGGTTTTGCGTCAGGCGGGGTGATGTGCAAACTTGGAGCTTTGTGCTTCGTGTCAAGTGTAGTGCAGGTTGACAGTTTTGTGCTCCGAAACCCGCCCGTACGCAAAGCCGCAAACCGTTATGGGCATTTTAAAAGACGACAACTATGAAAATAAAAATTATCGGACTTTTCGCATTGACTGTTTTAATAACAGCATTTACAATCTCTGACGACAAAGGAAAAATTGTTAAGGTGGACGAATTCCAAAAGTATATTGACACTATTGGACTTAAATTCATTATGCCACCTGACTACAAGGAAACTTATGTAAATGAAAACAAAGACCTTTGGTATAGCTTTGCAATAAAAGACAAGAATGCA
>Ga0194123_10008105_pt1 | contig 10217 bp, 10 predicted proteins | sample TA2MahsurfametaG_5_FD_155479 | JGI IMG/M metagenome (GOLD analysis project Ga0194123, IMG submission 155479) | Freshwater microbial communities from Lake Tanganyika, Tanzania - TA2015023 Mahale A surface | ecosystem: Environmental > Aquatic > Freshwater > Lake | place: Tanzania: Lake Tanganyika... | reverse complement strand
AGCTCTGCGGCTACGAGCTCCAGGAATCGCCGGTTGAGGGGTGTGGGATTGAGCCAGACAAGTGCTCCCGCTCGAAGCGCTCGAGCCTGGCGTTGCTCGCTGCGAGCCGCGCGTTCTCGATCTCGAGATGCTTGATCTCTTGCTCGATCGCGTAGCGCTGCACTTTCAGATCGACGGTTGGTCTCCAATTGAGCTTCTGCAAAAGCCGTCGCCAAGGCGGCAGCGAGGCAAGGAATTCCTGCTTGCTGCGATAGATCGACGGAAGCGGCTCCCAGGAGGTCGACATGGGTGTAGCTCGTGTAGACGCAGTCGGCCGGAGGCCATACAGCGTGATCAGGGCGAGAAGCAAAGCGGCAAAAACCGTGATCCAGCCTTGACAGTCAAATTCCAAGATCACCGTAGCCACTCGAAACCCTGAATCCAGGCTGGTCCACCAGAACGACCGGGGCATCTGTGGAACCACGGGATCGGTGGCGGAACAAAGGATCTTTCACTTGACCTGACACCACCACGAACTGGAGCGTGGCAAGACAGGCGAATTAGAAGCTCAAAGAGTCTTGCTGCCACTTTTGCAAAAGCGTAGGAGCTGAGACACCAGCAAAGGCGCAAAATATCGGATCTATTTCATTGCATCTCGAAAACGCAAGCGTGGCAGCAAATGCTCCAAGAGCCGGGAGCAATACCAGAGAGACAAAAAACCAAAAAAGATCTTTATCAACTCTTTCACTCCTGGGAAGCCTTCGTTCTTGAATGAGGGGAGCAAGAGCAGAAAACAGGCCACCCGCGAAACCCCATCCAGCAGCAATGACCCAGCGCGGCAAGTCAGCCACCAAAACTACCCAACCACCTTATTGACAAGTATCGAAGCCAAGCGACCAGCAGGATTCACACTTCTCCTGTAAGCGATCTTGTCTGCATAGACGGGCTCGCCGTCTTGGGCTCGGAGATTAGATGCCCTCACAAATTCAGGGTGAGAATCGAGTATCTCCAAGACAGCACTACGAGGAAGCCTAGTCTCTTCTGATATCTGACCAGCGGTGTACCAAATCTCTTCAGGGGAGAATCGTGGGCGAACAGGCTTGCCCAATCTGGAAACCCAGGAAACAGATTGACCAGAAGTCCGGGGACGGCGTGCGACACGAGAAACACTCAAGAATGCAGGGTCGACATCGCTAGCATTTGGTAAACGCATAATTGCAAAGGCAATGTTTTCGATTTCTATCGACAGAATAAAGCATTTCAGTCGTCGTGGCATCCGTAGAACCACTGAACCGGCGGAGTCGCAGACAAAGACCTGAAGGAGCTCCCCTCGGATCCGCCAGCAGCTGCAGCCCCGGAGTGGCCTCGAGTCCTGCACAGCCAAGAAGGCATCCACGCACCAGGCGCCGCACGACTTGCAGCCCCACAGACCACACTGCGCGCGTTTGCGAGGAACGGCCTGAGCGCCGCGGCAGGCAACGCACAACTTCGGGCGGCAGGTAGAGGCCGAGCTGCAGCTGGTTACAGCGCTATTGGGCAGTCCACAACAACCAGCAGGACTGCCCAGGAACCCTCACCCAAGGCAAGCTTAGAATAATGTTATGAGTATAAACACATAAAAAGACCGCAAAAACAGGACGTTCACGTGACCACAACCCCCCCCTCGAAGCGTCACGCCAGGGGAGCACACACAGTCCCCTGGGTCAAAGTAAACGCTTGGTGCTAGGCCTATGGAAGGCGGAAGCACCAGACGCACGCTGCTGCTCCGATGCAAATGGGATGGGATGGGCCACCAGTGGAAGAACTTCGCTCAGCAGGTCTATTGGCCGTTCAGCACAAACAAGTTTTGGAGGTAAAAGCAAGAGCGGGCCAAGCGGACACTCAGCTTTCAGACCTGAGAAAAGGCGTGATCGTCGCTTCAGTGGTTTTGGTCCGGCTCCTCGTCCTGGCCGCTGAGCGACTCCTCAACAGCGATAGCCTCTTGAAGAGCTCTTTGTTCGATTCCCGCAAGCAGGCGGTCTCCTTCTGCACGGAAGAGATCCGCAGCTCGATCGGCAAAAGCCACGAGATGTCGTCGTTGTTCGCGTTGTTGCTCTGCTTTGCTTCGGGCTTGCCCATACAGCGTTACCGTTGCGATCAAGGAACAGTGCCGCCGCCAAAGGCTAACCGTTGAGAAGCCGCAGCACGGCGACCCAAAGCAGGAACCAGAAGATCAGCAGGGTGGTGTCCTGACGCGACCAGCACAAAACTGCCTGCAGGGCTTCATGAATGCCATTCAGCCAGCCAGGCCTGCCACATCAACACGCTCCAGAGCTGGGGGGTGTGGTCGGCTCCGCCGAGATGGGCTTGCCAGAGGCGTTGAATTGGTTCGGGCTGGAGATAGTCCTGGCGCTGCAGCAGCGCTGCATCGAGCAGATCGCTGGCCCAGGGGCGCAGGGGACCACGCAGCCAGGCGCCGATCGGCATGGCAAAACCGGCCTTGGGGCGCTCCACCAACGCTCGGGGTACATAGCGATCGAGCAGCTGGCGCAGGGCCCATTTGCCGCTGCCGCCGCGGATCTTCATGGCCAGAGGCAGGCGCCAGGCCACAGCGGCCACGCGGTGATCGAGGAAGGGGGCACGGGTTTCCAGGCCAACGGCCATAGCGGCCCGATCCACCTTCACCAGGATGTCGGTCGGTAGATAACGGCCGGCATCAGCAAGCATCAGCTGCTCGGCGTCACTGGCCGCGGTGGGCCAGGGCAACGTCCCGGTTTCTGTGATGCCTGAAGCATCTATGGCCCACTCCGGCTGGAGGATGCCCAGCGGATCGGGCCAAACGCTGGTCAGGCTGGCGTGCAGCTGCTGGAGGGAAGCGGATGCACGAATGGCAGCGGCCAGCTTACGGCGCTTGTCGCGCGCCAAGCCGCTCTGGGCGACAGGCAGCTGTTCAAGGCTGCGGGCCACTGCCCGGCGCGCCAGGGACGGCAGGCGCCCGAAGCGGCGCTGGAGGGCTGGTGCGAGGCGATGGCGGTTGTACCCGCCGAAGAGTTCATCGCCGCCGTCTCCGCTGAGGGCCACTGTGAGCCCACTACGGCGTGCTTCGCGGCACACCAAGTGGGTGGGCAGCTGCGACGAATCAGCGAACGGTTCGCTGTAGAGGCGCGGCAGAGCCGGGATCAGGGCGCGGGCATCAGCGGCGGTGAGGGCCACCTCGGTGTGGGAGGTGCCGAGATGAGCCGCCACAGCGCGGGCGTAGGGAGCCTCATTGAAACCAGCCTCACCGCCGCCGGCATCGGGGAAGGCGATGGTGAAGCTGCGCACGGCGCTACCACTGCTGTGCTGCAGCAGTGCGGTGATCAATGAGGAATCAATGCCACCGGAGAGAAACGCGCCCAGCGGCACATCCGCGATGGCCTGTTCGGCCACGGCCTGCTGCAGGGCTGCCTCAAGAACGTGGAGCGCTTCCGCTTCGCTAGCGAAGGCGGGCTGCGCCGCAGCATGGCTGGCTTCGGCTTGGAGATCCCACCACGGCTGTGGGGCGGGGAGCTGCGGTGGCGGCTGGCCGGCGAGCGTGGCCGGGATCACCACCAACTGCCCCGGCGGCAGCTGCTGCAAGCCCTGATGGATGCAGAGCGGTGCGGGAATGCAGCCTGATTGGAAAAAGGCCGCCAGGGCGGTGGGATCCAACGGAAGCGACGCCGCCGCTGGTAAGGCGCGGATGGCCGCAAGTTCAGAGGCGAACACCAACTGTCGCCCTGCTTGAGCCGGCAACCAGCCCCAATAGAGAGGCTTTTCACCGAAGCGATCGCGGGCGAGCTGCAGCACACGACTGCGGCGGTCCCACAACGCAAAGGCAAACATGCCCACGCAACGGCGCAGGCTGGCCTCCAGGCCCCAGGCCTCGATGGCGGCCAGCAGGGTTTCGGTGTCGGAGTGGCCGCGCCAGGGATCGTGCACCAGACCGGCCCGACTCAACTCATGGCGTAATGCTTGGTGGTTATAGATCTCGCCGTTGAAGGCGATCACGTAACGCCCGCTGGCGCTGAGCATGGGCTGGTGGCCGGCGGGCGAAAGGTCGAGGATCGCCAGACGCCGGTGGGCCAGGGCGAAACCGACTGCGGGATCACACCACACGCCGGCGTCATCGGGGCCGCGATGCTCGATGGCAGCAGCCATGACTCGGGCGGAAGTCTGGAGCTCTTCGATGGATCCGGGGCAGGACTGCCAAACACCAGCGAGGCCACACATCAGAACAGCCCCTGCAGCAGCGGCTTGCGCTCCAGCGGGGTGCCCAGCAGGCGGCGGTAGGTGTCGAGGGTGCTCTGGTTCACCAGCGACACCTGGAATTCAGCCACCACCTTGCGGCGGGCCTCCTGGCCAAAGCGGCGGGCGAGATCGGGGTTGTCGAGCAGCAGGCGGATTGCGAGCTCAATTCCCCGGGCGTCATGCAGGGCTACCAGCAGGCCAGAGCGGCCGTGATCCACCACATCACGGCAACCGGGCACATCGGTGGTGATGATCGGGCGCTCCATGGCGGCGGCTTCGATCAGGGCGCGGGAGAGGCCTTCGCGCCAGGAGGGCAACACCACCAAATCGGAGGCGGCATAGAGGGCGCGCATATCGGCCACATGGCCGAGGCAGCGGATGCGGGCATCGGCCTGCAGCTCGCTGAGTTCGCTGGGGCTGAGGGCGCTGCGGTTGCCGGCATCGATGGCGCCTGCCACCAGCAACTGCAGGGGGATGCCCGCGGCCCAGAGGTTGCGGCAGGCTTGCAGCAGCTCATCCACCCCCTTTTCGCGAATCAGGCGGGAGGGGAAGAGCAGCTGCAGAGGATCCTGAAAGGCACCGGGAGCACGGACGGCGGCCACGGCTCTGGGATTGAAGTGATCGATATCCACACCGGAACCGCGGATCAGCTCAGCGCGTTCGCCATCGGTGATGCCGAGCTCGATGAGGTGCTCCTGATCGGCGGCGTTCTGGAACACCACGGTGGCGCGGCGCGCCATAAAGGCGGCCTGGTACACGGGCTTGATGGCACGGCGCAGCAGGCGGCTGCGTTTGCGGGTGCCGAGAAACACATGGCCAAGACCGGTGACGGCATTGATCACGCGATACACGCGCGCACCCTTGGCGGCGATGGTGCCGTAGAGGCAGGCCTTGATCGTGAAGTGATGCACCAGATCGGGCCGCTCACGGCGATAGATGCGCAGTAGATCCACCAGGGCATGGGCCTCCGCGAGGGGATTCACGGAGCTGCGCGCCACCAGCCAGGGATGCACGGTGAACCCTTCGGATTCCAACAGAGGGGTGTAGCTGTCTGGGGGGGGCCACGGCTTCCACCTAGTAACCGGCAGCGCGCAGATCCCGCAGCAGGGGCAGGCGGAAGTTGTGGAGGTAACAACTGGTGCTGGCCACCAGCAGCACCTTTGGGGCGGGCATCGAATTCAGGGGGTGGCCGCTAAATCGGCAGAGAAAGGGAGCAAGAGCATCCCAGAGCGATGCCAACAGCACAGAAATAGAATCCTTTGAAAAGTTGCGATAGATCAGTAAGATGGCCACAGATTCTTCAAGTTCAGCCCTTCAGGGTCAAGACGTTCATGGACCCACTGCGCAATCCCTTCGCTCCGGGCGCTGGCTCGCGTCCACCAGAGCTCGCGGGCCGCACAGCATTGCTGGAGGAAGCGGAACTGGCCCTGAGGCGGGTGCGGCTGGGACGCGCGGAGAAAAGCCAGATGCTGCTGGGGCTGCGGGGTGTGGGCAAAACCGTGCTGCTGAACCGCATCGCCGAGTTGGCAGAAGCCATTGGCTACGAACAGGCTCAACTGGAAGCGCCTGAGGGTCGCCCATTGGCCGCGTATCTTGTGCCGGCCCTGAAGAGCATCCTGCTGAGGCTGGATCGGGTAGAACAAGCGAAGGCCTGGGCGGGCGAAGCAATGGCGGCCCTACGGGGATTTGCCGGGGCCTTCAAGGTAAGCGTGGGAGACGTGAAGCTGGGCCTGAGCGAACCGGTGCGGGCCGACAGCGGCAATCTGGAGGTGGATCTTCCGGATCTGCTGGTGAGCACAGCCCGCGCAGCCCAGGCAGCAGGAACAAGCGTGGTGCTCTTGATCGACGAGGTGCAATACCTGGCTGAAGACGAGTTGCGGGGGCTGATTGTGGCCCTGCATCGCATCGCCCAGAAGGGACTGCCGATGATCCTGTTCGGAGCGGGTCTGCCGCAGCTAGCGGCACTGGCGGGGGAGGCAAAGTCGTATGCCGAGCGGCTGTTTGATTTCCCAGCGGTGGGGGCCCTGGAGCCGGAGGCAGCGGCCCAGGCGATCGCAGATCCAATCCGCGAGGAGGGAGCCGCGATCACGGAGGAGGCGCTGGCGGAGATTGTGCGGCTAACGGAGGGTTACCCCTACTTCCTCCAGGAATGGGGCAAGCACACCTGGCAGCAAGCCATGGGTCCGGAGATCAGCCTGAACGACGTGCTGGCCGCAACGCAAACGGCGCGAGCCGCTCTCGACAGCAACTTTTTTCGGGTGCGATTTGACCGGCTGACGCCACGGGAGCAGGCCTACCTGAACGCCATGGCGGAGCTTGGAGCAGGCCCCCATCGCTCCGGCGCCATTGCCGAAGCCATGGGACTGAAGGTGGAGCGCACCGGGCCCTTGCGCAGTGGCCTGATTCGCAAAGGGATGGTGTGGAGCCCCACCCACGGCATGACGGCCTTCACGGTGCCGATGTTTGACACCTTCATGCGGCGGGCCATGGCGGGGTGATTGCCCCGGCCACTCCAACGCGAGCGTTTGCCCAAAACAACCAGGAAGATCGGATGAAATCCGATCTTGCCGATCAGAGCGGTCACTGGTCTAGTGGCAGCTGAGTCGTGAAGCGACCAACTTCCAGTAACGCTTCTGCGCACCGAGCGGCGCTCACAAGGCCACTTGGGCTTGGCTGTGGCGCCATTGGGGTCCCATTGGCATTGCGGCGGAGCATGCTCCCCTCGGATCCGCCAGCAGCTGCAGCCCCGGAGTGGCCTCGGGCCCTGCACAGCGAAGAAGGCATCGACGCATCAGGCCCCTCATGACTCGCAGCCCTACAAACCACACTGCGCTCATTTGCGAGCAACGGCCTGAGCGCCGCGGCAGGCAGCGCACAGCTTCGGGCGGCGGGGAGAGGCGGAGCTGCAGCTGGCTGCAGCGCTATTGAGCAGCCCGCAACAACCAGCAGGACTGCCCCAGGAACCCTCACCCAAGGCAAGCCAGAACAGCGCTATGGGCGTAAGCACATAAAAAGGCCACAAAAAGAGGGCATTCTCATGTTCACAACCCCCGCGATGCGTCACGGAAGGAGAGCACATCAGTTTCATGGCCGCCGGTGCTACATGGGCTGGCTTGGAGGTCCACTGGGAAGGGCAGCACACGCAGCCCCTGGAGTGCAAACAGACGCTTGGCGCAAGGCCTATGGAAGGCGAAAGCATCAGAAGCACGCTGCTGCTACTGGGCAACTGGGATTGGGTGGGCTACCAGCGGGGGGAACTTTGCTCAGCAGGAGTATTGGCCGTTCAGCACCGGCAAGTTTTTGAGGTAGGAACAAGAGCGGGCGAAGCAGACCCTCAGCTTTCAGACCTGAGCAAAAGGCGTGATCGTCGCTTCAGGGGTCTTGGTCCGGCACGATCGAGCAAGTAAGGATCGCCCTCCGACGCCTGCAGCTGAATGCGGCTGTTTTTGGCGGGCTGCTTGGTCTCTGACATCGGAGAGAGCCGCAGGCCCAAGGACATTGGGGCGGCAAAGACTTGGATGTCACTTCAGACAAGAGCAGGGAAGGGCCAAGGCAGACCAGCAGCGGCCTCAAGCCGAACGCTTCAAGGCAAACCCCACCGCACCACCCAGCACCAGCTGCAGAACACCGGCAGCCCAGTCGACCCTCTTCTCCGAGATGGCTCCAATCAGGCGAATAGCATTCACCTCAAGCCGATGGCGTTGCCGGCGATCATCCGGGTGTTCCGCGCTTCTCACCTGGACACCTCCGGTGAGGTCCAGGAGCGTCTTGAAATCAGCGTTGGGGTCGCTCATCCGTTCAGATGCTCACCAACGTTTCACGCTGATCGTCCTTCACGAACTGGAGCTTGGCACCAGCCTCCTCCCGCTCCTTCACCAACAGGTACAGCGCCAGCGCTCGACGGAACACGTCGGTCTTCGTAAGACCCTCTGAAGAGGCAAGCAGATCAAGGCGCTCACTGAGACGATCAGGCAGGCGCACTTCAAGGCGTGACGAAGACATCAGTCGAGTCCGGCATGCGTACGGAAAATCCTACGAACGAACCCGGGTTTTTGGAACTTCCAGGCCCTTGAGCCCCATCTGGCTCACAGCGGCGTTCACCAGGCCGCGGGCCTGAGCGCCGCCTCCAGCGCATCAATCTGCGGCCACAGCTCCTCAGGCGGCACCGCCCACTCCCGCGCCCGGTAGCTCCTCATACAGCTTCTCCCCAGGCCGCTGCCCGGTGCACACGATTCAACGTCCCCTCCGGGATTGGAGGCATCCCGCAGCGGGAACAGGACTTACGGCTGAATGTTGTCGGCGAGCTCTGCGGCTACGAGCTCCAGGAATCGCCGGTTGAGGGGTGTGGGATTGAGCCAGACAAGTGCTCCCGCTCGAAGCGCTCGAGCCTGGCGTTGCTCGCTGAGAGCCGCGCGTTCTCTTTCTTCAGCTGCTCGATCGCTTTCCTCTCTTGCAGAATTCTCTGCTCGAGCTCGTATTGCTGCACTCGTTTGTCGATCGTTGGACGCCAATTGAGCTTCTGCAACAGCCGTCGCCAAGGCGGCAGCGATGCAAGGAATTCCTGCTTGCTGCGGTAGATCAATGGAAGCGGCTCCCAAGAGGTCGACATGGTCATATCCAGCAAAGAGCGTGATCAGTGCAAGGAGCAGAGCGGCGAAAACCGTGATCCAGCCCTGACGGTCAAATCCCAGTACCAACCTAGCCAGCCCAAACCCTGAATCCAGGCTGGCCCACCAGAACAGCCGGGGCATCCGTGGAACCACGGAATCGGTGGTGGAACAGACGAAGGCATGGAGGAGCTCCACTCGGATCCGCCAGCAGCTGCAACCCATGAGTGACCTCGGGCCCTGCACAGCCAAAAAGGCATCGACGCACCAGGCGCCGCAAGACTTGCAGCCCTACAGACCACACTGCGCTCGTTTGTGAGCAACGGCCTCAGCGCCGCGGCATGGAACCATCCCCCCATACTCCTCCAGCAGCGAAATCAAGACTCGGACTCGCCTGGCGTTGAGGGCGGTGGGGTCGAGCTAGTGCCTGAGCTGAACAAGATTGCATCGATTTTGCAGTTGAGCATGTCGAGCCGCGCGTTTTCTTTCTCGATCTGCTCTATTTCGCTCCTCAGCTGTTTCATCCGCTGCTCGTGTTCGATCTCTCTCCGCTTGAACTCGATCTCTCTCAGCTCGTAGTCGACAACGGGTCGCCAGTTGAGCAACTCCTTCGGAGAAGACTTCGTCTACGCCAACAAGCGCCGGAACCAAGGCAAGGATGAGTAGTACTCCGATTTGCTGATCGAGGGCGACGGCGCCGAGGAAGGGAAGGTGGACATGGCTGTACGACGAGAAAAGAGTGATCAGCGCCAGCAGGCCACCCAGGAACAGGGTGATCCAATCCTGGATGTCGAACAACAAAACCCAACCCACGCCGAACACTCGCCGCTACACCAACAATACACACGTACCAGCAGCAGGCAACGCACAGCTTCGGGCGGCGGGGAGAGGCTGAGCTGCAGCTAGTTGCAGCGCTATTGGGCAGCCCGCAACAACCAGCAGGACTGATCAGGAAGCCTCGCCCAAGGCAAGTCAGGAAAATGCTATGGGCATAAACGCATTAGGAAACCACAAAAAGAGAACGTCTTCACGTCAACAACCGCCTCAACGCGTCACTCACCGCCTAGTTGTCGTAGAGAGCCAGGTTGCTCAGCAAGGCTTGCCAGCCAGGACTGCATCGGCTGAGCCGGTCGCACAGCCGCATCCGCAAGCGCTTGGCCGCTGGCTTGAGCGTCGCGGTAGCCAACGCTGAAGATCAGGCTCCCGCCGCAGCCTCCGCGCCAGACGGGGCTTCCGGCACCGCCCCAGGCTCCCCGTCCCTGCGCCACTCCGGCACTAACCCCGCCAGCACCCCCAGCGCCCCGTCCACATCCTGCCGCCCGATCGCCGCCTCCAGCGCATCAATCTGCGGCCAAAGCACCTCCGGCGGCACCGCCCGCTCCC
>Ga0194123_10008104_pt1 | contig 10217 bp, 7 predicted proteins | sample TA2MahsurfametaG_5_FD_155479 | JGI IMG/M metagenome (GOLD analysis project Ga0194123, IMG submission 155479) | Freshwater microbial communities from Lake Tanganyika, Tanzania - TA2015023 Mahale A surface | ecosystem: Environmental > Aquatic > Freshwater > Lake | place: Tanzania: Lake Tanganyika... | reverse complement strand
CTCCAGGATGCTTAGCACCAGACGCTAGAGATCCGCGAACCCTTCTCCACCAGCAGTCGAAAAGAGACCATCAGGCATCATGCAGATCCTGCATCAACCGCTGAGACCCTGCGAGACCCATTGCGTCCGTGTACTTTTAAGGCGGTAGTGGGATTCGAAAGAAACTCTAGAGATGGCGTAGAGTAGAGGGATAAAGGGTGTACGGACTTGCCCCAATGGTTTCTGGCGTCGGCTACGGATCGCCGCTTCCCACCCCCGGCGTCGGCTACGGATCGCCGCTTCCCACCCCCGGCGTCGGCTACGGATCGCCGCTTCCCACCCCCTTGGAAGTGCTGGATCGAGGGGGTGGGGATACAGGTTTGCTTTTGCGCTTCAATGCGGCTGACCTAAGCGGATTTAATTCGGCGAATTTTAATTTCGCTCTGCTCGATGCCAATGGAAACCATCTGTATACAGGCGCATCTCAATCGAATGCCTCGCTCAGTCAATGGAATTCGTTAGTTGCTGGCACAACGCTCCAAAATGGAGAGTTTATTGGGAGCATCAATCTTCAGCCGAGCGCCCAGCAGGGCTTGTATTCGCTACAAAGTTTTAACCTGCAAGACCAATCGGGTAATTCGGTATGGTTTAGCCCCAATTGGGAATGGGATGAAGGCACACAGCGAAATATTTTCGGATGGAGCCCTGAGGCTGCTTATTACTTGGGCATAGACCCAGCATCGGTGAGCTTCCAGATTAGTGGGGCATGGCCAGCCGCCGGCCCCATCGCTTCCCCTAGCCCGGCCTACGACGTCACGCTTCCAGTGCTGACATCGATTGCGTTATCCGACTCAATCATTGATCGTACGGGCGGTGAAAATGGTTTTCTCATCCGAGTGGATGCGGAAGATCAATCCGGTCTTTCCAACCTCAATTTCACATTTAGGCGCCTTGATACGAATGGCAATCCAAATGGCGAGTCTGTCAATGCCTGGCTAAACCCCAACGGATCTTTGGTTCTGGGAGGTGGTCCACAGCAGGGCTCTTACGTAACTGGATTGGAATTGCCCGGAAGCATCCAGGCTGGGAGCTATCTGCTTAATAATATCAATGTCTCCGACGAGGCTGGCAATTCGAGGTCGTTCTGGCCCACCTGGACGTGGGATCCTGCCCTCAATATTCAGCGCTACGAATGGTCGCAAGAGACAGTCGATCAGCTGGGCTTTGACCCCCGAAGTTTTGGATTTGAAGTGATCGGTGAATCAGCTTTCATTCCAGATTCTTCTATCGATCGCGAGCTGCCCGTTCTGTCGAATGTTCGGCTTGATTCAACAATCCTGGATCGGTCGCAGGGTGTTCTTGGCACACTGCTGCGTTTTGATGTTTCTGATCAGACAGGCTTCAGCAACCTAAACCTTGGTTTCCGATCAAATTCAACTGGCTCAGGTGCACAGACTAATGTGAATGTCTGGGTTAATGAGCAGAATGGCCTGGTAACAGGCACAACTAGCCGCAATGGCGATGTGGTCGCGGCACTGTTTTTATCCTCTGGGTTGGCGGAAGGTAGTTACGAGCTTGATTACGCTCAGTTCTCTGATCGCGCTGGTAATCAGATCAACCTGAACCGCACCTCTGTATGGGATCCGCTCACGCAGTCAACGAGCTGGGTTTGGACCCCGGAAGCTTTGGCAGCATTGGGTTTCGATCCAAGCTCGATTGGTTTCTCGGTAACGGGCGACTATCTGGCTGTTGATGCTGACTATGAGGCTCCACGCCTAAGTAATCTCAATCTGCAGGCATCGTCTGCTGTCGAGGCATCAAGCATTGCGACAGTCACCAATAATCTGCAGACACTTTATCTTTCGGTCGCAAATCCCCGTTTAACGGAAGGTCCCCAAGGGCCTGCAGGGCCAGTCCCACCAGCCGGCAATGTCGGTTCTGGCTATGGCAGCCCTTCGATTGGCAGACTTGTTTATAGAAGCCCCGACGGGCGTCAATCCAAGTTTGTACAGATCTATGACAACGACAAGATTGGTGGAGATCAATCCTCGGACCTTTATGCAGTTGATCTGGGCCTGACAACTGCAGACCAGCCTGGTCTCTGGACTCTGACTAGATTGTATCTCGAGGGAGACGATCCGCTAGATGTTTATCGGGATTCCGGATTTGCAGTTGCAGGGCAGAACGCACTGACTGATCCCACGCTTCAAGTGATGGCACAGAGGCTTGGGATCCCGGCGGAGGTTCTAGCGTTCTACTTTGATAATCCAGATTACGGTACACCCGCACCATCGAGCTTGCCATTGTTCAGCGGCATTTCGATCAGTCAAAGCTCGGATGAATTGGTTAAAGCAGAGATATCCCTTGATCTGAGCTCGCTGCCAGTGGGGTTCACAGCAGTTAACGACTTCTTTGTTAATCTTGAGGTCCGCTCTCCTGACGGGCGTCGCTATGAATCGGTTTATCTGAATTCAGAAGATATTGTCGCGATTAGTTCCGACGGAGTCGCATACGAAGCAGCCTTTAGCCTCGGCCAGGCCTCGAAATCTGGTACATGGACGTTGGAGCGACTGACGATTGGCTCCCAAGAATCCCCTGAGCAATCATTCACGGTTAGTCGTCAGCCACTTAATTTTGCATCGTGGGATGCTCCAACCACTGAGCTTCAAGTTCAGCAGATCGCGGAACGGTTAGGCCTTTCGCCTGATGCGCTCTCTTTTAACTTGACCAACTCAAGCTATGTAGCCCAGGACGACTGGGCTGCCCCTAAGGTCACATCCCTCAGTGTTTCTCAGCCTGTTAACGGCAATGTTTTAATTGACATTTCTCTTGAAGACAGTGGTTCTGGAATCGGCGATGGATATGTGGGTTCTCTTGGGTTTGTTCACCAAGATGGTAAGGCGTGGCGTTATGTAGACATCACTAATGACAATCGTCTGAGTGGAGACGATGGGGCTTCAGTGTATCAGCTTCAGTTGCAGCTTGATGAGGCGAGCCCTCCTGGAGATTGGATTCTTGCGGAGCTCGATGTTCGCGATCAGCTGGATAATTGGTACTCAATTTATCGGCAGCCAGGCAATGCCCCTTGGGATTCGCCAGTTCGTCAGCTTGAGTTGGATGCCTTCGCTGCCAGATTGAATCTGGCGTCATCGGATGCTTTGGTTGTTTCCTATGACAATCCCTCTTTTGTGGAAACGGCGTTGACGCCAAGGCTCCTGGCGATGTCTTTCTCTGCATTGGATGAGCCCCCGCCGGTTGGCCCAAGTGCGCTGCAGCTTGGTTACAAGTTGAACCAAGGGATCAGCCAATTGGCTGTTCTGGGTGATTCGGTGTTGCCAGAGTCGCATTACTACTTGGATATCACTGCAGAGTCTCTGCTTGCAGGTTACGGACTGGAGTCCGCAGATGTAACGCTCCGCTTTAATCCTCGTCTGTTCAACCCGATTCAAGCCTCCGATGTACAAATCTCATCGGCTTACTCAGTGGCCAATGCGGTATCGATCGACAATGATCTCGGTACAATTCGCATTGCTGCAGCTGCGCTAGCCGATCTAATCGAGAGCCCTCTAGCCAATCAGAATCTTTTCGCCAAGATTGCTCTCGATTTCAACGAAGCCGCCCTTCAGACACTTGAACAGAATGCTGATGGCAGCTTTGTAAGCACGCCTGAGTCTCCCAACCCCCTAGGTTTCGAAATCTCTGTTAATCGTGATGAAACCATTCTATCGCGTGTATTTGTTGATGCTGACGGTCAATTCAATCGGAGCATCACCTCGCTGAATGATCTCGATCTTGGCTTCCAAGTGTCTGGTCAGGATGTGTTGCTGTATGAGGCCAAGATTAACCTTGCTCAGCGGCATGATGGCTTGGTGCTAGGTACCCAACGCGTGATCGGTGCGGATGCTGCATTCACGAATCTTATTCGCTCCGGCGACACGATTACGGCGACGGCAGAATGGCTCAATGTTGGCAATATCGAAGCGACAAACCTTGCTGTTACTGGCAGGCATAATGCCAATGCCGAGTTGGTGGGAGCGACGCTCTCCGCGACCTCAATTAACTCGGGCACATTCGTGAACGGATCGTTTGACTCAAACGGTCGTGAGCAAGTTTCTGTTGCTGCTGATATTCGCATTACGGGTCGTGCCGGCAATGTGGTTGATCTGGCGGATGGAATTCTCTCTGTCGCTGCTGAAGGATCTGTCGATTTCTTGAATGCTGGCAAAGGTTCTTCTAACCTCATCACCTTCCAGGGAGACCTCAACTACGACGGCCGCGTCTCGATGAAGGATTTGGCCTACCTCAATGCTGGCGCGGCAAGGCAAGTGCTCGATGAAGCCACCAGCAAGGCGACAGCGGCAAGCTATGCCCGTGATGTGGATGCCGATTTCAATGGTGTGATCGATCTAGCCGATCTTGCTGTGCTAGATGAAGACTGGGGTAAGAGTCTGCACAACGGAGCTGATGATTTTCTTGGATCATCTGATCTCAGCTGGGATGCTCTTGATGCGCAAGGTGCTGGTTCCTCTTGGAACAACGATTCCTTCAAGGATCAAAATGCTGTGGAAGCCGCCGCGAATTACGTTGGTTCGCTCGAATCACCCACTGCCACAGGGGTGATCGGTGCCGATGGCAACGGCACTTCGAATGACGGTGGCATCGATGGCACCTATTTTCAGTATCCGCTGGCGGCCTGATCAGTTTGGGATGAGATTGCTCAGAGGCAAGCTGTGCTTGCTTCTCAGGTAATCCATCGTGGCTACATGCTCGGGTTTGTTTTGGAGATGGTCTCGTAGCATTGAGCCTTCCCTGACGCGATATTCAAAGCAGGGCACAGCGGCATAAAGGCTTTGGATGCCGAGGCGGCCAGCTGTGAGCCAGAAATCCCAATCTTCAAGGGCTTTCAAAGCCGTGTCATAGCCGCCAGCTTTTTCCCAGAGCTCTTTGCGGATCACGGCGCATGCATCGATGCGATTGGCTGTGATCATCTGATCTCTGTTCATGGCTCCTGGTTGGAAGCGCTGCTGCACAGCGCCGAAATCAAGTCGGTCGCCGTAGCCCACATCCACATGTGGGTTCTTCTGCATGAATGGAGCGAGTTCCTTGAGGTAGGGAGCGAGCAGTCGGTTGTCGTCATCCAGGGGAATGACCAGCTCTGCCTTGGCTTGGCTAAAGCCTGTGTTGCGTGCCGCAGCTAGCCCTTGGTTCTTTTGGCGAATGATTCTGTAGTTCTCGTCTGCGAGGCAGTTCAATAGTCGGACGGATTCAAGATTGTCGCTGCCGTCGTCAACAATCAACAGTTCGACTGCATCAGGAGAGGGTTGATGGCGCTCAACGCTGGCAATCGCTTCTAGAAGCAGGTGGCTTGGGTTGTAGGTGGGAATGATCACACTCACCAAGGGCGGCTGATCTCCTTCGCTGGCTACCAGGCTGGGTAACTTGGGTGGTGCTGCTGCGGGTACCGCCGGCCAATCGGCTTCTTCCTGGAGCTCTTCCCAGGTGTTCATCACCTCGGGATAGGCCATTCGATACAGCCGTTCAATCGGATCGTTCAGCGGCGTGCTCTGGAGCCGGTTGGCGCGAACCAGTGCTTGGAGGTCACTGGCCTCGGCTTTGTCGGCAGATCTGAAATCCCATCGGTTGTCCAAGAGCTCTCCCAGGGCATTGGCATCGCTGCACAGGCGCTGGGCATGAATCAGCACCGTTTCATCCGGATAAGCAGCCCGATACTCCAGGAGTCGCCGGTTGTAGGTCGCCCATAGCGGCAGGATCTTCTCCGGGTGCCGCCGGAATTCGGGATGGCTGATCCGCTGCAGGGCGTCACTCAGATCCCACGGCGCCCGATAGATGCCGAGCACCTGCAGGCTCTGGTTGACCTCACGCCAGAACGGCAGCACCATCGTTGATCGTGGATCCTTCCAGCCCCAGCAGCGCTCAGCATGCGCTGGTTGCCGATGTTGCATCAGTGCATGCGCAGTGGCTCGCCATTGATGCCGGCCCAGTGCGCTCACGCTGTGCTGCGGATCCCAGCCCCAGTCGGGCCAACCGCTGATTGGATTGCTCAGATCCGCCTGAAAACAGGAGGCGTGGAAGGCAACCAGATCACGATCTTCCTGGTAGCCGTCGGGGTTGTTGGCATCAGCGGCAATCAGGTCGGAACCGAGCTGTACGCCGAGCTGCTCCAGCATCCGGCTTGCCAGAGATGTTCCACTGCGGTGCATGCCTGCCACCAAAACCGGCGAGCTACTGCGCGCCCGCAGTGACACCTTTTCGTGCTGGCTGCAGTGCAGCAGCGTGTACTGGCCGCTCAGGCCTCGACGCTGCAGGGCAGCGCGGCTGGCGCGGATGGCCTCGTGATGGGTCGCCAGGCGCTGTTGCTGTGAGGCGCTTTTGCGATGCAAGCGATAGCGGTAGAGCTCTTGCTGCAGGCACAGGGGCGGGCCCAACTCGCTGAGCTTCAGGCTGAGGTCGTAGTCGCCGGTGTAGCGGAAGGATCCGTCGTAGCCGTTCACCTGCTGGTAGGCCTCACGCCGGATCACGCGCAGGTGAAACGGGATAAATTGCACCAGTTCTGCCTGTGGGCTCCAGGGTTTGAGAGCGCGCTGGTCTTGGCCGATGCGGTTGCCTGCCTCGTTAATCAGTTCGCAGTGGCTATAGAGATAGGGAGCTTCAGGATGGCGGTTTAGGGCGGAGACGGCGCTTTTTAAGGCGGTTGAAGCGAGTTCATCGTCGCCATCGAGCTGCACGATGAAGGGTTCCTGGCCCTGTTTGAACAGCTCTCGGTAGCTTCCGAAGCAGCCCAGGCGCTCTTCGCCCAAGATTAAGCAGACCCTTGGCTCCTGCCGCGCAAGGCCTTTGAGCCAGCGCAACGCCTCTGGATGCAGGGCCGTGGTGCCGTCGACCCGGATGCGGAGCTGCCAATGGGTATGGGTTTGCCTGAGAACCGACTCCACCGCTCGCCGCAACCAGTGCAGCGGTTGCTGGTAAACCGAGATCCCGATGCAGACGGCGCTATCGCCCACCTCTATTGCGGTCATGGTCGCCCTGATGGGCCACATCGGCGATCTAATAAACTATAATTGCAGGCGAGGGAAAGTCGTCTGACTGCTATGTGGGCGATTCCCGTTGAAGCGCTGATCGATCAGCCGGCGACCAGTCTTTCGCTTTGCCTTTATTCGCTCGATCAATCGATTGATATCTATCTGCATTCGGTGGGTGGAGATATGAAATGGGAGGTGGTTCTCTGGGGTTGCAGGTGATCTCGGGCCTGCCAATCCCGCTGGATTGCCAGGAGTCTATTGAGTCAGTTCTTGGCGTTCTAAATGCTCGTCTGAATCTCGACTTCGTGCGTTCTGCCTACCGCAATGGCACTGATATTGACGTATATTAGGATCAAGCTATTGATCTCGTTGATCAAGCCGATGTAATCCTCTGAGTCGCACTCTCCAGCTTCACCGAATCAGAAGCCTGGTGCGAGCTTTTGCTCGCTGAGCCTGCTTTTCAGGGTAATCAGAGCTATTTGCGTTATGCCTTCCTGCATGAACTCGGCCATTCCCTCGGCTTAGAGCATCCCTTTGAAGATCGTGATGGCGACACGGTGAATGGCGTCACCGATCCAGCTCTGAGCGTTTACCCCCAAGACACGGTGATGGCTTATCGCCTTCCGTTGGAAGGCGCTTGGCCGCAGGTCTATAGCGTGAATGATTGGGCTGCTTTGGAGCGGATTTGGGGAGTTCGCGCACTCGAGCAACCGCCCGTGGCTCAGCCTCAACCTTCTGTGCAACTGGGTTATCGACTCCTTGATGAGCACTCGAATCAAGAGGTCGCTCGGCTGGTGGTTCTTGGAGATTCCGTTGATCCAGATACTGTTTACACCCTGGAGTTGCAGGCCTCAACACTGATTGAGGGCCTAACGCTGGAATCGGCCGACATCGTGTTCCGTTTCGATCCCACCCTGTTCCGCGATGTGCAGGCTTAGGATGTGCGCATTGGCCAGGCTCTGCCGGTGGCCAATGCCATCCAGATTGATAACGCCCTTGGGCAGATCAGGATTGCGGCGGCAGCCTTGGCTGACCTTTCAGCTAGTGGAAGTGCTGGCCTGGGTTCTGCGGTGGCCCTTGAACCAGCTGTGTCCGCCTGCGTTGCCCTCCGTTTCGATGCCGACCATCTCGCGGCGATTCCACAGGCGCCGGATGGTGGTCTGAGCCGGCCTGCTCTGGGTTTTGAGTTGGCTCTGAACGATCAGGAAACGGTGTTATCCCGCAGCTTTGAGGATGGCAGCGGCCAGCTCAACCGCGAGGATTTTTAGCCTGGCTCAACTGGGTGGTGGCTTCTCTGTGGATGGCCAAGACGTCACCCTTTACAAGGCACGGATCAACCTTGAGCAACAAGGCGATGGGATGGTGCTGGGCACGCACCGGGTGATCGGTACGGATGCCAGCTTCACCAACCTGGTGCGTTCGCAGGATGTGCTGCAGGCCATGAGTGAATGGCTCAATGTTGGCAATATCACCGCGAACAATGTGCGCGTCACATCGGTTACGAACGCCCATTCTTCCTTGGTTGATTGCCAGGTGGTGGATCAGGAGCTGGCCAGCGGCAGCTTCGTGAATGGAGCATTTGTGGAGGATGGCCGTGAATCCACCGAGATCACAGCTTCGATTCGCATTCTTGGACAAGCAGGCCAGGTGGTGAACCTCAGCGATGGCTTGTTCTTTGTGGAGGCCGACGGCTCCAATTGGTTCCACAACCCCGGCAAGGGCAGCAAAAACCTGATCACTTACCAGGGCGACCTGAACTATGACGGCCGCGTGTCGATGTAGGATTTGGCTTATCTCAACGCCGGTGCGGCAAGGCAGGTGCTGGATGATGCACCGGCAAAGCAATAGCTGAGAGCTATGCCCGTGATGTGGCTGCCGACTTCAGCGGCAGGATCGATCTGGCTGACCTGGCGGTGCTCGATGCCGGCTGGGGCAAGAGCCTCCACACCGGCGACCAGGATTTCCTGGGATCAGCCGACCTGAGCTGGAGCGACCTTGACCTGCAGGGCACCTCGGGCGAAACGAGCCTGAGCTGGGACAATGGCAGCTTTAAGGATCAGAACGCCGTGGAAGTATCGGAAGACTACGTGGGCTCGCTTGAGCCCCCAGCTGCTAAGGGTGTGATTGGTGCCGTCAGTGTTGATGGCATTGGGGATTCTGAAATCAGAGGTGCTTACCTTCGGGAGCCTGCTTTGGCCTAGTTGAAGCAAATTGTCTATGCGGTAACTGCATAAACTTGCCCCTGGCTTCCTGGCGGCCCTTTATGATTTGTTCATGAGTGACCCGGGGTCTCTTCTCGGCGGCCATGAAGCGCCTCTTGAGGTGCTCGCTGAGCTTGCCTCTGAGCCTCTTGCTCAGCCAGAACTTTCCTATGTCGCGCTCGATACCTCCGCAGAACCCGTAGCTGTCAACGCTGTCCTCGATCCAGAGGCCTCCTCGCTTTCGGTCCAGTGGTCAGATGGGAGCAGCCTCAGCATTGACCACGTCAACCTCGATCGCACAGTCGCAGAGCTGGCCGGCGCCCAACCCGGCCTGCAGGCGGCCGATCCCAATGCTCTGACTGCCTACGACTCACAACTGGTTCTGCGTGGCAGCGTCGGCAACGACCAGTTCGTCGTGGCCGATCGGCCCGACTCCGATCCTGCTGAACTCGCGGTTGCCTTTTTGGCTACCGAGGGGTCCGATCGCTATCAAGGAACTACGCAACTTGATCGCGTTGATTACACGCCATTGAAGGGCGATGCACTGTCGGGCCTCTTTGTCGCTGATCACCCAGACCACCTACCACTCGTTGCCAATAATCTACCTCCGCTGATTGCCGCAGACTTCGCTGCCGACGATTTACTTGTTTATAAAAACTATGGTGCAGCGGCGGCGGCGTCAGACCCGCAGGTTGACCTGCTTAAGAATATTGACCTGCTGAGCCTAGGGGCTAGTGATGATGTTTTGGATCTCGCTTCTGAACATCCATCACTGCTGGTTGATTTCGCTGCAGGGTTCGACCAAGCCAGGGTGGTTTCAGCGGGTTCCCAGCCTGATGTTTCCCGTTATCTGGGTCTCGAGCAGCTCGACTGGACGCCTCTTGACACAGCCGGTCAGCCCTTGCTGCTCGATCCCATTGAATTCGCGGTGGCGGAGTGGCAGGAAGACGCAGTCAGCCTTTGGCCTGTAGGCACCTATCCCCCCGACCCCGCATCT
>Ga0194123_10008096_pt1 | contig 10227 bp, 7 predicted proteins | sample TA2MahsurfametaG_5_FD_155479 | JGI IMG/M metagenome (GOLD analysis project Ga0194123, IMG submission 155479) | Freshwater microbial communities from Lake Tanganyika, Tanzania - TA2015023 Mahale A surface | ecosystem: Environmental > Aquatic > Freshwater > Lake | place: Tanzania: Lake Tanganyika... | reverse complement strand
TGCAGGAGCAGGCGCAGCGCTTCCATCCGGTGGAATCCAGCGGCGGCATCGTGGCGGCGCAGGAGGCGCAGGCCGCGGCGGTGGGTGCTCAGATCCTGCGCCAGGGCGGCAATGCGGTGGATGCGGCGGTGGCCACCTCGTTTGCGCTGGCGGTCACGCTGCCGCAGGCCGGCAATCTGGGTGGTGGTGGGTTTCTGGTGCTGTGGCTGCCGCGCAGCGGGCCAATCAGCACCTGCAAGGCCGTGGCTCGGGATGCCTCTCCTCCCCAGGCGCTGGCGGTGGGCCGCGGTGAGGCGGTTGCGCTCAACTTCCGAGAAACAGCGCCCCAGGCCGCGGGCCCTGACCTGTTTCTCAACCCCGATGGCAGCGTGAACCGCGAGCGGGCCCTGCGCAGTTTGCTCAGCACGGGCGTACCCGGCACCGTGGCGGGGCTCACCCGGGTGCAGGCGCGCTATGGCTGCTTACCTCTGGCAGCGGTGATGCAGCCCGCCATTCAGCTGGCGGAGCAGGGTTTTCCGGTGGGGGCGGAACTCAGTGCCTCCCTCGAGGCCGCGGCGCCGCTTTTCAAGGCCCATCCCGCCAGCGCCCGGCAGTTTTTCAAGGCCGGTGCCCAGCCTTATCGGCCCGGTGAGCGGCTCAGGCAGCCCGAGCTGGCTTCCAGCTTGCGCTGCATCGCCCAGCAAGGTTCCCGTTGCTTCTACCGCGGGCGATTGGCTCAGCAGCTCACAGCGCTGATGCAGGCCGGTGGAGGTCTGATCACCGCTGCAGATCTGGCGGCCTATCAAGCCCCCTGGGCCACGCCGCTGCAAACCACATTCCAGGGCCACCGCGTGCTCACCATGCCGCCCCCCAGCGGTGGTGGCGCCACGCTGCTGCAGCTGCTCAATGTGCTCGAGCCGCTCCATCTGGCCCAGAGCGGCCTCAACAGTGCCGCCACGATCCACACGCTGGTGGAGGCGATGAACCTGGCGTATCGCGACCGCAATCGTCTGCTCGGTGATCCTGATCAGGTGGCGATGCCGCTGGATCGTCTCCTCAGTGCTCGCTATGCGGCCGAGCAACGCCAACGCATTCGTGCCGATCGGCATCGGCCGGCGGCTGAGCTGGAGGCCGAACCCAGCTCAGTGATTGGCGGCACCAACACCACCCATCTTTCGGTGGTAGATCGAGACGGTGGCTTGGTGGCTACCACCACCACCCTCAACACCGCTTATGGCAATGGCATCACGGTGCCAGGCGCCGGCTTCCTGCTCAATAACGAGATGGACGACTTCACCGCCAAGCCCGGTGCCCCCAATGCTTATGGCCTGCGCCAGGGCAGCCAGAACGCCATCGCACCCGGACGCCGCCCTCTCAGTTCGATGACGCCGACCCTCGTATTTCGCCCCGACGGCTCACCCATGCTGGCCACCGGCAGCCCCGGTGGCAGCCGCATCATCACCACGGTGTTGCAGGTGTTGCTCAACCGTTTGGTGCATGGCCTGAACCTCGCTTCGGCCGTAGCGGCACCGCGCATCCACAGCCAGCTCTGGCCGGATCAGATCAGCGTGGAGCAAGGGATCAGCCCTGACACCATCCGATTGTTAGAGCGTCAAGGCCACACGATCAGGTTGGCGCCTTCGATGGGATCGGCGAACTCGGTGGAGGTGCATGCGTTGGATCGAGCCTCGAGAGCAGGAGCTCATTCCGTGACTACGTATGGCTATGCCGATCAACGCCGACTTGACTCGGCTGCAATTCCGGAGTGATTGGTTGAGGTTGTCTTGGTCTTGCGTCGACTCACTGCCTCCTGAGTGAAACCTGCCGAAGGCAGTCGGCATGACGGGTGCCTCATTGGCAGCGGTGGTGCCGCCCGTTCTTTGTCATAGTGAGTCTCGTAAACCCCGTGAGAGTTCATTGCCAAAACATTTCTCAGTTCAGCCAGGAAAAGCGGAAGATTTGAGAGGAGAACTGTCGTTAGAGGGTTGATGACAGCTGATGTGGCGCCAATGGCTGCCAAAAGGCTTGATCCTGCAAGGATGGAGAAGTTACTTGTAGCTGTTTTTTCGATATTTCGGCTCAGCTGCAGGATCCGAGGCAGCCAGTGGACATCAGCTCCTAATGTGATGTCGCAGATGCTTCCCATGATTGCGCTGTCGGTATCCACGTCGATGCAAATAGAAACGTCTGAATGTGTCAGTGCTGGTAAGTCACATAAGACATAGCCAAGATAAGCAACGCCTTCATCGCTTCTTTGTAGGTCTCGTACCAGTTCCATCCGATCGAAGGCATCGCAGTTTCCGTGAAGGTTGGATTCATGGCTGATGCCTAGAAGTGCCACCAGCTCCGTCATGCGTGATGTGCTGTCGCTGCCCACGACATGGATGTTGATTCCTAACTCTTGAAGAGCTTGGCATACGCCTACCCATTCATCTCCAGGTTTTGTCATCAGCTCGATGTGGCCGAGGAATTTGCCATCTTCCCAAACCTCAAGTGGGTCTAGGTGTGTGTAATGAATAAAGTCAGGCGCTTCTCTTTGCTCGCGTACGAGGAGCTTTCGGTTATTATCTAGTGTGACAAGCCATCCTTCTGTAGATAGATCGCTGAGTACAGCCTTTGTGACTTTGGCTGGCTCTGGGATGTGCCCGAGCTGCTCGGACCAGATGCGAACTTCGTTTTCTTTGAGCAGGTAATTTTGGAGACCGGCAAGAATCTTTAATAGCTCTCCTTTATGCCCTTTGTATTGAGGGTCTAGGTGTTCTCTAACCTTGATTCCCCCAATTCTATCAAGACAGCTGCGGCTGATGACAAGGTGCCTAACCTTACTCAGGGCGTAAAGGGAGTCTGGAGCATTGATATGAATTCCTTGGATTCCAAGCGAGTAGATCGCCGTCATTTTTGCTGTGATGTTGCTGGTTGCCCATGCATTGACGGGGTCAAATTGAAAAAAGCCAAGTGATTTCTCAAATGTTCCGAGAGCCATTGTTAGACCACCGGCGCACAGCAGCAATGGTGTAGCTATGTCGTTGTACTTGCGAAGGTTCTTGTCTACACTTGTCGAGGCAAGCTTTGTTGCTCTGGTTTGGATGACGCCAAGATAGGCGTCGTGATCTTCAATGATGTCGTCGATTCTGAGGGTGCCCGAACCCTTGATGATCATTGAGCCTGCACTGATTGTGTCGCTGACTTTTTTTCTTTGCGGCCTCCAGTCTCCATCGACAATCCTGTTGATGACAATAACCTCTCCCTCGGTGAGAGTGCTGTTCAGGAAAATGTGAGATTGAGGTGTCGCTGGATAGAAGTCTCCACGCTCAATGCTGGGTCCATCGGCTGTGTTTTGTCGGTTGTCCCTGGTGATTTGAGCGCCAACAATGTTGCGAATGCGATCAACAAACTCTTGGCTTCTTTCTTTTGGGAGGCTTTCGTTTTGGCTCAGTTCTTCAATGGCTTTGCTTGCATCTCCCAGCCCAATATCCAGTAGAGCCTCGCCAGCGTGCCCCTCAGTAATGAGAATACTTGTGAAGGCGAGCTCTAGGATTTCTGTGGAGAGCTTGCGGTGGTGCTGCCAGTGCTCTTTAATCTCCAGAGCAACTGGAATGAGTGAAATAGCTGCACCCAAGGCAATCACAGCGAGTGGAATTGGAAACAGGACTTCAGCAAGGAGCAATCCCCCTACAAAAATTCCGTTGCGAACCGCCGAGCTATGATGTAATTTTGTACCCCACTTTTCAAGGCTGAGATGTGTTAGCGCAAATTGAAGGTCATTATCAACGCTTGGAAGCGTGAGGCATTCGTTTAATAGGCTTTCTACATCCGATTGCCGATGCTTGGGATAGTGAATGATGAGATCGCCGTTGATCCGATTGATGCGAAAATGTCCTAGCCAATGGCAACGGGTAAGTGTGATAATACAGTGGTGCCTCAGGATTGCAGATTCGAGCAATTCTTTGCAGTTGATCCTTGTTCGACAAGGCAGGCTGCTGCGAACCCGGTAGTCAGAGGTTGCCATTTTGGAGTGCCATTATCCGGGGAGAGGTTATCAAGCTAAGAAGAATGTGCCCGCTCCGATCACGCCATAAAGCGTGAGCAAGAGCGATCCTTCATACCAGCTCAGTTTGCGGTTCTCGATGATGCAGTGAACCGCCAGAACCGTTGCCCCAAGGCAGAACAGCGGTGCACCTGGAATCGCCAGGTGAAGGAACCGCCCCATGGGTGCGCCGCAAATCACGAGCAGGGGCATCACAAACAGAAGGAGTTGAACGCTGGATTCCACTGTGCTGGCCATAGACAGATCCATTTTGTTTGAATTTGCTGCTTTAATCGATATCAAGGCTTCTGAGAAGCAGCCGAACAGAGGCAGAAGGAAAATGCCAACGAAGAGTGGATTGAGATGTGCTCCCTTGACCATTAATTCGAGCGATTCAACAAGATTCTCGGAGACGCCAACCAAAATAGCGCTCACTATCAAGAGCATAATTATGATAGAGGCGAGAGGCTTGTCCTCGCCGGCTGGAGGCAGTATTTCCTCTGTTTCGCTGCGCATGTATAGGTTTCTCCCTGTGCCCATCTGATATGCGAATGACAGTAGATAAAATATGATAACCAGTACTGAGACTAGAATTGAGTAAAAGGAAAATGAGTCGAATCTGCTTGCGCCTTCGCTTAGAGCTGTTTTGCTGTTGAGTGCAAATATTGTTGGTATGGCTAGAAACATGGCGCTTGCCAGGAGTTGTTGGTCTTGCAGGCCAGTGCTGTGGGGATGGATCTCGATCGTTGCTTTCTTTCTCGCCCCAACGCAGGTGCTGATTCCGAGCACGAGGAGGCAATTGGTAATCAAGGCTCCTGCCATCGACACAACAACAAGGTTGTAAAGGCCGCTCGCCAGAGCGGTGAATGACACGACCAGCTCGACAAGGTTACCAAGGGCGACACTCACCAGTCCGCCGATCCGATTTCCGAGTCGGTCCGCAAGGGTTTCAACCATCTCGGCAATCATGCGCGATAGCGGTACAAGACCAAGGCCGCACACGATGAACCAGCCAACCAACTGCCCAGTGGGCATCTCCTCATCGAGGTGTGCAAACAGAGCTGCGGCCGTAAAAATGAGTAACAGGCTCCATTTATTGGACAGCAGTTCGCGCCCAAGACTGAACATGGCTTTGAACATGGGGTCTGGGCCGGCTTATGGCCAGAATTTCACCCAATTATTTCCTGTGATGGCAGGAGCATCATCCTGCTCAGCTGCCTAAGTAGGCAATCCGCAACTTCGGATTGCTTAGTAGCTCCGTTGCTGCGCCTTCCAGTTGGATCCGGCCGGCTTCGAGCACATAGCCGCGATCGGCGATCTCCAAAGCGGCTTGGGCGTTCTGCTCCACCAGCAGGATCGTCTGCCCGTTGTGATGCAGCTCCGCCAGCACAGCCATTACCTCCGTTACCAGCTTCGGGGCTAGGCCCAGGCTGGGTTCATCGAGCATCATCAGCTCCGGCCGGCCCATCAACGCCCGGGCGATCGCCAGCATCTGTTGCTCACCGCCGGAGAGGGCTCCCGCCTGCTGCTGGCGCCGTTCCGCCAGCCGCGGGAAGAGGCCATAGCAGCGCTCCAGATCGGCGGTGATGCCGTCGCGATCGCGGCGGAGATAGGCGCCGAGTTCGAGGTTGAAGGCCACGGTTTGGCGGTTGAGCAGCCTGCGCCCCTCCGGGCAATGGCCAATACCGATTTTTAGGGTGCGATGAGCCGGCACGCCGGCCAAGTTGGCGCCATGCCAGAGAATCCGCCCTCCGCTGGCGGGTTCGAGCCGCGAGATGGCTCTGAGGGTGGTGCTTTTGCCGGCGCCATTGGAGCCGAGCAGCGTCACGAGCTCGCCGCGCTGGATGTGGAGCGAGACCCCCCCCAGCGCTTGCACGCTGCCGTAATGCACCTGCAGCTGTTCGATATGAAGCAACGGCGTGGTTGAGGCCTGGGCGACCTCGGGTGCTTGCTTGCGGCTGCTCATCGGCTGCTTCCCAGGTAGGCCTCGATCACGCGTGGATCCCGTTGGATCTGCTCGGGGATGCCGACGGCGATCAGCCGCCCGAAATCCAGCACCGCCAACCGCTGGCAGAGCTGCATCAGCAGGGACACATGGTGTTCGATCACCACCAGCGTCAGCTGATGACGTTGGCGAAGTTGTGCCAGGAGCTCGCACAACTGCTCCTTCTCGCGGGGGTTCATGCCCGCCGCTGGCTCATCCAGCAGCAACAGCGCTGGTGCGGTGGCCAGCGCCCTGGCGATTTCCAGGCGGCGGCGATCGCCGTAGGCCAGGCCTGAGGCCTGCCGATGGGCTTGATCCACCAAGCCCAACTCATCGAGCAACTGCAGGGCCCGCTCGCGCAGCGCGCTCTGGTGGCGCTGGAAACGAGGGCTGTTGAGCAGGGCATCCAGTCCGTTGCCTTGGGGCTGGCGATGCAGAGCCACCAGCACGTTCTCGAGCACGCTCAGCCCGGTGAAGAGCCGCAGGTTCTGAAAGGTGCGGGCAATGCCCAGGCGGTTGTGGCGATCCGGGCTGAGACCCTGCATCGCCTGGCCGCGCCAGTGGATCGTGCCGCTGGAGGCTGGCGTGACCCCTGAAAGCAAATTGAACAGGGTTGTTTTGCCGGCGCCGTTGGGGCCGATCAAGCCGAAAATCTCGCCTTCCTTCACCTGGAAGCTCACCTCGCTGAGGGCGTGAAGCCCGCCGAACTGACGGCTGATCTGCCGCAGCTCCAGCAGAGGAGTTGCAGTGGCCGTGATGGTCATGGCTTCCACCTCCCCAGTCGCTCCAGCAGCGTGGGTGTGATCAGCCCCTGGGGGAAGAACACCGGCCCCAGCAGGATCACCAGCCCAAACAGCACCAGCCGTAGATCGCCCACTGGCCGCAGCAGTTCGGGTAAGGCGGTCAGCAGCAATCCGCCGAGCACTGGGCCAAGCCAGCTGCGGGAGCCCCCCAGGATCACGAAGGCGAGCGTGGTGATCGCCACATCAAAGCTGCCCTGGCGGGCATTCCAGGTGTTGAGATAGTGGGCGGCGATCACGCCCGTGATGCCCGCCAGCACGGCGCTGGCCACAAAGGCGGTGAGTTTCACCCGGGTGGTGTGGATCCCCATGCAGCGGCTGGCGAGCTCGTCATCGCGGATGGCGGCCATCGAGCGCACCAGGCGACTCGCCTCCAGGCGCTGGAAGAGCCAGCCGCACACCGCCAGCAAGCCGCCGCTGAACAGCACGTACCCAAAGGGCTTCTGAAACGGTTGGGGGATGCCGAAGATGCCAGCGGCTCCGCCGGTGAAGGGGAGATTGAGGATGGCTACCCGCACCATTTCCACAAGCGCGATGGTGGCGATCGCGAGATAGATCCCCCGCAGCCGCAGCACCGGCAGCCCCACCAGCAACGCCAGGCCAGCGGTGAGGCCTGCAGCGAGCAGCATTTCCCCCAGCACGGCCCAGAGGCTGATCGTGCTCTGGGAGCTGCCGTGGGTGGAGAGCAGCGCCGCCAGGGTGCCGCCCACGGCATAGAAGGCCGGCGTGGCCAGTGAGAGCTGCCCGGCCGCCATCGGCAGATACACCGACAGCCCAAGCAGGGCCCCGAGGATCATCTGCACCAGCAGGCCGTTATCGATCACAGCGCGTCTCCCATCAGCTCACACCTTCTCCAGCTGCCGGCGGCCCAACAGCCCACTGGGGCGCAGCACCAGCACGGCGAACAGGATGGCGAAGGCCAGTGCATCCCGCCAGCCAGAGGCCGCTGAAGAAATCAGCGCCTCGGCCAATCCCATCACCAGGCCTCCCACGATCGCGCCCGGCACGCTGCCCAGGCCCCCGAGCACCAGCACCGCCAGGCCCTTGAGGCCGTAGCTGATGCCGAAGTAGGGCCCCGCCAGGCTCACGCTCATGCCGATCAAGCCGCCGCCGAGCCCTGCGAGCATCCCGCTCAGCAGAAACGCCAGGCGCACCACCGCCACGCTGTTGATGCCCAGCAACGTGGCGGTGGTGGGATCTTCCGCCACGGCTCGCATCGCTTTGCCGCTGCGGCTCCGCTCCAGCCAGAGGCTGAGGCTGGCCACCGCCAGCGCCGAGATTGCCAGCAGCAGCACCTGGATAGTGCGGATGCGGGCACCGCCGAGCAGCAGTGAGTCCGGTAGGTGGGCCAGGCCGGCCGCACCCTGGGGGAAGGCGTAGCCCTCGGCGCCCATCAGCAGTTGCAGCAGGTTCACCAGCACCACGCCTGCCCCCAGGCTGGTGATCAGCGAGAGCAGCGGTTCGGCGCCGCGGCGGCGCAGGGGCGCAAAGGCGATGCGCTCCACCAGAAGCCCAACAACTCCCGAACCCAGGGCCGCCAGCAGCAGGGCCAGCCAGAACGGCAGTGCGATCGGCAGCCCCCAGCCCGGTAAGGCACCGTTCACGCCGATCTTGCCCCCGAGCAGCAGATAGGTGAGGTAGCCGCCGAGGCTGAACAGGGCGCCCTGGGCGAAGTTGATCACCCCCAGCACCGAGAAGATCAGGGTGTAACCGAGGGCCACCAGGGCATACACCCCGCCACTGGCGGCGCCGTTCAAGAGGGTCTGCAGCAGCGTGTCCATCACGGCGAAGCCTCCGGTAGCTCCTGCTCGCGCACCAGGGTGAAGCGGCCGTTGCGCCCGGTGGCATCCATGCGCACTTCGGCCACATAAAACCGCCCCTGCACCACTTCACCGTCAGGGCGGAAGCGGATCGGTCCCAGGGGCGTGTCGTAGCGGCCGCTGAGGAGCTCCTTCATCAGTTGCTGCCGCGCTTCGCCCAGGGTGAGGCCCTCAAACCCTCCGCGCTGCTGCACCCGCTGGATCGCTTCAAACACCACCTGGTAAGCGGTCCAGGCCTGGGCCGCGATCTGACCCGGAGATCGGCCCTGATTGGCCTCTGCGAACAGGCGCCGAAAGGCGAGGTTCACCGGGGTGTTGAGCTCCGGGCTGTAGGCCTGGGCGATCAGCACGCCGTTGCACCAGCGCTGGCAGATCGGATAGATGTTGGGCGTGTTGAGGCCATTGCCCACCACGATCTGGCCGCGGTAACCCAGCTCGCGCAGCTGGCGAATCAGGTTGCCGCCATCCACCGCCTGGGCGGAGATCACGATCAGCTGCGGCCTCTGCTGCAGAGCCGCGGTGATCGGGTTCTGGAAGTCGTTGTCGGTCAGCTGGGTGCGCTGGATGCTCACCGGCTTGAGGCCTCGGGCCGCCAGCACCTTCTGGAAGATCGCGGTTTCAGCGGTGCTGTAGGCGTCGTCTTGAGCGAAGAACACCGCCACGCGGCGGGTGGTGGGGTCGCGGCGCAGGGCCTCATCGATCGAGAGCGGCGCGATCACCGAGCTCTGCGCCGACACGCGGCTGATGAACGCACCGATCTGGGGAATGCCCTTGGCCGTGTTGGAGGGGGCCACCACGGGCACGCCCTGGCGCTGGGCGATGGGATCGGCGGCGAAGGCCTGTTGGGAGAGGGTGGGGCCGATCAGGGCGATCACCCCTCGGCGGATCAGCAGGTTGAAGGCGGCGATGGCGCTGGGCTCATCGGAGGCGCCGTCTTCCAGCTGCAGCACGAGCCGGCGGGGGTGCGGCTGAGCCTGCAGCCAGCCCTGCGCCAGGCTGATGCCCATGCGCTGGTCTTGGCCGTAGAGGTTCGCGTTGCCCGTGAGGGCCAGCGCGGCACCAAGCTTGAGCGGAACCTCTGGGTTCAGGCGCTGAGCAGCGGGATCACTGCTGCGGCCTAACAACGTCAGCAGGGCAAGAACGCCCGCCACGGCTGCAGCCAGACGGGCGCTGCCGCGGCGTCTGGCAACAAGCGGATCGGTGGGGCTCAGGCCACCGCTGCGAAGCATTCGCGGAAGGCGGCGATGGTGGCGTCGATGTCCTCGTCGGAGTGGGCCAGGGAGGTGAAGCCGGCTTCGAAGGCGCTGGGGGCCAGATAGATGCCGCGCTCGAGCATGGCGCGGTGCAGCTTGCCGAAGCGGGCGGTGTCGGCTGCTTTGGCCTCTTCGAAGTTGCGCACCGGACCTTCGCAGAGGAAGAAGCCGAACATGGCGCTGATCGAGCCGCCGGTGATCGGCAGGCCGGCGCTGCGGGCGCCCTCCTTGATGCCATCGATCAGGCGCTTGGTGATCGCCTCGAGCCGCTCGTAGCTGCCGGGCTGCTTGAGCAGCTCCAGAGTTTTGATGCCGGCGGTCATCGCCAGGGGGTTACCGCTCAGGGTGCCGGCCTGATACATCG
>Ga0194123_10008084_pt1 | contig 10238 bp, 10 predicted proteins | sample TA2MahsurfametaG_5_FD_155479 | JGI IMG/M metagenome (GOLD analysis project Ga0194123, IMG submission 155479) | Freshwater microbial communities from Lake Tanganyika, Tanzania - TA2015023 Mahale A surface | ecosystem: Environmental > Aquatic > Freshwater > Lake | place: Tanzania: Lake Tanganyika... | reverse complement strand
TTTGATTCCAAAAAGTTTTTACATCAAATATACCGTCAAGAATTAGTACAGGCCTCCGTGGTTTCCTGGCTTGATCCTCAAAGCCTAGGATTTTGATTGTTTGAACCCAGTGCTGTCCATTGTTCCTTCGAGTTCTTCGTGCGAAATGACATCGCCATTTCAATTTACCTTCACCAACCTGGAGAAGCAGTACAGAATCGCCCTTGATGAGGGTTACCAGTTTTTGACGTGCCGGCAATACTTTCTTCAAAAAGATCAGCTGCCAAAGAAAGCCGTTGTCAATCGGGTTGATATTGATGTCTCTGTAGCGAAGGCTGATCGTCTTCGTGATCTGTTTGATCGACTTGGCATTAAGGCCACTTTTTTTGTACGCTTGCATGCTACTGAATACAATCCTTTTTCTTTTGAAAACTATCGTATTCTTAAGGCAATCAAGCAGAGTGGTCATGAGATTGGGTACCACAGCGAAATCATTGATCAAGCGGCGATCTGGAATGAGGATCCGGCTCTATGCCTCAGGCGAGACCTTGAGGTGATGTCGACAATGCTTGGTATCCCAATCACTGGTGTTGCAAGCCACGGTGGAATGACTGGATTGAATAATCTTGACTTCTGGAAGACACATGCACCGGAGGAATTTTCACTCGACTACGAGGCGTACGATAATGGTCCAGCTTTTGGTTTGTTTGCAGATTCTTTTTATGTAAGCGACTCTGAGTGGACTCGTTGGAAATGCTATTTGCATGGTGAGCTCTGCAGCAATGATCGACGCAGCTTTGGTGAACATGCAAGGGCGGGCCATGCTTTGATGTATCTTTTGATTCACCCGGAGACTTATTGTAGGGAGCATCCATATGAGTAGAGATGTAATCTTATTTGGCGATTCTGGCGGCACTCGCGACTTGTTGGCGGTCATTCCTCCGCATCGAATTAAGATGATTATCGGTGCAGAAAGGCGACCTCAATATTTAGATGATCTCAAGCATCTTGCCGATAATGTTGGAGCTGAATTTTGCCTTCATCCGTTTGCCAGGAATTACGAAGCGGTCGCACAATTCTCGGTTAAGGTTAATAAATCAGATGCCTCTTATGTCGTTATTAACTCTTACTCGATGAGGGTCCCGGCGAGCATTGTCGGTTCGTATCGTGGCAAGATGGTAAATGTTCATTATTCCCTGCTGCCTATGAATAGAGGGCCTCACCCTGAGAACTGGGCCTTGATCCATGGCCACGAAAAAACAGGGGTAACCTTGCATCATGTTTCTAGTGAGATCGACACTGGTTCGGTTATTCTTCAAAAAGAGGTGGCTGTGGATCAGTCTGACACCTGGGTATCTCTTCTTTCGCGTCTGACATTGGCGGCCCACGATCATGTACTCCCTTATATTGGAGATGTTGTTTGCTCGCATGGAATCTTTGAGCCTGGAGTGGATCAGGATTTCGCAGAGGTAACATCTAATCATGCTCTTGATGCCGACTACCCAAGGCTGGATCCCGCAGGCATGACTGATCGTCAGATGTTTAATCTGATTCGTGCTCAGGTATTTCCCCTAAAGGGTGCATACTATGAGGGGCATTCTGGTCGACATCATATTGACTACTACGTACCTCTTTCCGATATTCCTGCCTTGAGACTACGTATTCAGAACATGGCGTGACCACTTGCGTTTTCTCCTGTCACCAGCCCGACCTTTTTCCTTGGGTCGGTTTTTTTGTCAAGCTTGCGAAGTCTGATAAGTTCGTCTTGCTTGATCATGTGACGTCCAATCCCAAGGATCCACAGAATTGGATTCGTCGGGTCAAGGTTTTGGGCTCGGGCGGTTCGGGTGATCAATGGCTGTCGCTGCCTGTGCTCAAGACTGAGTCTCGGGGTGGGCGAGGAGTCCCGATTCTTGAGTGGCAGTACAATCGTCTTTCCCCTGCCTGGTTGAAAGCCAGAACGCTGGTTTTGAATCTGTATGGTCAACATCCTTATGCGCAAGATGTGTTGCCCCTGGTCGACCAGTTCTTCGCCGCTGAGACCAGTCTTTGTGAGGCCAACTTTGATTTTATTCAACAATTATTAATGATGTTTGAGATCGATCTCGATGTTTATCGCTCTTCCGCTTTTGGCCTGTCGACGGCATCCAGCAAGATGCTAGTTGATTGCGCTGCGAATATCGATGCCGATACCTACCTTTCTGGAGAAGGGGCTATGGCTTATATTGATGAATCGGTCTTTGAGCGTGCTGGCGTTACCCTGGCGTTTAATCGCTTCAGGCCCCGTCCTTACAGTCAGGGATCTCCTCCCTTCGTTTCTGGTTTGTCGATCATTGATCTCATCGCTAATCTTGGCGTACGGGATTCCAGGGAACACCTTCTTTCCTGCTTGAGCTTATAGTACCCAATAGCTTATAACCCGATATGTGAGTCTATTTAATCTTTTGCCTCTTTCTCTGTTCATGCGTCTCTTCTTGGGCAGGCTCTGATTATTCGGTCATACTGGATGTTGGCTGAGGTTCTTTGTTGCTATCTTCTGTTGGTTATTTGTTGTTTGCAGGACTGGGTCTTCGACCGGCCTTTGCGCAGAATTGTAAAAGAGTTCAGTGCCAAGCCATGGCTGATTCAAAGTCTGTCCCAGGGCCTCTTTCCGGGGCTTTCAGCATGGGACGAGGTCGGCGGAATCGCTTCCTCCTTGTGCTCCGGAACGTCTCTGCCGCAACCGATCTCGATGACGTGGATCCCTAAAATCTGTCCAGGGTGAATGAGAGTCCTCATCCGGCCAGACTGGGCCGTGGACTCCACCATGAAACCAAGGCGGCCTGAAAGTCTGTCTATTGCACCCTTGGCGGTACCGCCGCTGCCTGGTTTGCTCGCGGGGCGTGCCCTTTCCTGATGCCTGAGACCGTTTCCCCTGCCGTTGATTTCAGCGCTGATGCAGACCTGATCAGCTTCCTCAAAGCCATCTCCGACGGCAGCTACCGCCGTGGGGTGCGCTACCCGCAGTGGTATCTGCTGCTGGTGACGGTGCTCGGCATCCTCAGCGACTGCAGGAGCTCACGCGATCTTGAGTCCTTCGCCAATTGCACCGGGAAGCCCTAAACCGTGCGCTGGGCCTGAACTTCAAGCGCTGGCCGACGGATCCCACTTTCCTTTACCTCTTCAACAAGGTCACTTGGCAGTTCGGCGAGGCGCTCCAGGCCTCGATGATCAGCCAGATCCCAGGTGGGGCAACGGCTCTGGATAAGCTGGTCTGTGACGGCAAGACCCTCAAATTCTCCGCGATCGAGACCGCAGATGGTAACCATCGGTTCGTGGCTCAGGTCACCGTCTACGCCCGAGCTCTTGGTGTCGCCCTGGCGCAGAAGGCTTACGACACCCATACATCGAGCGAGCGTGCGGCGCTCAAGGAGCTGCTCAGCACGATGGACCTGGAAGGGAAGCTCATCCACGCCGATGCCCTGCACACCATGCAAGCTTTTTTCGCTTGTGCTACTCCTTCGTAGAAGGCTTCGCCTACGAGCAGGGGGCCGGAGGCTCTAGTTCCTGAACGTCATCGACGAGCCCAGCCGCTTGTGCCTGGCCATCCATCCGGATGTGCAGGCGCTGCAAGGCCAAGCTCGTGGTGGCGGTGCTGGAGGAGCTCTCCAGCGTCTACCCGGCGCCGGCTTTCATCCGCAGCGATAACGACCCCGAGTTCATTTCCCATGCGCTTAAGCGCTGGTACGAGACCAGCGGCACCACCACTGGCTACATCGAGCCAGGATTCCCGTGGCAGAACAGCTTTCCCGAGTGGTTCAACAGCCGGTTCAGAGACGAATTCCTCAACACCGAGCTGTTCACCACGGCAGCTGAGGCCCAGGGATTGGCCAACCGCTGGCGCTGGGAGTACAACACCCTCAGCCTCCATTCGGCCCTCCAAGGACTGACATTACTGGAGGCAGCACAACAGGGCGCTGCAGCATGACCGCCCCACCCACTCTCATACGGCCTGTTCGGTCAAACCGGGTTATGTCAACGACATCACGGTGCTGCTGGCGATGCCCAGGCGGAGGCCTCAGCCCAACGCATGTTGTGACCCTGAATCAGCTCTGCCATCCCAGTTTGTCAACAGAATGCTTGCAAGGAAGACCCTCGCAGCTATTAATCGGTGCCATTCGCTTCATCTTGCATTTCTTTTAAGAATTCCCATTGACTCCTCTCAAAGCGCCTGCTACTGTTCTGTGCCCCTGTCTCGTTGTTTCAGTACTTGGCTGTCAGCTGTGAGCCCAAAAAAGACCGGTTTTTCTCTCAAGAGATTTGATCTAATCTTTAACACTCCGGTTTACTTTCATACGTACTTTCTTCAGCAGTCCTTGAAAGTTTGTGGATATCGTGTATCGACAACGATTCCTTGGTATTATCCGGCATACTTAAATTGGTACCAGCCTGGTCAGTCAATCGTCAGTCCGGCTCATGGCATTGCGAAGCGAATGCCGCAGCAGCTTCTCAAGAGCAGGGTCTTGTGGAAGGCATTGTCAGCGATTGATCAGTTTTGGTTTCTTTGTTTCTTTGTATTTTCCCGTGCCGTTCTTTCTCGTAGTGATGTTTTTGGTGAGTTACGAGGCTTTTTGCTCAAGTACATATTTAATGTGCGTCAATATTGTGTTCTCACTAGTTGCGCTCAGGAGGCAAGAATGTCCACTTGGCAGTCAGTGCCGGGCTGTGATATCTGCAGTTTCTGCGAGCTCCGAATCAAGAATCTTCATTACTGCAAGGATCATCACGCGCAGAGGCGTATTGCAAGCCGAAAAAACTTCTCCTCGGGTGAAATAGCTACTGGTGCGTTCCCGTATTCGGAGACCCCTAATGAGCTGATGGTTCCGTTCTATTGTTGTTCGCGCGATCAATTTCATCCACGCCTTAAAGTTCCAAAAGGCTACCTTCTTAAGCGAGACACTCCGGATCAGTTGCTGATCCTTCATTCATATGCTCAAGATGATAGTCGTCTTAACGAGCAAGTTGGTCTTAATACTATTAAAGGTACCGATCATCTCCTGCATGCCGTTCAAGCTCTCAAAGCGGAGGGTTTGAACATCAAGCTTATCAATCTTACCGGCTACAACCAGCAGGACCTTCGTTACCTGCAGGTGCAGGCTGATCTTTGCGTGGATGAGCTGCGTTATGGCTGGTGGGGATCCACCCCGCTTGAATGTGCGGCGCTTGGTGTGCCCACCATTGTGTACATCAACTATTTGTTTGCGGCGTTCTGGCAGAAGAACTATCCTGAGTTTGCCACCCTCATTCCCTTTCTCTCCGCCGATACCACCACGATCACCGATGTGCTGCGCATGGTTTGTCTTGATCCTGCCCTCAGAAATGAGTTGCGGCAGAAGTCGCTGCGTTTTGCTCAGGCCTACCTCGACCCAGACCGCAATGCCCATCGGTTGGCCGAGGCTCTAGAGCTCTAGATTCCTAGGTCGCTCCTCGCATTCCACCTCTGATCGTGTTGCGCCTGCTGCGGTTGCAGGCATTTGAGCTTATTGACTCTGCCTTCTGGCCCGACACGATCACAATAGGCTGTTTTGACGCGACCGCATCCTAGATGACTGGCTTGTTTCCTGGCGGCTGGCTGACTGCTGAACCGGATTGCTACGATGCAGATTCCCTGAAACGCTTTCAAATTTGTTTAGATCTGCCCCTGAATAGTCTGGACACCTGCATCGGATACTCGGATCTGTGGGTACATGGAACTGTCTTCCGTGCGTGTCTTGACGGCCACCGCTGATGCGCCACACCTTCTTCTTCCTCGCCATCCGTTGATGAAAGTCTTTGTTCTTCTGCCAGCTTTTAATGAGGAGCGTGCGATCAGCATTTTACTGCCTGAGATCAGTCGTGTTCTGGACGGTCAAGCGATCAATTATCAGCTGATTGTTTGTGACGACGGCAGCACCGATGGAACAGCACAGGTTCTGGCTAAAGCGACATCTAGCTATCCCCTACATGTGATCTCGCACCCGATCAATCGTGGGTTGGGTGAAACGAGCCGCGATAATTTTGAAGCCGCTGCCCGCCTCAGCCAGGATGGGGATATCATCGTTCGCCTTGATTGTGATGATACTCACGATCCTGACTTTATCTTGCCGATGATTGCGAAGGTGCTAGAGGGCTACGACGTGGTCATTGCCTCCAGGTTTGCCCGCGGTGGTGGTCAGCAGGGCGTCAGCATTTACCGTGCTTTTATCAGCAGTGGCGCCAACCTGTTTATGAAGCTGTTTTTCCCGATCAGAGGTATCCGTGAGTACAGCTGCGGCTACCGCGCCTATTCTGCTTCGATCATCAAACTGGCTATCGCCACCTATGGCAACGCTTTCATTCAGCTGCGTGGCCTTGGTTTCACCTGCACTCTTGAGAAACTGATCAAGCTTCATATGTTGGGAGCGCGTATCACCGAAGTCCCCTTTGAGCTTCGCTATGACAAAAAGGTGGGCAACAGCAAGATGATTAGTAGTGTTACGACTCTTGGCTATATTGTCATGGTAATTCTCAACTACTGGCCCTGGGGTGGTTGGCGTTCACAGCGCAAGCGCAAGACGATCACGATGCATCGCAGTCTCATGAGGATCGGAGGCTGACCGTTATCGTCAATCAGCATGGCTGACCAAGCTGATGGGTGGGCATGTCACGATTTCTGTGATGATCTGAGTGAAGGTCAGCAATAATGGTTGTTACCGGTCTTTTGATCCTTTAAAGCCTTCGCTTTCTTATTCGAGCGTTTATGTGCGGTCTTGTTGCAGCCTTAGCGAATGACCGGAACCTTTCGCTTCATACTCCCGCGCTACAGGCCATGCTGGATTGTCTGGCTCACCGTGGCCCCGACGGTGAAGGTCTGCAGCATCTGCCAGGTCAGGCCATCTTCGGTCATCGCCGTCTCGCTGTGATCGACCCTTCCCATGGGGCGCAGCCGATGGGATCAACCTGTGGTCGTTATACACTTGTTTTTAATGGAGAAATTTATAACTACCAGCAGTTGCGCGATGAGCTAGCGCAACATGGACGCCCTTTCTGCAGTGATTCTGATACCGAAGTCTTGCTTCAGGCGCTGATTCATTGGGGCGCCGAAAGCGTTCAGCGCCTCAATGGCATGTTCGCTTTCGTATTCCACGATCGTGAACACAATACCTAGATCGCTTCCCGAGATCACTTTGGCATCAAGCCACTTTACTATACGTCGACGAACGGAATCCTTTACTTTGCTTCTGAAATCAAGGCCTTACTTGCCCATCCTGAAATTTCTGCGAATTGCGATAAGAGGTCGCTTCATCAGTATTTGTCCTTTCAGTTCTGCCTTGATGACAGAACTCTTTTTGAGGATATTCATAAGATCAGGCCTGGGCGTTATCTGATCGGCCGTGGTGATCAAGTTCAGGACGACTGTTCTTACTGGGAACCCAGTTACGAGATCGATCGTTATCACACGGAGGACTACTTTGTTGAGCGCCTTCGCGATCTGATCCAAGACAGCCTCCGTCTACAGGTGCGTTCCGATGTGCCCCTCGGTGGTTACCTTTCTGGTGGTATTGATTCCAGCCTTGTCTGTGGCCTTGCGGCTGATCACCTTCAGGACCCTATGCCAATGTTTCATGGGCGTTTCGCTGAAGGCCCTCAGTACGACGAATCCAGTTATGCCAGGATCCTGGCCGATCATTCGGGTGGTATTTATCTGGAAGCGGTGCCAACGGCTCAGCAGTTTGTTGATGAGCTTCCACGCCTGATCCACGCCCTTGATGAACCATTGGCGGGGCCTGGTGTCTTTCCTCAGTACATTGTCAGCAAACTTGCCCGTGAGCACGTCACGGTTGTCCTCGGCGGCCAGGGGGGTGATGAAATCTTTGGGGGCTATGCGCGTTATCTCGTCGGCTATCTCGAGCAGGCATTGAAGGGTGCAATCCTCGAAACTCATGAGGAAGGAAGGTACCTTGTCACTCTCGAATCGATAGTTCCTAACCTTGCTCTGCTTAAGCAGTACACCCCATTGCTCAGTAACTTCTGGTCTAAGGGTTTGTTTGATGAAATGGACGCACGATATTTCCACTTGATTGATCGTAGTCAGGGAATTGAGCATCTGCTCCACTCTGATTTACTTGGTCCGAACGAGCATGAGCTTCTGTTTGCAGAGTTTCAGTCCGTGTTTAATCATCCAGATACCAAATCCTATATTAACAAAATGACTCATTTTGATCAGAAGACCTTGCTCCCGGCGCTTCTTCAGGTTGAAGATCGGGTCAGCATGGCTGTGTCCCTGGAATCCCGCGTCCCCCTGCTTGATCCCCGCATTGTCGATCTTGTCACCAGCATGCCTCCGCCTTTGAAGTTCCAGGGTGGCCAGACCAAACATATTCTCAAGAAGGCGATCAGCGGACTGCTGCCGGCTGCGGTCCTTGATCGCAAGGACAAGATGGGATTTCCTGTGCCGTTGCGGGAGTGGATGCAGTCAGGGTGTGTTCGTGACTTTGTGGCTGACATCCTGTTGTCATCCCGCAGTCTTCAGCGTGGCATATTTAATAAGCAGGCTCTTCAGTCGATGCTGAATCATCAGGGTGTTGGTGGTCGTCAACTTTGGGGAGCGTTGTCTTTGGAACTCTGGCACCGTCAGTTCATCGATGCAGCCTGAGGTTCCTCCTTCGTTGGACCTACCGCAGCGTGAACTCCTGCGGCGGCATGTGTTTGCTGCACTTGGCTGCTATTGGGCCGATGTTTCTCAAGCTATCGATCAACTGCCTTTGGTTGAGCCACCGTTGGCGCCGTCTCTGCAGCTGCCTTTGAAGTTGGTGGCGATCACCATGCCCGCCTGGGCCCGGGCTTCGGCAGTGAACGGGCAGTTACTTGTTCCCCAGGAGTGTGTGTCAGATCAGCTTTTGGCATCCCCTGAAGCGTGGCGTTCCGTCGATTGGCTGCTGGCGGTGTTCCTGTTGCTTGAGGGTTGGCATGAACGTCTTTGGGAGCAGCAGTATGGTCCGATTCATTCCTACAGCCTTCGCTTGATCGATTGGGATCAACGGGCCTGGCAGCATGCCTGGGTGAATCGGATTGGTTTGTTCCTGCGTTGCTGGGCTGCTGAAAATCATAGCTGTGCGAGCAACGTTTCTGTCCCATCCTTGCCCGAGAGCTTCATTCATCTCACCCATGATGTGGATGCACTCAGCAAGACCCTGGCCATTCGAGTCAAGCAGGGCACCTTCAATCTTTTCAAGGCTTTCCGTGCCCTTCGGAGACTTCGTCTTGGCGAGCTGTTACGTCATGCTCGGCAAGCCGTTGTTTTCTTTTTCAGCGGTGATCAATGGTTCACCTTTGATCAGTTGCTGTCTTTAGAGCAGCAGGCTGGGCTCCAGGCCACCTTCCATTTTTACGCTTCGGCGCAGCCCAGAAACCCTCGCCGCTGGTTGCTGGATCCTGGCTATCGCCTGGATATGCAACGGCTTTCCTGGTTGTGGCCTCGCCTAGCGGCCGCAGGTCATTGCGTGGGTCTCCATCCTGGCTTTGATACCTGGAGGTGCTGCGAGCGTCTCGCCGTCAGCCGTTTTCGGCTGGAGCAGGCTTGCGGCAGCACCGTGACCCATTGCCGTCAGCACTGGTTGCGCTTCAGTTGGCAGCACACATGGCAGGCCCAGGCCAGGGCGGGCCTGCGGCAGGATTCCACCTTGATGTTCAACGACCGTCCCGGTTTTCGCACCAGCGCAGCTCTCCTCTGGTACCCCTTTGATCCTGCAACCGGATCGGCCCATGAGATGCAGGTGTTGCCCACGGTGTTGATGGATTCACACTTCTACGACTATGAGGTGATGACCGACCAGCAGCGCCTTGCTGCCATCCAGCACTGGATCGGTGAGTGCCGGGCTGTCGGTGGTCAGATCGCTGTGCTCTGGCACCCGCATACCCTCAGCCGCGATTACAACTGGGGCTCTGGTTTCAGGGAGCTGCTGGCTTCCATTGTGCCAGTGTCAGCCTTGCGATGACATTCTCTCCGTTGACAATGATAGGCATCGCTGCATGCGATCGACCTCTTGCAGTTCACTGCCCTAGGTTGTTAGCTCCGTTTGATTCGATTGTCGTGCCCGTGCTTTTGTCCTGCCTTTGACTGGCGGCTTCGTTGTTCGTGAATCCTTACCTTGAAGAGATCCAGGCCAATCTGCCGCGGCTTCTCTCTCTTTTTGATCTCGATCCCACTAGCACCAGTTATGGCTTCGGTGATCGTTACCACTGGGCCTGGGGGCTGATCG
>Ga0194123_10008082_pt1 | contig 10240 bp, 3 predicted proteins | sample TA2MahsurfametaG_5_FD_155479 | JGI IMG/M metagenome (GOLD analysis project Ga0194123, IMG submission 155479) | Freshwater microbial communities from Lake Tanganyika, Tanzania - TA2015023 Mahale A surface | ecosystem: Environmental > Aquatic > Freshwater > Lake | place: Tanzania: Lake Tanganyika... | reverse complement strand
CGCCTCCCGATCTTCGCGCCAGCTACGGGAAGGCGCTCGCGCTTCTCTACCTCGGGCGCCACGAGGACGCGCGGGACCTCTTCATCGACTGCGCCCGGCGGGCGCCGCTCGATCCCTACGCGGCGTGCTTCGCCGGGCAGTGCCTCGAGCTCGAGGGTCGCTTCGCCGATGCGCTCGAGTGGTACCGGCGCTCGATCGAGCTCGACGAGCACCTCCGGAGCCCGCTCCTCGGCGCCCAGCGGTGCCTGGCGCGGCTTGGTCGCGAGTCGGAGGGCGCGGTGCTGCTCGCGCGGTTCGTCGCCCTCGGCGAGGACCCGCGGGGGAAGCTCGCCGAGTTCAAGTACACGCGGATGGGTTCGCTCGGCGAGGTCGAGGTCTCGGTCCCGGTGCAGCCGCCGCGACCGCCGACCGGACCGCTCTTCGCCGAGGTCGCCCCGATGCCGATCGATGGGCTCCTCTCGGGAGCCTCGGTGAACGTGCGTCCGGCGGCGGACCTCAACGGCGACCGCGTCGTCGACTTCCTCCTGATGCAGCAGGCGTCGGGGGCGGCGGCAGGGCCGTTGCTCGCGCTCTCCGGCGCATCGAGCGACGGAGGCGTGCGATGGACCGTCGCGCCCTTCGAGTGGCTCCCGCCGCCCGCCGCCTCCGACGCGGCGGCGACGCTCGCGCCGGCGGTGCTCCTGTGGGCGGACTTCGACGACGACGGTCGCACCGACGTCGCGGTGAGCCCGAGCGACGGTTCGCCCGGCTTCTGGCTGCGGCATCGCGAGGGTCTTCGGTGGTCGCGGGAGCGCTTCGAGCAGCCGATCGGAACGGAGGTCTTCCGCCTCCTTGCCGCGGCGGACCTCGACCACGACGGCGACGTGGACCTGCTTGCGACCGACTCGTTGGGCTCCTTCCTTCTCCTGAACCGCCGCGACGGCGACGCGACCCGCGCGACGACGTGGGTGCGACGCCCGCTCGAGGGATCGGTCGCCTCCGCCGCGAGCGCGACGCTTGGCGATCTCGACGACGACGGCGACCTCGACGTCCTCCTCCTCGCGAGCGACGGAGCGGCGCAAGGCTGGCTCAACGACCTCCTCTGGTCCTGGCGGCGCGATCCTCGTCTCGAGCCGCTCGAGTCGCGCCGACCGGTGGAGGCAGTCTGGTTCCGCGACGACGACTCCGGCGTGCCGGTCGTCGCCATGCTCGAAGGAACTCCCGCGAACCGATCGCTCTCGATCTGGCGGCTCGAGCGCGGCGTCCCGCGGCGGCTCGACGCGGGTCCCGACGCCTCCCGCGCCCTCGGCACGATCGCCCTCGCCGCGATCGATCTCGCCGGCAGCGGTCGCACGAACCTCCTCCTGACCCGCACGCGGGGCGACGGCTCCCTCTCGCTCGAGGTGCGCGACGTGCGGGCTGGCGTCATCGAGTCGGTCGAGCCGCTCCCCGCGACGACCTCGCTGGCGCTGCCGGATGCCCGCGGACCGGTGCTTCTCCTCGGCGCGGGCGAGGATGGTCGACCGCGCTGGCGCGATGCGGGCGCGGGGCGGATGCAGGCGGTCGCGGTCTGGTTCAGCGGGCGGATCGATCCCTCGCAGCAGATGCGGACGAACGCGAGCGGGCTCGGCACCCGCGGCGACGCCCGCACGGTGGGGGCGTGGCAGTCGCGCACGATGCTTCCCTGGCGCGGCGGCGCGAGTGGTCAGCCGCTCGAGCCGGTGCTCTACGGGCTCGGCGGCGCGGCGCAGATCGACTGGCTCTCGATCGACTGGCCGGATGGCGTCCTGCAGAGCGAGCTTGACCTTCGCCCGGGGACGCGGACGGTCGTCGAGACCCAGCGGCAGATCTCCTCCTGCCCGGTGATCTTCGCGTGGACCGGCGAGCGATTCGAGTTCGTCACCGACGCGCTCGGGGTCGGCGGGCTCGGCTACCTCGCGGGAATCGAGGTCGATCCCGAGGGCTCGCTTCGAGCCGTCCATCCGCCGCCGCGGCCGCGGGAGTCGGTGCTTCTCGGCGGCGAGGGGGCGATCGCGCCGCGCGATGGGCGCTTCGAGATCCGCCTCGGCGAGCCGATGGAGGAGGCGTGCTACCTCGACGCGGCGAGGCTCGTCGCGTGGGACCTGCCCCCGGGCTGGTCGCTCGCCCTCGACGAGCGGATGGGAATCGGAGGACCTGCACCGACCGGCGAGGCGAGGTTCTTCCGCTTGGCGATGATGCCGACGCGGGCGACGCGGTCGCGGATGGAGGACTCGCGCCTCCTCGACGTCACCGAGGCGGTCTCCGCCGTCGACGGCATCGCGGCGGATCCGGGCGCCGCCGATCCACGCTTCATTGGTCGCACCGCGGTCGAGTGGATCCAGACCTTCGAGTTCCCGCGCTCGATCGCCGGTCACCCCGGCGACCCCGCGCTCCTGATCGACGGCTGGGTCGAGTATCCCTACTCCTCGACCTCCTTCGCGATGTGGCAGGCGGCGGCGCTGCCCGAGCCTCCGTCGCTCGAGGCGCTCGATCCGGCGACGGGGCAGTGGGTCATGCTCGTCGAGCACTACGGCTACCCGGCAGGCATGCCCCGGCAGGCGTCGTTTCCGATCCCGCGGGAGGCGCTTCCGGAGGGCTGCACGACGCTGCGGCTCCGCTCGACGAACGAGATCTATCACGATCGGGTGCAGGTCGCGTGGTTCGAGCCCTGCCCGGAGGCGGTGCGGCGACCCTCGCCGCTCCTCGCCGCGAGCGTCGCGGAGAGCGGCTTTGCGCGGCGTCCGCCGCTCCCGCAGCGGCGCCCCTGGTACGACTACGACCGCCGCATGCCGCTCTGGGACGTGCGGTTCCAGTTCGGCTTCTACACCGCCTTCGGCGAGTGCACGCCGCTTCTTCTCGAGACCGACGATGCGGTCGCGATCTTCGGCGGCGGCGAGGAGGTCCGGCTCGAGTTCGAGGCGGGCTTGCCCCCGACCTCGCCAGGCTGGAGCCGTGCCTGGGTCCTCGAGCTCGACGGCTGGTGCAAGGACATGGATCCCTTCACGGGCAAGGGAGAGACGCTCGAGCCGCTTCCGACGCGCGACGCCGAGCCGCCCTCGCCCGACCGCGACGCGCTTCACGAGCGCTTCAACACCCGCTTCGCGGGCGGACGGTGACCCCGCGGACCGCTTCTCCCGCCCGCGAGGGTGCGTGAGGCGAGATTTCCCGAGGAAACCGACCCCGACCGGCATGCGTCGGCGATCGCCTCGCCGATAGAGTCACGCCGTGACGCTTGAGTCGAACGACCATCACGCGGTGCCGATCTCCCGCCCCGCCGCGGCGGTGGGACCGCGGCTCCGCTGGATCCTCCGGATCGTCCTCGGGCTCTTCGCGCTTCTCGTCGTCAACAGCGTCGCGCTTGGGCTCATCACCTTCCTCGAGTGGCGGACCGGCGAGAGCCTGCAGGATCAGGTCTACCTCTGGAACGTGCTCGTCCATCTCGGGCTCGGGATCCTGCTGATCCTGCCGACGATCCTCTTCGGCGTCCTCCACATGCTGAGGGCGCGGGGGCTTCCCAACCGCGACGCGGCGCGGGTCGGCTACGCGCTCTTCGCGGTCGCGCTTGGACTGCTCGCGACGGGCGTGCTCCTCCTGCCGCTTCCCTTCGCGCCGCGGAGCGCGACCGGCTCGCGCGACCTCGTCTACTGGCTGCACGTCACGCTTCCCATCGCGGCGGCGTGGCTCTTCGTGATCCACCGGCTCGCTGGTCCCACGATCCGCTGGCGGGTCGGCGGGCGCTGGGCGATCGCGGGACTCGCCTTCGCGGCGGGCATGCTCGCGTGGCACGTCTCGCATCGACCCGCGCCGATCGAGCGCGTCGCGACCGAGGCGTCGGCGTGGCTCGATCCCTCGCTCATCCGCACCGCGACCGGCGAGCCGATCCCGGTCCGCTCGCTCATGATGAACGAGTACTGCCTCGAGTGCCACGCGGACACCTACCACCGCTGGGAGCGCTCGGTGCACGCGATGAGCTCCTTCAACAACCCCGCCTACGCCTTCAGCGTGCGGGAGACCCGCGCCCGTGCGATGGACCGCGAGCAGTCCAACGCGGACGCCCGCTTCTGCGCGGGCTGCCACGATCCGGTGCCGCTCCTCGCGGGGGTGATCGACGACCCGCGCTTCGACGACCCGCACCTTGATCCGCATGATGCCCTCGGCTCGGCGAGCGTCTCCTGCACCGTCTGCCACTCGGCGGTCGCGGTGCGGGGCACCCGCGGCAACGCGGAGTTCACCGTCGAGGAGAGCCCGCAGTACCCCTTCACCTTCAGCGAGAGCCCGCTGCTCCGCTGGGTGAACCGGCGGCTCATCGAGGCGAAGCCGGCGTTCCACAAGCAGACGTTCCTCAAGCCGGAGGTCCATCGAAGCGGCGAGTTCTGCTCGACCTGCCACAAGGTCTTCCTGCCGGAGGAGCTCAACGACTACCGCTGGCTGCAGGGGCAGAACCACTGGGACAGCTTCCGCCTGAGCGGCGTCTCCGGGCATGGCGTCGCGAGCTGGTACTACCCCGCGAAGGCGGAGACGAACTGCAACGACTGCCACATGCCGCTGCGCGCCGAGGGCGCCGCGGGCGTGCGAGGCGACTTCGGCGCGAAGGTCCGCGACGACTCCGGGATCCCGACGGTGCGGGATCACTTCTTCCCCGCGGCGAACACCGCGATCGCCTGCATCACCGAGCGGGCGGACTGCGGGGAGATCCTCGCCGACCTCGCCGCGTTCAACCGCGGCACGATGCGGCTCGACCTCTTCGCGCTCCGCCGCGGCGGCGAGATCGACGGCGAGCTGATCGCGCCGCTCGGGGCGGTGGCGCCCGCGGTCGAGCCGGGCGGGCGGTACCTCCTCGAGGCGGTGGTCCGCACGCTGAAGGTCGGGCACGAGTTCACCCAGGGCACCGCCGACAGCAACGAGGTCTGGCTCGACGTGACGATGACCGATGGCGACGGCCGGGTGATCGGTCGCAGCGGCGGCTTCGGACCCGGTCGCGAGGTCGATCCGTGGAGCCGCTTCTTCAACATCTTCATGCTCGACCGCGAGGGACACCGGATCGACCGCCGCAACCCTCAGGACATCTTCACGCCGCTCTACAACCATCAGGTGCCGCCGGGCGCGGGCGACGTGACGCGCCTCGCCTTCGCCGTGCCGGCGGACGCGCGGGGACCGATCCGGATCGACGCGGCGCTTCGCTACCGAAAGTTCGACCTCACCTACCTGCGGCACTTCACCGCGGATCCCTCGGCGACGAACGACCTGCCGATCCTCACCCTCGCGGAGGACTCCGTGACGCTGCCGGTGGCGGGGCAGGCAGCGGTCGAGGACTCGACGCAGCCGGAGGAGTTCCCCGCGTGGCAGCGCTGGCATGACTACGCGATCGGCGTGTTCCGCCAGGGCGAGCGCCGCGGCACCAAGGGACCGCTCCGTCTTGCCGAGGAGATCTTCGCCCGCGTCGAGGCGATGGGACGGCCGGAGGGCGCGATCGGTCGCGCGCGGGTGGCGCTTCGCGAGGGTCGCATCGAGGACGCGGCGGCGGCGCTTCGCCGCGCGTCGTCGATGGATCCGCCGGCGCTTCCCTGGTCGGTCGCGTGGTTCTCCGCGCTCGTCGACCGCGAGCGCGGCGAGCTTGACGCGGCGATCGCGAACCTCGAGCGCCTCGCGGCGACCGACTTCGAGGACGCGAGGAAGCGAGGCTTCGACTTCTCCCGCGACGACCGCCTGCTCCGCACGCTCGCGGACGTCCTGCTCCTCAAGGCGCAGGGCGAGGTCGACGAGGCGGCGCGGATGACCCTCCTCGCGGAGGCGCGGCGGCGCTGCCGCGAGGCGCTCGCGCTTGACTCGCAGAGCGCCGAGGCGTGGTACGTCCTCGCGCAGATCGAGCGCGCGGCGGGGGAGGAGGCGGCGGCGGAGGTCGCCCTCGTCGAGCATGCCCGCTACAAGCCCGACGACAACGCCCGCGACCGCGCGGTCACCATCGCCCGGCAGCGGTATCCCGCCGCGAACCACGCGGCGGAGGCGATCGTCCTCTACGACCTGCAGCGACCCGGCGCCTTCGGGCTCGCGGAGGCGTCCGCGTCGACGGGGATGACCGTCGATGCCGCGGTCGAGGTCTCCGGCGAGCCGAAGGTCGAGACCGCCGTCCTCGACGTCGACTCCGGCACCGGGTCCGGCGGGGACTCCGGCGACGCGTCGACGATCGAGGAGGATCCTGCGGCGACCGCGCCTGCATCGGTCCCGGCGGCGAGCGACCGGACGAACGATCGCTCGTGACGGCGTCCTCATCCCTCCCCGCCCGCTCCCCGTCCCTCCCGAGTTCGCGGATCATCCGAGACCCATGGACACCCCTGACTCCGGCGATCCGCAGATCCGCCGGGCGATTCGACGTTCGCTCCTTCTCCTTGCCCTGATCGCCGTCGCGGTGGGGGGCGTCGCATGGTGGTCGAGCCGGCGTCCGCCGCGGGCGCCCGCGGACTCCTCGCCGCCGACGCCGCCGGCGACGAGCAATCGCGCGGAGGTCGCGCGACCCTTCGTCTCCTTCCGCGACCTCGCCCGCGAGCGCGGCGTCGACTTCGTCCATCAGAACGGCGCGACCGGTCGCAAGCTCCTGCCCGAGACCCTCGGCGGGGGCGTCGCGGTCGAGGACCTCGATGGCGACGGCGCCGCGGAGATCCTCCTCGTCGATGGCGATCGCTGGGAGGACGCGCCGCCCGGATCGCCCGCCGGACGCGGGATCGTCCTCTTCCGCAACGACGGCGCCGGCTCGTTCGCGGTTCCCTCCTCGCCGACCGGTCTCGAGGCGCCGCTCCAGGGGATGGGGATCGCCCTCGGTGATGCCGACGGCGACGGCGACCTCGACCTCCTCGTGACCTCGACCGCGGGCGTGAGGTTCTTCCGCAACGAGTCCGCGCCCGGCGTGCTCCGCTTCGTCGACGCGACCGAGGCGTCGGGTCTCGCCTCGCTCGATGGCTGGTCGACCTCCGCCGGATTCGGCGACCTCGACCTCGACGGCGACCTCGACCTCGTGGTCGCCCACTACGTCCGCTGGAACCCCGCGATCGACGAGGCGGTGGACTACCGCCTCGAGGGAATCGGTCGCGCCTACGGACCGCCGCTCGGCTTCGAGGGCGAGACGGTGCGGGCGTTCTTCAACTCGGGCGACGGGACCTTCGAGGACCGCACCGCCGCCGCGGGCTTCGACGTCCGGAATCCCTCGACCGGCGCCCCGATGGCGAAGGCGCTTGGGCTGCTCGTCCAGGACCTCGACGGCGACGGGGACCTCGACGTCTTCGTCGCGAACGACACCGTCGCGAACTTCCTCCTGCGGAACCGGGGCGACGGCACCTTCGAGGAGGTCGGCACCCCGGCGGGCATCGCCTTCGACCGGCTCGGCGCAGCGACGGGAGCGATGGGCGTGGACCTCGCGATGCTCGGTCGAGGCGAGGAGGCGCGGCGGGCGATCGTGGTGGGCAACTTCGCGAACGAGCCGACCTCGTTCTTCCTCGAGGATCCGTCGCGCGCCGGGCGCTACGGCGACGAGGCGATCCCGCAGGGGATCTCCGCCGCGACGCGACCGACGCTGACCTTCGGGATGCTGTGGGCGGACCTCGACGGCGAGGGCGGCGAGGAGATCGTCGCGGCGAACGGTCACCTCGAGGAGGAGATCGCGCGGCTGCAGGCGAGCCAGTCCTACCGCCAGCCGGCGCAGATCTTCCGCGGCTCGGCGGATGGCGGCGGGTTCGAGCTCGTGCCGGACGCGTCGCTCGGCGACCTCGCGCGTCCGGTCGTGGGACGCGGGCTCGCGAGCGGCGACCTCGACCTCGATGGCGACGTGGACCTCGTGCTCACCCAGATCGCGGGCGCGCCGATGGTCCTCTTCAACGACCTCGACGAGGTCTCGCCGCATCGCCGCTGGATCCGCCTCGAGCTCGTCGGACCGCGCGGCGACGCGTCGGTCGTCGGGGCGGGGGTGCGGATCGTCGATGGCGACCGCGAGATCCTGCGGACGGTGGCGCCCACGCGGAGCTACCTCTCGCAGGTCGAGCGGGCGCTGACCATCGGGCTCGGCGAGGGCGACGCCGGGAGACCCATCGACCGCGTCGAGGTCGAGTGGACCGGCGGCGGTCGGACCGTGCTCGAGCAGGTGCCGGCGAACGGTCGGGTGCGGGTCGAGGGAGCGGGGTCGTCGCCCTGAACTCGCCGGCGACGCGGGGGCGAGCGGGCGCGACGCGGGAGCTCCATTCGCGAAGTCCCGTTCGAGAAGCCCCACGCAAGAAGTTCGTTGACACGGGACCGTGGGTCGATACCCTAACGGATACCGAACAGGCATTCATGCCGAGGTTCGGCGTCCTCAAGCTCGGCGTCCTCGTTCTGCCCGTTCCGTTGGTGCCCTTTCCGCGAGTCCTCTTTCCGCGAGTTCTCCTTCCGCGAGTCCTGCCTGTCCCGCTTCCTTCCGGCGAGGTCCCTCTCGCCTCGGCTTTCTCCGGAGTGCCGCGTCATGGCGTGCGTGCCGTCGAGATCGACCCTTCCCCGGTCGCTGACCGCGACCCTGCCTCGCCCCTCGGCGGGCGTGGTGGTCGAGTCCCGACTTGAGCGGGGACGCGAGGAGAGGCGTGCGCAAGGACTCGCGCATGACAGCGAGCAGGGGCTCGGTCAGGACCCTGATCCGGCTCATGATCCGGCTCCGGCTCCCGAACAGGACCTCGAGGGGGATCGAGATCAGGAGGTCGATTACGAGCGCGATTACGAGCGCGATCACGAGCGCGATCACGAGCGCGATCACGAGCGCGATCACGAGCGCGATCATGAGCGCGATCACGAGCGCGATCACGAGCGCGATCACGAGCGCGATCATGAGCCTGATCGGAACCTCGACCGGAGCCTTCATCAGAACCGCGATCGGACCATGGATCCGGCGACCCGACGGGCGCTGGTGGCGTCGCTCGGGCAGGCGATCGCGGCGGTCGAGGCGGGCTGCTCGCTCGATCGCCTCGAGGCACGGCTTCGCAAGGAGGAGGCATCGCAGCGTGCGCTCGAGGGCGCGGAGGAGGTCGATCCGCCGGCTCTTGATGCGCCGTCTCTTGATGCGCCGTCTCTTGATGCGCCGTCTCTTGATGCGCCGTCTCTTGATCCACCGCCTCTCGATCCGTTCCTCCCTGATCTGTCCCGCCCTGAGCCATCGCTCGCTGATCCGCTTCTCGTTGATCCATCCCAGCGTGATCCGTCCCAGCGTGATCCATCCCAGCGTGATCCGTCCCAGCGTGATCCGTCCCAGCTCGATTCATCTCGGTGCAATTCGTCCCGGGTCGATTCATCTTGGCGCAGTTCATCCCAGCGTCGTTCATCCCAGCGTCGTTCATCCCAGTCAGCGTCACTCGCGAGCGACCCATCCGTCGAGCGCACGATCGTGCTCGAGGAGAGGTCGGATCATGCTGTCGCTGCACCTGGCGACTCGGCGAGGTCGCGGGGCGTCGCGCGTCGCGAGCGACCCGATCCGAGGTCGCTCGTCGCAGCGCCAGCGGACGCGCCGATCGAGCGTGCCCGCTGGCGCGACGGGTTGGGAGCGCGGCTCGCCACGGGATGGGCGTCGGTCGAGGCTCGCCTCGGCGGCGGTCTGCCGCTTGCGGGAGTGCATGAGTGGTTCCTGCTCGATCCCTCGGAGGAGCGACCGCGGGGCGACGCGTGGCTGCCGCCGATCGCCGCGGCGATCCATCTCCTCTGGCGCTGGATCGACGCGATGCCGCGCGGCACCGCGCGGCGGGTGCTGTGGATCGGTCCGCGGGTCTTCCCGCATCCGCGGTCGCTCGTCGCGGGGCTCCGCCGGGCGAGCTCGAGGTCCTGGGACGAGCGGCTGCTCGCGGCGTCGTGGCTGGTGGATCTGCCCGGCGGCTCGGCACGCGCGACCGCGCAGGCGTGGGCGATCGAGCGGTCGATCCGCTCCCCGGGCGTGATGGCGGTCGTCGCGGATGGAGGCGGTCTGTCGATGGCGACCTCGCGGCGCCTGCACCTCGCGGCGAAGCAGGTCGCGGCGGAGGGATCGCCGACCTTGGTGCTCCTGATGCGACCGCCGTGGGAGCGCAGGGCGATCTCCGCCGCGATCACCCGCTTTGAGGTCGTGCCGCGGGCGCCGGACACGTGCGTGGAGGAGATCTCGCGGGTGCGGGAGATGCCGCAGGAGTCTGACTCGCGGCAGGTGCAGGACGTTCCGCATCCGGAGGACGGTCGAGCGGCGCCGGAGGGGGCGCCGCTCGACCGT
>Ga0194123_10008081_pt1 | contig 10240 bp, 9 predicted proteins | sample TA2MahsurfametaG_5_FD_155479 | JGI IMG/M metagenome (GOLD analysis project Ga0194123, IMG submission 155479) | Freshwater microbial communities from Lake Tanganyika, Tanzania - TA2015023 Mahale A surface | ecosystem: Environmental > Aquatic > Freshwater > Lake | place: Tanzania: Lake Tanganyika... | reverse complement strand
TCATTTAAAGATTTTCTATAGTTATTAACTGTATTGAAAATTACTTGTCCTAATTTTTTATTTTCAGTATATGAAGAACATTTAGGAGTGGATACTTGTGCATTAAGATTAAATGCAACTAAACTAAAAATAACAACTAATTTTTTCATGACTTTAGTTTTTAGGATTACAGAAATAACTGGCAGCGGTGAGAAGGTTACAAACCTCTAACTAATTAAAACCTTTTGTCAATCGAAATACATCAAAAAATCAACCTTATAAATACCTTATTTGGTGTATGATATTTATTATTTCTCCGTCAACCACATCGATTCGGAAATCAATGAAATTATCTTATGATTTTGCTGCGTTCGGCAGCCCTCAAACAATTGCAGCTTTTGCCTAAAAGGAGGCACTAAATTTTCGTCTTGCTTTTTTCATATTTCAACTGTTAAAATTACACTTTAACTAGCTGTCTTAAAAATCGGGGTAATTATAGAAGGCTAGAATGGAACTAAAAGTGACCCTAAACTTCTTAAAATGTCACTGATCTCTTTCAATGGTTCTGCCAGTTCTGTAGAGGATACATTAAATTTAACGTTTACTCTTTCATTTATCGGAAATTTTCCAGTAACTGATATTGGATTCTTTATCTCAATATCGACACCTTGATTGATCGGTAGTTTTACTGGAACAGAAAATTTAATAGGAACAGTCAAATTCAATTTGTAAAGAATGGTATCACGCACCGTTAATTTAACGGGTATTTTTGAGTCCATACTCAGTGTATCCTCAAGTTTAATTTTCAAGGTTTGATTAATCGGAATTTTTGTTGAAATTGGCAGATTTAATTTTCTTAATCCAAATCTATTAATTTGAATCCGTTCATTTACAGGAATGGTATCGTTAATAACTTTAATGACAGTGTTATCCTCTAAGAAGATATCGTGCTTTGTTAATTGAATAAAAGTGTCTATTTCAATGTTTATTGGAACTCTTAGTATTTCGTCAATGACAACAAAATTATTTAACTTGATTTCCTCGTCGATATCAAATACGGCATGCGTATTTAATAGATTTTCAACCGATAAAGGCTCATTATTTATGGCGATTTTTTTATCAAAAGGCACCTCCAATTCACATTGGCCTGAGACAATTTGTTAGCTTCATTCGAAACTTTTGATAGTTTATCCTCTACTTGATAAAGTTTATAGAATAGAAATATTGACATTACAAACAAGCTTGCAATTGTCATTAATAAAAAAACTATTTTTCGTTTTGTACTGAACAACTCCCTTTTGATACGAAAAATTCAAAAGAAAGTTTGCTTATTCTTAACGTATTTTTGTAAATTCATTTTTTATCATAAATTTACGAGGCAAAAAATTAAAAATATGACTATGGTAAATTATCATTTAGCAATAAAAGCGTTGATTTTTATATCGCTAATAATGAATTTATTTGAGTTCAATGCTCAAAATGTTTATTCGAAACAGACCAATAATAATAAAAAACCAGACTTAAATGAAATAACGGCAACGTTTAGGTATGTTCCTAGAAATAAAACAATTAGTAAAGATCAATATAATAGACTTTCTGAGAAGAAAAAAACCAAGTATGATTCTATTGTAGATCAAAATGATTTCGGAGTATTCAAGGAAAATCTTGAGGAGTATATTGATGAATATTACATCACCAACGATGCATGTGTTAAAAAGAATTTAGATGCGGAAAAAAAGAAATATGGATTATCACCGGTTGATTCTGTTTTGTCATCCCTAAAGTTTAGTAATGTTAGCCAGCTTGGATTTACATTAAAACCATTGGGAAAGGAAGTTGAAAAAATTATTAAAGGAATTATCCATATTTATGGAGACGATATGGATGAAAATTGGGCTAAGGCTTGCGAAAATAATGTACCCGCGTATTGTACACATCGCGACGATGGAGAACAGAGGTACGGTGTTCTTTTGAATCCTGCAGCTATTCAAATTCTTAACAAGACTTTATTAGAAAATAATTCGATATGGAGAATTCCTACTAAACTAGATGTGGACATATTAAATTACAAACTTTCTGAAAAAGGAAATAGTGCATTTCAACTCCTCGCTGGAAGTAAGTCAAAGAATTTGTATAACTTTAAATGGAAGAGACCGGGTTTAGATGCTTATGAAATGGGGTTAATGCCATGGGGATATAAAATGGGACCTCATTTTTATTCTACGAATAATTCACCAAAGGGAATGGCAAGTGTGATTGCCTGCGCTGAAAATAGCAATTCTACAAAAAAACAAAATTTTATCTATTTAGAGCAAGACTCACCAGTCTTGAAATATGGGGAGTTTACAGATGGTGGTAATTACGGATTTTATGTAATTCTATTCAGAAATATTGATTTCAAATTAAACGATTAAAAAAGGAATAAATGAAAGGTTTTAAAAAATGTAGCAATGGACATTTTTATAAAGAGGCGATGCCTAGCTGTCCATATTGTCCAAATGGGCAACAATCCACCTCTGGCAATGGAAACAATGACATGAACAAAACGATGGTGAGTGGAAATGAATTTACATGTACAAATGTTACCAATGACGGTACAATTCCAGTAGGAGGTGGTGATAAAACTCAAGTCTTTGGTGGTACAGATCTTCACGGCAACTCAAGTGATACGCATATCGTAAACAATGAACGTGTTTCACAACCAACAACAGCATCTAAAAGAAACTTAGACAGAACTTTTATTGGCGGGATTTCAGAACCAGAAACACCAACGGGTTCTGAACAAAAAGATAAAGTTGCTTCACCTCAAGAACCAAGATCAACGAGAAGAATAGTTGGATGGATAATTTCATATTCATTAGATAACATGGGAGTTGATTGGCGAATCTATGAAGGAACCAACACAATAGGAAGAGATCCTAAAAATACTATTACAATAACAAAAGACCCTACTATTTCTTCCGAACATGTTACTATACTGTATCGTCAAGGAAAATTTAAAATCAAAGATAAAATGACCGCTAATGGTACTTATATTAACGGTCAAGAGTTGGAAGTTGAGGAGGCTTACGACTTAAATGATGGAGATGATTTACGATTAGGAAATACAACATTTAAATTCAAATCAGCAGAATAATATTTAAAGAATGACAAGGTTAGTTTTATTATTTTTTCTTTACTCGAGTTTTATAAGCATAGCTCAAGAAATCGGTGTAAAAAATGTTCAAACAGCGGAGTGGCCGAAAATCAAAGCCGACCTGTGGTTTAGAAATCCAGAGGGAACCTCTAGAACAGTAGAATTTATTGAGGATGGTGTAAAAACAAAAATTGATTTACCAAAAGAGTTTGCAAAAAATGACTCAGTAGCCAAAAATAAAGCTGTAATTTTTATTATTCTTTACAACGATCCTTCTCGTGGAGGATTAAGGCAATTTGAATGGCACCGTAGAGTCCTGAAAGAAACGATTAATAAAATGAATATTTCCAAAGGCGATAAAATTGGAATATATTATTTTAACAACGAACGTGGCGGAAGACTATTATTTCCCAATGACGTTAAATTTACAGATGATAAAGCTGAATTACTTTCGAGACTAGACAATTTATCCAAGCCTAAACCAATTTACGAACGAAATAAATGTTCTGCACTTGGAACAAACCTTGTGCTTCATGCCGCAAATGAAGCAATGGAAATTCTAGAAACTAATACTACCAAAAGTTTAGCCAGAGGAGTTTTCATTTTGGCAGATGACAAAGTTTGTGAAGCAACTCACGACACAGAAGCGCCTTACTCCAAAGCGAAACGAAATAATATGGCAGTTTATGGATTGACTTATTACGCCAGAGGGGCCAATAATTACACAAAAAAACTATGTACTGATTCATATGGAGAATATTACGTAAACACTAAAAATGATCCAAATGATGCCATCGTGAAAATGGTTGGTTTTTTAAATGATTTCTCTAAGAGACATGCGGGTGTAATTTATTCAGTTGAATATACCACACCCAATGAAGAAAAAAATTCAACCAAGCGACAAATAAAAGTAGAGTCCGAGGATCAAAAAACTGAATTCTTTTTGAATTCTCCAGATAAGTCATTTACAGAAAAAATTAAAGACAATTTACTTTGGATTATTCTAGGAGTTCTGGTCTTAGCTTTTATTGTGTATGGAATTGTTTATTACAATAAAAAGAAAAAACAAGAACAAGCTGCCATGGATCAAATGAATGCAGCAAGATTGCAAGAAATTGAGAATAAAAGGCAACAAGACGCTCAAGCACGAGAAAATGAAGATCGACAAATTCAACAAAAATTGAATCAAATCGAACGACTAGAATTACAGCGCAAGGAGGAAGAGAGAAGAATTCAAGAAGAAAATGAACGAGCCAGAAGAAAAAGTGAACAGCAAGTTCAAAACGATGTATTAGTAGCTCAAATGCGTGAAAAAGGCAATTTCCCGTGGATTGAGTTCTCAGGACCTAATGGACATGGGCGTTTTGAAATTGATCAACCTACTGTAATTTTTGGAAGAGATGCATCTCAATGTGATTTTGCATTGCAACACCCAACGGTTTCTAAAAAACACTTTACCATTTATTTTAGAAATTATAAATATTTCCTTAAAGACTTAAATAGCACAAACGGCACGTTTCATAATTCGTATAAAATATCCGAAGTACAATTGCAACACGGTGACGTTATTCATGCAGGAGATATTACAATTACGTTCCATATTTAAAGATAAAACTTATGAAATTTAATCATGTTGTGCACACGGACAAAGGAGCCGTAAGACAAGCAAATGAAGATGCTCAAGGAACAGCCCTTGACACGATAAACGGAGATATTTTTGTAGTTTGTGATGGAATGGGTGGACACGTAGGTGGTGCATTGGCATCGTCTATAGCTGTTAGAAGTATTCTGGATTATTTTATTTCGAATTACCATGAGAATTTAATAGTGGCTATTCAAGAATCGTTTCAGTTTGCCAATACACAAATATTTGCTAAAACGCTCGAAGACCCTTCTATGAAAGGAATGGGAACGACCGCCGTAGTCTTAATTATTCGAGAAAATGACATTTTCATTGGTCACGTTGGCGATTCAAGAATTTATGTGAAGAGTCAAGGTGTTCTCAACCGACTAACAAAGGATCACTCTTTTGTTCAACAACTGGTGGATAATGGTACTATTTCCGATGATGAAGCTGAAAACCATCCACAAAAGAATCAAATTTTAAAGGCGTTAGGTCATAGCGAGGAGGTAAAAGGAACAATCTGTGAAAAAGCAATAAAAGCGAAAGTAGGTGATATTTTTCTTCTTTGCTCAGATGGACAATGTGGTATGGTAAAAGATCCTACGATGTATGAACTCATTAGTGGAGACAATCTCCAGGCTTCTGTAGAAAATCTATACAATACTGCAATGGAAAATGGCGGTGTTGATAATATTACCAATATCTTGATTCAAATTACCGAAAGTCCACACATGTCTTCATCTTTCCGGAATTTTAATCCCGTTAAGACCATGCCAAGAAATTCTGATTATGAAGCGACTGGTCAAGTAACTATTGATGCTGAGGACTATCAGTCGCATAAAAAGAATTCCAAAAGGAAGTATTTAATTTATGGCCTGGTTGGATCATTGGTAATTGCTACAGGACTTTATTTTCTTTTCAGAGGTAAGGAAGAAGCACCGATCGATAAACCAAAAGGTGGAGTTAACGTGATAGAGATAAAGATAACTAAAGCTGAACTCGAAAAAAAGTCTGAAGAGGACTTAGATAACATAGAAAAAAATATTGCTAATGGTAGTGAAATTTATATTTGTTCAGATTGTTCAGAAGGTAAAATCAAAAATGATAAATTCAGTATATCCTTAGACGAAAGTAAAAAAATAAAAGCTTTAACAAAGAATTCTCCTGTTGGTGTTGATCCTGGTCCTGGTGATAAGAAAGGTTCTGGTGATAAGAAAGGTTCTGGTGATAAGAAAGGTTCTACTCCTGGAGGATTTCAAACTAAAACTGTCACCGTAGAAATTACTAAATTAGATAATTCTAAGGATGGAATTGACGAAAAACTTGAGAATGCTTATAAACAACAATGTGAAAAAAGCTTCAGAGATAATAATGTTCTAGAACAGCAAAAGCATTTTCCTAAATGGGATGATCAAAAATGGACGGTTAACGGAAATAAAGTCAATTTCTCTGAAGCAACCAGGGCTGTAGGAACATATAAATGCAATTGCCCTAAGTAATTATTTGTGCATAAAAAAATCAACCATTATGAAATTGTTGACCGCTTAAATGCAGGTGGCACAGCTACAATATTTTCAGGGGTAGATTTACATACGGGTGAACTCGTAGCGATAAAACAATTAAATCCTGCATTTTTTGCAAACGCAACGATGCTGCAAAGTTTTAGAAAGGAAGCTTACCGATACTTAGAATTAAAACATCCAAACATTGTTTCATTGAAGGATTTTATATTATACAAAGATACCGGTTACTTGGTAATGGAGTACATTGATGGAAAAAACCTTCGAGAGTACATTAAAGAAATAAGTGGGCCCTTACCAATTAGCAATGTGGCCTTACTTATGATGGAGACCATGGCTGCCCTTGGTTTTGCGCATTCCCAAAATATTGTCCATTTGGACATCAAGCCGTCAAATATTATGTTGACTGAAAAAAATCAAATCAAATTAATTGACTTTGGTATTTCCAGTGAAGGGAAAAAGAATGCTGGTGAAGAAATAATGGGTAGCCCCTACTACATGAGTCCTGAACAGATTAAAGGTGAAGATGTAGATCACAGAACAGATATTTACTCTTTAGGAATTAGCATATACGAATTATTGACAGGCAGACTTCCTTTTGATGGAGATTTGACAAGAGATCAATTATTTGATAAAATTAAAACCCAACCAGTACCGGATTACTATGCACCTAATGAATTAGACATAGAATACGAAGGCGAAATGAATGAAATAATACAGAGAGCGACCGCAAAATCTCCAAATGATAGGTATGAAGATTGTGAAGAATTTACCATGGATTTACTTCAATTTTTGAACTAAATGAGTTTTAAACAAATCAAAATAGGACGAGATCCGAATAGTGACATCATTTTAAATGACAACTCTATTTCAAGACGTCACGCTGAAATTTTCATAGATGAAGAAGGAAATTCATTTATAACAGACTTATCTTCAAAAAATGGCACTTTTGTAAACGGTCGTCGAATTTATGATTCTGTGTTAATATCAGTGCATGACGTCATTACATGTGGTAATCAAGTTGTAGTTAATTGGCAACATTTTGCGATACAGAATAATTCGAAAATATCCTACTCTTCGAAAAAAGAGGATGATTTTAAGTTAATGCCCTATTTTTTAGTAGCAGGAATAACTGCACTATGTTTTGTAGTCATTCAATTTGGTATTTCTAAAACTGAAAAAAAAGACAATGCCATTTCAATCTCAGATGTTACTGAAATCCTAACAAAAGACCCCGAAAAACCTACCGATGAAAGAACTGATAAAAAGGATAAAATCGAAAGTGGTGAGGAAGAAACTTCTATGGTTGGAAAAACAAAAATTGATGCTTCTTGCCTAAAAGAAGAAGGAGATTACGGGACGACAGATTTGATCTTGATAGGAGAAGAAATTGACAAAGAAATTACAAATACTTTTGGAAGAGAAGTAAAGAGGGAAGAAGAGGAAGAAGAAGGGGAAAACTTATTAAGAGACTGCAGAAGAACATACAAATTTGTCGAGAGTGGTAAAAAACTTGATAATTTAAAATTTATTTTGAGCAATTTGGTAAAAGAGTTGAAAAATCCACGAGGATTTAATTATCAAATTTACTTTATCGAATCTGAAGAATGGAATGCTTTTACTTGTGGAGGGAAAATATTTGTTACAACAACAATTTACGATTATACTCAGACCTCAGATGAAATGGCTTGTATCGTTGCCCATGAAATTTATCACAATGAGCTCTACCATATTAATGAGATGCTAAAAAAATCTTCAGTGCCAGGCTCGGGAGTATACAGCCAAATAACTCGATCTTTTGGTCAGAAAAAAGAAACCTATTGCGACTTAAATGGAATTGATCTTGCTGTAGCTGCAGGTTATGAAGGTTGTGCCGCACATGAACTATGGCGAAGAATGAGTGAAGAACAAAATGAAAATGGCAGTGTAATGGAAAAATTTTTTAATTCTCATCCATATTCCAAAAATAGAAAAGAGTGCACAAAGAGTCACATGGAAGTAAACTATAATAAAACGTGCAATTAATATTAAACATATGAAAAAGAACTGTTTAGTTATTTTTATTTTATTTTTCTCCTATGTACTAATTGGGCAAAAAAAAACGAATCACGATTTGACCTGCTATGCAAATTCATTAGATGTTTTTGAAGAAGTTGAAAACGAATTGTATACAGTTTTTTCTACAAATGAAAAGGTCACTATCGCCGATGAATTAGAGGTTGGCGAAATAGTCTATGAAAAAATGAAAGAGACACATACAATTAGAACTTCGGGAAGTGACTATGACCGTGTTTCTGAAATAATGAACGCTTTAATCAAACAGATATCTACTTTTGCCAATCCAGCGTCAAACGAAAATTTTTCTAAATACAAATCACATTACAAAATATACATTATCGAGAGTAATGAAATTAACGCATTCACAGCTGGCGCAAGAATATTTGTTACGACAGGAATTTATGACTTTTGTAAATCCAAAGATGAACTGGCCTGTATTATTGGACATGAAATTTGTCACAATGAATTAGGGCATATTGCTGAAAAAATAAAAAAATATAAAACAGCAAGCGGCTATTTAGGCGACGAACTTGGTGCTATTGCAAATAATATTTGGTCTTTTCTTACACAACCTTTTAATCAAAAAAACGAAGGCCACTGCGATTTATTTGGATTAGATCTCGCGCGTGCAGCAGGATATGACGCTTGTAAAAACATTCAATTATGGTCAAGAATGAGTGAGAATAGTGGTGAAAAAGATGTTTTCAGCATTTTTAGTTCACATCCTTATTCAGGTGACCGAGCAACTTGTTCTAAGAATCACTTGAAGAAGAGTTATAATATGAATTGTAATAATTAACATTGGATGATCACAATTTTACGAATTTCCACCTTATTGATGCTCTGTTGTTTACTCACATCAATATCCTCTTGCCAAAAACCTTCCGTAGAAAAAATAGATAAAGTAGAAATTCTATCCATAGAAGATGATGGCCTAAAAGCCAATTTACTATTAAGTATCTACAATCCCAGATTTTATTCTGTTAAAGGGAAAGATTTATCACTGCGTTTATATTACAACAACTCATTCATTGCAAGTGGTTATTCAAAAGAAATGGATTTAAGTGCCAATGAAATTACAAACGTTCCTTTTGACATGACTTTCAATCTCAAGATATTGGACAAATATGGTGATGAACTGCTGCTTAAAGATTCAATCCTCTTAGTCGGCACATTAGAAGGAGATTACACATTTTTGGATATACACAGGGTTGAAAATCTTTCTTATTGGATCAAAACCAAAGAACTCACAGATAAGCTTTCAAATGATGCATTGGGTGAAGACGGTGTAGATGTGAAAAGCATAAGCATTGAAGATATTGGATTATCCACATCAACTGTAAAAGTAAATTTAGGAATCAACAATTCGTTAAATATTCCAATTAAAATAGACAGTATGAATATAGAAGTTTTTTCAGATGTTAAAATGAGCAGCAAAGTAGGTGATTGGCGAAATAATGAATCTAAAATCATTGATAGAAAAACTGAAGAAATTATTATTGCCAAACTTATCATTCAAAACGTAAGTGCCGTACTAACAGGTGCTACAAAAATTTTAAATGGGTTTGATTATTATGCAAAAGGTCTAGTGTATTTAAAAATCAACGAAAAACCCTTAACTCTTCCTCTTCAAAAACATCTTAGGATCTTCCCCATGTCGAGGGAAGTAAAAATTATTAACGACTAGATTTATGAAATTAGGATTTATTTCTGAGGGTGGCTTAGTTAAAAAAATCCAACTTATTAAAGGTAAGATTTTAGAACTACGAATTGGCAAGTCCGATGACAACGACATTGTTATAAAGAACAATCTAATTTCCAAGTTTCATGCTCAATTAATCTATGATCAGGAAGGTGACTTGTATATTGTTGACCTTAGTAGCACAAATGGCACATTTGTAAACGGTCAAAAAATTGTTACAA
>Ga0194123_10008079_pt1 | contig 10240 bp, 10 predicted proteins | sample TA2MahsurfametaG_5_FD_155479 | JGI IMG/M metagenome (GOLD analysis project Ga0194123, IMG submission 155479) | Freshwater microbial communities from Lake Tanganyika, Tanzania - TA2015023 Mahale A surface | ecosystem: Environmental > Aquatic > Freshwater > Lake | place: Tanzania: Lake Tanganyika... | reverse complement strand
ATAATTATCGGCGGCATGAAACGGCACGCCCGCCATCGGAGTCGGCGCGCCCGCCGACTGACCACGCGCTGTCAGCGTGATGTCGAGCAGCTGCGCCGCGCGGCGGGCGTCGTCATAAAAAAGCTCATAGAAATCGCCCATCCGGTAGAAGAGAAGGGCATCTGGATGCTGCGCCTTCAGTCGCAAATATTGCTGCATGACAGGCGTGTGGTCGGAAACTGAAGTCATCGTCTGCCTTATGGGGCTGCGCAGCGGAGTCGGGACGCCAAGTTTACCGCCCCGAGGCAGCAACCGTTGACGGCGCCGGGACCCGGCGGCTAAAACAGGCGGGCGGAATCAGGGGTTAGCAGGGGAGGTGAATATGAGCGCGAACAATAGGTCGTATTTTTTGATCGCATTGCTGGCGGCTGGAGTATTCGGTTTGGCGGGGTCGACTGCGGCGACTGCGCAAACCGTCGCCGCAGCGCCGGAGCCTGTGCCCATGCCGGAGCCGGTGCCCATGCCCGCGCCTGCAGCCCCTGAACCGGCAGCGCCCGCGGCGATCGCGGTCAGCTTCATCGACCTGCAGGCCTTCGACGACGACCTCAACGATCAGCTTGGTAAAGCCGGCGATCAAGCAGTCGAGGTCGAGTTCTACTCGCCGGTTTCACCCAATCAAATCCCGCCGCGGGTGGAGCGACGGCTCGCGGCGGTCCGCAAGGAAGGCGGCCGAGTTGGCCTCGTGCAGCCGCAGTCCAACTCATCGACGCGCAGCATCGGCGCGGCGATCGGGCTCTTCAGTGGCCTGTGGAATTTCATGAAAACCTTCGAGGCTGCGGCGACCGAGCGTGCGATGGTACGCAGCGTGAAGGACCGCGACGCCGATATCGTGCTCGGGCGTGACGAGCAGGGCGCGGTATTCATCCGCAAGGGCGTTTTCAAGAAACGCCCGCCCGCCGAGACGTCGACGCCGAAGCAGGGGTAAGCAACATCGAACGTGACATTCGCCGATTGGCGACGCGCCTCGCCTCGACGGGGCAAACGGTCGCCACGGCCGAATCCTGCACCGGAGGTTGGCTGGCGAAATGCCTGACCGATCTTCCCGGTAGTTCCAAATGGTTCATGGCCGGTTGGGTGTGCTATCGCAACGAGTCCAAGCAGCGCGATCTCGGTGTGCGCGCAGCGACGCTGCGCCAACACGGCGCAGTCAGCGAGGCCGTGGTCGCTGAGCTTGTGCGTGCTGCCCTGCGACGCAGTGGTGCGCGGCATGCCATTGCCATCAGCGGTATCGCGGGTCCGGGTGGCGCAACACCGGGCAAGCCTGTCGGCACCGTGTGGTTCGCGTTCGCACGTCGACAAGGCCGTGGCGTGCATCTGCAGACGGTGATGCGCCGCTTTCGCGGCGGGCGCGATGACGTACGCCGCAAGGCCGTCATCTTTGCGCTGCGCGGTTTATACAGTAGTGCCAAAAGCGCGACCCTGTATACCGCGTGAACGCATCGTGAAATAAACGTATTTCCCTTGTTTTTCAGCGTTCCCCGCAGTACCTGCTGTGGGATAATTTTCGCTCTCTCTGCTTCATCTTTTTTTCCTTTTCCTTCGTGGGGGATTCATGGACGACAACCGCAAGAAAGCCCTTTCCACCACCCTCGGCCAAATCGAAAAGCAATTCGGCAAAGGGTCGGTCATGCGTCTGGGCGACGCCTCTGCTGCTTATGACGTCGAAGCTGTTTCGACTGGGTCGCTGGGCCTCGACATCGCGCTCGGCATCGGCGGCTTGCCGCGCGGCCGCGTCGTCGAGATCTACGGGCCCGAGTCCTCGGGCAAAACCACCCTCACGCTTGAGGTCATCGCCGAGATCCAGCGCAACGGCGGTACCGCAGCCTTCGTCGACGCCGAACACGCCCTCGATCCCGTCTACGCCGAAAAGCTTGGCGTCAACGTCAACGACCTGCTGGTCTCGCAGCCCGACACCGGCGAGCAGGCACTCGAAATCACCGACATGCTGGTACGTTCAGGCGCTGTCGACATCGTCGTCGTCGACTCAGTCGCCGCGCTGACCCCCAAGGCCGAGATCGAAGGCGAGATGGGCGAGCTGCAAGTCGGTCTGCACGCGCGGCTCATGTCGCAGGCGCTGCGCAAGCTCACCGGCAACATCAAACGCTCGAACACCATCGTCATCTTCATCAACCAAATCCGCCTCAAGATCGGCGTGATGTTCGGCAACCCCGAAACCACCACCGGCGGCAACGCACTCAAGTTCTACTCGTCGGTGCGTCTCGACATCCGCCGCATCGGTGCCATCAAGAACGGCGAAGAAGTGGTCGGCAACCAGACCCGCGTCAAAGTGGTCAAGAACAAGGTCGCCCCGCCGTTCCGCGAGGCCGAGTTCGAAATCATGTACGGCGAGGGCATTTCGCGCGAAGGCGAGATCATCGAACTCGGTGCCGCACAGAACATCATCGAAAAGTCGGGCGCCTGGTACTCCTACAAGGGCGAGCGTATTGGTCAGGGCAAGGAAAACGTTCGCGAGTTCCTCAAGAACAACGCCAAGATGGCCCGCGAGATCGAAGACCAGGTCCGCGCCAAGCTGCTGGTGGTCAAACCCCCGCGCGGCGCGGCTGAGGCCGCTGAGTAAGCTTGACGTCAGAATCCGACCCCCTCGAGTCGGCGCGCCGAGCAGCGCTTCTGCTGCTCGGCCGCCGCGACTTCGCGTCCTTCGAGCTCCGCAATAAGCTGCTTGCCAAGGGCCACGCCGCTGCGGTCATCGATGACACCCTCACCGCACTGAAGACCGAGCGCCTGCTCAACGACGAGCGTTTTTTGGACAATTTCGTGCGGGCTCACGCGGGACGCGGCCAAGGCCCCGCCCGCATTCGACAGGAACTGCGTCAACTCGGGTTCAGTGCCGAACCCATCGAAACGGCGCTCACTGCGGGGCCCGACTTCGTTGCTCTCTGCCGCGAGGTTCGGGTCCGCAAGTTCGGTGCTCGGCCGCCCGGCAGTTGGGCAGAAAAGGGCAAACAGGCGAGATTTTTGCAGTATCGGGGCTTTTCATCGGATCATATCCGGCTGGCAATGGGCCAGGACCCCGATTCTTCCGAAAATCCCGCCGATGACTACGACTAACCCGGGCAAGCCGCCCTACATGACTGCCGCCCAAGTGCGGCGCGCTTTCCTCGAATTTTTTCAGGGCCGCGGTCACGCGATCGTCGCCTCGAGTTCGCTCGTCCCGGGTAACGACCCGACCCTGCTATTCACCAACGCGGGCATGGTGCAGTTCAAGGATGTCTTTCTCGGCAAGGACAAGCGCGATTACCTACGCGCCACCACCTCGCAGCGCTGCGTGCGCGCTGGCGGCAAGCACAACGATCTCGAGAACGTCGGCTACACGGCGCGTCACCACACGTTCTTCGAGATGCTCGGCAACTTTTCTTTTGGCGATTACTTCAAGCGCGATGCGATCCGCTACGCCTGGGACTTCGTCACCGGTACGCTGAAACTCGATCCCGGTCGGCTCTGGGTCACGGTCTTCAAGGATGACGACGAAGCCGCGGATATCTGGATCAAAGAAATCGGTGTCTCGCCGGATCGTCTGACGCGCATGGGCGAGAAGTCGAATTTTTGGGCAATGGGCGACACCGGCCCCTGTGGGCCTTGCACCGAGATTTTCTATGACCACGGCGCGCATATTCCGGGCGGGCCGCCGGGATCGCCCGACGAAGACGGTGATCGCTACGTCGAGATCTGGAACCTCGTCTTCATGCAGTACGATCGCGCGCCCGATGGCACGCTGACGCCTCTGCCCAAGCCTTCGGTCGACACCGGCGCCGGACTCGAGCGCTTGTCAGCAGTGATGCAGGGCATCACCAACAATTACGACATCGACCTGTTCCGCAGCATCGTGCAGGCGGCTGCCGATCTGGCCGACACCAAAGATTTGACCAACCCGTCGCTGCGCGTGATCGCCGATCACATCCGCGCGTGCACCTTCCTCATCGTCGATGGCGTGCTGCCCTCGAACGAGGGTCGCGGTTATGTGCTGCGGCGCATCATTCGTCGCGCCATCCGTCACGGCCACAAGCTCGGCATCAATGGTGCGTTCTTCCACAAGCTGGTGTCGGCGCTCGAGGCGCAGATGGGCGAGGCCTACCCCGAGCTGCGAGCCGGTGCTGATCTTGCGCGGCGCGTGCTGCTGCAGGAAGAAGAGCGCTTTGCCGAAACTTTGAACACCGGCATGTCGCTGCTGACCGGGGCGCTCGATCGCCTCGGGCCGGGCCGCGTCCTCGACGGTGAAACGGTGTTCAAGCTCTACGATACCTACGGTTTTCCGGCTGATCTGACGGGCGATGTCGCTCGCGAGCGCGGCTTCGCCATCGATAACGCAGGCTTCGAGGCGGCGATGGAAGCGCAGCGTGAGCGTGCACGGGCCGCCAGTCGCTTTGGTGTCGATCTTCGCGGGGGTGCGCAAATCGATCTCGCGACGCGTTTCTGCGGCTACGAGAGCACGCGTGGCGAGTCCAAAGTCATTGCCTTGCTCCGCGAGGGCGAGCGTGTCAGCGAGCTGAAACCCGGCGAGCGAGGCGAGGTCATCCTCGAAACCACACCGTTCTACGCTGAATCGGGTGGTCAGGTCGGTGACGCCGGCGAATTGTCCGCGAGCGGCGTCCGCTTCATCGTCGAAGATACGCAGAAGCGCGGCACGGCGGGCGCACACTCGCATCTCGGCCACATGGCCGCTGACAGCGGCGCGATCCGTGAAGGCATGACGCTCTCCGCCGCCGTCGATGAGCGATTGCGTGGCGCAACGGCGCTCAATCATTCGGCGACGCATCTTTTGCATGCGGCGCTGCGCGAAGTGCTGGGTACGCATGTGCAGCAGAAGGGCTCGCTGGTCGCGCCTGATCGACTGCGCTTCGATTTCTCGCATTTTCAGGCGATCAGCGCCGAGGAACTGCAGCGCATCGAGCGCCGGGTCAACGAGCAGATTCGGCTCAATGCCGCGGCCGAGACGCGCGAGATGGATTACGAGGCCGCAGTGGCCGCGGGCGCTACCGCACTCTTCGGCGAGAAATACTCATCGACGGTGCGCGTACTGCGCATCGGCGAATTTTCCAAAGAATTGTGTGGCGGCACCCATGTGAGCCGCGCGGGCGATATCGGTTTGTTCAAGATCATCGCCGAGGGCGGCGTTGCCGCGGGCGTGCGTCGCGTCGAGGCGGTGACCGGCGAAGGCGCGCTCGCCGCCGCTGAAGCCAGCGAGGCGCTTGTCAAAGAAATCGCCGGACTCGTCCGCGGCACCCGCGAGGATGTCGCGAACAAAGTTCGCGATGCGCTCGAGCGCATTCGTCAGCTCGAAAAAGAAACTCGTGCCCTGCGCGACAAGTTGGCTTCAGGGCAGGGGATTGATCTTGCAGCAGGCGCGGTGGATGTCGGCGGTCTCAAGGTGGTGGCGACTACGGTCGATGGCGCCGATGCCGGTGCGCTGCGCAATGCGGTCGATCAGCTGAAAGATCGGCTGAAGACGGCCGTTATCGTTCTCGCTTCGACCGATGCTGCGGGCAAGGTGACCTTGGTTGCAGGCGTCACGGCGGGCGAGGTGGGCCGGATCAAGGCCGGTGAGGTGGTCGGGCACGTGGCGGCGCAGATCGGTGGCCGCGGCGGTGGCCGCCCCGACTTCGCCCAGGCGGGGGGCAGCGATGCAGCCAAGCTGCCCGAGGCGCTCGGTGGCGTCGTCGGCTTCGTCCGCCAAAAAATCGGCGCCTGAGACCCCTATCCCTGCAACAGGCGGTGGACGCCACCGCCTGATTCTTCTATTGTCCAAACAGAAGGCGCCAGCCATGGAAGTTGGGCCGTCGGCGGGGCCCCACAGGGGGTGCGGTGTCCCGAGTTCGGCGGTCCTCACAGAGCGCCTCAAAGGGGTGAGCATGCTCATTCTCACGCGACGAGTCGGAGAGACCGTCATGATCGGTGAGGAAGTCTCGGTCACGATACTCGGCGTCAAGGGCAATCAGGTGCGTGTGGGTATCAACGCGCCGAAAAATGTCGCCGTGCACCGTGAAGAGATTTTTGAACGTATCAAGTCCGAGGGGCCCGACGAGAGTCCGTCCCGCGAAGGCGGGATGCGGGCCTGAGTTCGGGCACCCAGGCCTTAGGGTCGGGGGCTTTTGGGTTTTGACCTGCCGGAGGCCGGCAAGTACCATCGCGCCTCCTTGCAACGGAGAGATGGCCGAGTGGTCGAAGGCGCGCCCCTGCTAAGGGCGTAAGGGCCAAAAGCCCTTCGAGGGTTCGAATCCCTCTCTCTCCGCCAGTTCTCGCGGAAAAAATCCTTTTTTATCAGAGGGTTAAGCATATTCTCGCTCATTAAGAAGTCTCTGGTACCCAGTTTGGTACCCAAAGCCGCATCCGGCTGCTCGGATCCTTAGACTCTTAGACCGCTTTGGTTTCCATGCCCCCGCCAGGTTGCTCCCAATCGAGGTAGCTGACGCCGAGCAGTACGCGTGGGGCCAAATGTAACCAGAGAGGTCAAAAATCAGCCTCGGCCGACCCCACCCGGGTGGCGCCCCCCGTTTTGTTTTAGGAGTCCCGCGCCGACGGCTTTACACCTGAATGTGGACAAACGAGCGATGCAAGCTCGTGCATCAAATACCGCATCGTCACACATTGTCCGTCTTGTTATCTGAAGTAGTGAGAGCGACCAAGGATGCTCTACGCTGTCGATGCCCGCAGCACACTGGGAGTCGACAATGAAACGGTACGTATCCATTGCAGTGAAGATATTGGCTGGGATTGCCATCCCCGCAAGCCTGCCACCGTGCGATAACCGAACGACGGTTCGGCCTCGATCATTTGTTTGATCGGCACCGCAAATCGCGCTTGGATCTTTGGCGTAGATTTCACGGGCTTGTAGTACACCGTACGGCGAGGAACCTCGAACCATGCGCAAAGCTTGCTGATCGGGACGCTGATCCCGTCCTCTTTCAAGCCCCGCTGGATTTGAAGGATCATGCTTCGTCCTTCTTCGCCAGCAGGGCGTCCCATTTTTTTCGGGCACGTAGCTCCAACATCGCTTCACCGTACGCTTCCTGCAGCGCTTTGAGCTGCGTCTCGTACTGTTCGCGGATGTCTTCCGGTTTGGCCTTCAGGGCGTTTTCCATCCCGGCTTTGGCTTGGTCAATCCAGGACTCGATCTCCGAAGGCGGAAGATCGAACTGACGGGACGACTCACTAACGGTCGTCTTTCCTTGAATGATGTCCAGAACCAGAGCCGACTTCCGACGCGCCGTCCAGCGCTTGATCTCTTCGTCCATCTCGATACTCATGTGCTATCTCCTTTGGGAACATAACACCTGAGCAGGAAATCAGTGGGTCGTTACAGAAATTGAATCAAACTTTAATTTTTTTGATTGCAGCAAAGATCTGAATAACGACAATCTGCCGGATCTCGTCGCCTACTCGTTCACCCGCCCTGGGTTTGCAGAGCGCGTTGCAGAAAGGGGGAAGCCGACCATTTACCTAAATAACGGTAATGGCAAGCTTGTGCGGGCGGATCTAAGCGGGTGGCCGGGGCACTCGGCGGGTAATGAACTTCAAAGCACTATGACCGATGTTAATGGCGACGGTATCGTTGATCTTTTGCTCTACGGTAGCGCGACCGATGCCGGTGGGGGTGTGATAGAGATTTATCTCATGCGAGCCGCGCTACGACTCTAGTTCTAGTTCGCACGCATATGTTTGGTTGAGTTCAGAGAGTCTCAACCACTCTATTCGAGTGCGAGCGCAGTCGCATCACGAACCACCAGGGGATCACTGCCGCAGCGACGATCGCCCAGGGAGTGCTTGCGATCGCGAGCAGCGGCAGTGCGCTGATGCTGACGACCATCTCTGCAAGCAGCAGTCGCATGCCGACCTGGTAATTGCGCTGCAGGGTCTGCCCGAAGCCCATCGTCGAGGCCATGCCAAACGCAAGCAGTCGAGAAATCATCATGCCGACGAATAGGCAATCGAGAGTCGTCACGCCATTGGCTTTGGCATAAAAAAGAATCGGTGCGGCGATGACGATACCGAGCGGTATTCCTGCGACGACCAGCCACCACGAGTGGGCGGAGTAACGGCGGACGATCGCACCGTCGGCCGATTGCTTGATCCACTTATAAATGGTGGCGCCCCAGGCCATCTGAAACGCACCGATGAACAGCGACATCAGTGGTTCGGTTGCCCGGACCGCAAGGCCGAAAGACCCGGCGACTGTCGCATCTGCGGACCAGCGGAATGTGGCACTGACCGTCAGGTCTGCAACGTATTTGGCGAGCAAGCCGCCCATGACCGGCAGACCGATCAGCAACGCGCGGCGCAAAAATTGCTTGTCTAGCCCTGCGTGTTGCATGACGCCTGCGCGATGTCCGAGGTAGCCGATGGTGATGAGCGATGTGGTGCATTGGGCCGCAAAAAAGGCCGCCAACGGGTTGATATCGGCGCGGAGGGTGAGTTCCATGAGCACGGCGAATAGCGGAAAGGTGACGCCGGCGACTACAGCGAGCACGCGTGCACCGCCGAGCGCACGTAGATCGGTATGCAGCATCATGCCGAGGTTGGCAAACATGCCGTAAATCGGCAGCCAGGCGAGTACGGCGATGTTGTGCCAGTAGTCGAGACGCGAAAGAAAAAAAAGAGCAATGGCTACAGCACTACCTGCCAAAAAACCCGTCGTCCCCATCAACAGCAAGGAGACCCGCAGCGCCGCGTAGCGCGCTTCCTTGCCGCGATCCGCCACCTCCTGCATGTAGCCGGGCTTTATGCCGAACTGGCTGATACTGAGCACGACCGTGAGCAGCGACGCCAGAAGCACCCACTCTGCAAGATCGACGCCTTCCATGATTGGGGTGAGACGCAAAGTGGCCCAGACCGAGCCCGCCATCCCCGGAATGGCAGCGACGGCGAAGGTTTGCCACGTGATCAGGAATTCTCGGGTGCGCACACGGGATTGCGTTGTTGTGTTGGAGTCCAACGACCATCGACCAGTTTGGCGGCGGTTCCATCCGGCCACGAATAGGTCCACCCGTTCTTGAACGGCAAGCCATCATCGTCTTTATCTTTGATCGGGTCGGGTAGCGACGACGGCATGGGCACCGCAACCCGAGAGGGAATAGGGGTGATTTCCAGCGACTTGACCGATTCCAGCGACTTCTCGATCCCGCGTGAATCGGTGAACAGCACCGAATAACGTTCGCGACCGGACTTTTGTTCTTTGTGAACGCGAACGAAACCCGCGCAAGCGAAATAAGTTCGACGGTCCGCCTTGATTTTTTGTGGACTCATCGAGTAGTCGTCGCAGGCGCTGAGCAGCGCGCTCAGGCACGCGGCGGTCAAAAGCAACAGAGCGCTTCGCACTCGCAGACTCGTCCGCGCAGTTCCGCGATGGTCGGTGCGACTAGGCGATCCACTCCCGACGAGCGGGCACGGCGTCGGACGACGGCGCTTTGGGTCGACAGGTCTCGCAGTCACTGCTCGTCTGCGGGGAGGCGGCGTTCGGCCGCCAGCGCCTGCCACAGCGGGAGCAGCGAAACTCGCGCTTGATCGGGTCCTGGGCAGACCAGCGATGGAGCAGTCGGGCTGCGTATCCAATATGCATAGCCCCCTAGTCGGCTCTATTTCCGGAAATCTGAGCGCTCGCCCGGCATTTTTGGCACGGTTGTTTTGCTGGAGAACGCGCGGCAGGGGTGGCCGTCTGCCGCGAGTACTTCTTGGCTCGGCAGGCGCGCACTCTTGAACCCCATTTCTTTGCACAAGTAAGGGAAGGCGGTCTCCCAAGTCACCCCGAAGTGGTGACACTCCCAGCAATTAGGGGGCTTGTCCGCTGTTTGCTTACTCAATCCACTCACTCGTTGACGGCCGCCGGGCCGGTTGATCGCCACGGTAGAAAGTATGCAAAAACCGCAGCGCAGGCAAACGGAGAGTGGCGGTGCCGCCGGCTCTAGCAGCTAACTGACTTTCTGCCGACGAAAGCGGTATCGTTGTGTGGCATGAACATGTTGAATTCGGCGCTGGCAGGGTGGATGGGGCTCATTGGTTTGATCGGGCTGATCGGGCTCTATGGCATCAGGAATCCGGTCGATCGCCAGCGAGTCGGTGCGGATGTGCGGCTTCTCGGGGTACTCGGTCTTGACCTGACCCGGTATTTTGGTCCATGTTTAATGTTCATAAAAGGGACAGGAGACGTGGACGATGGCGAAGCAGAGATACACGACCGAGGAGATCATTC
>Ga0194123_10008068_pt1 | contig 10249 bp, 9 predicted proteins | sample TA2MahsurfametaG_5_FD_155479 | JGI IMG/M metagenome (GOLD analysis project Ga0194123, IMG submission 155479) | Freshwater microbial communities from Lake Tanganyika, Tanzania - TA2015023 Mahale A surface | ecosystem: Environmental > Aquatic > Freshwater > Lake | place: Tanzania: Lake Tanganyika... | reverse complement strand
CATCGACGGCTTCCCCTGGGGCGGCCACCTGGGCCTGCGCATGTACGAAGAGCTGGTGGCGAGCCTGGAGCCGGGGGTGAGCACGCTGCTGTTCACCAACACCCGCAACCAGGCCGAGCGCTGGCATCAGTGCCTCCGTTTCGCCTGCCCCGAAATGGAAGACGGCCTGGCGCTGCACCACAGCGCCATCGACCGCGGCGAGCGCGAAGCGATCGAAGCCGGTGTCAAGGCGGGCAACCTGCGCTGGGTGGTGTGCACCAGCTCGCTCGACCTGGGGGTCGACTTCCAACCGGTCGAGCGCATCGTGCAGATCGGCAGCGCCAAGAACCTGGCGCGGCTGCTGCAGCGGGCAGGCCGCAGCGCCCACTGCCCAGGCGGAACCTCCCAGGTGCTGTTCATGCCCACCAACGCGCTGGAGCTGCTCGAGGTGAGCGCCATGCGCCGCGGGCTGGCCGATGGCCTGGTGGAACACCGGCGCCCGCCAGGCCTGCCCCTTGATGTGCTGCTGCAGCATCTGGTGACCCTGGCCTGCGGGCCGGGCTTCGAGCCCGCGCAGGAGCTGCAGTGCGTGCGCAGCAGCTGGAGCTTTCGCACGCTCAACACAGCCCAGTGGCAGTGGTGCCTTGACTTTTTGGAGCACGGCGGCCAGAGCCTGGCGGCCTATCCGCGGTACCGAAAACTGGTGCGCTGCAACCTCAACGACGACGAACCAGCCGCCGATGGGGCCCTCTACCGCTACCGGGTGCTCGACAAGTCGATCGCCAGGAGCCATCGCTTCAACATCGGCACGATCACCGCCGATCGCTCGGTCACGGTGCGGTTTGTGCGTGGTGCCGTGCTGGGGCATGTCGAAGAGAGCTTCATCGGCAAGCTCAAACCCGGCGATGTCTTCTTCTTTGCAGGGCGTCAGCTCGAATTCGTGCGCCTGCGCGAGATGACCGCCCAGGTCAAGGCCAGCAGCAAAAAGAGCAGCACCGTGCCCGCCTGGGCCGGCGGCCAGATGGCCCTCTCTGACTTGCTGAGCAGCGCCCTGCGCGACGAGGTCGACCGCTGCGCCCAGGCGATGCACGGCGAAACCGAGCTCGACACCCCCGAACTGCAGGCCCTGGAGCCGCTGCTGCAACGGCAGCACAACCTCTCGCGGCTGCCCAGACACAATGAGCTGCTGCTGGAGCACTGCCGAAGCCGCGAAGGCAGCCACCTGTTTGTGTACCCCTTTGAGGGTCGCTTTGTGCATGAGGGGATTGGCTTTTTATGGGCCTGGCGGCTGGCCCGCCACCGCGCCAGCACGATCACCGTCTCGGTCAACGACTACGGCTTTGAGCTGCTGGCCCCCAAGGGCTACCCCTTTGACGAGCTGCTCGAGCTCCATGGCGAAGAGCTGCTCGATGTCGAGCAGCTCGACGGCGACCTGGAGCAGGCGTTGAACTTTTCAGAACTGTGCCGGCGGCGCTTTCGCGCCATTGCCCAGGTGAGCGGTCTGATCACCCAGGCCATGCCCGGCCAGAGCAAAACCGGTGGCCAGCTGCAGATCAGCGCAGCCTTGCTGTTTGACGTCTTTCAAAAGCACGAACCCGATCACCTGCTGCTGGATCAGGCCCGCCGCGAGGTGCTCCAGGAGCAGCTCGAGCGTCCGCGGCTGGCGGCCGCCCTGCAGCGCCTGGCCGGCTGCCGCTGGCAGCTGGAGCGCACCGCCCGGCCGGGCCCACTGGCGTTTCCACTGCTGGTGGAGCGGCTCAACAGCCGCTTCAGCAACGAAACCCTGCTGGAGCGGGTGCAACGGCTGATTGACGAGGCTCAGCGGGCTGAACGGTAAGCGGTCAGGACCCGAAGCCAGCTGCAGCGCCTCCTGAAGCACGGAGCCCAGCAGCTGGATGCTCCTTCTGAGGAGTAAACCCGCCAAAGGGCAGGCCAGCCGGCCTTGGGGGCGTCCCGCCAAGTGAGTGTAAATGCTGAGGATCTGGAAGCCATCGAAGGCCTTGGCCCCGAGCTGGTCGAGATGCTCCATCTCGTTGGTGATCGCGGCCGTATCTGTCACGAAAGCACCTCCAGTTTCAAGAGCTTGGCAGCCTGATTGAGTCGGCGGTCGAAGCAGGCGAAGGTAAGCGGAAGCGCAAACTGCTCATGCAACTGATGGGCGGCTGCAAGCTGCACGCTGTCGTAGCCACGCAGGGCGAAGGCCTCGGAGAACACACCGGCTTTTTCGACCAGCGACTGGGTGACATCGGCGATGGCAAAGCCAGGCCAGGCCTGCTCAAACATGGATCTGGCCTGTGCCAATCCAGCCTGATTTGCACCCTTGAAGCGAGTGCGCTGGGCGAATGCAGCCATTGACTCGGCCCAGGTGATTCTGCAAACCGCGATTCCTTCTGAAGAGGAGCGCGCCTTGATCATGTTTTCGCTGTCCTGCTCATCAATGAACAGCTTGAGAAGCGCAGAGGTATCACAGAAAAGGATCACAGTGTCTAACCACGATCCTCGATCACAATGTCACTCATCAGTGGACCACCATCATTCAGTTTGACCGGTGGTGGAATCACTGGTTTCTGACCGTTCCAGCTGATTAGCCCCGCGTCAATCGCTTTTTGCAGCGGGCTTGTTGGGGCTGGGGTAGGTGGCTTCACAGCCGTGATGCGGGCGATCGGTTTGCGGTGTGAGGTGATCTCCACCTCCTCACCGGCCTGAACCCGGCCGAGCCATTCGGAGAGGTGGGTCTTGAGATCCCGCACCGAAACCTGGCTTGCGACTACTTCTGACACGACCGACTCCGCTGATGCGACCACACTAGGTGTGTAGTCCCACCACGGTGCGGCGTTGGGCGATCACGCGATCGTTGCCATCGACCAAAACGGCCGTCACGGCCTTCCCTTCCAGCGCGTCGTCGCCTACGAGCAAGCGGGCACCGCCATCCTCCACAGGCTTGGGTTTGGTTGCGACCCTTGGGCCGCCGGGGCCGTCAAGGCGTAGATCGGCCTTGAGGTCTGAACCACCGCCGCTCACGTCCAAGTTGCAGCGCTCGTCTGCGCAGCTCAGCTGGAACGCCTGGGAATCAGCGGTTTCCACTCGCTGCGAGGATCTGTCGAGAGGATGGCAACAGGCGCTTCTTCTGCATCGCGGTGGACGTTGCAGCCGTGCAGCTTCTGAATCAGGGCTTCGAGCAGGGTGCGGGCCAAGGCCATCAGCGCTCAGCCTCCTGGCTCAGGGGCGCTGGCTGAGCCTCAAGCTGAAAACCCTTTGCCCGTAAAATGACAGCGGTCACCTGGCCGTGCGAAAGGCATCGGCCTGGTTGTGCTTTTCCTGGTAGCGCTGCCAGCGGCCGAACTGGTCTTGCCACTGGATCACGATGCGGGCCATGGCGGGGCGATGGGCAAAGCTGCTCAATATCAACTGGGAACAACCAGGCCGAGCAGCTCTTCGTGCGAACCACGGGCCGTCCTCAGTGGCGACGTGATCAAACGGCGGATCTGAGCGGCCTTGGCCTCATTCTTTTAGGGATCGGGCAGACCGTGCCAATCCCAGCCGAACCAGCAAGGCGCAGGGGGTCTCCAGACCGGCGGCTTCAAAGAGGGTGAGGCAGCTCACCGTTTTGGCAGCATCGGTGCCGCTGCCCATCAGGTGCTCCAGGCTCTGGCCGGGCTGGCGGCTCTCTGAGCGGCGCGGAAACGATCCAGATCAGCTTCGTGGGACTCCGTTTATGGCCGCTGCGCAGTTCGGCCAGAGCGCGGTCGTGCGCCCTGGGGCTGCCGGCGTTCTGGGTGGAGTGGAACCGGGTTAAGCCTGGGTCCCGAGTCACTTGGTTCATTGATGACTGCCGATCAGACTTGTATGGAGGTGTTCTGGGTGCTGTAGCGGGCGATGGTTGCCGTAACTGATGAAATCTGATTCCTCGAGCGCCTACGAGCGCCTGCGGCACTACATCGCCGAGCGCATGCGCATGAGCCATGTGTATCAGCCGCTGATGCTGATGGAGCTCCTCGGCCGCCACAGCCCGGCCACCGCGCAGGACGTGGCCCGCCGGATCCTGGGGGAAGACGTGACCCAGATCGCTACTACACAGAACGCGTCAAGCGCATGGTGGGCAAGGTGCTCACCGGCAACGGCATCACCCGCTACGAGAAGGGCAGTTATGCCCTGGTGGGCGGTGAGGAGCTGAGCGAGGCCGAACGCGACCAGCTGCTGGACCTGTGCCGCCAGCGCCTCGATGCGTTCCGCGAACAGCGCGGCGAGGAGGTATTTGCCCACCGCAGCCGTCAGCGCACACCGCTCAGCGGCTCCGTGAAACACCGGGTGCTCACCCGCGCCAAGGGCCGCTGCGAGTGCTGTGGAGCCCATGAGCACCAGCGGGCCCTGGAGGTGGACCACATCATCCCGAAGAACCACGGCGGTTCCGACGACCTGAGCAACCTGCAGGCCCTCTGCTTCCGCTGCAATGCAGGCAAGCGCGACACCGACAGAACTGACTTCCGGGGCCTGCAGGCCAGCTACTCCCTGCGCAAGGCGGGCTGTGTGTTCTGCGCGCTGGAGGGCAGCGGCCGGGTTCTGCTGGAGTACGAGCTGGCGCTCTGCATTGCCGATGCCTACCCGGTGACGCCGGGCCACAGCCTGGTGATCCCGCGGCGCCATGTGGCAGACGGACTTGATCTGCACCAACCGGAGTGGAACGCGGTGGTAGAGCTTTTGCTGCAGCGACGGGAGCAGCTCAGGGCCGAGGACGCCGCAATCAGCGGATGGAATATCGGGCTCAATTCAGGTGAGGCGGCAGGGCAGACGGTGTTTCATGCGCACTGGCATCTGATTCCCCGGCGGGTGGGGGATTGCGCTGAGCCTCGAGGTGGGGTGCGGGGGGTAATTCAGGAGAGACAGGGGTATTGATCTCAGATCAGCAGGTGCCTAAACCAGCCCCAAATCCTGCAGCTCATCGCTGCCCAGCTTCGAACTGGAGCCTCAACCAACAACCGCGGCCAGAATCTCGAGAGGTGCGTCTATTGCGAGCTTTGCCTCCGTGATCATCTACCTCGCCACCCGGGAGGAGTTCCTCAAGCACGTGCGCGAGCAGCGCATCGAGGAGGAGGTGCGGGAGCGCTACATCGCCATGACCGGCCACAAGGTGGCCGCCAACGAATTTCGAGCCTGGCAGAACTCACTTCAGTGCGTAGGCAACGTGTTGCAGTTCGAGGAGATCCCTCCCGAGCTGGGTGTGGCGATCGAATACCGCATCCACAACACCGCCAAGCGCATCGACCTGCTGCTCTCCGGCCGTAATGCCGCTGGTGCTCCTGCTGCGGTGATTGTCGAGCTGAAGCAGTGGGAATCAGTGGAGCCCACTGAGCTGGATGGAGTGGTGCGGACCTTCCTGGGAAAGGGACCGCGCGAGACCATCCATCCTTCTTACCAGGCGATGAGCTACGGAGCGCTACTGCGCGGGTTCAACACGGCGGTGGTGGAGCACAGCATTGCTCTGCAACCCTGTGCCTACCTGCACAACTGCACTGACGGCAGCGGCATCACAGATGCACGCTATCGCTCTTACCTCGATCAGGCACCAGTGTTCCTACGACACGACAACGCTGCGATGGCAGCCTTCCTGCGCCGCTGTCTGGATGTCGGCGACCGGGGCCGCACGATCGAGCGGATCCGGGATGGGAAGGCCAAACCAAGCCGGCAGCTGGCGGACGCGGTGGAGCGGATGCTGAAGGGCAACGCCGAGTTCGTGCTGATCGACGAACAGAAGGTGGTGTTCGAAAAAGCGCTGGCTCTGGCACGGCGGCTACGAGAAGGGAGGCACTGTGTGCTGCTGGTGCAGGGCGGGCCCGGAACAGGGAAATCGGTGGTGGCGGTGAACCTGCTGGCGCGGCTGCTGGGCATGGGCCTCAATGCCCGCTACGTGAGCAAGAACGCGGCGCCGCGGGCGGTTTACCGCGCCAAGCTCACCGGCTCATTGCATAAAGGGAAATACGACAACCTGTTCAGCGGCTCAGCCTGCTTCGTGGGATGCACGGAGGGGTATTACGACGCCCTGATCGTGGACGAAAGCCACAGGCTGATGACCAAGACCATCTACGACAAGGAGGGCGAGAACCAGGTCAAGGAGATCATCCACGCCAGCAAGCTGGCGGTGTTCTTCCTGGATGAGGATCAGCGAGTCACGTTCGACGACATCGGCAGCACAGCTGAGGTCGAGAAGTGGTGCCAGTTCCATGAGACCGAGCTGCACCGCGATGAGCTGCCGTCGCAGTTCCGTTGCAGCGGCTCAGATGGCTACCTGGCCTGGCTGGAGCAGACGCTGGGCATACGCACCACTGCAAACGAGCAGCTGGATCGGGGTAGCTACGACGTTCGCGTCTTCGAGGATCCGGTGGCTCTACACGAGGCAATCCGCGAGGCCAATCACGCCAACCAGGCGCGGATGGTGGCCGGCTACTGCTGGAACTGGGCTTCCAAATATCACCCCGATGCCTGGGACATCACGATCGAGCCCTATGGCTACCGGGCCCGCTGGAACCTGAGCAAGGACGGCAGCGTGTGGATCATGAAGCCAGGCACGGTGGAGGAAGTGGGCTGCATCCATACCTGCCAGGGCCTGGAGCTGGAAACGATCGGCGTGATCATTGGGCCGGATCTGGTCTACCGCGATGGCCAGGTAGTGACGGTGCCCACGGCTCGGGCGCGCACGGATCAGTCACTAAAGGGGTACAAGGTGGGGCTGAAGCGCGACCCCCAGGCGATCCGTTTGAAGGCAGACGCGATCATCCGCAACACCTACCGAACCTTGATGAGCCGGGGCACGAAGTCCTGCTGGGTGTTTGCGTGTGACCCTGAGCTGAATGCCTGGCTCAAGCAGATCTCAGGGGAGACCCTTAATCCTTGATGACTCAACAGATGTTCCCACCTGGGCTTTATGACCACCCGCTCAACGCAGCGATTGATCAGGTCCTGGTTAACCAGGCGGCATCTCTCCACAACCTCCAACCCCTCGACCCCGCCGAAGCCCCACAGCGCCTGGCCCGCTATCTCCGACAGCTAAGCGAGACCGCCCTGGCTTCGTTGCCGGAGGCACAGCGTCAACAACAGCAGCTGGCTCTGGTCAACCAGATTGTGACCCTGCTCCAGCAGCAAGCACCCAACGCCATCAGCGCTGGCGACCAGCTCCACCCCAGCGCTCGCCTGCTGCAGGAGATGCGGACCGCGCCCCTCCTGCCCAACGAAGCCCCGCTTGCTCGGCCGTTGATCCCCCTGGCCGATGGCACCCTGCTGATCAATGCCCCCAGTGAGCCCAGCATCGGCCTGGCCCTGCAGGCGGAATGCCCGTCAGCCGATCGCATCGATCTGCTCTGTGCCTTCATCAAGTGGAGCGGGCTGCGCCTGCTGCAGGAGACGCTGCAGGCGTACCTCGCTGCCGGCCGGCCCTTGCGGGTGCTCACCACCGTCTACATGGGCGCCACCGACCGCAAGGCGCTCGACTGGCTGGTGGAGCGCGGTGCCCAGCTGCGCGTCAGCACCGACACGCGCCGCACCCGCCTGCATGCGAAAGCCTGGTTGTTTCACCGTGCCAGCGGCACCAGCACCGCCTACATCGGCTCCTCGAATCTCTCCTCGGCCGCCCTGCTCGACGGGTTGGAGTGGAACGTGCGCCTGGCGGCCCTGGAAACGCCGGCGATGCTGGCCAAGTTCCAGTCCACCTTTGAGGCCTATTGGGAGGAGGGGGAGTTCGAGCCCTATACCGCTACTGGCGAAGAGCAGGCCCGCATCGACCACCACCTCGCCCGCGCCCGGGGCGACGACGACGCCAGGAGCAGCGCTGCGATCGCCTGGTTCAACCTGCGGCCCTACGCCTACCAGCGCGAGATGCTCGATGCCCTGGCGGCCGAGCGCTCGCACCATCACCGCTGGCACAACCTTGTGGTGGCCGCCACCGGCACCGGCAAAACCGTACTCGCCGCCTTCGACGTGGCCCGGTTGCATGACGACTTCCCCGAGCAATTCCCCTCGCCCGAGCCGCCGCCGTTGCTGCTGATCGCCCACCGCAAGGAGATCCTGCAGCAGGCCCTGGCTACGTTCCGCCAGGTGCTGCGCGACCCCTCCTTCGGGGAGCTTTACGTGGATGGCGAACTGCCGTGCCAGTGGCGGCATGTGTTCGCCTCTGTCCAGTCGCTCGCTAACCGCTCCATCGCAGAGATCTCGGCCGATCGCTTCGCGGTGGTGATCGTTGATGAGTTCCATCACGCCGCCGCCTCCAGCTACCGCCGCTGGCTCGATCACCTTCGCCCCCAGCTGCTGCTTGGCCTCACCGCCACGCCCGAGCGGGCCGACGGGCTCGACATCCTCCATTGGTTCGGTGGACGCATCTCTGCCGAGCTGCGCCTCTGGAGCGCCCTCGATCAGGGCCTGCTCGCACCCTTCCACTACTTCGCCGTCGCCGACGCCACCGACCTCTCTGTCCTGGATTGGCGCCGCGGGGGCTACGTCCCGACCCAGCTCGACAAGCTCTACACCGGCGATCACCGCCGCGTGGACCTAATCCTCCAGCAGCTGCACGACAAGCTCGCCGATCCGGCCAGAATGCGCGCCCTGGGCTTCTGCGTGAGCGTGGAGCACGCCCGCTTCATGGCTGAGCGCTTCCGCGCCGCCGGCTTTGCTGCCGAAGCCCTCGATGCCTCCACTCCCGCCGAGCTTCGCCAGGCTGCCCTACGTCGCCTGCAGGCCGGCGAGCTGCAGGTCCTCTTCGCCGTCGACCTGTTCAACGAAGGGCTCGACATCCCATCCATCGACACCGTGCTGCTGCTGCGCCCCACCGAGAGCGCCGTGGTGTTTCTGCAGCAGCTGGGCCGAGGCTTGCGCCTGTCTCCGGAAACCGGCAAGAGCTGTCTCACGGTGCTGGATTTCATCGGCCAACAGCACCGACGCTTCCGCTTCGATCTGCGCTACCGCGCCCTGCTCGGCTGCAGTCGCCGCCAGCTGCAGGAGCAGCTGGCGCAAGGGTTCCCGTTCCTGCCGCCCGCTTGCCGGCTGGTGCTCGATCGGGTGGCATCCGAGCGGGTGCTTGCAAATCTGCGCCAGTGCCTGCCCGCGCGTCGGCCCCAGCTGCTCGAGGAATTGCGAGCCCTGGCCGGCGAGGGAGTGATCTCACCCGCCAGCGGCCTGGCCGAGTGGCTCGTGGCCCTGGCCATAGACCCGGCCGACTTCTACGGCATCCGCGGTGCCTCCTTCACCGCCCTGCGCCGCGAGCTGGGCTGGCTCAGCGATGCGCCCCACCCGGAGGAAGAGCGCCTCAGCCGCGCCATCGGCTCCGCGCTGTTGCATGGCGATGATCCCGATCGCCTTCGCGGCCTCGCCGCAGCCCTGAGCGCTCCCGCCCCGCCGGAGCAGCACACCCTGGGCGAACGCGAGCGGCGTGAGTGGCTGATGCTCACCGTCCAGCTGTTCGGCACCGGCCGCCAGTGGCGTCCGCTGGAGGACGCCCTGGCCGTGCTCTGGCAGGCCGGCGCCTTGCGTCAGGAACTCCGTCAGCTGCTGGAGCTACTGGCCGCCAGTGCCAATCACCGCCTCCACCCGTTGCCCTGGGCACTGCCGGTGCCGCTGCGCGTGCACGGCCATTACAGCCGCGCCGAGATCGAAGCGGCGTTCGGTGTGCTCAGCGATCACGCCCCCTGGATCCACCGCGAGGGCGTGCTCTGGCATGAACCCAGCCAGTGTGACCTGCTGTTCGTGACCCTCAGAAAGAGCGAAGCCCTCTTCTCCCCCACCACCCGCTACCGCGACCTGGCCCTCGGGCCGTCCCTGTTCCACTGGGAGAGCCAGAGCACCACCGCCGCCGCCTCGCCGACCGGGCAGCGCTACATCGATCACGCGGCGCGGGGGTCGCGGGTGCTGCTGTTTGTGCGGGAGCAGCGCAAGCAGGGCGGCGTCACCGAGCCGTTCGTGTGCCTGGGGTTCGCGCGTTATGAGAGCCATGAGGGCGAACGGCCGATGGCGATCCGCTGGCGGCTGGAGCGGGAGATCCCGGCGGCGTGGCTACCGGTGATGGGCTTGGCGGTTTAGCCTCAGATCAGGCCCTGCGTCTCCATGCACTGCCGGCCATGGAAGTCAGTTCCGAACTCCTGATCCGTCGGTTGCGCGAACACACGCCCGACTGTGCTGCGCAGTTCGGCGTGCGCAGCCTGCGTATCTTCGGTTCCTGGGCCCGAGGCACGGCCACACCCAGCAGCGATGTGGATCTGCTTGTGGCCTTTGATGGCCCCACTACAGCCAG
>Ga0194123_10008065_pt1 | contig 10253 bp, 10 predicted proteins | sample TA2MahsurfametaG_5_FD_155479 | JGI IMG/M metagenome (GOLD analysis project Ga0194123, IMG submission 155479) | Freshwater microbial communities from Lake Tanganyika, Tanzania - TA2015023 Mahale A surface | ecosystem: Environmental > Aquatic > Freshwater > Lake | place: Tanzania: Lake Tanganyika... | reverse complement strand
AGCATTAGGTGGTCGAGAGGGTTCACAAAAAAAAAGATCTACAATTAAATATAAAATTAAAGTGATTGCCTGGAAACAAATTAATTTAAAAGAGATACAGTCTATGAAACCCATTTTGAATATGTCTGAAAATGAGAAATTTAATTATTTGAATAAAATGTTTATAAAATATAGGCATTTATTTGATGATTTTACGCTAAAATTTATTAAATCAATAAATGATTTAGTTGAGGATCCAAATTATTTTATAGTCCAAATTCCACTCTCAAAGAATAGAATTGAAATAGATACTGAATTAGCAAAGTTAAGAGAAATTAATAAGATTCCAATATCTAAAAAGAAAAGTGTTATTAAGTTTTATAGATCAGTTAAACAAGATGAAATGAGTAAAATGTGGAGAGTTTGGTCTATGAAAAATAAGAAACACGAATGGGCAGGAAAATTAAAAATGTTAAATAATACAGAGATTGCAAAAAAACTGAAGTATAGCGGTTTTAGATCTGTTCAAGCAACATATGTTTCAGTCAAACGAATGATATTAAATATTGCAAAAGGTGAATTTCCAAAAAACAGGATTTAAGATTTTTTCTTCGTTTGCCTAAATTGCTTGATTTACCCCAATGGAATCGTACCATTTTATCTGTGAGTTCTCACTTTAAACAAAAGAAAGGATAAAAATGACAACTTATTTTTATGGAAGAAACAGTGACATTGAAAGTTTTGATAGAGGTAGTTCAATAGATACGCAATTATCAAAGGCGATTTCATATGCAAATATTAAAGATTTAAAGATAGATGAACATTTAACAGAACAAGTATCTGGAACAGTTCCATTTGAAAAAAGAGAAAAAGGTTTTGAATTATTACAAAAACTTAAAAAGGGTGATCATATTATTTGTTCTCACCTCGATAGATTCTCTAGAAATACATTAAATCTTTTAACTTTAGTTGAGAAATTTAAACGTCAAAAAGTATCACTCCACTTTGTTGATATTGGTGGAGAAGTAACAGGTTCAGATGCAATAGGTGGTGTCTTTCTAAAACTTTTATCTGTATTTGCAGAGTTCTACGCAAAACAAATATCTGAAAAATCAAAGGCAACTAAACAAAGAATGATCAAAGAAAATCGCTATACGGGGGGAAAGAAAAAATTTGGATGGGACATTGATGATAATGGATTTTATATACCTTGCGAAAAAGAGCAGTCGTTAATACGTCTAATGAAAGTAATGCGAAAACAAGGAAAAACTTTTAGAGAAATTTCAGATGCTATGACAAACTCAACACGTAAAAAGTTTCCAGTATCTTGGGTGTTTAAGATTTTAAATAGAGAAGATAAACAATTATTAAAAGTTGCTTAAATTTTAGATTTTATACTTAGTTAATTCCTCTTTAGATTCTATTAATTCAGAAACTATTGTTTTTTCTTTAAACGAGATATTTTTGTTTTGAAGTAATGATAATAAATAAAATTTATTTTCTATAGAAGGTAAATTGATTGTATCGGCAAGGTTCAATGTATCTGCAATCCCATGTGCATAACCTTGAATTGTGTGAGGGGTGATATCAACATTAATTTCTCTTAATTCTTTGGAAAAGTATACTCCCCAATATTCTTGTTCATGTGGTGATAAGAATTTATCATATGCACTTTTGCTATTCTCTCTTTCTTTGCAGTCAGCGATAAAATTATTAAAATGTTCTAGATAGAATGTAGAAATTTTCTTAATCTCCATATCTTTAAATTTATCCGATAATACTAAAAAATCTTTAGTTTCAGAAGTTATATAGAAAAAGAATCTCATAGTTGAGTTGTGTCTTTCTAATTGAGCATCAAAATATTCACTATTATTTTTATATCCAACTACTGAATCTTTTATAATTTTGATACTATCAGAACTTAATTTTGTTTGTATTTTGTGATACTCAGTGTGCATTTTTTTATCACCTAACTTTTTAAGTTCTTCAATTTTTTCTTGATCAAAGATAATCGCCTTGCAGTTCTCCGCTACACCCATGCAATAAGACATAAGATAACCTTTTGCATAAGCAAATTCGATCTTATCTCCAACTTGTTTAGTAAATTCATTTTTTTTATTACTATTCCTAAAACAATAATTTTTAGAAGAATTGAGCAAAGTATTTAAATGCACTTTGAATGTATTTTTAAACTTGTCCATTTTTAAAGTTATCTAAAGTCTTTTATAGTCTGTTTTCATTTCCCTTTATTGTTGCTGTAGAATTCTTCTGTCCAACTTTCAAATTCATCAACGAATTGAGGAGTAGGTTTAACAATTTTAATTCTCTTATCGTGTGGACTTGAAGTTTTGGTTAAAACTTTTCTTATCGCACAATCACTTATGTAAGAAAGTAATGTTGCTCGTGAACAGACTTTACTTGGGATCATTGTTACAAGATCTTCAACGTGTAATTCTTTTTGCGAGTAATAATATTTCATTAACTTATTCGAAAGTAATGCGAAAACAAGGAAAAACTTTTAGAGAAATTTCAGATGCTATGACAAACTCAACACGTAAAAAGTTTCCAGTATCTTGGGTGTTTAAGATTTTAACCAGACAAGAAAATGAAGAGTTGTTAAAAGTTGCTTAATTTTTTTTATTGAACCACAATTACTAGATTAAAATAATTCACACCCACTATTTAAGTCATTAAAAAAATTAAACGATTTAAAGAATCATTTTAAAAAAAATGCAATTAGTTTTATGACGCAAAAATTAGACTTACCAATTAATGCAGTAATATCAGAACTTTTTAAAAATCATGAACCTAACGAAGTAAGAAAAGCAATGTTAGTAATAGACGATTTTATAATGAACACGTTAAAGATTGATGAAAAAAGACTTCCTTGGCGGCACGAAACTAATGAGGAAGAAAGTTTTATTGAACTTATAAGTTTAATTCGATTGAGTTTAGTTAGGGTATTTAGCGAGTATGAAAAAAGATACTTTAAAAAATTAAAGCATTAAAAAACTCTTTTCTTTATTTTAAAAATAGGAATATAATAACTTTCAGACGTTTACATAACCTCGTAATGTAATGTGGATTTGTCTTAAGAATATAGTTCTTAATTCTTTCCTCTTACATTTAACGTTATTAAGCGAACATTAACATAACCTTGTGAAGTAATGTTTATGAGAAAAATAAAGAATAGAATTCAAGTAATTTTAATTAATCTTTTTTTTAATTATTTTTTAGAATTCTTGAATAAAAAGATAATTTATAAAATAGAAACAAAACTTACAGAAACTTTTTTTAAATTAATTAATATAGAAAATCTCTCTGATGATGACCTAAAACTTTTGAATGAAGATAAACGATACACTCTGATTGGAGGAACATGGGAGATACATAATCAATGGTTAAAAGATCCTGTCTTAAGTGAGTGTTATGCGAAAGTTCACTGGCAATTAAATGGAGAAAATTACATAAGATATACTCGAGAATATTATAGAGAAATTGAAAAACGTGTTTATATGATGCGTCCAGACTTAATGAAAAAATATCACTCTCACAATAACTAAAATGAGTTAAATAAATGAGATCTAAAGAAAAAATTTATACAATTAGTCCAAGCGATCTTTCTTATATTTGTTATCATTGCCAATATTTAAAAAAAAACTACGATTTATATAATTTAGGTGTTTCAGCAGGTGTAACAACAACATTAGATGGAATAGAAAAAACATATTTTTTAGGAAATTGTAAAAAAATTAGTCAGGACTTACCCGAGGGTGAGGTTTTTGATCCTTATAATATATATTTTCATTCAAAGTTATTAAGAGACAATAAAAATAGAGAATTTAGAATTAAAGGAAAGTGTGACGCACTAATTAAATTTTTAGACGAAAGTTCTGGAATTGTCGATTTTAAGACATCAAAATTTGAAAATAAAAAAGAAGACGGTAAAAAAACTAAATCCTACGAAGAAGATTTAAAAAAAAAGGTAGAGGAATATACTCCACAGTTGCACGCTTATAGTCTTTTATATTCAAATTTAGAAACAGATGAAAAGTTTTTAGCAGAAAAAAGTAGAGCAAAAGAAGAAAATAAAAAAGAGAGTGTACAAAAAATATTAGAAAAAATTAAAAAAGTTTCAATTAAAGAAGCAAGGATACTTGGTCTTGTTTTTATATATCCAGACGATATTATTGAGGGAAATCGTCTTAATATTCATTTTTCATATAAGTATGTTCCTGTTTCTATTGATATGAAAAATTTTAAAGATTTAATTACAAAATACATCGATAATCTTTATTTAAAAGAACCACCACCAATTCCTGATAGTTGTGGTTTAAAAGGTGGTGATAATGCAAAAGTATGCTTAATGCATAAACATTTTTATGATGTTAAAAAATTAAAAAAAGTTGGAAATTTATTTTTAGGTATCGATCAAAGTGAGTAAAATTTTTTTTATAATCGTACTCTTATGTTTTTTTCAAAACCCACATTTAATTAATACACTTTTTGATAAAAAGAATATTAAATTAATTTATCAGTTAAAAGATAAGAAAATTTATGAAACTCAAAGATTTTTATAAAAAATTTCCAAGAGCTAAAACTGTTTATTCAAACATGATCTTTCTTGAGAAAATTTGGTTTCCGAATTTTGGGGAAAGAGGACTTGACATACTATCAAATGAGGTTCCATTCGAAGATTTTGAAAATAATTCCAGATTTATTGATTTTGTGGCTAAGACCAAGTGTGGAGAGTACGCTATCGAAGTCGATGATTTTATAACACATGCTGGAGCATCGCCAAAAAAACAAAGTGAAGATGAACTTAAAAAAAATTCATTACGGGAAAAATATAAAGAAAAATTTATAACTATTACCAAGTATGATATAGATAATTATAAAAATAGAGCAATAAATACACTTGCAAGAGCATTCATAGCTGATCCAGAACTTAACAGAAATTCCGGTGATAAAATTGAACCTCATGATATTCAATTTGAAACTTTAAAATTATTAGACAGATGTCGGAAAAATGGAAAGAAAAAGGGTCTTGTATGTTATGCAACAGGTCTAGGCAAAACTTATCTAGCAGCTTTTGATGCAAAAAAGATAAACGGAAAAACTCTTTTTGTTGTTCATAGAGAAGAGATTTTGTCTAAAGCTGAAGAGTCTTTCAAAAGAGTCTGGCCAGCAATCAAGCAAAAAACTGGTTTCTTTAACGCTGAAAAGAAAGAAATTAATAAACAGGTAATCTTCGCATCTATTCAAACTTTATATAGAAAAAATAATCTAGAGCTTTTTAGACCAAATGAATTTGATTATATAATACTTGATGAAACCCATCATGCTGCAGACACAAACATTTCATATAGTAATATTTTAAATTATTTTAAACCCAAATTTTTATTAGGTTTAACCGCCACACCTGAAAGAGCAGATGAATTTGATATATTAAAAAATTTTTATGATAATAATTTAATTATTGAAATTGATCAAAAACAGGCAATTGATGGTGGATATTTGGTTCCTGTTCATTGTTGGTTTTTATATGATAATGTCGATTATACAAAAATAAGATGGAACAATACAAAGTATAATGAAGAGGATCTTAACAAGTTTCTCATAATTCCAAAGCGAGATAAGCTCATTATTGAGGAGTTTAAAAAATTACTCCCTAGACCAAAAAAAACATTAATATTTTGCGTTAATATCAAACATGCTGAAAGAATGAATACTCAACTTATAAATTCTGGTTTTAATTCATGCGCGATACATAGTGACACGTCGATTTTAAAAAAAGAAAAAAGAAAAGAATTAACAAAAAAATATAAAAGTAATATTATTGATATTGCTTGCGTAGTTGATATATTTAATGAGGGGATAGACATAGAACAAATAGATTGCCTATTAGTTCTTAGGCCAACTGAGTCACCAACTATTGCAATACAACAACTTGGTCGAGGTTTAAGATTATCAAAAGATAAATCTGTATTAAGAGTTCTAAATTTTATAGGTAAAAATCAAAGAAAAGCTTTTGAAAACTATAAAGGTATCTTTGATGAAATAGAGCTTAATGAAAAAAGTGAATATTATTATGATAATGGGTCAAAAATTTATTTCGATAAAAAAACAGCCGATATTTTTAAGCAGCAAGAGGCTTTATATAGTACAAAAATAGATTTAAAAAAAATACCAAAAGTGTGGAGGGAATGGGGGGGGAAGATTAAATATTATTCTAAAAATAAATTACATAGTAAAGTAGGAAATCATTCAAAGGATATAATTATACAACTTAAATCACTTCAAATTATACAGAATAATCCAAGTATAAATGACAAAAAATTGAAAGTGGAGTTGAAAAAAGTTAATAAAGAAAGTAGCGCAAGCACTATAGAATCTGGAGTAAGAGGTCTGATTTTATCAAAAATTCTAGGTCTATATAATAAAAATGACAAAAATAAAGTAACTCAAATATTTAACAGTATAAAATCCAGAACTAATAATTTTGAAAGTATCGAAAATTTTAAAGATATTTTAGAAATTCAGATACAGAAAATATGTTATTTTAATAATAATTTCAGAGAAAATAAAAAACCATTAATAGAAAATGGAAAAAAAATTTCTATTAAAAATTTTCAAAGTTATTTTATAATTCATTTATATAAGGTAATTTTAGAAATAGGTAAAAAAACTGGCAATTATTTTATCTCTCTTCACGATTGGACTTTTTTTATTTTATTTTCAAATCACTACAAAGATTGCTTGAGAATAATTGATCAAATTATACAATTAAACCAAGAAAAAGAATATTATCTAATTATAAAATTTTTGCACAGATGTGTTAGAAAATTAGATGATAGAATCCCTGAAATTTTTTATTTATCAAATGTAATTGAATATAATCAAAGTTACCAAAGAATTTCTATTAAAAATGACAAAATTAAATATGTTGAAAATATTATTGATAATTTTGAAAAAAAACTAAAAAAGCAAGAAATTCCATTTCCTAACCAATCTAATAATAAATATTTAGAGATGCTTTGTAATCCAAAAGCAATATGAGGAAACACTTAAATAATATTAAAGCAAAGTCTCACCCACAACATTATTTGCTGCACAGATACTGGGGAAGAAAAGCTCACAACGTTGTCTCAGAATATATAAAGAATTTTACAAAAAAAAACGAAAAAGTATTAGATCCATTTATGGGCAGCGGTGTAGTGCCTATTGAATGTTTAAAACTTCATAGAAGATGCATTGGAGTTGATCTTAACCCAATTTCTACATTTTTAGTTAAAACAACTATAAAAAAAATAAAATTGGGTGATTTTAAAAAAAGTTTCAAAAAAATATATCAAAAAAATTTTGAACTATTTTCAAAACTTTACCATACATACTGTCCTAAATGTCACTCACTGTCTTTAATGACTAATTCAATTTGGAACAATTACAATTTTATAAAAATAAGAGGAGATTGTAGTAAGTGTGGAAAATTTATTAAAAAAGTAGATCGCTTTGATTTAAATTTAATAAAGAAAACAAAAAAAATTTTAAAGAATTTAGGTAAAAAAATTTTTTACCCAAAGGAGAAAATTCTAAAATATGTAAAGAGAAGTGATAAAACTCATTTGAACATGCTTTTTACTGAAAGAGCTTTAATAATTTTATCTTATTTAAATAAAGATATTAATTTAATTAAAAATCAAAGCATAAGAGATAATTTAAAACTTTGTTTCTCCTCAATGTTATCAAGTTCGTCAAGAATGATACCAGGAAACCCAGCAACTGTTCAAGGCAGGTCAGGTTGGGTAGTAAGTAAATTATGGGTTCCTAAAATACATACAGAAAAAAACATATTTGACACATTTACAAATAGATTTGAAAAATTTTGCAAAGGAAAGTTTGAAACTAATAAATTTCAAAAAATTAATAACATAAAGATTTATAATCAATCCTCTGAAAATTTAAATTTTATTGAGGATAATTCTATTGATTATATTTTTACCGATCCGCCTTATGGACAATCTATTTCATACTTTGGATTAAGCATGTTTTGGAACTCATGGTTAAACAAAAAAGTTAATTATAATGATGAGATTATTTATGACCAATATAGAGATAAAGAATACGAAGATTATGAGCAAAGAATCAAAAAAGTTTTTGTTGAAATTTATAGAGTGTTAAAATTTAATAGATTTCTTTCGTTAACTTTTCATAATAGAGATATAAGAATTTGGGAAATCATTATTAATAATCTTAAATTAGTAGGATTTAAATTAGAAAATATATGCTACCAAGAACAGGCAGTTTCTTCAGGCACACAGGGCCTTAATAAAAAAAATACGTTTAAGGGTGATTTTGTTTACAATTTTGTCAAAAAGAAATTTATCAAAAAATTTGAAATAAAAAAAATTAAAAACGTAAAAGAAAAAATAATAAAAAAAATAACTGAGTTATTAGAAAATAATAATAATTGTCTTACACCAGATAAGCTTTATGAAGAAATTATACCATACATTGTGAATAACAATATCTATAGGGATGAAAATAATAAAATAATCAATATTGAAAATATATTAAATAAGTTTTTTTTATTTAAAAAAATTAAAAATAGTAATAACAGTCAATATGTATGGACAAAAAATTTACAGTTATAGATGTTTTTTCAGGAGCTGGTGGATTATCAAGAGGATTTTATGATTCTGGTTTTAAAATTGTATCTGCTGTAGAAATTGATAAAAATTTATCTCAAACTTACAAAAAAAATTTTTTTTTCACTAAAGTTTTTGAAAAAGATATTTCTTTAATAAATTCGAGACAGCTACTTAATAATAACGAAAATATTGATGTAATTATAGGAGGACCTCCATGCCAAGGTTTTAGCATGTCAGGAAAAAGAATTAGACAAAGTGGTGCTTTTATAAACGACCCTAGAAATAAGCTATTTAGAGAGTTTTTTAGAGTCATAAAAGATTTGAGACCTAAAGTTTTTTTAATGGAAAATGTTACAGGGATACTATCCATGAAAAACGGTATGGTAAAAAACGAAATTATAAAAATATTTAGTTCAATTGGCTATAGTGTTGCAGTTAAGGTTTTAAACGCAGCTGATTATGGAGTCCCGCAATTAAGAAGAAGAGCTTTTTTCATAGGAAATATAATTAATTATAATCCAGAAGCCTTTTACCCTGAAAAGATAATTAAGAATAAAAAAAATTATACAACTGTTGAGCAAGCTATCTTTGATTTGCCTTTTATTAATTCTGGTCAGGGTGAATATGAAACTGATTATACCTCAGAACCCTTAAGTTCTTATCAACTACAGATGAGAAAAAGATCAAAAAAAATTTATAATCATATAAGTTCATCACATTCTGAAAAAGTTTTAAAAATTTTGAAGATGGTAAAGGAGGGAGAGGGAAGAAATAGTTTACCAAAAAAATACCAAACTAAGTCTATCCATAGTGGTTCTTATGGAAGGATGTCTAGAAATTTGCCAGCATTCACAATAACAACAAGATTTGATACACCACCTGTTGGAAGGGTTACACATCCCATTGCAGACAGGGCTTTAACAGCAAGAGAGGCAGCAAGACTACAGTCATTTCCTGATGATTTTATATTTTCCGGTTCAAGAACTAAAATTGGCATACAGATTGGTAATGCTGTACCACCCATGCTATCTTTTTATATTGCCTCTACAATTAAAAAAAGAATAGAACAAAAATCTCTTAATTATCAAATACCTCCGGATATTAATAATTATCAAATGGCAATTAATTTTGATTGATATTGAAAAAAATAAGAAGGTCAAAAAAATATTTGCAACTTTTAAGGATTTAAATGTTGAAGTTGGAGCAATACTTTATTTTACAAAAGATGAAAAAATTACGTGCAGAGTACAGGAGAATCAAAGAGTTTTATTAAATGGACTCAAATGTAGTATTTCAAGAGCAGCAGAAATAGTTTTAGAACAGATGGGTTATGAGTGGAAATCAGTAAGAGGATATAAATATTGGATGTATATGGGAAAGACATTAATGGAATTGGCTGATGAATTTAAACTTAGACAAAAAAAATGATTGAAATTAATTTAGCGTAAGTCTAAGTAAGGAAAATTAATTGTATAGTATTGACAAAATAAAATTTTTATTTTAAACTTATATTTCAGGATAAATACCTGCGAGCTTTAAGCTCTTAAGTTACGTAAATCTTTAAAATTACGCTCCCTTAATTAAAGCCAATTGGTGGGAATTTAAAACAAGTTTGTGTCGTTA
>Ga0194123_10008063_pt1 | contig 10255 bp, 10 predicted proteins | sample TA2MahsurfametaG_5_FD_155479 | JGI IMG/M metagenome (GOLD analysis project Ga0194123, IMG submission 155479) | Freshwater microbial communities from Lake Tanganyika, Tanzania - TA2015023 Mahale A surface | ecosystem: Environmental > Aquatic > Freshwater > Lake | place: Tanzania: Lake Tanganyika... | reverse complement strand
CAAACTTAGGGATGATTAAGCTAATGGAACGCTCTGGAATGGTTTTAGAGGCTACTCGAAAATTTCAAGAAATTTTTGAAGGTAGGCCGGAAGATATTTTGTATTACGCAAAATTTAATGATAACTGATTTGCCAATTAAAACTGCTATAGTATGTAATGATGCCGGTGCGGCTAATATTATAATAGCCGGACTGCTTGAAACCGGCAGAAGAAATTGGCTAGCTTACATGAAAGGTCCGGCAAAGATAATCTGGGAATCAATTTTTCCTGAGATATCTTTATATGATTCTCTTGAACAATTAATAAAAGAATCCGAATTGTTGATTTCAGGCACTGGTTGGTCCAGTGACGTTGAACATGAATCTCGTCGAATTGCGAAAAAAAAAGGTGTTAAATCTATAGGAGTTATAGATCATTGGGCTAATTATTTGGAAAGGTTTGTTAGAAGTAATGAGCAAATCTTACCAGATGAAATTTGGGTTACGGACAATTATGCCTTGGAAATCGCATCAGCAGTTTTTCCAAATACATATATATTGCAAATTCCTAATTATTACTTAGAAAAGCAACTAAGGGATATTGCTCTGATTCGTAAACCCAGCAATCCTGAATTTTTATATATTCTTGAGCCAATGCGATCTAATTGGGGTAGGAGTACTTCAGGCGAGTTTCAGGCTTTAGATTATTTTATTAATAAACTTCCATCTCTTGGAATACCCAGTGAAACATTGATTTGTCTTAGGCCTCACCCGTCAGATCATAATGGAAAATATAACCATTGGTTGAAATTAAATTCCAACCTGAATATTAAGTTAGATTATTCATTAAAGATAGCTGAGTCTTTAGGCCGTGCTTCATGGGTTGCTGGATGTGAGTCTTTTGCTTTAGTTATTGCTTTAATGGCTGGGAGAAAAGTTTATTGCTCATTACCACCTTGGGCGCCCTCGTTTAAACTTCCTCATAGTGGATTCATTAAATTGAGAGAATTAGTTTAATAAGTATGAAATATTGCAATCGATGTCTTCAGCCGGATACGCGACCAAATACAATATTTACCGACACAGGCATCTGTCCAGCCTGTGATTATTTTGATCGACTTAAAAATGTAGATTGGAAAGAACGTTTTAGTCTTCTTGAGAAGTTATTAGCGCAATTTCCTCGCAAGTCTAATCAATATTTTGATTGTATTATTGGTGTTAGCGGAGGCAAGGACAGCACTCGTCAAGCCCTTTGGGCCAGAGATAAACTTGGACTAAAGCCTTTGTTGGTATGTTTGAGCTATCCGCCACAACAAGTTACGGAACGAGGTGTAGCTAATATATCCAATTTAATTGAATTAGGCTTCGATGTTTTAATTTCCGCACCCGCACCTGGTATTTGGCAAAGTTTAGTCAAAAAATCATTTGATCAATTCACTAACTGGGCAAAATCAACAGAATTAGCCTTATTCAGTTCTGTACCTCAAATAGCAATTCGATATAAAATTCCTTTGATTTTTTGGGGTGAGAATCCTGGATTGCAAGTAGGCGACCTTAAAACTTTAGGACGTCATGGTTACGATGGAAATAATTTACGTTTTATGAACACTCTCTCAGGAGGGGGTTCTGATTGGATGATTGAAGCTGGTATAAATCTCAAAGAGATAATCCCTTATCAATACCCAACTTCGGAAGATTTTGATACGCACTCTTTGCAAATTGTTTATTTAGGATGGTTTCTTGGTGATTGGTCAAATATAAATAATGGGATGTATGCTTGTAGTAATGGGCTGGAGATAAGAGAAGACCATGTAAAAAATACAGGCGATTTGTTTGGAATTACTTCCTTAGATGAAGATTGGGTAACATTAAATCAAATGATTAAATATTATAAATTTGGATTTGGTCGAGTTACTGATTATGTGAATGAAGAAATTAGATTGGGGCGTTTGACTCGAGATCAGGGAATAGAATTGGTTGAGAAGTATGATGATTCCTGCAGTGATGAATATATTAATAGTTTTTGTAGCTATATTAATATATCAACTGAGCAATTTTGGGAGAAAGTATTTGCTTCACTAAATCGTGATTTATTTGAAATTAAATTTGATGGTTCGATAAGCCCTAAATTTAAAGTAGGTGTAGGATTTTGAATTCCTACTCTATTGGAATAGTTGATTATGGTTTAGGCAATCATGCTTCAGTTATTCATAGTTTAAAAGATATAGGAGTTAAAGCTTTATCTACCGATAAAATAAGCGACCTAAATGCGGTTGATATTTTAATGTTACCTGGTGTTGGAGCATTTCCTCCAGCAATGAACTCATTACATAATAGAGGCTTAGTAGATTATATTCGTGAGCAAGCAAATCTTAAGCGCCCAATAATTGGAATTTGTTTAGGAATGCAACTGCTTGCTGAAAGCTCTTTTGAACATAAGCATACAACTGGGTTAGGATTAATTCCAGGAAGCATTCAAGCTTTTTCAAATCTTGGCAACCACATTGGCTGGAATACACTTAAATTTTTAAATATGGAATCTACATATTCAAACTCAAAAAATAATGATGAAGCTTTTTACTTTAATCATTCATTTTTTTATCAAGGACCGTCTGAATATCAAGTAGCGACTACTCAGCATTCAATCGTATTTCCCTCAATAATAAAAAATGGAAACGTTGTGGGTTTGCAATTTCATCCAGAAAAAAGTCAATTAGCAGGCAAGATTTTTCTAAAAAACTTAATCACAGATATGATGAATGCTTAAAAAACGCATAATAGGTGTGGTCACAGTGAAAGCTGGATGGGCTGTTCAATCATTTGGTTATTATTCGTATTTACCTTTAGGAAAACCAGAAATTTTAGTAGAAAATCTTGATCGCTGGAATGCCGATGAGATATTGATTCAAGTTATTGATCGTTCAGAAAATCATTTGGGACCTGATTTTCAGCTAATTGAGAGGTTAGGTAAACTTGGCCTAGAGACACCATTAATCTATTCTGGGGGTATTCGGTCTGAAGAAGATGGGGTGAGGTTAATTCAATTAGGTGCTGATCGAGTTGTTGTTGATGCCCTGCTCTTTGACAATATAAATAAAGTTCGAGATCTTTCTGAGCATATAGGCGCTCAGGCTGTAATAGCCTCATTACCTCTTTCCTGGAAGGGCGATGAATTAAAATACTTAAACTATAGATCTAGAGAGTCAGTATCAATTTCCGATAGAGTTATAGAGCTTATTAAATCCAGATGTATTTCCGAAGTTTTAATTTCAGATTGGGAGCATGAAGGAATGCCAAATGGTTTTGAGATAAAACTTATTGAGAAATTTCCCTTGAAAGATACCCCCTTAATAGCATTTGGTGGAATTAGCAATCCATCACAAATGAGAGCATTGCTAGATCTCAATGATATATCTGCTGTGGCTATTGGCAATTTTTTAAATTACCATGAGCATGCCATTCAAAAATATAAAGAAGCTTTGATTGATTTGCCTTTGCGATTTACAAGCTATGAATCAATATTTAACTAATTTTTAATATGGATATTTATGATTAAGTTTTGTAAACGATGTTTATATTCAAATACTCACCCCTTAGGTCTTACCTTTGATCATGAAGGCATTTGCTCTGGATGCCGCATTCATGAGGAAAAGGATAAGCTTGACTGGGCAGAAAGATGGGAAAAGCTAAAAGCTATAATTAAACCCTATCGCAATAAAGACGGAAAAAATTATGACTGCATAGTACCTGTCACTGGAGGACAAGATTCATACTATATTGTTTATTTAGCTAAAGTTCTACTGGGATTGAATCCGTTATTAGTAACTTATAACAAATATTTCAATACGCCCTTGGGTATAAATAATCTTGCAAATCTTAAGATTCGTTTTAATTGTGATTTGTTATACCAGAATGTAAATCCTCTATCTGTTAAAAAAATTACACGAACTACTCTTCGAAAACTTGGAAGTATCTATTGGCCAATATTGGCAGGTCATACTGTATTTCCAGTTCAAACAGCAGTTCGCTTTAAAATCCCATTGATCATATGGGGCGCTCATCAAGGCATCGAGCAAGTTGGTATGTTTTCTCATTTGCATGAGGTTGAGATGACTCGTCGCTATCGTAAAGATCATGATTTAATGGGTTATGAGGCTGATGATTTGCTTTCTGTATTTGATACGCTCAAAGAAGAAGATATTTGGCAATATCGCTATCCTATGGATTGCGAACTTAATTCTTTAGGTGTAAGAGGTATCTATCTAAGTAATTTTGTTCGATGGGATCCTAAAAAACAGCATGAAGAAATGATTGCTGATTTCGGATATCGTACTGCTAAGTTTGAGCGTACTTTTGATACCTATGATTATGTAGATTGTTTTAATTATATGGATCTTCATGATCAATTAAAGTTGTATAAACATGGATTTTCAAAAGTAACTGATCATGCTACTAGAGAAATTCGTCACCAAAGACTTTCTCGCGAAAAAGGCCTTAATCTTGTTAAAAAATACGAGCAAAAAAATTTAAAATATTCAAAGCTATTTATGAAATGGCTGGGCGTTAACGAACGTTCATTGCAATTTATTTTGGATCAACACAGAAACCCAAAATTTTGGACTCAAACAGAATTCGGTCAATGGAAATTTAATGGTTGGAGCGCGCAAAATAACTTCAGTAATATAAATTCGTCGCAACACTCATGTATAACTTTTGAAGTTAATGACAAGTTAGAATCTAATAAAGATGTAAATTACATTACTATTGGAAAAGGCTGGTCTTATTAAGCAATATAAATAAATTTTTTTACTTCAAGCAAAGAAATTTTTTAATGTTATTGTTTTTAACTCCAACTATTCATAATTTTCATACTGGAGAAAAAAAATTTATTCAATTCTAACTGCAATGTGGAAAAATTCTATTACTTTTGGAAAAATATTTTTATAGAAATTTTATGCTAATCTTATGATTAATCAATCAGCAAAATTCTATGGGGCTGCTAATCTAATTGATCAAAACTTAAACTTTTCTTATTTGAATGCCTCTTGGGTTCATGGTGTAGATGATATATTTCAAGAATATCATTCGGCTTTAACAACAATTCACCCCAATGAATTCGGATTGCCTATTCATTTGGTTGCCAATGACCTACAATTAACCTACAAAGGAATGGACAAATTTAATGCCATTCCTGTTGGAGTTCCATTTGCATATACATATCCCAATATAAAGGAACATACTGGATATCTATTCAAGCGAGTATATATACCTTGCCATGGAATTAAAAATATAAGCTTAGAAAAGCTCTACACCTTATGGATTGAAACAGCAAAAAAAAATAGATGTGATGGAATTCTAGTAGGTGCAAATGATTATTTAAATTTTATTCATAAGATGAATCGAAAGATTCCAGAAACAATAAAGATTCTTTATGGTGCAAATATATTAGATAAAAATGCCTTAAAAAAAATAAGAGATATTTTCTATTCAATTGAAGAGTGTGTTCTTGACTTTCCAGGCTCTCATGTTATCTATTCAATTGCTTGCGGATGTAAGCCAATTTTTATTCAGAATTTCTTTGAAAATAATATTATTCCTAATGATATTTATTCGGATATTTTAATTTCTTACCCAAAATGGATGAGGCCAGATATTAAGAGATCGCTTATTACGCCGCAGAGAGTTAATCAAATAATATCTAATTTTTCAAATTTAAATATTTACGAGCTTAGAGACATTACAAATCTTTCTCTAGGTATTGAATTTAGAAAAACTAAAGATGAGATTAGAGATTTTTTAATGCCTAAGAATTTTAGAAGTGAAGCTAAAAATTTTATAAATATTTCTCTTCCTAAGCTTCAACAAAAATTTTTTGGAAATATTTTCTTTTACTAAAGTAAGCTATTTTATTCACTCAGAGATTTAGATTTTGTTCCGATATGACTCAAACCTCTATTATTTGCTAATATTACTTGCTTTTGTCGTTCGGTAAGACTTTTTAATTTCTCAGGCGCATGTTTATTGAAACAGTGTGGGCATGAAATACCTGGTGTGTACTTATCGCTTTTCATATCATCCACTGATAAAGGATAGCGACATGCATAGCATTGATCGTAACTTCCCACCTCTAGACCATGTTTAATCGCAACCCTTTGATCAAACACAAAGCATTCACCTTCCCATAAACTATTCTCTGGTTTTACTTCTTCTAGATATTTTAGGATGCCACCTTCTAAGTGGTAGATCTCATCAAATCCTTTCGACATCATATAAGAGGATGCTTTTTCACATCGGATGCCACCGGTACAAAACATCGCGACCTTCTTATGCTTCTTAGGATCAAAATGTGTTTTCACGTACTCAGGGAATTCGCGGAAGGTATTAGTTTTAGGATTGATCGCATTTTTAAATGTACCAATCGCGCACTCATAATCATTACGTGTATCGATTAACACTACTTCGGGATCTGAAATGATTTTGTTCCAGTCCTGTGGCTTGACATATTTGCCCACCATTTTAGTGGGTGACACACCAGGAACTCCCAGAGTTACAATCTCTTTTTTGAGCTTCACCTTCATGCGGTAGAAGGGGTGCTTATCCGACCAGGACTCCTTATGACCAAGACCCTTAAAGTTGCCCTCAAAGAGCTGATCTGTTTTTAGGTGCTGAAGAAGTTCTAGGATCGATTTTTCAGAGCCAGCGACTGTGCCGTTGATGCCTTCACTCGCCAAGAGAAGGGTACCTTTGATATCGCGTGATACACAAAACTGAAGCAAGGGTTCATGAAGCCTTTCAAAGTGAGGGAGGTTCACAAAATGATACATCGCAGTCGTTAAATAGATGTGTTGCATGAGCTTTGTTCTTTATTAATAATCTCAAAAATGTTATTTTACCAGTCTTTTCAACGGTATTTAATCTTACGGAGTCTAACAATGGCAATTGAACAAACCTTATCGATTATCAAACCCGATGCAGTTAAAAAAAATGTGATCGGTCAAATCTATGCACGTTTTGAAAATGCAGGCTTAAAAATTATCAAAGCTAAAATGACGCACTTAACCCAAGCGGAAGCAGAGGGCTTTTATGCGGTGCATAAAGACCGTCCTTTCTTTAAAGATTTAGTGAGTTTTATGATTTCAGGCCCTGTCATGATCCAGGCTTTGGAAGGTGAAAACGCGGTATTAAAGCACCGTGATTTGATGGGTGCGACGAACCCTAAAGAGGCAGCCCCTGGTACCATTCGCGCTGACTTTGCGGAGAGCATTGATGCTAATGCGGTGCACGGATCTGATTCGTTAGACAACGCTAAAATCGAAATCAAATACTTCTTCGGCTAAGTTTTTATCATGACTAACCTGCTCGATTTGGACTACGAGCACCTCGTTTCCTTTATGGAAACCTTTGGTGAAAAGCCCTATCGAGCGAAGCAGCTCATGCACTGGATTTATCAAGAAAATATCATTAATTTCAATGAGATGACTGATATTTCTAAAGTATTTCGTGATGTATTAAATGATCAAACGACCATCCAATTACCTAGTGTCATGAGTGATGCTATCTCGGATGATGGCACACGTAAATGGCTATTTGATGTGGGTCAAAATAACGGTATTGAAACCGTTTTTATTCCAGAAGATGATCGAGGGACATTATGTATTTCATCCCAAGTGGGATGTGCATTGGAATGTACTTTTTGTTCCACCGGTCGCCAAGGGTTTAATCGCAACTTAACGACCGCTGAAATTATTGGGCAGTTGTGGTTAGCTAATTTTTACATACGTCAGCAAGAAGGCTATAACGTGCTTCCTAATACTGAACGCATTATTAGTAATGTCGTCATGATGGGCATGGGGGAACCTTTGGCTAATTATGACAATGTCGTGGCTGCGATGAAGCTGATGCTAGATGATAGGGCCTACGGCTTGAGCCGCCGCCGTGTGACTTTATCCACTAGTGGACTCGTCAATGCGATGGATCGCTTAAAGGAAGATTGTCCTGTGGCACTAGCGGTATCGCTTCACGCCTCGAATGATAAATTAAGGGACGAGATTGTGCCTATAAATAAAAAGTTTTCGATTAAAGAACTCATGGCAGGGTGCAAACGTTATTTAGAAAAAGCACCTCGAGATTTTGTGACGTTTGAGTATGTGATGTTAGATGGTATTAATGACTCGATCGAGGATGCTAAAGCATTGCTTCAGATTGTGAAAGACGTGCCGTGTAAATTTAATTTGATCCCATTTAATCCTTTTCCTAATAGCGGATATAAGTGTTCATCCTATGATCAGATTAGACGCTTTAAAGAAATCCTCATGAACCAGGATTACATTGTAACGGTTAGAAAAACTCGAGGGGATGATATTGATGCGGCTTGTGGGCAACTCGCAGGGCAAGTAAAAGATAAGACCACAAGATCTATAAAAAGAATTAATTTAACCCAATAACTTAATGATTTAAAAACATTAATTTTTTTTATGATTAGCTGATAATAGCTTAAAATTAACTTGTAAGAACCTTTTTTGAGATTTAAGAAGGTATTAATCGCCGCTGCTGGATTGTCTAAAGCATTAGGGTAATATTTCCAAAAGTAATCATCAAATATGATAAGCCCCCCGCTTTTAGTGCTTCAAAACTTTTAATAGCGTCAATTAACACATCATTGGGGTGGTGTGACCCATCAACATAAATTGAATCATAAACATTTTTTTCATTATGCGTATTGAAAAATGAATAAGACGTTCCTTTGAATTTGATAAGCCTTTTCTTGAATGCGGATAAATTTTGATTAAAAGTATTTTCTACCTCGCTTAAAGTTTTTTTGTATAGGGAGTCAGTGTGCGGGTGCTGATGGCATTGGCTGGCCACAGTCAAATCGCTACTACACAGCGATATATTGACCTGCGACCGAGTGTGGTTAGGGCTGCGGTGGAGTTGGTTTAACAGGTATTACCCTCAGGTAGTGCAAACTGTTGTAAGAATCTATGTCAAACAAATTGGGCACTCTTGCCCACTTAAGTCGAAAACTTAGGCAAGCGTCGTCCCAATGCAAAACACCAGAAAGTAACTTAATTAAGGTGGTGGCGTCAGTCTTAATTTTAATTAAATTCTTACTATCAAACTCTGAGGACTGCAATTTTCTCGTATCATTCCTAATGCCGAATAAAAATTCTTCATTACAATAAATGTGAAAATCAAATCGTGGTGCCAATCTCAGTGAAACTAACTTTGAGAAATAATTCTCGGCTGCTGGGGGAACCAAATTCCCAAGACTATTAACTGCTTCGGGCGGAGTAACATTGTCTTCTAACGATTCAAACCTTTGTCTATAGTCAATCATTTTTTTAATAATAGCGCTTCTATCAAAAGTCTCGATTACAAGGTTGGGATTCCTTAATTCGAAAATGAGTTCCTCGTCAGGATACAAAGTGCCGGCGTCACAGCCTACTTCTGTTGCGTACTTCTTTGCAACAAAATCTTTATCGCTGGTCCATATTTCTGGGTAACAGTCCATCCAGACGCTTGAGTGCGAGCCAACCGGAATAAACTCGCTTGAATAAGGCAGGATATACTTTGGACGAATTTTCTTAAGGATCTTACTCTGTATCGAGAAGCGCTTGTTCTCTAACTCATTGCATATTCTGATCATTTCTTTGAAGCTAAAGTCATAATAAAATGGGTAGTCTGAGGCGAAGCCTGAATATGCAAATGCGATTAAATCAGGAGAATCAAGCAAGTGGTGAAAAGTTTCAAACGCAGATTCGTTATAAAGAGAATTGTCTGCCAAAAAGATCATACTAAGAGAGGTGTCGAGATTATCTAATCTGTAGCCGGCATCGATGCAAAGTTGATTTTCTCCATGATCTTGATCAAATTCAAGACCAATGCTGTTGAGAGGAGGTATTAAGCGAACTAGGAAATTGCCGACGGTGGTGCTTTCACCTTTTTCGAGAACTTTAATGTCTTTGAAGCCGTTGAGCTCACATTGGGCTTTCATTACCTGCCACCCGAAAACTCGCGGAATAATTATCGCTGTCGCTCTGTGCAACCTCTTTAATGCACTGATATCGAAGTGGTCCTTGTGTAGATGCGAGATTAAAACGCCGTCCACATCCGCCAAGATCTCATTCTGTTTAGCATCTTGGATCCTCGGGAAATTATGCCAAGTCCCATCATATATGCCATCTGTAAACTAAGGGTCCAAGAGTATCTTGGTGTTGTGGGTTTTGATAACAATACAGGCGTTGGTCGGATTCTCTATTAAAGTGATATCCTTTGA
>Ga0194123_10008060_pt1 | contig 10258 bp, 9 predicted proteins | sample TA2MahsurfametaG_5_FD_155479 | JGI IMG/M metagenome (GOLD analysis project Ga0194123, IMG submission 155479) | Freshwater microbial communities from Lake Tanganyika, Tanzania - TA2015023 Mahale A surface | ecosystem: Environmental > Aquatic > Freshwater > Lake | place: Tanzania: Lake Tanganyika... | reverse complement strand
TGGTCGTTGAGGTGTTGAGAAACCAATCGCAGCCTGCCCTTCTGCGTCAGACGGGCATTGGCGTGTGTATGCATGGGACGTGAGGTCTCGGTTGGGCGGTGACACCTCAACCGGTAGCGACCTCACAGCTCATGGGCTACTGAACAACTTGCTGAGACAGAACAGCTAGTCGGCTAATAAGTTGACTCATTATCGCGTCAGGTTGATAAAGAAGCAGAATCCAGGTTTATTAGATGCAAGATGCACGAAATAAGTTTAAGACTAGTGGGTCAGATTGACATGCGAAGCAAGAGGGTTAGGAGTATAAGGTCTGAATGGAAACGCAAAGGGTAAGGAGCAGTAACCTAGGTAAAGAACAGCGAATGAGACGTAGGGCCGACAGAGCAAGGAATAACAGGAGAGGATTTATGTGTATAAAATTACAATAATGGATAGTAAGGCGATGACAATGAGCCTGTCAGAGTAAAGAAGCCTGCACTAATAAAACAGACTAAAGCGAGGGGTGGTGAAGCAGAAGAGACATACTAGGGTGACATCTGAGCCGCTTGAGTTGTGCTTTAGGATAGTGGTTCAGAAAGCGAAAAGGTTGAAACGACTCGGAGGGTCTTAAGTATGATAAAGAGATCAATAAGAAACGAGATGTGCTCAAGATAGAAGAGGTCGTGGGAGATACGGTATTTACTATCATCAAAAGAAGCGCCATATGCACAGTTAACTTGACACCATCCTGTCAAGCCTGGGAGTACATTATACCTAGAGAAGTAACCAGGGAACATTGCTGCTAGCTTTTTATCGAAGAATGGCCTCTCAGGCCGAGGTCCGACTATGGACATATCACCAAGAAGGACATTAATGAGTTGCGGCAGCTCGTCAATTCGAGACTTACGAAGAAACTTACCGACAGGAGTAACACGAAAGTCATTGCTTGTGGACCATTGCGGACCTGAACACTCTGCATTGGTAACCATTGTTCGAAATTTGTAAATCATAAATGGTCGTCCATAAAGTCCGTGTCGTTCCTGGACGTAAAAGATTGGAGAGCCTTGAAGGACAAACAATACTAGCGACAAGAAGAGAAGCACAGGAGATAGAAGAAAGATAAGAGAAATTGATAGAAGAATATCGGAGACTCTTTTAATTCTAAGGTAGATACGATTTTTGGAATTAAAGAAAAGCGGTGCGGGCGAAGATGAAAGGAGCTCAACTGGCGAGACATTACAGTATCTCTGCAGCCAAAGTGCTGGGGAATATATGATTGAATGAGAATGGACGAATGGGATTAATGATAAATCGTAAGCTGATAACATTATTGAAGAAGAGAGTATAACCCGGCAAGAGTCGGATGGAATTTGAGCGAGATCATCAAGTGATACTCGAGTGATAGTAAATGGTGTGGAGTGATTAGAAACATAGAAGGACAACACTTCAAAATCAATATCGGTAAGCACTGCATACCAGGTCCTAGATTGGCCGACGGAGAGATACTGTATAAAGAAGATTATCAAGAATGCTGTCAAGGAAGAGGACCAATACAATATAATAAGTAGAATTGATACAGAGGAGGAAAAGAAAATTACAGGGAAGAAAACACACAAAGATGAAGCAAGATAAGCAAAAAACTTTCGGGGAAAACTAGGAAAGGGTAAGCGGAAGTCGTGATACTTACCGGAAATATAGCTGAGAATGACAAGCAGGAGAGTAAGAGTTACTATCTCTAGAGACGAAAGGATAGAAGAGACAGAAAAGATGAAGAAAGAAGCATCAACTAAGACGGAAAGCAAGTTAGTTCGACGCGATTTCAAAAAGTTCATGACTCTGAGCGCCAGAAAGAAGGCTGGGAAGATAAAGAGGAAAGTATACGTTTGGGAAGCTTAGAATAGTTTAGACCTAGCTTATAGAAAATAAGCTTAAGGAAGCTTTGGATACAGGCTTGTGGGATATATAGGATATGTTGCGGGAAGAGATACTTAAATAGAGATGTAAAGTATTTGAGACCCTCACCACGAGGCCCCCCGAATTGATTCATGATAAAACCTGCTTGTGAATGCAGGACTCCGATATCAAAATACCGACGAGCTTCGGCTATAGGAGAGAAATTATGAGAGTGGAAGCAAGTTGCATATGGCGTATACACAGTGGCGAAATCATTAAGTAAGAGTAAAGCCGCGACGTAAGTATCCTCACCCAGCACTAGTCCGGAGGGAAATCCTCCTGCAGCGATAAGTGCGGAACTGCGATAGGCTGCAAACGAGTTAGACATGAACGCACCCTTGATACCATATATTTTGATATCACTAGGATTGCACTTGCGGTATTTCTCAGGATAATTAAAGTGACGGTGAAAGGTTGCAAGAGGGTCGGCATCATGATGTGGTAGTTGGCGACCACATACAGCACCTACAGTAGGGTCATTAAATTCAGAGATTAGACTTCGAAGTGAATCTGGCGAAGCAAGTATTGCATCTTGGGTAAGGAATACGAATATATCGAAATCGGGATGTTGGTCTACGATAAGTTGTCTAGTCGCGCCATGATTAAAATCAGTTTGCTTGATATGGAAAATGTTTGAAGTATATGTTGAAGCAATTGAAACTGTAGAGTCTATAGATCCGGAATCTACGATCTTGAGTGAGCATTCAATACCATGTTGAAGGGAGAAAGCTCTTAGCACATCAGAGAACAGAGGACCTGCATTGTATGTGGGAATAATGCAGCAAACCCGGTGAGTAGATAGGTTCAAACCTTACCCTTAGGGAGGGGGATACTAGTATACAATATAAGGAAGGCTCCCCACAGGGGATAATAGCAAATATCGGATACAGATAAGCAAATGACGAGTAGGTATAGAGATGTGGCAAACCAAAGTGCACGATATTCGACGAGAATAGCAGAAGGCAGACTAAGTGTGCTGTACAGGTCAGAATTGGGTCGTAAGGAGTAGAAATAGCGTAGGAAGAAATAAGCTCCAATAACGCCAGTAGAGGTAAAGAGACTAATTAAGAAGGAAGAGCAATCAGTAGAAGAAAGACCAATTCCTAAAAAAATTGAGTCTTTAAAGAGGGAAAGCGCAATAAAGTCACTATAGCTTCTGTTCTGGAAAGATTCAGTTACCAGCTTACTTGTGACAGGGGTTGAAATGGTATTTTGGACGGATGAGAAGAAGTAAAAGAAAAGAAAAAAGAGGAGCGGTAGAGATGCGATTCTGAGAACATTGAACAAGGGTGAGAGATATATTCGACGTGAAGCCGAGAAAAGTACGATAAATAATACTGGTAATACGGCAGCAAGACCGGTAAAGGATTGCGACAGTAAGAGGAAAAAGAATGAAGATGGAAAGAGTATGGAGGTGAGCAGCGGGGAGCTATAGGGAGAAAATTTTAAATAGATAATTGAAAAGACCAGGAAAGAAGCAAGCAGTGATGGTTCCGTGAAGATGCCAGAGATGCGGTAGATCGGAAAGTTAGCTTGGACAAGAACACTTGAGATTGGTTGATTCTGAATAAATAGCTGAAGAGGATAGTGAATACCTAGGTTCCCAAGATACTGCCAACAGGCGAGCAATAAATTAAGTATAAATACAGTTACAAGGGATTTATGCACAAGACGAGATTTGAGAAAGAGATGTGAGGTAGATGAAACCGAAGATGTTTTGAGCAAGAGATGCAGAAAGTAAAAGATCCATAGATAAGAAATATGGGAGAGATTCGAGTAGGTCAGCTGTAGGGGTTGCAGTAGTTGGGTGTCGATGCCATCGCGACTAGGTAGTACAAGAAAGTCTAGGCCAAGGACGGGAACAACAAAAGTAATAAGAGTTGAGTAGATGGAGAAACAAAAAAGATATGACGTTGTGTTGTCCTTAGGAAAGATTGTAATTGCTCTATACTGTAAAGTGCGGCAGATGAGTAGAAGTGAGATGGCGATAAAGGGATTAAGTGAGAAGAAAAATGGGGCTTCGATATTAAGAAAGCTAAAAGATTGAAAGAAAGCGAGGAGGCAGATCAGAGGTAGATAATTTTGCTTTATAAGAAGCAGTGTAAAGAATAGAGGTACAAAAAAGGTGGTGAAGAAGATGCTGATCAATTGACTTATTTCTTGCGTGCTTGTATAGTTGTCTCGAAGCCCTTGTAATACCATGTACCAAGGAAGTTTCGACGCAATGAAGAGGAGAGTGGCTCGAGCAAGAAACCAAGAAAGAAGAGTATGGACGGTCTATTAAGAAGGTTGAGTCTAATTGTGTATTCACCTGTCGACTGCAAAGCATCGATTACACGAGCTGAATCAGGGGGAAGAAACTGGTGTGTACCGTCATCATAATAATTAAGAACGCCTGTACGAGAGGGGAGGACAAGAGATAGCGGACTCGGGTAAGAAATATAGATGTGGCCACCAGGTGCACAGCGTTGCCCCATGGCGACTACAACGTCGTATGGTGAATTACAATGCTCAAGATTATGTGAGCATAATATACAGTCATAGAGTTGAGGTAGGCGCTGGATGTCTGACGCAAAATTTGATGGTGTAGAGTTGATATAATGGTCAATCAAATCAAGTGCACTGGCATCAAGGTTATAGTTATCTATATCAACGCCAGTATAGGAGCAAGAAGAAATGATACTTTTTACGCGCAAAACAGAGTTGTTTCCGCAACCAATGTCCAGTACATGGCGCGAACTCTGGTGTCTAAACAAAAAGGCTGATTTCCCTCTAGGATTGAGAATAGTCGCCAAGATATGTCTAAGCATAATAGAGCGCTAGAGAAGGCTGGCAGAAGCAAGAACATAGTCAGCCAGCTCAAAGCTAGCCGTGAATGCAGGAGAGATAGTATTCAGCAAATGAGTAGTAGTTGAATCAGAGACACAAACAAAATCATTAATAATATCACCAGAAGAGGGGTCAATTATTTGCGGTCGAATACCAGTCTTGTTAGAAGCCCTAAACTTAAGCTTGGATGCCAGTGGGAAGATTGTTGCAAGAGATTTAATAGCATTAGGAAGTAAAAGCTGAGGGAGCTGGCGGGCAACGTAATTTCTCATACTATTGCGGTTCGAGATCAGCTGAGATGTTACGAATGATAAGCCATCATAGGCAGTAGAGAGCTCTAAAGAGTCAAATAGCTTATAGTTCTCGCGACCAAATGCAAGTGTTGCCGTAGGCCCTATATAGAACTTATCAGGGTTAGTAGCTGACGGAGTTAAATGGACACCCAGGAAAGGAAGATTCAGATCGGGTGTTGGATAGAGATTAGTTCTAGTGGAAATAATAGGTGTGTCTACTTCCCAATAGAGACCTTTAAATGGAACACATTTAAGGTGAGTAGAATGGCCAAGTTGATTAGCAGTAGAAACAGCAAAAGCACCTGTGCAGTTGAAAAGATGAGAAAATGATATTTGTAGGTAGTGGTTATTGCTTCGCAGACAGATTAGATTATCATCAAGTCTTGAATGGAGTGATGTTTGAAACAAGAAACTGACACCAAGATCAAGAAGCTTATGGTGAAGGGATGTGATTACAGCCGAGGGTGAAACAACCTTAGTATGGGGGCTAAATAATGCTGTTTTAGTTGGGAGACAGGCATGTGGAGCAATCCTATTAGCCTGAGAGGGGCTAACAAGATATGCGCCGCAGTTGTTCTGCCCAGAATATTCAAGTAGTTTGTGGAGTGTAATGTCTTCATCGGCATTTGTAGGGATGACTAACTTACCAGCATTTAATAGAGGAAGAGAATGTTGTTCGCACCAAGAAGCCATTCTAATGGCACCATTAATACAGATTCTGGCTTTTAGAGAAGATGGCTTATAATAGATTCCTGCGTGCAAGACTCCGCTATTTCGCGATGAAGTATGAAAACCAGGCACTGCCTCCTTCTCAACAACAAGGATCCGAGAGTTGGTGAAGTGACTCTTTAGTTGAAAAGCAATAGAGAGGCCAACGATACCAGCGCCAAGTATGACAAAGTCGTAGTTTTGTGTTTCGGTTGATAGTTTCATGGAGAGTAATAGATCAGAGAAGAACCATGATTCTCAAAGCGAAACGGAACGTGCAGCAAGTGTGATAATGCTTTTAATACATCCGCTTTTCGTTCGTTAGCAACATAAAAAAGCATAAAGCCGCCACCACCAGCTCCCAGAACTTTGCCGCCTATGGCACCGGCTTGGCGTGCGGAGTGATAATAACTATCAAGTAAGGGGGATGAAACAGAATCGTGGTGGGAACGCTTCTCAAGCCATGAATCATGGAGGAGTTCTCCGAAGTTGTCTAGAGAAGAAGTCGAATAGAGTATATCCAACGCCTGTATCGGATAGCTAGATGTCTTAGACATATCTGTAGTATTAGAAGAAATCGAAGACTCTAAGATCTGGGTTTGATGAGAAGCTATGCGAGTTACACCTGTGAAGAATAGCAATAAAGAACTTTCAAGCGCCCTTAAGCGATCTGCTGCGAGTGTTAGTGGGTTGACCTCAACAGGAGTATCTTTGCGAAATACCATGTGATTAAGTCCTCCGAACGATGCCGCATATTGGTCTTGAAGACCGCCATACTCGAGGAGAATTTCACGTTCTAATCGTACACTTTCTTCTGCTAAGAGCCGCTTATCAATTAACTTATTTTGATAGGCATAGATAGCTCTAATAAGCGCTGTAGAGAACGACGAGCTGCTCCCGATTCCCGAACGAGCTGGTAGGTCTTGGTCACAGTGAATTTCGACACCATCGGATATATCATATGTTTCAAGAGCAGCGCGCACTGCACGATGTTCAACGCAAGAAATATCTGTAACGCTTTCTACTTTTGAATAAGAAATGCGATATTTGAAGTCGAAGAATGGAGGTAGAGCACGGAGCGAGACGTAACAGTACTTGTCAATAGTCGTGGATAGAACATGTCCGGGATGCCTAGAAATCGATATGGGAAGATCGCTGCCACCTCCAAAAAAGGAGATTCTGAAAGGTGATCTAACAATAATCATTGGCTCAAGATATAGTGAGCGGCTTCGATCATATTTGAGGCTCGATAGGAATAAAGGGAAGATAAGGGCTGGGTTAGGCCTTCACCAGTTTCTACAAGAATGCTTTTGATGCAAGATTGATGCCCAGCTATAATATCAGAAAGCTTATCTCCTACGAGCCAGGATGAAGGGATATCTACGAGAAGGGTAGATTTAGCTTCATTGATAAGGCCATTTGCAGGCTTACGACAGTCGCAAGCACCAGTGAAGTCTGGGTGGTGAGGGCATAAGTAAACTGCATCTATAGTAACTCCAAAAGAATATAGCAGGCTACACAACTGAAAATTAAAAGAGTTGGCATCTTCAAGAGTAAAGATACTTCGGGCTATTCCCGCCTGATTTGTTATGATACAGAAACGATAGTCATGAGCGGACAAGAGTTTAAGCGCAGGAACTACATCTGGGAGTAAGATGAGATCAGAAGTTTTGTGCGTGTAACCACAATCTAGGTTGAGAACTCCGTCCCTATCGAGGAAGATATAGCTAGATGGAGACCTGGATAAAGGTTTCTGATAGTAGGACAACATTATATATTCTTGAATCGGTAGACAGATAAGGAGTTATATCCCTTAATCAGCTCCGATATGCCATCTTGAAGACTCACGGACGGAGAAAATCCCGTGGACTCGATTTTTTTATTGCTGACAATATAGTTTCTCTTGTCAGGATCTGTCCCAACCGCAGACTCAATGAAAGTAAAATCTGGGAGCTGCTTTTGGATCTCCTGACAGAGCTCTAGTTTTGAGAGATTTGCGTCTGAAAGTCCAACATTGTAAACTTGCCTATTCATTATCAAATGGTTATCTATTCCATGAAGAAAGACTCGACAGACGTCTCTTATATGAATATAGTTTCTCTTAAAGTGAGATTCAAAGAGAACAGTAAAGCCGTCAGAGAATGCCCTATATGTGAAGTCATTTACGAGTAGGTCTAACCGCATTCTTGGGGACATGCCAAAGACTGTAGCTAGGCGAAAGCTGATAGAGTTTTCGAGAGAAAGAAGACGCTTTTCTATCTCGACTTTGTCGATAGCGTACTTAGATAAGGGGTTAAGGGGTGATTCCTCATCGCAAAAGTTATTAGCATCACCCGAGCCATACGCGCTATTTGTCGTGGGCATCAACACTAATTGGCTTTTAGAGACAAGTGAAAAGAGCGTGATCACTGATTCGTAATTGATACTGTGAGCACCAATCGGATCTTGAGCACATATTGGCGCACCTACAAGGGCGGCAAGAGGGATGAGTATGTCGTGAGAAGGCACAAGTTCTTTAAGGAGGTCAGTATTTCTTACATCTGATTTAATTAGCCTAAAGTTTTTGTCAAGACAGCACATTGCCAGGCTGTTCTCTTTATAAAGAAAATTGTCAAGGGCGGTGACGAAATATCCCCTCTCCAAGAGGTATGGACAGAGAACAGATCCAATATATCCACCAGCGCCAGTAACTAAGACCTTCAACATTGGCCAACTCCGAACATGTTGTACTCTACACTATGGCACAGGGCATGTATAAGGATTTGATATGACTCCTGGATTCTAGCTGTGTCATAGGAAGGAACTGGCATTATAATAAGGTTATCGGAGTCCCGAGTTGTCTCGAAGCCGAGACCAGTTAAAACAACTACGCTAGCCCCTGTATCGAGCGCATAATCAATAGAATTAAGGATATTCTCTGATTTGCCTGATGTGGAGATTGCCACAAATACGTCATTAGGGCCAAGTTTGGCTTCAAGCTGGCGTTTAAACACATAGTCATATGAAAAGTCATTGGCTATAGCCGTAATAACAGAAAGATCAGTGGTAAGCGACTCTGCCTTGATCGGCGGCCGGTCAAAAACAAGCCTGGAAACAAGTTCACCAACAAAATGGGATGCATCAGATGCAGATCCTCCATTTCCTGCTGCATAGATGGTACTATTATTTCGGATGGCTAAACAAAGAGCGCTTACTGCGCGACAAAAACTGAGTGATAGATTATCGTTGTTAGCAAGATTATACAAGATAGAAGATTGCTCGACGATGCATGAAAATAGGATGTCGGCGGCAGGGGTAGATGGAGGCTTATTTTGTGTAATAAAAGTAGTCGCAGAAGAATAGTCTGAAGGGACGCCAATATCTAAGAATGGACTGGCAACTGCAAGGGCTTTGACATATCTGCGCGAGATCGCTACAGGAAGATAAGTGCTTTCAAAGGAAAAGGACAAGGGGAGTTGTTCTAGTTCTTTCGAAAGATAAACAGGGTTAGCGATATAACATCCAAGACTAACAAGGTTAAGTGGTGATTCTTCAGTATCGTCGATGATATAGCAACTGGAATCCATGGAGATACTGGAGTATCGTCTCTCGTGATTCTGAGCTGGGCCGCTGATGACTGTCAGGGGTACGTTTTTATCAAGTAAGGCGTATACTGAGTTAAAGTTTAAGGGTAGGTAGGTGTCACCGTTGAAGATGGCAACTAGCTCTTGGTCGGTAATAAGTGTTAAGGCTTTTTTAATCGCTCCACCTGTTCCTAGAGGGAAGGTTTCATGTGAGTAACTTACTTGAATTGCAAGATCAGACTTAGAGATGTAATCGACGATATGGTCAGACTTGTAGCCAGTTGAGATGACGACACTTGAAAATCCTTGGGATATTAGGTATTCAAGTTGATGATGAAGAAAAGGCTTTCCTCCGACGTCTGCCATTGGCTTTGGCAGATCAGGGACTACATCTCGAAGTCTTGTGCCAAGGCCTCCCGCAAGAATGATCGCGGTAGATAGTCTCTTCATTACAGGAATCTTAACGGAGGCAGTGCTGTGTCTAAGACACTATATTAGTCCCGCAGGGTTCCCAGATCACGACTCGAGCTAAACTTGACAAGCATTCCTGCGTAGGCCGAGCACTGTACAGAGCACTCAGCGGTGGCGAATGCAATAAGTAGCGCAGGTTCGCATAGTGATAAGAAATGCTCATGACGTGACTCCGTTCGTCGGTCCAGGCCTTATGAGAGTGGGTGGATGTAGTCATGCGGCAACTCCCTGCTGAGCTGCCTCCAGGGGCGTACGCCCCTGGAGGGCCGAGTGCGGCCTGAATTGAGTTGTACTCCCAGCGCAAACGATCAGCCAGGATCTGCGCTTCCGGAGCGGTGGTGAACAGCTCGGTGTTGAGGAACTCATCGCGGAACCGGCCATTGAACGATTCAGCGAATCCGTTCTCCCAGGGGGATCCAGGCGCGATGTAGGCCGTGCTGGTAGTGGTGCTGGCCGCACACC